>Ga0080004_1128204_pt1 | contig 24769 bp, 39 predicted proteins | sample WasSprMetagenome_FD_69207 | JGI IMG/M metagenome (GOLD analysis project Ga0080004, IMG submission 69207) | Sulfidic aquatic microbial communities from Washburn Spring, Yellowstone National Park, USA - WS (SPADES assembly) (version 2) | ecosystem: Environmental > Aquatic > Thermal springs > Hot...
GCTTAATATGCTTTAATGCCATCTCTAACCACCCATATAAATATACCCAATAACCTAAAAAAAATATGCCTTATATCCAGATGGAAGTATAATTTAACCACCTGTATAAATATACCCAATAATCTATAATACCCCCACATAAAAACATTAACAATTTAATATTTAATGCCATCCATCCATTTGTATAAATATATCAATAACCTATAATATCCCCACATAAAAAGATTAATAACCCACCCAACTTAAAATAACCAATAAAACAATTAACTGAATAAATAATATACAATCTGGATGTAACATGGCTGAATACATAATATGTAACCTGAAGGAAATATAAAAAAGTATAGCCTAATAAATAATATACTAACCTAAATAAAACATTGATGGATAAATAATACGCAATATAAAAGAAACATAGCCTAATAAATAATATACCAACCTAAATAAAACATTGATGGATAAATAATATGAAATGTGGAGGGAACAGAGCCTAATAAATAATATACCAATCTGGATAAAACATGAATGAATAAATAATATACAACATAAATAAAACATGATTGAATAAATAATACGCATGGAAGCATAATCTAACCAAATGTGGAAAAAGCAGAGAAAAAGGAAATATACAACCTGGAGAAAGCATAGCCCGATAAATAATATATAACCTGAATAACACATGGATGGATAAATAATATACAACATGGAGAAAGCAGGGAAGGGAAAAATATAACTGCCAGCAGGGCTTGAATGCAATGGGAAACAGGGGGGAGGACAACCACCCCTCCCTCCTCCATTTCCCATCCATCCTGCCGACTTTTTCCGCCACCAATTTGCTGTGGTTGATTTTGGCAGGATGGTCTGGCAGGTTGGTCTAGCGGGTTGGTTTGGCAGATTGGTTTTGGCATATTGGTTTTGGTAGAATGGTTTTAGCAGGTTGGTTTTGGCAGATTGGTTTTAGTAGGTTGATTTTTGGCTAGTTGGTTGATTTTTAAGAAAAATATAATTATATGCATAACAATGGGTTGGGATGGCAGAATTGTTTTGTCCTGATGGGATGGTAGCCGATGTCCAACAACCATCTTGGCTTTTGGCTGAATGGCTAATCAAGCAGGTTATTGTTTTTAGGGGAATAATATATAAAAGATGATTGCCTTTCAAGCCATTTTGATTCCTTTTTGTTCCCTTTGTTCCCTCCTTTTGACTTCCTTTTGATTAAAGCAATCCTGCCATCTTTGGATATTTGGTTGCATTTTTGTATATTGTCTTTACCATATCCATTGGATAGGAAGCAGCAATCTTGGGATAGGAAGCGGCAATCATGGAAAGGTTGCTAAGGTGATAGAAGGGTTGCCAGGGTGGGTGAATTGGTAGTTATTTATATTTATCTGGTGTATATATATTATTTTTTTTGTTTTTCCCTTTCCCTCTTCTTTATTTTCTTTAATCCATTTTTATAATGCCTTCCAGGTCTATATCTTTGAATTCTATAAGGCAGAGGTATTATTTATTGAAACCTTTCCATCCTTTCCATTCTTTCTATCCTTTCCATCCTTCCCATTCTTTGTTTTGATGAATGCTAAATGTGATATATATGGGTTGTATAATTATCTTTTTTCCTACAATCCTACATATTTATAGGTTGTATATCCAATTTTATTAAAGATTTTTATATTCCAATTTGTGGTCAAGGTCATCAATGGATTGGGGATAATGTAATCAGATTGCTTTAATGTTGTCTTTTTTAATTATTTTGCATATTATAATTATATTTTATAATTAATAATTAATTATTTTTTTGATATAAAATTGCTTTATTCTTATTTTGGTCGAAATATATTTTTTGATAGGTTAAGCATTAATTATTCTTTGTTGATTTGAGCACCAAATTTTCTTAATATATTTAATTTTTGTGAATGGGAGATGTAGCTTCCTTCTGGCATGCTCTTTGTTGAATGCCCTTGCATTTTATTGTATTCGTATAATTTATATTTTGCCATATTTTTGGTCTAATTGGTTAGCCAATTCTATTTCTACATGCATATCTATTTTATCCTTGATGGTTGGGATTGTTATTTCTTTTCCTTCATGATCCATGAATGTTAAGAAATCAATGTGTAGCATATCCAAATTTTGGAATATTCTTTCGGCAATGAAGTCGATTGCCGACCAGAATGTTTGATGGGCAATTTTGAGTGGGTAGGAATGGAATTCTTTATTTATCCATCTTGTCCATTCATCATGCGATATTTTTAATTCCTTGCATATCTCAATGGTTGCATTTCTTGATAGATCAATCATTTCCACCTTTCTGTTGTAGGCTTTTGCCTTTAATTGATATCCCAATTCTTCTTGGATTTTCAACCTCAATTCATCTTTATTATAGAAATCAACGAAGCGAATGAAATCAATTTTATTTTTTCTCATATATTCAAGCATTTCGCCCTTAATGCAATTTGCCATCAAGGCAATGCTAAATGGGTTAATATCCCCTTCGCATCTTCGTGCCCAATAAAGAATTAAATTAACCCACTCCTCACGAGATAATATAATTATTCTTGTTAAGCGCCTCTGCATATGTTCAAAAAATTCCTTCATCTGCCTCTTTAATTATAATTATAGCATATTTTTTTGTTATATTTGCTTCATTGCAAGCCTGCCCCTCATGCCAATCCATCGCATGCTTGGAATTCAATGGCTGCCTTGTCAACATTGTCATAGCCATAGCAAGCAATGTTGTTATCGTATCCATATTTATAATTATAGATATATTTAATGCATTTAAAGCAATTTATTATCATCTTTAACCAAATTGTTGTTATTTCCCAACCTATCATAAGATGGCATTATTCATTTTTTGCTACCATCTTGCTTAATCCTTCTCAATAAGCGTTAAAGCAAGATGCCTTCAAAATATGCAATTTCAACATCATATCCAACCTCATTTCGGAGGAACGATCCTCCAATTCCCTTGCGTAATTTCCATATTCAATATCATCTGGGCTTTTTTTTGGGATATAAATTTCTCGACAATTTCAAATGATAAATTGCCTTTAATCAACCCTTCAATTATCTTGTTGGCATTGTTCTCATATGGTTCAAACCCATCATCATTGATTATTTTCTCGTTTATTATATTAATTATTCCATTTGAGTTAATTGATTTTATCATTTGACCCCACATGACTTGCCTCCTTCTTCTTCTTATTATCCAAAATTTCGCCATTTAATCCTTGCTTTATCCTTTGAATCCCCTCAGCAAGCACCTTATTGATTTCGCCATTTAATCTTTGCTTTATCTTTCGAATCCCCTCAACAAGCACTTCATTTGCATCCTTATTGCCTTCCTTAACCCTTTGCCTTATCAAATTTGCCAGTTCCAATTGATCCACATCCTTGCCCTTAAGTTCCCTGTACAGCCTTTTATATTCTTCCAACAACTCCAAATCGGTTTCTGGTGGGAAGGGATATTTTCTGATTGTCTCATTTAAAAACTTGCTTATATTATTCGCAATGGTTGTTAAATTATATGCCAATTCCTTCTCCATCAACCAATTCCTGCAAGCAACAATTGCTTCCTTGGCAAGTTGAAGATTGCCAGCAACCTTCAAGATGAATGAAGCATCCCTCGAAAATCTTTTGAATATCTCTTGCCTCTGCCCATTGGATGCATGTTGATATAAATCTGGATATTCAATTTGAACCCAGAAATCAATCAGCCGTTGAATATCATCCCCACAATCATCCAAATCCGCCTTATTTTCAATTATATCGGCATTTTGGATGGCTGCCGGCTGGGAGGGCTGGGTCCCGCCCGCCAATTCATTGCAGGGGCATTCTCCTTCGTTTAAATCAATTTTGGAAGATGGTTGGGCGGATTGTTCTTGATTTAAGGGATTTTCCAATTTTTTTGAATTTAAAATATTTTTGGATGAAAAATCACACCCATCATGTTCCCCCTTTTCAAAAGGGGGGATTATGGGGGGTTTATTATTTATCTTATTATTATTTATCTTATTATTATTTCCTGGAAGTTTATTTCCAGCTGGACTGGAAGTTTTTTTCCAGCTGGACATTACGTTTTCTTCCAGTCGTAAAGTCCGACTTTCCATTTCGTTCCAGTCAGACTTTACGAGTTCTAGGAGTCGTTCAGATTTGGTTATAAATCTTATTTGGCCTCCACCTGCCTTAACGAAATATTTAACATTTATCAATCCTTCATCTTTAAGTTTGGTTATTGCCAGGCTTATTGATTTCTCTGATACATTAAACATTTCAGCCAAATGCTTGTTGCTAAAAAAGAATTTATCTGAATGATATGATATTATAAAACCTAGTACTCTAGCTTCTGTAAAATTAAAATTTGATTTATATAGAAATTTAGGTATCTGTATCCTATCTAGTTCATATTGTTTTTTTGCTTCATATTCTAAAATCTCCTTCTCAATCCTATCTATTTCAAAAAATTGTTCATCCATAATTACCTCCTTTAATTATTTAATTATTATTATATAATTAATTATTACACACAATTTATAAAAATAATTTTATTGGATTCATCAATTTTTAAAATGCTTCATTCATTTTGCCTCCCTCAATTCCAATTCCTTTTTTTTAAAAATTCATCTATTGCTGCCATTGCTGCTTATTTTGGGTCTTGTTGAAAAATGCATTTATTAATTATATTATCTTCAAGGAATGCATCATTGGCGTGGCGGTTGATGAGATGGGTTTGGGGGTGGGTACCGCCACGCCCGTGTTGCCTAAATTTTTTAAGAGGGTTATATTTGGATTTTATAATATCTCCTTTTACCATTCGGTTATTATTTCTACATTTTTATATCCTTTTTTTTCCAATTCGTTTTTGATATAATTTTTGAATTCCGTTGCGTTGGGAGATGCTTCGCTGATATATACAACATATTTTTCTTCAACGGCAAAGCATCTTAAGTCCCCCCAATTGATTGGTTCATTTTTAAAATTGGCTTTAATCTTCTTTCCGCTTTTGTTGTACAATGATTTTATTATTTCATTTACATCTTGCTTGATCTTTTCATTCTTATTATCATTTATTTTATTGACAATTTGTTCCAACATTATATCAAACATTTCTCTCGCCTTTTCCTTATTGTACAACTTCTCATATTCAATCAGCACATGTGCAACGGCGGGGATAAGCTTAATATCATCTTTGGTTATTTTCATTTATCCTCCATTATAAAAATATAATATTAATTATTTTTGCTACAATCCCAATGATTGAGATAACATAAAATATTATTCCAATTGGGATAAATGCGTACCAGCCGATATGAGATATAAACATTTTGAATTTTGTTTTTATGAAGCTATGTTCTTGAATGGCCAATATCAAACCTATAAATATTGATATCCCGCCAGTAAACATAAACAGCATCCAATTGTCGATGATTAATTCCATAATATCTCCTTTTATATAATTATATAATCAATCTTTGGACAAAAAGATGGTGCCACATTTGCGGCATTCCATAAGTCCAGGGCGAAGATGTATTAAATCCTTTGAAAGTCGGTTAAAGCATTCAGGGCAGAAAATTTTTCTATAATTCTGCCCGTATGTAGAACCTCTATCTCTAACAAATGCCCTTGCTTCTGTCATTTTTGGATATTTGGTTCTTTTTCTTTTCTTGTTCATGTTCCCTCCTAAAAAAAATAATTTTTAAATTATTATACATATTTTGAAGTGTGATGTCAAATTGAGTTAAATCTTGAGGGCTTCTAGCAAATAATCTCCATCTATTTCCCATGTTTTAAGGATCTCATCTTTAACTCCTGATTTATATATTCCCCAATTGAATAACAATCCTTTAAATAGATCCATATGATGCACGAATGTCATTGCCAATGTCATGGCATCGCATTTCTTAATTCCATGTAGATAATTTAGAGCGACCATATACATTCCCAACGATTGATGAATTGGCAAATGGAATGGATATTTAATGGTCCGCAATTGGTTGGCGACATATCGTACTTGGATGTCATTGAGGTTAAGGTACCAAGGATTGCCAATTGCAAGGTTTTCAATGAGGGATAATTCTTCATCCTTGCTTAAATGATCGCTTGATATAAACCTCAACCCACATTCACATGAACGATTGAATGTGGGCATAATTTGTGCATGAATGCCCATCAATTCATGCATTTTATACATATTTTCATCTATTGTTTTATATGGCCAATTGTTCATATATTGCTCTTATATTATTCTTGATCAATTATTTCAGATGGTTCAATCATTCCAAATTCATCTTTTGTTGTTTCAATTCGGAAGAAATTGTCCCCGACTTTAATATAATTAATTTTCTTTTTAAGAAGTTGTTCAATGATCAATGGAGTAATGCAATTGATATCGATGAATATTTTATAATTCCAACCTATTCTTGGATTATCATCCTTCACCAATCCATATCTTCCAATTTGGATATCTATTTTGCAACCCCATATTTTCTTCTTGAATTTCTCCCAATCAAGTTGGTTCTTGGAATGGATGATTGAATTGGCAATCCCATGGTTAACGAATATGACAAATGTATTGCCAAGATCATCGATTCCAACAATTGCATATGCTTTGCGAACGGTAGAATTTAGATATGATTTCCATTGAATATATTTTCTTGCCATGACGATTGCAATCTTGGAATTGATTGGGATGGCTTCAAATGAAATTTCAAACCCTCTATATTTCTTATCAAATTCCCTTATTGAATGAAATGCCTTGCGCTTATGCATTGTTTCATAATATGTTTGCAAGAATTTGATCACCACACCTTCTTGATCCTTGACATTCCCATTTAATGCTTGCTTGAATGTCTTTTTGGATGAAATGAATATATCAATATTGGACAATGTTCTTATTTTTGATGATTGGAGATCCCTTAACATTCTGGATTCAATCTTTTGAATAAGTTTATGCTTATCCTTATCTGATTGGAATTCAAGGAATTTTGAATCAATTTGCTTGGCAATTTCCTTTGCCCTTGTTTTTGATAATGGAACCATATAGGGCTGAATTAAGGATTTTATTTTTTTAATTTCAGCCCGCAAATCAGGATAATAGAATACATCCAATAAGTTTTTTGGCTTGTTCATATTATTATACCTCCTTCTTTTTGACATATTTTCTTAAATGTTTCTTTGATTTTATCTGGATAAGCGATTAGATGATATTCATCATAACGTGTATAATTGTGCAGAAGCTTTATATCAATCAATGTCCCCCATCTTCCTTGATTGATGTTTGATTTCAACCGCTCAAATAATTTGTTCTCTATTTTTGATTTAATTGCTTCAAAATTCATATTAAATTTTTCAATATAATTCCTTGCTTGTTCCAATGTTATGCCTTGAATTCCGTTCAAGATTATATCAACTATATTCAGCTGATATGGGTTGTCAAATGCAAGTCCATTGCCTTTATGTGGATATGTTATGTAGAAATTAAAGCTTTGCTTGAATTCTTGAAGCGATTTGCATTGCTTAATCAATTGATGGAATTCATCAATATACATTCTTCGCAATGGAATAATTCCCCAACCCAAGCTAGCAATTCTATAACATGGCAGACATTTGATTGAGAATGGATATATATTGATTGCAATTCTGGTTAAATCGGATTCGGATTTTTTAATTGCCTCAATTGTTGCCACATATTCATAATCTTCGCAGAACACCAACTTCTTGTTGAGATATAATTCAATATATTTAATCTTTATCTTTTTTGACAATGAATATATTGTTCTTGCCAACAATTCAAGCTTTGGATTTGTTGAGTCTTTTATTAATGGATATATATCCTTAATCAATCGCCTGATTTGGAAAAATCCAAGGTTGTTGAAATCAAAGGTGATATCCAAGTTCTCATTATATTGCAACAACAAAATATCTTCCTTTGTCAATTTGCTCAACAAGATGATATTTGGTGGATCTGATTTTGTCCTAGATCCCAATGTCCAATTGAACATATTCTCTCCTTATTTCTTTGGGATATATATATATTTAATGATTGAATCTTTTTTATTATAAGGTTCAACTGGACGACCATCTCGCAATTGATATTTGCCAGTTGCTTTATTCTTTACAATTGCACCATTGAATGTTGAAATTATTTTTCCATCTATAAGAATTCCAATCTTTGGCATAATACCTCCTTATATTAATGTTTGATAAATAACACTCCCTTCTTTTCTCCCTTATCTTTATCAATGCATATATTGCATCCATTGCCACATGTTATTTTGTTATGTGTCAAAATTGCAGGGCATAGATATGCACCTGTTTGCTTAACCAATTTAATCATATTCTCTCTTGGTCCATAATTCAATATGCCAAATTTCAAGCTATCAATCAAGGCGAAATTGGGCAGTTCCAACATTTCGGCAAAATCGAAATCTTGCATTCGCTTGGTATGGGTAAAAAACTTAATTGTTGGGAATCGCCTTGCAATTTCAACCCATTTATTTATATATTCTTGGCTATAAAAATCTCCAGAATCATGCACCCTGATGGCCCAAATCCGATTCTGCAATTTGATAATTTGATTGGAGATAATATCCACAAAATCCTTTCGCCTTGATGCCTTATATGAATCAATGTAATTCTTTCTGACCGTTGCCCTCATCTTATAAAATTTCATTGCATAGCAATTTGGGCATGCCATCTTGCAGATTGGTGGACCTGGAGGAAGGGAGAAATATGCAATTTGACCTTTCTTCAACTTCGCATTCCCATTTATCTTTATAAGATTTGGGATCTTCATAAATTTTTCCCTTCTTCAATTATATATTTATCTTGATATAGAACAATATCATAATGTCCATTATCTGAATTGCCGCCATCATTTGGAGTTGGAGCAATATAATAATTGCCATATATTCTTTCTTCTGTCTTTGTCAACCATCTAATGAAATCAATCATCACCGTTTCAGGCTCTTTTCTATTAAGTGGATATGTTGAGCCCTTCAATTCAGAATATAAATCATCCAAATATATTTGCACCTTTTCAAGCAATCTCTTTCCATCCCAATGTGAGAAAAGGGTTGCGGATTTATAAAATCCATCGCCATTTACAAACCTAACGCTTATTCTGTTTCCCATTTCCCCTCCTTGATTTTAAGAATTTTAAATATTCTAACATTTCCATTTCAGTGCCTATTGGGAGTTCTGAGTAGCAAGAAGCACATACATATTGTCCAAACTCCCAAGATTCACTGTCTTTTTGATCATATAATATCTCATTGTTTACAAGGTGTACATCGTAGTATGCTGTTTGATCTTCGATGTACACGATATCTTCTTCGGACATTATTTTATATCCGCAGGCTTCACATTTTATTATTTTCATATTCTCTCCTTTATTATTTCATCCAATGATGGGATTGCATCAATTATTTTCTTTTTAATTGATGCAATGGCTTTCTTGGGGTCAATCCCAAGATTCTTTGCTTCATTTTCAATATCGGCAATGGTTATTGCATATATTATTTCCTTATCATTGCCGATATCCTTGGCATTCAGCTTGCCAAGTGCAAGTTGAATGATTTCTTTTTCGCTTAACATATAATATTTCATTTTTCCTCCTTTATTCTATTTTTTTAATTTCATACCATCCAATGGACAATATGATATCATAATGTCCATTGTCTGAATTATCTCCATCTTCTGGGGTTGGAACGATGTAGTAATTTGAATGTACTCGTCCCCTTTCATTTGTCAGCCATCTTATAAAATCAACCATGACCGTTCCAGGTTCTTTTCTGCCAATTGGAGTTGACATCACCTCTACTTCATCATCATGGTACAATTCATCCAAATATGTTTTAACAAGCTTGATTAAATCCTTTCCTCCCCAATGGGAGAAAAGGGTTGCTGATTTATTTCCATGTTCATCAACGAATCTTATGCTTACTCTGTCGCCCATGGTTGCCTCCTTGATTTGATATTGATTTTAAATATTTAATCATTTCATATTCTGTTTGAATTGGGAGTTCTGAATAGCATGAAGCACAAAGATATTGTCCAAACTCCCATGCCTCTGAATCCTTTCTTTCATAATATAATTCACCATTCTTAAGAAACAGATTAAAATATGCTGTCTCATCTTCAACATATATAACATCTTCAGGTCCTTTGATTTTATATCCACATTTTTCACATTTTATTATTTTATGTTCCATATCCCCTCCCTTTATTATTTTATTGTTTTTGTTTTTCATAATTACCTCCTTTTTTTGATTTATTTTCCAAAAATTTAAATCCATTCTTCCATTCATTTTCAAATCCAAGAAATGTTTTTATATTTATTTTTGTTATATTATAATTATTATCAAATTCCAAGCCATAGAATTTATTTTCATTGATTTGATTTATTAGGTCATTGATATAATATTTAAGATATTGTTGTCCTGCTTTTTTAACGCTTTTTTGGATATCATCATAAGCATAGGATGAATCGAGCACAAATTCAATATCATCAAATTGCATATCGGTTGTTGCGATTGCTGTTGGGATATCTGTCTTTTCCATCAAGGCAAGAAATGTTTTCAATGATTTTCTTTTAATTAAATCTTTGAATTTGCAAAATGATTTGCCCATTGAAAAGCTGCTTAATATAATTTTGATTTTTATATCTTTATTGTTTATCATTGGGATTAATTTATTTTTTATTGCATCTTCTGCCATTTCGCTTATTCCATCATTGTTGAATATCCTTATTTCCAACGCCCTTTCATAATCTCCAATATTTATTTCAACTACATTTTCATCATCAAGGAATTTTATTATTGGATTGAAGAAATATTTTAATGCATCTGAAGAACTATCGGACAGCCATATATCAATTGCTTTGCTTTTTGTAGCCGCTATGATTTCATTTTTATCAAATTTATTTATTTCTTTAATTATATGGGCAATGGGTTCTGGCAGCAAGGTTATATATGCAATATCCAAATAATTTTTATATGTTAAATATATATTTGCGCCTCTTTTCTTAACGATTTTTAGATTATTTTTAATTTCATCAATCCATATTTCTGGACCCATGAAATATTTATCCCATCCTATTTTTTCAATAATTTCCAATTTGCAACTCCAGATATTGGATATTTTGGTATTTATAACCTTTAATCTTTTGATTGAACCCTTCAAATCTATTTTATGATAATCTTTTATTATGAATTCAATGGAATCTTTATCATTATCATAGGCAATCAATAATGCTTCTGCATCATTGATTTCTTCTATGGCTCGTGTTATCACAAACATATACATATCCTCCTTATTTGCATTGTATAAATGATATGGCTTTTCAAAATGGTTTAATCTGGTTATTTCAATGATTTTATTGGCTTTTTTTTAATTTTTTCAATTTATACAAATTGTTGGTCCTGTTTTATTAACAATATATTTTAATTGCAATCTTTCTTGCACTGGGTCTATATTTATCACATTGCCATCATCATCAACTTCAACATCTTCAAATTTATTATTTGCAAGATTGTTTATTATCATTTCAAATTCATATTTTTTGTATATTTTATATGCATTTTCGATTTCTTTTTTATAATGTTCTGGATAATCGCTGAAATATCCTGAAATAAATCCAATATCTTTGAATTTTATATATGTTAATATCATTGCTTCAAACAATGATTTTTCAATAATATTTTGGAAGAAAAATCTAATTGATGGTCTTTTTATTTTTTCATAATGTGCAGCGATTTTCTTTATTGTTTCTTCATTGTTGTATTCAGCATTAATCAAAATGCCAGATTCATTTGATTCATCGGCAATTTGGTTTATTTTTTCTGTTAATTTTTCAATATCAAGCATAAAAAACTCTTTATTTGGGATATTTGAATTATCTTCTAGCAAAATGAAGGAGCTATTCAATGCTGCATCAAGTTCTCCTAGATTGATTGCAATGAATTTTTTAAATGAGCGTTGCAATTTTCTGAGAGTTTTTGTAAAATCTATATTGTTAAAATTAATGTTGTTTATCCCATTAAATGAATTGTTTATAATTTCCAAGATTTTCGTTTTGGCTTCAAGATATGATGCTCTATGTAGAGGGTCTCTAGATATTTCAAGATATTCGGTTTCTTCGGTTTTGATATTTGTTTTTGGTTTATAAATTTCAATATCTTTATAATATACTATAAAATCATCATCTCCTGTATTGTAATATAATTTTAATTTATTTTTTATTTCGGTCAATATGCTTGCATCATTATCAAATATTCTTTTCCAACCAACTATTTTAACCAATTCAAGAATTGTTGCCCATTTAATTGAATCTGAAGTTCCTATTAGATTTAACAATTTAATTTTATTTTCTATTTCTTGTGGATCTTGCAATTTTCTATAATCATTTATTTTAAATTTTATATCATCTTTTACATCGCTATATATTAATTTCAAGGATTTTTCATCCGTTAAGCTTTCTATATGATATATTTTATTCATAAAATCCTCCTTGTTCTATTTTATTTATAATATAATCCAATGCTTCCTTAATTATATCTCCAATTTGAAATGGGTCTTCAATTCCCAATCTATCCTTATTTTCGAATGTCCACATTGCTATTTCTATTATTGCTTTATATAATTTTCTGCCGATTTCTTCATTTCGTTTTTTCTTCCAAATTTCTATCACATATTTTTCTACTTCCGTCATAAACACCTCCTTATATCAATGGCAATTCCCATTTTACAATTGTTTCTGCAATTTTTCTCATATCATATCCGAAATTTATCCTTCCATTGTAGAATGAAAGGATATCCATCATCTTATCTTTAATTGGCTTTATATCTAAAACATTTCCATCTTCATCAACAACAACATCGCCAAAATTGTTTGTTGATAGCATTTGCTTGAAATTGTTTATATGAAAATCAAAATACATCAGATAAACCTTTTTTAAGCCATCGCGTATATTTTCTGGTATTGGATATTGATTGGTTATTTCAAATTGGATATTTGGCACAGCGATATCGGTTAAATAAATTCCAAGTGCAAATCCATTCTTGTTGATATTTTCAAGAAACGTTCTTAATCCATTATGTTTGATTTTTTCATATATTTCTGATATTTTTTCAATTAATTTATAGTTATCATATATTAAACTAATTTTAATTGGGGCATTATCTGGAATTTTATTTAATTCTTTGATTATGGCATCATAATTAAAATCTATTATTTTTGGGAGCGTATTTGAATATTCATCGATTTTTATCCATTCATATTCTTCAAATTTTAGATTGTCAAAGCGGATAAATGCATTGCAATCCAAATATTTTTTAATAACATCCATTTTTTCGCTGATATCTATTCTTTCCCTGATATATTTTACATCCTCATCTATATATTGAATTATTTTCATTTTTTTGGTTTTATAATCTGAAATATATTTTTCGGTATTTGATTTAAACACAAATCTGATTGTCATTGGAAATTTTAATTCATATAACGGTATATTCTTATAATGAAGGCAAAACGTGCCTTGTTGTTCTGAATATCCAAGTTTTAGATATTGTTTTATTTTGGTTAAAAAATTTGGATTTTTATTTATAACATCTTTGATATTTGCAAGGCTTAATAAATCGAGCATATCTTTCCACAGCAAAGATGTTTTGGTGTTAATTATTTCTAATTTTTTCTTCATTTCTTCTATTATATTTTGATTGGTTAAGGCATCAATATTTGTTATTTTAAAATTGATATATTCTTTTTTATCATCATATATTATTTTCATGCATTTGGTTTGAGACAATGAATTGATTGAATATTCTTTCATTTTTCCTCCCATTTTATGAATAAACATAACGTGTTAGAAACGACAGGTCAAAATCGGAAGCAGCCAATTGGTAACTAACTATTTTAATTGTTCCATCTGGATTGAAATGGAAACCGCTGATGCTTAAACCGTTTGCTTTATCTTCCTTTAATTTTTTCAATATATATTTAAGCCTTATTTTTTTGCTTATTTTAATTACATGATCTGGCAAATTGGAATTTTCATAATTAAGTTCCAATCTGAATTTTTCGGGAGATTGAGTGAGGAATAACAATGATGTAAATATATCAAATCTTTTTCTTAGCTTAATCAATTTCTTGATATATATATTTTTAACCTTTGTGATATCCAATTCTGCAAATGCTTTATCCAATAAATTGATCATATTTAAGTCTCCATGAATGCTGATGGTATCATTTTCTTTTATAGAGTATATAATTTCTTTTATTTTATCAGCATTTAATTCTTTGATGAAATGGCTTATTGGGATTGTTTTAACGTTAAAATTTTTGCCTCTATAATAACGTTTAAATCCATAATTTATTCTTTCGAAATTGAAGTTTACATTATATTTTTGGTCTAATGGATAATCAAACAAATATTTATCATATTCATCTACATTATTTAATAATCTTTTTGCTCTATCAATTAATATATCAAATGCCTTTGATAATTCAAATTTTTCATTTGGTTTTAACAAATCTAATTCTGGGAAATATGTTGCAGAAAAATAGATTTCGGCGATTGGTGCATCGCCATATTGAATTGTAAATTTATCTTCATCAACATATATCTTTGAATTTGCGATTAATTCTTTTAATGCTGGATTTTTTGATGAAATTATGAAGCTATTTATATTTTTATATTTTTTGATTATTTTAAGCCAAGTTGCAGCTACCTTTGCTTGTTCGGTTCCAATTATTTCAAGCATTTTTGCATATTTATCTTGATCTATCTCCAGCAATTTGCTTGCATCATCTCTGAAAATTATATAATGTTTATATGGGTCATATAGCAATTTCATTACTTTTTGTTCATTTAAGCTAGATATTTTATAATATCTATAATTTCTCATAACTTCCTCCTTTTATCGTATTAAATGACAAATGACATATCAAAATAATTTGCTGCTTGTGTATAATCTATTATTTCAACGGAATCATCTGATTTTATTAAAAAGCCATTTATTTTAAGTTCATTCATATCTTTTTTGAGGCTTTTAATTTCATTTTTGATCATAAATTTTCTTGCTATCATTAAGGCATGTCTTGGCATTTTTTTATCTGAATTCCATGGGATTACAACTCCAAATTCTTCAGGAAATTTATTATTGATAAACAACAATGAAGTGTATATATCATATTTTTGCCTTAATCTGATTAATTTTCTAAGATATTTATTTTTAACTTTTGATAAATCCAATTTTGTTAATACATTATCAAAAAGTTCAATCATATATGCATTGGCATAAATCTTTATCTTTTCATTTTCTTCAATTGAGTATATAAAATCGCCCATCTTTTCTTCATCCAATTCTTTTATTATTGTATCGGCTTTAATTGAATGTGTTTGTTTTTCTTCTCGGAATTTAATTTCGGAAAGTTCGTAGACGCCACTGAAATTAAATAGCACATCATAATCTACATCTGGATATGCTTTATGTGCGAATTGATAATACATAATATTATTGTTTTTCAAATCTTCTTCCTTTTTCATTTCTTCTTCCTTTTTCTTTATTATCATTTTTAATGCATCATGGAATGGCATTTCCTTTAATTCAATTGCATTAAACATATCTTTGTCATATGTAAAGCTTGCGATTGGGATATCTTCATATTTTATGACAATATTATTTTTTCTTGCATATGCTTTGGCTTTTGGGATTAATTCTTGCATTATTGGATTGGACAAGCAAGGGCAGAGAAGTCCATCTTTTGGATATTTCTTTATCATCCTGAGCCACAAGGCAGCAAGCCTTGCTTGTTCTGTGCCAATGATATCAAGAAATTTTGCATATTTTTCTTGATCTATTTGCCGTAAAACATTTGAATAATCCCTGAATATTATGTTATCTTTATGATCATCATAAGCAAGTTTAAGAACTTTTTTATCATCTAATTTTGATATATAAATATATTTCTTTTTCATTATTCCTCCTTAATAATATAATGCTGGGAATTTAATGCTCCATTTAAATTTCTTTATATTGTATATATCAACAGTCCCATCATAATTTATTTTTATTCCATGTGATTCTAGATTTAAGCCATTGTTTTTAATTCGCTTTAATTCTTTTCTGATTCTTCTTTCTTCAATTTTTTTCGCAACCGTTGATACTTCTTCATAATCTTTTAATTCTTTCAAATCGCGATAACTAATTGCTTCAAAATTATCAAATAGATAATGCAATGTTGTTAATGCAATCAATGGTTTATTTGATGTTTTAATCATCTTAAAAAGCAATCGCAGATATGAGTTTTTAATTTTGCTTAATTCTATAATTTCGGCAATCTTATTTAAGATTTTCAATTCTTTATCATCTAGAAATATAACTCTTATGCTTGTATTGGCTGGCAATTGTGTTATGGTTTCAGCTAATTTATTATAATTATATGATTCAACTACATCAAATATGGTTAATCTTATTTTATCTGGATCTGTAGAATAACCTTTATAATCTATAATGCTTCCATTTAATTCGGCAAGAGAAATATTTATATATTTTGTTTTTTCATATAATTTCTTTTCTGGCAATAGATTATCTTCTTTGATGTTTATTATTTTATTGGTATTTTCCATTATCCAATCAATAGCTTTATCAAATTTCATCATTGATGGCACATAATAACTTACATTTGATAGAATTTCAGGATTAAATTCTGCAACTATAGTATTTTTATATATTAACTTGATTGACATTTTATCCAAATAAGCAATGCTATTTGATAGGATTTTCTTTGCTGCTGGATGGACTTCTCCATTATCATCTGGGATATCAAGTGGTTGTATTAAATGTTCTGGATATTCCAGCATTTCTTCAAGCCAGAGAGCAGTTAATTTTGATTGTTTTGTATCAATTATTTTCAATAATCGTATTTTATCTTTTAAATCTACTTTTATTAATTCTTTAATATAATCTCTAAATATAATATTTTCTTTATTATTGCTATATAATATTTTCATTGCCTTTTCTTCATTTAGCTTTGAGATATAATAATATATTGTTTTTTCTATCATACAAACCTCCTTATATTTACAACTTCGCCAAATGGTGGATTAACATCTTCTGTTGCAGTAACCCACACGGTTGGGATGTTGCATTTTTTTGGAAATGTTCCATACATATCAGTCAAATATACAATTGCCTTTGCACGCTTTTTCTCTGCGAGTTCAAATGCTGGACAAAAATTCGTTCCACCCCCTCCTTTTGCTTTAATCTTTTGTTTGAATATTCCAGTTATTGTTCTTATTTTAATTGGCTCACCTTGTATATCTGAGTCTATGAAATATATCTCTTTGGGATATGGGATGCTTAATGCAACGCTCATGAATTGCTTCAATTCATTATCTGAAATGCTTCCTGATGTATCAATGAACACCATAACATTGCCAAGCAATTTATTGCGCTTGCCAGCAACTTCTCCAATTCTATCTGGGAAGCGTCTATTTGGGATTCCATATGTTATTTCCTTTCTATAATCCATTGCGGAAGCAACAAATGATTTTATTCTGAACTTCCAATTAAATCGCTTGGAATAATCTGCCTCAATTTCTCTTACCAAATCGGCTGGCAGATTGCCATGATATCTTTTTATAATTTCCCTTGCTTTATTGATCATATCTTGTGCAGCGGTTTCTGATATTTCCTTCCATTGTTCATGCGAATCTATTCTTTTCTTATCAATTTCTTTTAGATTATCATCATTGTTTTTGCTATTCTGATTGGATTTGTTGTTATTGTTTCCGCTGCTTCCGCTACTTTCATTATTTTTTGAACTTTTTTCCAAGAGCTTTTTAATATATTCTTCAAATGTTAAGCCTTTTGGGAAATCGTAGAACAATCCATATCCTGGGGCGACAATTGAATCATTTAATTCTTGTGGGATTTCCAACAATGAGTTGACGGCCAAATCTGCTGCAATGTTTTGAACATGTTGAGGGATTCCCATTGCCATAAATTCCTTTCCCTTTATTAAATGTTGAAGCACGATATGCAGCACTTCATGGGCAAGCACGAATTGTTTGCCCTTAAAGCTTAATTCATTGAAGAATTCTTCATCAACAAGAAGTGTTAAGCGGCCGTGCTCATCCGAGCCGACCGCAATTGTTCCAATTTTGGCAGATTGGATCCTCAATTGTATGAGGATATCTGCGAAGAATCTATATTGAAAGCTTTGATGCAAGAACATGTTTGTAATGATTGCTTTTATTGTCTTTTTCATGTCATTCATTTTTCCTCCATTAATTTCTTGATTTCTTCATTCAATTTTGCGATATCTTCCAAATACGCACTAATAACTTTTTTCAATTCTTTCTTTCTGATTAGATTGTTGAGCGCATTTGGATTTTTATTCACTGCTCTGAAGAATGCAGTGACAAACTCTTTATGAATGGTATTTTCAAGCATTCTTGCGATCCCAATTGCTGCCTTTGGTTCTACATTGCCATCTTTTTCAACTGTGAAGGCAGTATCATAAATTGTAGCAAGTGCTTTATGTTTCAGATCATCTGATTGATGTTTCTTATATCTTTCAAGATATTTATCTTCCAATCCTTCAAGCACTTGCTTGGCAGTAACTGGTGGTTCTGGATCTCTCAGGAAATCTTCGAAGGCGACAGCAGCTTCTGGACCGACAGAACCTTCAATAATTTCAGATACTTTTGCATTTATCCCTGCATCCTTGAATAGGTTAAGGACTATGGATGCCCTTTCCCAATTCCTAGGATTTGGGATTTGTTTAAATTCTCTGACATTTTCAATTGTATTTGACCTGCAAAAGTATTTTTCATATGTTAACAAGAATTGGATTATTTTTTCATTGATGTTATTTGCCTTTGCATATTCTACCCATTCTTGTATATCAGCACGGACATGGATTATATGCACCCTGCTGATAAATGCTTCACCAAGCATTTCTACAACATCGCTATCGGATTCAGGATTGACGCAGGACACAATTGTATGAATTTTTGGATCATATTTAAACCCCTGAGTTCCTCTACCTTCAATTATCCTGAATGCAGCTTGAATGCTTGGGAGCATTCCCCTATTTGGTTCATCAATGTTGATTATTGCAGGTTCATCCGCCTTCGGGAGGACTGGAGCAACATAATCCCCAGTTTTGGGGTCATAGATTCCAGTGAGATCAGGGCCTTCAATTAACGAGGTCCTGACATTATATGCTTTTTTGCCATGCTCTTTTGCTATTTGTTCAATTACGGCTGTTTTTCCAATGCCAGGAATGCCAACAAGCATTATGGTTGGCTTCCTGGGATGTTCCAATTTATCAAGTGCAGCGATTATCTTTTTCGCCTGACCGATTGTGAATTCCATAATTTTCTCCTTTTTTCCATTAATATCATTATTTGCCCCAGAATCAATATAAATTCTGGGGCATTTAATTAATATCACCTTGAATTTATATTCTAAAATCCAAGGTGAGTTATTTGAATGCAATTATCTTTTTCTCAATCACTTGGATGCCAGGGATTATAACATTTTTGCTGATTGCATCTTTTCTAACCAGCACAAGATTTACATCCTTATAATCCTCTGGCACAAGTGCCTTATTGATTACTTCTACATCCTTTATGGTTCTTATCGAATGTCTTGCTCCAAGGAAGGGCTGTTCGATGTTGCCAAGGATGTATTGTGATAGCATTTCAGCCTTGACGGCTTCAATTTCTGTTTTTAATTGCTTCATTTCTTGTTTTAAGCCGTCAAGGGCGGCGAGGACAGCCTTGTGCTTATCCTCGAATTCAAGCTTCTCCATCTCCTTCGCCTTTAAGGAAATGGAGAGTTCGGCAAGCCTTTGGTCAAGTTCTTGGAGCTTGGCCAAGGCAATTTCCTTTATCATATTACCTCCTCTTGTTTTATTTAAGCAAGGCAATAAACTTTTTATTTATGCCATATTGCCTTGCATAAGATTATCTGATTTAAAAATTGACTTCCAAGTTATTTATTTTTTGGAAGGATCTACCATTTGCTGGTCATTTTGAAGACCATTTCTGGATTCCCCCAATTTAAGATTGATTCAACAATTTTATCCCATATTGTTTCATCAAATGGAAATTTTAACGGGATAGATGGTCTTTTATTTGTTTTGTTGAAAGAATCCATGACGAAGAAATTGCCGATTAATTTGTCATTAATTATAATCTTAGCAAATTTTTTATTATGTGGATATATATTGTATATAATAACCCCGTTTTTTATATTTATTTCCCCTTTTTCTTTATCCTGCCAAAAATCAATATATTCTTTGGCAGAGAGTCCATTAAGTTTCAACACGGCAATGAGTTGGATGCCGTGTTGGCTTGAAATATTTATTTTCATTGTTCCTCCTATTCCATCTATTCCATGCCTTCCATGTTCCACCAAGGATTATTGAATTGGCAATTGTCTAAAGGTTATGCCTAGCGGAAGGGATTTAATTGCTTCTTCAAATTTCGCCATTTTTTCATCTGTCTTATAATGGGCGAGGCATACTTCCCCGCCTTCTAATTCAATAAATTTTACTTTCCCCTCTGCTACTCGAATATAAATTTTATATGGTTTGTATTGTGGGTCTATTATACTTGCAAGCTTTAATCCAATTTCTTCTTCTACAAAGAATTGGACCAAGCCTATTTGTTCCCCAAGATTTTCAAATAGATATGAAATCTCAATAAACACTAATTTTTCTTTTTTCAAAAAATCTATTAATTCTTTCTCGTTTTGAATTATTTTTCTATTTTTGACTCTTTTCCATATTTCCATTTTTCCTCCTTTTTTGATGTTAAATAACAAAAAAAGAGAGTGAGAGAATAACCCTCACTCTCTAAAATTATTTTTAGTCAGCGTAGCTTGATGGGAAAGGATGCTTGGCTATGAACCAAACATCCTTTTTTTTCTCCACATTTTAATGATTTACAAAAAGCCCAAATCTGTCTTTAATTCTTTTTATAGCAATATCATAATAATATTTATTTTTCTCTATACCACAAAATCTACGACCTGTTTCAATTGATGCTATAATAGTAGATCCACTACCCATAAAACAATCTAAAATTAACTCATTTTCATTTGTATAATCTAATATAATATTTTTTAAAAGTTTTACAGGCTTTTGTGTTGGATGGTATCTTTCTTTTTCCTCCGCTATAAAGCCGTTCTGTAAAACAAAATACTTTTTTACAACATTTTTATTCTTTATATTTGTATAAATCAACTCGCAATCAGAAGCAATAAAATTTTTTCTATCTAACTCACCTATCTTATCCCATACAATCCAATGATTATTTTGAGGTAAATAATCTGTATAATAATTTGCTCCAAATATGAAAACTTTTTTACCAACTCTTAACATCTCATCAAAATATTCTTTACTTAATTTTTTATCCCATTTTCCTTTATATTGACTTGAATAAAATAATCTCCCATTAGCATGCCCTCTATCCATATTTATACCATATGGAACATCTGTTAATATACAATCAACACTTTTATCCCCCAATTTTCTTAATATCTTTATACAATCATCATTAAATAATTTGTTTTCTATTTCCATTATTTACCTCCTTTTATAACAATATCATTATACTTATAAATTTTCCTTGTTGCCATTATTCGGCTTCTTCTATCAAATCACCATAATTTCTTTTTAAAATTATTTAGATATATAACCATTGATTGAAATTATATTTACATATTTTTATTATACTATTTCCTACCTCACTTGTCAACCTTACGGCTTATAACTCTTCGATTCTCGGGGATGTTTACCCCGAGAATGGAACTTAGAATTTCAGCCGTGGACTTGTGTCCTACGGCTGAGGTAAACCCTCCATTGAGGAGGCTTTTTGCCTCCTCAACAGAGATTCTAGAAAACCTATACTCCCCGTATGTGTGGAGTATAGGGGAATTTATAACGTATATCATTTCCCCTCCTTATAGGTTTTTTGGGAAAACCTATAAAACCCCCAAATTTTTGTTTTACAAGAGAATTTGGGAAAACTCTTGCCATCCCCAATAGCCCCCCCTTTTGGATTGGATGGGTTTGTAAAGAGTGCCAGTAACCCTTACTGGCTTCTCAAAAACATTTACTCCATAGGGAGTGGATACCACTTCTTGTATCCAGTTGCTGTATATTCGGCCTGATTAAGACCAAATCTAATCTTTAATTTTGTTTGCATAAAAAACCTCCTTTTTGAAAAGGTTTGAAAAGGGATGTCAGGCTTATGTTTTATTATCCCCGCCAGCGGTGGGACTGGCGGGGATGAAATCACAAGAATTTTTCCATTTCTTCCCATTTTTTTAGCATTTGGGCAACCATTTCGGGGTTGCCCCATTTTATAATAGCCTCTATTATTTTATCCCAAACCTCCTTGCCAAGTGGAAAGGAGGATGGGAGTTTGGGCCTCTCGGGCGTTTCACTGAAACGCCCCATTACGAAATATTCATCCACCACCTTGTTTTCAGCAATGTGTATTACCCACTTGCGATTGTCGTAATTATAATGCGTGGATCTTTTATTGACAATTACAAGTCCTTCCTTTAGAGCTACACCCCCTTGGGTATAACTCCATTTTCCATTTTTAATATATTCGCCCTCCCAGAGGGCATAATCAACGCCCTCCACGGCAGGACTGCCGTCTAATCTTAAGACGGCAATCAGAGATGACCCTTTTGAATCATTTATTTCGAGTTTCATTTTTCCCTCCTTTTTTCTTTTTCATAGGTTTTTTGGAGAAACCTATCAAAACCCAAATTTTTATTTTCAAGAGAATTTGGGGAACTCTTGCCATCCCCACTTACGCTTCGTGGGGATGGATTTCTTTTGATGTTAGAGAACATGTGGTAAGTTTTTTAAGAGAACTTACCAAAACTCTTGTCTACCCTGCTTTTATCCGCAGGGCAGATCCTCGCCAGCTTTTTGGGAGGCAGGCTGGCGGGAACATTGGGCTGGTGTGTTCCAACTCAATGTTATTGATCTAATCCCTCGAAATATTTTTCGAGGGATTCTTTCCCCTCGACAACTCTGTCGAGGGAAAATACTTCCTCGACAAAGTGGAATCCCTTCATGGGGATTCCACTATTTTTTGTCTCGACCCTCCTGCATCTGAGGAGGGCGAACCATTTTTTGCCCTCCTCAGAGATTCCGACGCATTTTGGTATACCCCTTACGGGGTATACCCCTTTTCCGAAGTTATATTTGAATATAACTTCGGGTAAAACTCTCAGTGTCTTTTTCATTTCTCCTCCTTCCCCTGCCTGCCCCTATTTGGGGTCAGGACTTACGGGGCTCAGGTTTTTGATTTACAAGAGAACCTGTAAACTCTTGTCCCATCCCACTTATGGTTTATGTGGGATGGGATTTTTAACCCCAACAGAACTAGGCAAGCCTTTCTAGCTTGCCTAATTCAAATTTCAATCCTTTCAGCTCTTCCGCTGAAAGGATTTTTCCCTCGGGGAGACGAACCCCGAGCTTAAATATTATTGCAATATCCCCCTTTTCGAGGGATATTGCAATTCGATTCTCGGGGATGTTTACCCCGAGAATGGATGATAATACCTCAGCCGTGGACTTATGTCCAACGGCTGATGTAAACCCTCCACTGAGGAGGCTTTTTGCCTCCTCAATGGAGATTTTAACAAACCTATACTCCCCGTATGTGGGGAGCACAGGCGTATTCATGACATACACCATTTTTCCTCCTTTATAGGTTTTTTAGGAGAAAACCTATCAAAACCCAAATTTTTTATTTTCAAGAGAATTTGGGAAAACTCTTGCCACCCCGCATAAACGAGGGTGGATTTAAAATTTATATATTTTGTTTTATCTTTTGAATATCATCAACGGGGGACACCCGTTGAAGATATTCTAGATAACACGAAATTACATTGAGGGGGTCTATTCCCCCGTTTTCATTTTTAAATAACGAGATTTCCAGGTTTTCTCCCTTTTCTTTCAAAATAGAATTAATTTTTGTTACAAATTCCATTTTCTTGGAGAGGCTTTCATGGAGAATGAAAGCCTTAAGTGAAAGCAATAGCGCGTCTACGACCTCCTCCCTCCTAGGAAGGAGGAGTTGTAAAGCTTTCAACTCCTCCTTGCTCAACAAACCCCAGGTTTTTCCCTGGGGAAGATTTTCCATTTTTCTGTCGAGGACTTTAACAATATAGTCCTCGATGTCTTGTTGTGTTGTGTGCTCCGTAATTCGGAGCACAAGGATATAGTCACCATAACTCAATCTCATTTTTCCTCCTTTTTTATCTTTTTCGCGGGTTTTTGTTTTGCAAGAGAACCCGCCAGAAACTCTTGCCCACCCCACTTTCATTTCGTAGGGTGGGAAATTTAGATGTCAGAGAACAAATGGTAAGTTTTTGTTTAACAAGAGAACTTACCAAAAACTCTTGTCTACCCTGCTTTTATTCGCAGGGTAGGTGCCTTCCAGCCTACCCCTCTTCCAAGGGGCAGGCTGGGAATTTAAATGTATATTTTTCTACTCTCGCCTTTTTGGGCGAGAGAATTTCTTAGTTTCAATCTTTCTCTAATTATTAATGTCAGTACGTCTTCGACATCAATACTCACAGGGAATTCTCCCTGCGAGGTTGGGCGGGCGAGTTCGCCCTCCCAATCTTGGTTCTCAATGATTTCAGGGTATCCCTTTTCAAGAGATACCCCTTTCGTGAGGGAGTACATGTCTCCCTCAACAACTCTTATGAGGCTTCCCCC
>Ga0080004_1119165_pt1 | contig 24753 bp, 24 predicted proteins | sample WasSprMetagenome_FD_69207 | JGI IMG/M metagenome (GOLD analysis project Ga0080004, IMG submission 69207) | Sulfidic aquatic microbial communities from Washburn Spring, Yellowstone National Park, USA - WS (SPADES assembly) (version 2) | ecosystem: Environmental > Aquatic > Thermal springs > Hot...
GAAGAATGCCCCAGATTATGAGGTTTTCATCTGGGATGGAACGGGAGCGGATATCCTGATAGAGGGGAGAGGCATTTTAGCATCCATAGATATAGCGATAAAGCCGAAGATAGAGGATGTAAGGCAGCTGAAGAATGGGATCGGCGTTATAGAGGAGAACTGGGGAAGGAAACCGGATCTCCTGATAATATACTCCAGATCAGGGATTATACCCAAGAAAGTTGCTGATTTCGCTGATAGAATGGGAGTCAAGATAGTGAGAAAACCTGCTGAGATAAGGAAGATCCTAGATGAGAGCAAATAACTGTTTCCAGTTGGAAAGTCTGATGTTTCCCTAAATTGATCTTTAGTTGTCAGTAATTTGAGGAAGGAGAATATTTATAATCTTCTGTTCATATCGTTCTTCTAGCAATCTCTTCTGTGGCTGTGATCATATCCGTTTTAGGAGAAGCATTCGAAAGGATGGAAAGCTGATTGAAAAAGCTTTGTGTTTCATCTTATTATTCCCTCAGCTCAACTGTAACCTCTCCCTCCAGCGATCCTGTCTCCTGCCAAACTCTAAGATTCCTTGCAACTGCTTTGTATGGCCTTCCATCCTTTAGCTCAACAATAACCTTTCCTGTGATCAGCTTGTTTGGCCCTATTTTGTCCTCTAATGCGAAGCTTAACTTCATCAAAAGTCTGCTCAGATCCCTCTTGTGCTCCTGCAGGATTGTCCTGTTTCTAGCTCCTATGGCCCCCCAGAGGTACTTGATAAAACTGGCACCAGCCGGGTTAACAGGCCTTACAAGATCGATCTCGATGCTCATAGGGTGTTCTCATAAGTAAGGTTATAAATTCTAGCTTTTCAGTTATATACTTGTTGTAATTAAAGATCTATTGAATCAAATTGATTTGGAACTATAAAGCGATTTTCTCCTCTTACTGTTTCCTTTATTTTCTCTCTTTCCCTCCTGTTTATGTGCACTAGTGCTATCAGCTCCGGACCATCATCAAATCTCATATCCTCAAGGCATGAGTGTGTTTGAACAATGGGCTTTATCGAGTAGCACTCGCATATAGCTAGGTTGCTCCTCCTAAAAAGCTTGATCACATCGCTTGTAATCTTTCCATCTCCGCTGTAGCATATGATCTTTCCATCTACATCTATTCTTATGGCCAGATTTTTTAAGCTGTGCTCTGTTCTGGCAGTCCTTATGGAAATCCCATCGAGCTCGACACCGTTATCAACTTCAATAAACTTTATATAATTCATCCTGTCCAGAAAGCCCTCATAGCCAAGGTTCATTAGAAGCTCAACCCTCTCCTTTATCCCTCTCTGCCCCATTATAAGGAGCTTCTTCCTCCTTCCATCCTCCCACATTCTCATGAGAAGAGGAGGGATGCCGAAGCAGTGATCCGCATGGAAGTGGCTTATGTAGATTGCATCCAGAAAATCCGGGTCATCTCTGTACCTCCAGAGGTTGTTGGGGATGTTGTAACCGCAGTCCAGCAGTATATTCATTTTGGATTCTATCAGGATTGAGGTGTTTGCCTCATTCTCATCGAGGGCCTCGCCAACTCCGAGGAACACGACCCTCATAAGCAACTTTAAAATGGAAAAATAAAGTTTTCTGATTAGTGAGATTTCTCCCTCTTCTTCTCCATTATCTTCTCCCTAACTCTCTCAGCTTCCTCCTCCACCCTAGATTTGAAGGAATTTATCAGCATGTCAATAGCTTCTTTCTGTGCCTTTAGCCTCTCATTTATCCTCTCAGCTTCCCTGCTGAACCTCTCGTAGTCCTCGGGCTTTCTCTCAGGAAGCTCGCTTAAAAACACCCTCTTTGCCTCAAGACCCTGCATAGCAGCCCTTGTTAGGTTATCTTTGATCTTATTTATCTCATCCTGCTTTGCAGGTAGCTTATATCTATTATTTTTTTAGTACCTTAGCAAAGGCTAGCTCCTCGAAGAGAAGCTTTTTATTAAATTTATCCTCATGATAGCCAGATGGGTGCACTTGGAATAGGGGAAGTATTGTTAACAATATATGAAACCAGAAACTATATTTCTAATTTAAAATTGAAAATTAAAGAATTTAAAATGTATTCGGAAATGGAAGGTGAATTACTAGTTATCAAGGAGAAGATACAAAATATTAAAAAGACTTTAATAGATAGTAAAACTGCTGGTGAGCACCTTAAAGATATCGAAAAGCTTCTCCAAGATATTGAAAGTAGAATAGGAGAGATTAGCTATTATTCTGACAAGGTTATCTCAGCAGATGACAAAAATAAGTTAGAAAACTCCATTGAAGAATGGAAAGAAGATTTAGAATCTATTCTAGAACATATTATACAGGACAATGAATTCTTTAAAGAATATCGCTATATTATCATGCTAGTGATATCGACAAGCGATCAGTTCGATCTAATTTCATATCAGATTCATATGGATACGTCTATCAGCAGAATTCTTGGAAATATCAGAAAACTCAAGGGACGCCTTATTAATATATACAAATCTGTGAGAGAAGAAGGTATAATGAATCTTGATAGCATTGTCCAAGATATAATTAAAGGTACAGATATTTTAATTAGTGAGCTTAGTAGGCAGAAGGAATTTGATGAAAGCACGAAGCAGAGAATACAGAGATTTATCGAAAGGTGGAATTCCCGTATCCGCTCAATTGGAGAAGATATTATCCACTATATTGCAATATATGGGCCTGGAAAAAGGACTGTCTCTTCTATTAGAATATCTGTGGATGGTCAAACCTTTGAGATTCAAAAGGAGGATTTTCCGTTCATCCTTGGAAGATACGCCCCACCTCCCGGCGGGAAGGATCCCCCCGATCTTGGTCCAGCTCATTGTCTTGCTATAAAGACCAAGAATAAGAAGTATTTTTTATTCACCGGCACTCGCTGCAGGTGGGGATGCGGAGCAGATGAAACGGACTGCACATCAAGGGAGCATGTTTGGTTTGAGATTTCCAATGATGCACGCCAGGTTATCATCACCAATATCGGAAGAGGACCTGTCTATACCACGAGAAACGGTGAAAAGACGGAGGTAGGGAGACAGGGTATACCTATTCATGCACGTACTCATTTACATATAAGTGGAGTATATGACATATATAAAACTAGAAAAGTTGATATAATAATTGATATCATATATCAAAAGGAGAGCTTACCTGTAGGTGATCAAGTTGATCAGGGATGAGTTCTGGTTTAATGTGTGCTCCCGGTGCGAGGAAATTGCCCTATATATGCTTGGACAACAGCGTGCATTGTTCCCCTACTTTGCTCTTCATGATCACGTTCACTGCCGTAATGTCCTCATGAAAGTTGAGGAACTTCTATCAGTTTCTCCCTTGGATCAGGTGAGCTATGCGGTTCTTCGTTGCGCAACTGCATTACATGATATTGGAATGGCATTGACTCCGCTAAGAATCAATAAACTGAAGATAGAGGCTGATTATCTATATAAAGGTGCAGAAAAGAAATTTCTTAAGGAATTACAAGGCTACAGGGAGTTTTTCACAGGCAAGCGGCATGATTTAAGCGAAGTTTCCGGCGTTGTCCTCATACCTGAGGATAAGGTACTCCAGCTCGGCGGTAGAGTAGCGGATTTTATTAGGCTAATTCATCCTTGGACCGGGGCGAAATTTGTTAGGGACTGCCTCTCGGATTATCTCCAAGATCTTTTTTACGGACCAAGAAGGGACTATCTAGAGCCCTTTGTTGGGGCTGTATCCGAGGTCATACGGATGCACAACACAAAATCTAAGCTACAAGAACTCGTGTATGAGACAGGTGGATTTAAAATTAACACAGGGTTTTTAGCAGCTCTTCTAAGCATTGGGGATTCTCTCGATTTCTCTAGGGAGAGAGCCAAGATAATATTCGACGAGCTCGGAGAGGCCCTAATGAGGACAGATCCCTCTCAACTTAAGCACTGGATTTTCAAAATGGGAGTTAAAGATGTACATTTTGAGAATAAGAGCATTGTCGTGAGAGTGAAGGACCGCCAAGAGTTGATCTTCGGGGTTCTGTTCTTTGAGCTCGCTGAGAATGTTATTGGCAATTTTCAGAGAGCAGGACAGCTCTTTCCACAGTTAAAATTTAATTTTCTCGTAGATAGTGGAAGAGGAAAAGTGGGCATAACAGATAATCTCAATGAACTTATTAATATAAATAATTGTATTAAGGAAATTCAGCCAACAGACGTGAATATCAAAGATATAATTCAGAGAGGGGCTAACATATTTGATGAGATTGCGATCAGGATTTTCAGGGGAGAACCGGTCTCGGAATTGGTGAAAAAGGCTGTTAACAATTGTCCTTCTGCTGGCAAGGTTCTTGCGAAGTTCTCTCCTCTATAGATTTTTGTGAGCGATTAGTTTTAGAAAGGATTTTGTCAGGGTTTGAAAGAAAAACAAAGCTCGCTGAAACCTGTTAGGGCTCCTTGAACACAATAGGAGTTTCTCATCCTTTAGATTGACCTTAAGATAATTAGTTAATAGTTAATAAAATAGAAAAAGTTTTTTAAGAGGTGCTTCTCCTTCGGCATGTGGAGAAAATAACAATTCCGGCTGCCTTTGTTCTAGGGCTTTTATATGGGAGAAAATCAAAAGCTATCTCAATTCAAGTTAATCCAAGGATAATATTCTTACCATTGGATCCAGAGCTTCCATCTAAGCCAGAATCACAGGACAAAATTGCTGAAGAGCTCATAAACCATGGAATACCGAGAGAAATAGCTGATCAGATAATAGCAAAAGCAGGAGAAGTTGCGGATGCCCTATACAAACTAGAGCTTTCTAGATGGATGTTGCGAGAGGCGTCCCGTGCCTTGGATGAGAGGAGAATTTCAACTAAAATTTACAGAAGCATCATAAGACGATATATGGAGGAATTTGTTGTCACCGAGGAGGAGATAGAGACAAAAAGAGCAGAATTTGAGACGATCCTCAGAACAATAGTGCGTAAGGAACCTGCTAAGAAGATTTAGTGTGTAACTTTGTAATTTTTGAAATCTCTCTTAAATAGGTATCCGAATCAATATCCCCCCTGAGAAGGAGCATGTCAAGTCTTTTTATAGCTTCGTTCAGCAAAACTGGCTCGGATATGAAGCCAAGTTTGTCAGCAAGCTGACTGACAAGGGAATTTTCCTCATTATAATATGCTTCTCCAGTTTTCAAGTTTATAAGAATTACGCTGAGCCTTCCCATGTGCTTTTTTGCTGTCTCTATTGAACTTGGATCCCAGCCGTTGGGAGAAGCCAGCAGGAGTATGATGTCATAGTCTGCTTTCTCCGATGCTACCTTACTTAGGCCTAGGGATTCAACTGCCTCTCGGAGGGTTAGGGGAGCATAATCAACTCCATTGAAGTAGAGGTTCTCAAGGCGGGCATAAGCACCTGCATATACCTTTAGCCTTACCCTCCTAAAAATTCTTCCCTCTCTATATTCGCACCTCACAACAAAGTTTTTTGGAAGCTCCTCATCCAACATCTTGGGGGTGATATTTGGGTTTTTCTTTCTCGCAATATCAAGAATTCGCTTGATTGCATCTTTTGAGAGATTTTTCTCACGGATGCTTGGTTTTGCTCTATCCCCGCACGGCCTCCAGCTGGAGAGAGCAGATCTCACCTGCAACCTGAAATCTCCCATAAGCTCACGTGCAGCTGTCATACTGATATAATGAAGGATCTCAGATCGCCTTGGTCTTCTCACAAGCACATAATCGCCTTTATCCTCAATCATAACACCTGAGGGATCCTCTAATATGACGGTCTTATCCTCCAGCTTCTCAAACGGGACATTCTGGACTAGAACAGGTTTGGGATACTCCCTCACCTCCGGATGTTTCTCTCCAATTATCTTGCCAATCCAAGCCGCGATCATATGCTTGGCAATTCCGCTGAGAAGGCTCTCTATGTCAATTGGTAGCTCTTCACCGGGCTTCTCTCCCCCTTTTTCCTTTTCGAGGGATTGTACCTGCTCTATCACATTCACGCTGAGTTCTTTAAGCACAATCTGATGAGATACCCCTCTCTCATCTGTGTACTCCACGGGCGGGATGGCAATTTTATAGGAACCAGGCGCCAAGGTGCTGGAGAACACGACATCTTTCCTATCTCCCGGAAGTAGCTCTAACTTCTCTCTTTTCTTCTCATCAAATGGATTTGTTATAGTAACGCTCAGCCTAGATGTTCCTTCATTCTCAAGTTTCACGACAACAGGGATCTCCTCTCCGGCCTTTATCTCGCTGGGTGCCTCGCTGACAACTTTTAGCTCAGCTGTATAAGGATTGACCTCAAGGATTACCTTTTCCGAAAGTCTGAGCTGTTTTTCTAAGGCTTTAATAGTGGCTAATAAGCTGAGTTCGAATGTCCCTGATTTGAGGAGCTTTATTCTTAGAGGCCAGCTAAGCTGGCCAAAAGGAACTATTTGAAGTGGAAGCGGTGGCAAACTTTGAAAATCCACTGCATCAGCATTATCTGATGGTTTTAGCTCTGTTACATCGAGGGGAATTGGGTTTTCATTGATCAATTCTACCCTTAATTCTACCTCCTCTCCTTCAAAGGAGGAGATTTTTCCGGGAAAAAGAGTTAAACTCACTTGAGGATTCTCAAGTCTTCTCTTCCACTCCATTGCCAGCTTTATTCTCTCCTTTATCCTTCTCTCATAGCTACTCCTTTGATTAATTGGTATCTGCTTTATTCGAGGATCATCCAGAAGACTATTTAGCCTAGTTAGACAGCGATCAAGGCATTCTGGGCCTCTTATCTCTATCTCCAGTGCCAAAGCTTGGTGATCCTCGAGAAAATCGCAGGTTTTAAGCAGCTCACTGATAAAATCACCTAATTCAGACATACTAAGAGCAAAAAGAGCCATAACTTATAAATTTTCCTGAGAATGATGATCATTACTTGCAGCGAATTTTGCCGTAGAATTATTTCTTCTTGCTAGCATATGCATCCTTAACACCTTTAGTTCCGTAAAGGCTTTCATAATTGCTTAGCTGGGAAGTGTTTCAACCCTATTGGCTGGTTTTCTGGCTTTAATGCTTTTAGGTCCTGTTTCAATGGAAGTAACGTGCTATTCGTAATGTCTTTCTTAGTATTCCAGCTTAGGATAAGGTAAAATTTCACAAAGAAGGAATCGCTTGAATCAATAGCAAACTTTAAATAGCTATAAAAAGTGTGTCTATCTTATGAGCGGGGGCTATTCTCATGGAGTAGACTACTCTTATGACTTAAGTCAGAGAATAGGAAGGGTTGAAAACAGCATTTCCCTCCTTACTAGTGAAATAGAAGCCATAAAATCCAAGATAAATAGCCTAGAGGGAAATTTCTTAAAGAATATAGCCAATATTAGCACACGCTTAGATAATCTTAATACGCTAATAGTTGGTATAAGGCAAGAATTTCTAGCTGACATAAAACAGGAAACAAGGGGATTAAAACAGTCTATTGCAGAGCTTAACAAAGATCTTAGGAAAGAGCTAGATGAACAGGCTGAAAAAGTGATAGAGGAGGTCGTAGGCCTGAATAGGAGTATAGAAACAGTTGATAACAAGGTCGCTTCTCTGGAGAAGAAATCGGAGTCAGGATTCATCACCTTAAAGAAGTTGATTGATGACTTAAAAGAGGGGATTGAAAGATTGCATTCCCTTCTGACATCTTTAACCGATGAAATAGATGGGAGATTCAATGAAATCTCGGAGAATTTGGAGGAAATAGGTAAAGGCATCAGTTTTCTACAAGAAAGGAGCAAAACTGCTATAGAGCTTATAGGGGAAGGGAATAAGTTTCTCCAGCGTCTCCAGTATCAAATGAATGAAAAGCACAGGGAAATTAAGGAGGATCTTGGAAAAATCAACGAAAAGGGCAGTAAGCTGGAGATTCTAGTGAATGAAAAGACCACAAGCATTGAGAATGAGGTGAAAAATACCTCGAACGATGTGCAGAAAAGTCTTGAGGCTTTAAAAAGGGACGCAGAAACAATACTTGTAGAGATTGAGGATTTAATGGCTTTGCTAACGGAGGCTCGAACTACTATTAAAGCGGGAATAGAAGCTTTAACATTTATCGTGGAGGATCAGGCTACTAACAGGATCCTAAAGGAGGTGATATAAGATGTCTCTGGAAAAGGTGGATCCAGGCGCTATAAAGAAGGCCTCTGAAAAGGAGCTCTCCAATATATTAAATAAAATACGATATGGAGAGAACTTTAAAAAAGATGAGGCTATCCTAGCCTATTCTGGCTTTTATCTCCCATTACTGAAGGAAAGCTATGAGAAGAACTCAGAAGAAATTATCAAAAACCTATCTAACCTTAACTTAACAGTAAAAGAGCTTATCTCAAATTTTAACAAAGATTCTCAGAATATTATGAGTGGGTTTAGAAATATAAGTGATAATTTTCTCAGAAAATCAGAGGAACTCCTTGAGGATCTTGATAGCAGGCTGGATGAAGTAAAGAAATACGAGGAGAATCTATATTCACTCAGTCAACGTATTCAAGGCTTGGAGACAAGAGAAGAGCAGGTAAACAAACTTCTTTCCGAGACTACAGACCTAAGAAAGAGACTTGAGGAGCTGAACGCTAATCTCAGGGGTCTTTTAAAGGAGATTAGCGGTCTATTTGCTAGTATTGATGGAACATTTAAAAATATGGATAAAGTTTTAAGAGAAGTTTCACGGAGTGCCAGCACCACGCTGGGGGATGTAAACAAACAGCTGACTATCCTTCACTCGAGGCTTGAGGAGCTTGAGGCTGAGAGAAAGGGATTAGATGCTCTTAAGAAGGAGCTTGAGGAAAAAAGAGCTGATATGGCAAAGAAAGAAAAAGAATTAGAGGTGCTGAAGGAGAGAAGGGATCAGCTTGCAAAGGAGGTTGAGGAGCTTGAGGCGAGGAAAAATACAGCTGAGGAAACACTGAAGAAAATAGAGGACAACATAGCGCTGAGACAAGAGGCTATTACAAAGAGGGAAAATCATCTTAATGCGCTGGAAAAGGAAGTAGAGAAGAGAATAAATGATCTGGCTAAGCACATCGAATATTCCAAAAGTCTGCTGTCAGCTTTGTCCTCACGCTCACAAGAGCTGGATAAAATCCGCAGTGAACTTTTGGCAAAAGAGGCCGAGCTCAAGCAGTTGGAGGCAGAGCTTGAGAACAGAAAAAAGGAGCTGGATGACAGAGAAAAGGCACTAATGAAAAAGGAGAAGGAGCTTGACATGCATGAGGAAAAAATAGAGAAGGCCGAAAAAGCTTTGGATGAAATGAGGAAAAACCTTGATGATCGTCTTAAATGGTTCGAGGAAAAGACAAAGGAAATAGAGGCATACAGAAGCGAGCTCGATGAGAGACAGAGAAACCTCGAGGAAAGGGAGAAGAAGCTCTCCATCTGGAAGGAAGAGCTTGAAAGAAAGAGCGTAAGTCTTGAAGAGAGCGAGAAGAAGCTTTCTGAGAGGGAGAAGCTACTAGATGAAAAAGAAGCTAAGCTGAGCGGTGAAAGAATGAAGATTGAGGAGGAAAATAAGAAGCTAAAGGAGGAGTGGGAGAAGATTGAGGAGGAGAAGAGAAGACTGAGAGGAAGGGAGGAAGAAATTGAAAGAAGACTTAGAGGTATAAGCGAGACCTATAAGCGATTAATTGAGAAGGAGGAGAAGATCAGAGAGTGGGAGGAGAAGAACAGGGAGTGGGAGAAGAATCTCACTATTCGTGAGACCAGATTTAACGAACTCGAAAATCTAGTTAAATCGCTCCAAGAGGAGAGAGAAAAGCTTCGCCAAGAGCTTTCAGCTTGTAGAGCGAGAATAGAGGAGCTTGGTAGTGAGATGAAGCAGAAATAGCTATTTAACGTAGATAAGTAGTCTTTTCACCTCATCCAAGAATTCCCCCATTCTGATCTCTTTTTTCATTGCACGGTGGACTAAACCGTAAAGCAGGCTTCCTTTAAGGCTCTTCTCAGATGCTTCTCTCCCTTTAACTAGGTCAACAGCTACACGTCCCAAAGCATAGACATCTGCTCTATCATCAGGTACGTCGCAGAAGTAACGTGCAGTTCCACCCATCTCACCTGTGTATGGGCCTGTAAGGGCGGTGCCGAAATCAGTTAGAACTGGTCTTCCCTCCTTATCTATGAGGATGTTCTCCGGCTTAAGATCTCCATGCTTATGGAAAATGCCGCGCTCATAGCATTTCTCTAGCGTATATCCTATTTGCAGAAGTATAATTAATGCCTCCTTCTCGCTAACCCTGCCGCAAACTCTTGTGAGATCTCCCTTCGGGCAGTACTCCAAGACCATGTATGGAATTTCTTCGTTTGCGTCAATGAGCTTGATAACATGCTCCACTCCTTCATCTCTTATCTTGGATACCTTGTGAAGGATCTCGACTTCCTCCCTTATCCTTTTTCGTGAGAGTTGGTCAATTTTCTTGAACTCTAATTTTTCGTGATCCCATGAATTCTTCGGGATACGGAGAGCCCCTAAAGTATCCTTTTTCCTAGCCAGATAGGTGTAATAAAATCCTCCTTCCCCCAGAAACCCCTCTATAATCCATCCAGTTGCCTCAGTCAATGAAGAGGCTTTAGTAAACGTTGGCATCCGTGTAATTGCTTTAAACATCCATTCAGACTCATCCAGCGTCTCTAAGACCCTTACTGGCCTGTTGAGGTACAAAGATATTGGATCCACGATTTCTATCTCCTCAACATCAACCTGAATGGATGTCTGCCTGACCTCCCCGACCAGCTCATAGTGCAGCTGTAAGGAAACAGTTTTACTCTCCTCAAGCTCCACAGGGATCCTCAGAACTCTTACCTCATCAGGAGCTAGTGAGATGGGGAAAAGAGGGGAAATTATATATGCTCCCTCCCCCACCATCTTGGTTAGCTTAATATCTGCTTTAGTTGGATTTTCCACCTCAAGTTCGAGCTGACTTTCCCCCTCTGTCCTTATGCACTTGGCCCATCTTATCAGGAGGCCCTTCCTTCTTGCTTCTGCTTTTGCGCCCTCCAGCTCCCTTTTAAGATTATCTATACTTTCAAAAGTCCTTCCACTAAAGAATTCGCTGAAGAAAGGCAGTTCTTTCTTAAGTTTATTGATTTCCCTTAGAAGATCGCTGATATATCCATATATTTTGCCCAGATCCTCCCCTTCCCTTACCCTTTTCCTTATCTCCTGCTCTATCAATGTGAAGTCTATCACGACAGGTAGCCGAGACGATGCCCTGTGAAGGTGTCCTAGCTTAAAAACGAGCTCATATGGATTCTCCTTTCTCTTATAAAGCCGGAAAATCTCCTCATATTCCTCAATCTTCTTCTCATAGTTCCATGTAGGTCTGTAAATACGCTTTTTTGTGCTTCCTTTTTCATCATTGGACTGATGCATATCCCTCGTATGATAAAGGGCTAAATTTAATCTTTATTCTTTAATTAGAATTAGAAGATAATAGCTTTGCATAATAATGGGTTTTAAGGGATATTATTATTTATAAAAAGATGCATCAAATAAATTCGAAAATTATTAAGCTACTCCTCGGTCAATAGTACTTTTTAAGAACGGAGGGTAGTGCTGATAACAGTTGAAAACTCCCATGCTAGCTTTTCAATTATATACCTATTGAAATCAAGGTTTTATTGAATCGTTTCATAGCTTTCCTAAATCTCCTCCTATAATGTAGAATCCGCTGGTCTTGTCCTAGTCTGCTCTGAGATATCGAGATGCTCAATATTCAACCAAGCAATTCTCGAAGTTGATTTTCATTCTCCCTTAACTGTTATCTTCGCAGGAACATTCCCATGTATCTCGGCTTCACTGGTATCGGCGATACTGTGCTACATAAAGTTGCTCAGTAGGGCAAATTTAATGTTGTAAAGTTTCCACTTGAGACAGCAAGCCTCCGCTTGAGATAAACTCTTCGATTTCCTTAATCAAAACTACTTTTCTTCATTATATCCAAATCTTTCTAAATATTTTAAGAATGAAGCACTTTCATTTCCTCTTAATTCAACTATATCTTCACCCCGTTTTAACTTTATAGTTCTTCCTATTTTATCCCATGGCTTAAAGCTGCCCAATAGAGTTTGAACTTCTGTTGCACATATTGTACATGTTTTATCTCTGGCATCATCACGTGTTTTTACTTCAAGATTAACATCGATTTTGGTTACACTAGGGACATCCCTGCCAGAAAGGATTTTTTCAATATATATCGTTGTAACATCCGATGCTAGATCCGCTATTCTTGGATCCGAAGCATATACCGTTCTAGAGGGTAATTTCTCAAAACCTGCTATGTAGCATCCAATACAAGCTTTATCTCTTCTGTACCACGTCCTTATTTCAGCATCTTGAGAACCCAAAGCTACGTCAATTAAAGGTTTGTTCAATTTATTGCAAGCTAATTGGACAGTGAGCCTGGGCAGGAGACTATCAAAAGTTGTAATTGTTATGTCGCTCCAGTCAATTATGCTTTCGACAAGTTCTGAGGGAGGAAATGGGTAAAATGGAATCTCTGCATTTATCACGTATATCCTCGAGAGAGGTGCATACTGTAAAGCTCTTCTCGATGCTGCTAAAACTTTAGGCAAATGAATATCTTCTATAGTATAGAGCTCTTGATAACTTATGTTTTCTTCTCCAACGATATCATAGTCTACAATTGTGATTTCATCAAACATTTTACTTGATCTTATCAGTAATCTAGAACCTAAGAAGCTCACTCCAAAAAGAGCAACCTTCTTTGTTCTTAATCCAAGGAGATCTATATTATCTTGCAGGAGATATTCTTTTGTTTAATTATTTTACGTTTTCCTTGCTTCCTGCGCTCTCCTATGAGAAAGAGAAAGTGGTGTCACAGGGGTGGCCAGCCTTTTTGCCTTATCCACAGGTTGCAGAGATGGTGGCAATTATGTACTACTTTTCACTTTTGTCACCAATTTTCAAGTGGAGTGCTGTAATTCATGTGACTTGGGAGTTCATCTTATTTATGGTGGGTTTTGTGGGAATGATCCTGAAATGGGCAGGATGGTCTGAAATAATGTTAAACAATTTTCTCTGGTGTTTCGTTCTTATTTGTCTTTCCCTTAATACGCTTAGCATTATCACAGAAGCCTCATTGCGCGCGCGCAGGGCTTTGCTGCAGATACGAGCACAGAAGAAAGAATTCCGGAGGATAAGGCTGGAAATGGAGAGGTATTCCTCTATTCTGGAGGGCTGGAGGAGGGAGGGCTATAACGTTTCTGATCTCGAGAAGGCTTTAGATAACATGCATAGTATCTTCGCTGATGAGCATGTGTACCATAGAGTTAAGGATATGTTCAAGGAATATGAATCGAAGATATCGAAGCTTAAAGCATTGGAGGCTGAGCTGAATTCCCTTCTTTCCTCAGCACGCTCCATCGGCTTGGATTTCAGCGATAGGATTCCCTCGATAAGAGAAATGCTTAGGGATCCGTCAAGATTGAATGAGGCTGAGAACAGCATTTCAGTGCTCAAGGAGGCGGCCTCAAATATAAAGAAACTAAGCGAGCAGGGTTTCGATGTTTCTGGTCTTGAGCGCCTTCTAAGAATTGGAAAAATAGATGCTCTCAAGCACAATCTCACCAAGTTTAACAAAGTTGCACAAGAGATGGGCACGCTAGAGAGGGATATACAACTGTTAGGTGATAAAAGGTTTGCCGAAGAGATCCAGATTTTGAAGGGAAGGCTGGGCGATTTGAGCAAAATTGAGGATGTTGAGGAATATGTGTTGAGGCTGAAAAGGAGGGTTGAGGAGGCGATCAGGGAGTCGAAGATAGAGCCTTGGAAAAGGAAGCTGGATGAATGGCTGGGGATGGGATATGATCTTTCTTGGCTAAAGTCCGATCTGGCGAAGTATAGTGTTGAAATTGAGAAAAAGCTTGAGAAGTACGAGAGGGCCATTCAGGAGATACAGCAGCTGAAGAAGGATTTAGATATGTTTAAAATAACAACTTTTAACTTTGAAATATTTTTGATTGAGAAAAAGATGGTGAAGGGTGAGGATATCGATAGGGTTCTTGAAGAAGTATCATCGATAAGGCAGAAGGCCCAAGACATAATCAAGGTTGAGATGGAGAAATCGATAGATGGAATGATATTAAAAGTGAAGAAATTTTTAGAAGAGCTTAACGCTCGCTGATATTTTATGATTCAAAAGAAGGAAAAACTGATGAGTGAAAAGCGTTGAAATAAGCACCATCAGGTGCTTTCCTTTATTCTTGGAGTTCTTGGTTATCTGTCTGGAACGTTCTGCTGTGTATGCATTTGCAGTTGAAATTCCTTATCGGTGTGAAAACCGAGGGCATTCATCTTTTCTCCTCATATTGAAAAGTGAAGCTTCTATATCTCTTTTTAAAAGGAAATAGAAGATAAAAGTAAATAGTGATCTTCCAGCTCTCATTCAAGGACTGGGTTTTAAGGATGCACAAGTTTAAATATGGTTTACTATCATCTTGTTGAGATGAATCGCTTAATCCTCGTTATTACGATTGTGATGATCATTTTCACCCCTCAACTTGTATCTGGTCAGCCCCGAAATTATGTTCCAATATATCTTCCACCTCGGGGCTACTATGTAGACTGGATGGATGTTAAGGCAGTATACATGAAGGATGATGAAAACTGGCTATACTTTTATGTCGAGTACTATGGGGCAATACCCAGCTCCAAATACTATTCTCGCGACCTACTCATATTCATGGATACAGATATGAATGATCAAACAGGCGAATTCATATGCACGTGCGATCAAACAGGCGAACCTTGGAAAGACAGTCTAGGGGCAGATTATTTGATCTCCTCTCATCTTCGTGGCGATAATTCCACCTCTTGGGCAGTACTTAGCAAATGGAGCAATACAGCTGGACGCTGGCAGGGGGAATTTAAGAACTTGAAGTCTGAAGCAACTCTAGCTCCTGGTTTAAGCTTTATGGAAATCAAGGTTAACAAGCGAGATGTAGGTTATACACCGAATGGAATACACTTTCTCATATTATCAGCATCAGCAGTTGATATGCCGAATACGAATGTAAGCTATGTAATCGATTCATCAATAAAAAACATTGTCGTAGATGGTGAGCCAGGTGATTGGGGCACAGCTACTCCTCTGATAACCTTTCCACCTAGGTTGATCGAACCTCCTGAGCTCGAAGTTTCAAACGTTTACGTTGCCAATGATGGCAATAATCTTTACTTCAGATTTGATACAAAGGGGAAACCATCCACTAGAGTGGATGCGGGGGAATTATTATTCTTTATTTATATTGATGTAGATAATAATGTTAATACTGGAGTTAGAGCATTCTGGGCTAACTCGTCGAAAGGCACTGAAGTGGACTACTATAGGTGTACTGGGACGGGGAGTGATCGGCGTTGTCAGCGTATTGGGGGCTCATCAAACTCCGCAGATTTCAACAATACCTTCGAATTCAAGATCCCCCTCAGCCTTTTAGGACTGGGCTCTGGACAAACAGTCGGCATCTACATATGGGGATTGGGGGAATTTGTACGTAGGATTCCCCAGTCTGGCTATTTGACGTATCCTTCGACTACTTCTCCAGTCACATCGATGAGGAAAACAAGATTGACGTTGAATATCAGTCCATCAAGGATTTCTGGGAAAGTGGGTACAACAATAACAATTACTGGTAAGTTAACTATTGAGGAAGTTGGTATTGGATTAGGTGGGAAAACTATCAACATTTACAGAAATGGCAGTATCATTGGCAGCTGCGTTACTACAAATGGATCCTACAAATTTGAGTGGAAAGATGTCCGTTTGGAAGAAGGAAACTATGAGATTACCGCGAAGTTTAATGGGGATTCGACTTATGCGGCTTCGGATGCAAACACTACTTTAACAGTTATGCCTGCACCACTTATGAGTATTATTATAGAATTTTTGCAACCTTTGATTCCATTAATTTTGGTAATCATGGCTATAGTTATTATTCTGCGGCGCTCTCTCGCGCGCACTAGGCCAAAAAAGCCTTCTCCGCCATCTGCCTATGTGCCACCTTCAAGAAGAAAGAGGGAGGAAGAAATAGAAGTTTCAAGAAGATGGATTGAGTCAGAAATCGAAAAAATAAAAGATTTCATGGAGGAATTGGAGAGTTAAGATCTATTATCTCTTTCTCAAGCTAGCTAATTCCAAGAACTACTCCTTTTGAATGTAGGACATTTAAAAATTCTTAAAATTTGGCTTCGCAGTAAGCATAAATTTTATATATCTACTCTGTTGAGACCTTACATATGGGGAAATACTGTGAAATCCTCGTTTTCCTTGTGATTCTTGTGATATTAGGTTTATACTATACGATCTCTTCAGAAAGGAGGATAGAGAATACTGGAGGGGATCTCCTCTTAAAGGCAAATGGCAGGATGAAAAGATCGGTTTTAATGGAATATATTAAAATTGATAAAAATTCATTCCTTGGGATTCTTTTCCTACCTCTTTTTTACTTTCTTTTTTCTGGGCTTGTTGCATGGGACAGCTCCAGAGGTAGAATTTGGTTTCCGCTTTCTGTGATAGCTTTGATTATCATTTGGGGATCAATACCGATATTCTATCCAGAAGTACTTTATTCAGAAAGAATAGAGATCCCTTACTATTTTCTTATACTTGTATTAGTTGATTATCTATTTCTTACTGGAACACTAGCAGCAATCGATTCAAAGGTTATAGCTATACTCGACTTCATTGCTTTTCTAACATTCTTTTTAGGTAGCCCTTTCTCAGGATCAGATTCTTTTACAGCCTTACTTGATCTTATTGTCTATCCAATTCTTTCTGTTGCTTTGGTAGCAGGAGATAGAGCATTAGCAGGAGATAGAGCATTACAACACAGGCAACATAGAACAGTTTTAGCAGAGTTTCCGTCAGAGGCTGAATCGGAAGCTTTAGCAACAAAAAGAAGGAAAAAGAGAAAAAAGAGGGAAATGAAGGCTTCAATAAGATGGATTGAGTCAGAAATCGAAAAAATAAGGGACTTCATGAAGAAACTAGAGAGTTAAGGTCTATTATCTCTTTCTCGAGCTAGCTAATTCCAATAGCAATTCCTTTTAGAACAAAGGCAATCCCTTGTTTTTGAGCCTATAAACGAGTTCTCCTTTAATAATCTTTGTCCTTAAGATTATAAAGTTCTCTATTCTTCTTATCAGGGTGATACTCTGGAGAAAGTGTGTCCCCTATGTAAGAAAAAATATGCTTCTGATGTAATGGTGTGCCCATCAGCACACTGTCCGAATTGTGGGTCAACTGATATAAAGTATTATATAGAAAAAGAAGCCAGTGCCGTGGATTACCTATTGGTGTTTTTAATGCTTTTTATATCTGTGTTTTTATGGATATTCGAAGGTACACCCATCGTAGGACTACTAAGTATAGTTCTTCTTTTAATTGTCTTAATACTTTATGCGCGCGTGCATAAATGGGGAAAGTGGTGCTGTAATACATGCGGAGCAAGGTTCCGGTCTCCAATAAGGAATGTACCACTCAGATCGGAAGAAACAATATCGGATATGATTAGATCAGAAATCGAAAAAATAAAAGATTTCATGGAGGAACTGGAGAGTTAAGTAATGGATCTTAGCTCTAGTAATACTCAAAAATCCTTATTCTAGCTTAAGTTGTCAACTACAGTAATTTTATTGATCACTAAGGAGCAATAGCTTTATAAGGAAAGATGGACTCAAAGGAAGAAGAATGGACTTTATAGCCCTTCTCATGGCAATTGCGATGGCGGTAGGAACTGGCCTAATGTACTGGGGTGTATTAAATCAGAATAGAGGATACGTGGCTATAGGTAGCTTGATTTTATACTTGGCTCTTTCCCTGATCGAGGTGCTCTTAATAAGTTACGTTCACAGCATGGCGATCGGGGATCCGGTGATGTTTGTGATCTTCTATTACATCCTACCCTTCATATTTATCACAGCCTTTCTAATAGGGCTTGCACCCAAGATAGCTAATGAAAATAAAACAATTTATGTGATGTTGCTGATAATAGCAATATATGCAGCTACCATTCCGCTTGGCGGAGGTCTTCTCATGCTCTTCGCATATGGTGTTTGGGGTCTGACAGCTGTATGGTTCAATCTACTTGTCATACGGGCAGTGCTAAGAATGATATCAGCAGCTACTGGAAAGGAGGAACACTGGATATTCAAGTGAGGTCAAAGGCATCCAAGACTCTGTTAATAGAGAATGAGAGTTCTAGCTGGACTCTCTAAACGCAGCTCTGCTGAAGTTCAAACATCATTTTATACTTTCGACTATTGCTCTCCAGTATCTTATATCCTGTTCCAGTATCTCTCTATGCTCGGAGGAAATAGCGCTTGCCGGTTCAATCCCACGGAGGACATTGAGCCAGAGCGATATCCCTTCTCTAATTCTTCCCAGTTCTCTCCCCGGAATTTCCCTCTCCAACATTTTTACCTCTAATTCAATTTGCATAAGTAGGCTAATTATCCTAGCGACAGTTAGCCTGTCTCCTTCGGCAAGCAACTTCGAGATACCGTTGAATTTCTTTTTCAATCTCTCTAGGCGAATCGAATTAGCGATAGAAATGCTAGAGAATCTCCCTCTCTCCCTCATTGAGATTTTCAGTATAAGCATGGCAAATGAGCTTGTTAGGAGAAGAAATGCAATCAAAGTAAATCCGGTGGAGATAAGCACTATTAGGAAGTAGTATCCTGCTGCACAAGCCATTAGAGAGCCGAAGAAGGACACAACCTCATCAGCTCCCTTGCTTGTGAAAAATCCAGTTTCCTTTGTTAAATCCCTGAACTGCGGATATAATATCGCAAACACTATGAGGAAGAGAGGGATGTGCAGTACTGGAAAGCTGTTGAGAATTCTGAGGAATTGCTCAAGCATATCCGGCCAGCTTATTGTAAGAAGAATTGCTGGCACTAAAATGCTCGAAAATAGTGCAGTCATCCCATACTCCAACCTAAAACGGGGATTGGCAAGTAGCCAATACGAAATTAGCATTGAAAAAAGCCAGCAGCTAATTCCAATAGCGATTCCTTCTAGATACAAGGTGATCCCCACTTCCGAACTAATAAATGAATTTCTCTCCTTATAATCTTTACTTAAGAGTAAAAATTATAAAATTTTCTCTAATCCCCCTTATCAAGGTGATGTTTTGGGAAGGGTGTGTCCTTTATGTAAGAGAATTTATGATTCTGATGTAATAAAGGTATGTCCATTAGCACACTGTCCGAATTGTGGGTCAACTGATATAAAACATGTATATGATCTAGATTATGCTCTAAAGATGAGTGGTTACATTGGCCTTATTTTTGCTATTTGCTTTTTCGTAGAGGAAGTCTCTATACTAGCCTCCATAGCGTTTTCTATACTACCACCACTCCCTGAGATTGACTGGTTGTGGCTAATAGTATTTCCATATAACCTACCTCCGCTGACTGCACTATGTGGAATCTTAGTGATGTTTATAACGCTTGCTATCCTGCGTGGAAAGCAGCATTGTAATACATGCGGAGTAAGGTTTTATTTTCCAATAAGGAATGTACCACTCGGATCGGAAGAAACAATATCGGATATGATTAGATCAGAAATCGAAAAAATAAGGAATTTTATGGAGGAGCTGGGAAGCTAGGATTGGTTGTTTTTCTCTTTCAGAGAGTTAAATAAAAGTTACTAAAAAAGAGGAAAGTATGTCTGAAAATAGATAAGAATCTAGCGAACTAAACTACAGCTGCTTGTTAAATCTTTTTTATCAACTCATTCAGCTTCAAAAGGATGGAGCTTATCCTCATCATCTCCTCTGAATACTGATCCGGCGGTATAACCCCTCTCCTATAGTCCTCGTTCAGCTGGAACATCCTGCTCTCCAGCATGTCCAGTATCCTGTCCACCTGAGCATAGACCTCCTGCAAAGAGGTTTCTCTTCTCTTTTTCGGCTGAATTAATGCTCCCAAAAGAATAGATGATGCTCCGATGACTGCACTGGGCACAAGAATGGATGCCAGATCCCTGCCAATGCTATCCACCTCCTCCTTCATGGAATCCTCCTCTGTATAAGTTTCAGCTTTTTTCAGGGCCTCATACACGTTTATAAGCCCCGCACCCTGCTCATTTCTCTTGTATCCTAGATCCTTAGCCGAGCTTGTCAGGACTTTTTTCACAAAGAGATGGTCGTTTTTGATGCTCATCCCCTTCCTTCCTGCGAGCTCAAGAATTAATGCTGCGGCACCGGAGACATGGGGAGCTGCTGCACTGGTCCCGCTGTGCGAGGCATGACATGGATCCGGATATCCTTCATCCTCGCATAAGCTTGATCTAGTCGAGATTATCCCCTCATCCGGGCCTGAAGTTCCACCTCCAGGAGCTAAGAGATCGGGCTTCATAACTTCATCCACAGGTCCCCTGGAGCTGTATGAAGTCAGGATGCCATGCTTGTCGACAGCTCCAACAGTTATCGCCTTCCTTGAGGATCCCGGACTGTTTATCGTTCCCTCCTCCGGGCCATCATTTCCAGCGGCTGCTACCACAACCACCCCCTTATCAGCTAGAGCATCGCAAAGCCTGCTTAGGAAGCTTCTAGGCCCTGATGGATGCCTTGAACCGAGGCTGAGGTTCACTATATTTGCTCCATTCGTGTATGCCCACATCACCCCGTTTGCCACCTGCTCCTCATCTCCTTCCCCCTTCCTGTTCAGGACCTTTGCTGAGATCACATCAGCCCCTGGTGCAACTCCTGAGTAAACGGCCTCCCTTCCTGCTGCTATTCCCGCCACATGCGTCCCGTGTCCGCTGTAGTCACCATCCTCATCAGGGACAAAGCTCCTGCTCAGGATCACCTTGTTCTCAAGCGAGCATACAGCATCGACGCCTGTGTCCACAATCCCTATTTTCACTCCGCTTCCTGTAATTCCGATCTTATGGACTTTGTCTGCAGATATAAGAGGTACAGAATCCTTCAGGCATGCTCTAACCTTTCTAATAGCCTCAATACCATATACAAAAGAGGGAAGGGAGGATTTCAGCCTAAGTATGTTCCTTCCGTTGATTCTTCCCACTACAGCGGGAAGAAATCCATAAATCCCATATATATCCTCAAAGAAATCAGTTAATCCCTGAACAAGCATTTTATCAAGGAGCTTAAGGCCCCTTTCCCTGAACGCATCCCTCTCCGTTACAAACCCATCCACAGGCCATCCAGCCCACACAACAACCTTGAATACTTTTTTCTCATCTTTTGATGCAGCCTCAACAAGATCTCTCTCCACCACCATGTTCCACGCCTCTAACACTCCTGACCAAATCGAACTCCTTAACTATATCGTTCAGGATTAAGCGGAGTATTTTTTCCCTTTCCCCCGAGACTACAATCCCCTTCACCAATGGATGCTCCGAGATTATCTTAACTCCGCTTGATGAAAGCAGATTTCTCAGATCATCAAGGCTATCAGCATACAATATGACCTTTTCCCTCTCAGAAATCTCATCCAGCACTGCTGCATCCTTTCTGACGCATTTGGAGACTATTATGCGCACCTCTTGGTCTGTCAGCTTGTCATCCACTTCTCCTACCCGCCTTGACATTTTCTATCATCGCTTTTATCTCCTGATACTTGTCATCGCTTATCCTTCCCTGATACCTCAGGCTCTCAAGCTGCTCCTCCAGCAGCCTTATCTGCTCATCCCTCGATGAAGTTGTACTTAATCTGGACTTAAGCTCCTCCAGTGCAATGGTTCCTCCAACTACTGCTCCAAGCAGAGAAGCTATAGTGAGCGTAGTCTTATCAACAGTAACAATCTTTCTTTTCCTCCTAAGATCTGTATAGATCAAGTAGGAACCGATCAGGCACAGGGCTATTCCAAGGGAGGGTATGGCTGATGAAAGGCCTGCAACTACCCAGCTGTAGATTCCTCCAATTCCAAAGATTAACAACACTGCCCCTATAAGCGATCTGAGCCCCATGCTCCCTTCCTCGTTTTTATATCATCCATCTCTGTCTGATGATCATCAATCTCTGTTTCTCGCTGTTTATCTCCATCTCTACCTCCCTCAGCCTCTGCTCTATCTTCATCTTCTCCTCATCGTTAAGCGTTGTATATCTCTTTGATAGGAGCTGATTTCTTGCCTCCTCAAGCGCACGGATTTTGTTCTCGATGGACTCTACCTCAAATTTTACATCGGGAGGAGCTTGAGGAGGATATGGAGGTTGAGGATATGAAGGGAGAGCTGAGGTTGTTGTAGTGTATCCCCCCGTTCCAGCTGTTTGCATCAGTATTTGGGCAATCCTTTTCTCAATATCCTCACGTGTGAGCTGAGGCTGAGGTTGTAACTGGGGTTGTGATCCCATAGCCTCCTGAATTTTCCTTGCTATCTCCTTTATTTCCTCATCAGAAGCCTTGGGTTTTGAAACAAGACTCCTAATCGCTTCCACTATGGTCGGATACATCGATTGGATTGTAAATGCATACAAAAGGCCCCTTGCGGTCTCGGTGCCCAAGGTCTTGACAAGCTCCTTTGCGACCTTATCCCATGGGATCTCCTCCTTACTCACTTTCTCACCACTAAAGGATAAGGCTGTAAAATATAAATTTTTTGGTTTATATCTTATCATTCGGATTCACTTTTGCTGGCAGTATCCGGATCTAAGAACATCTTTTCCTTTAGTATCTTAATCCAAGGGACCAAGATACGCATGCAGAAACTCTGGATGGAAAGTGCCGGTTAAACTGGTTTGCTTGGCATCATGCGACTTATTAGGAAGGGTTGGTAAGAAGTTAGAAGGGCATTAAGTGCAAAACTTTCGCTTGAAAGAATGAGTATATGAAATAGATCCATAAAAAATGATGTCTATTTACTTAAAAGCTCTTCCAGAAGCTTCTCTTCCTCCCTATCTCTAATTACCCCTATTATCCATACAGACATAATTATTATAAATACAACAGTAGCTAATCCAAGCCAGATCCATATGCCAGATGAGGCTGGCTTAGCCTCTGAAGAGGGCTGAGATGGAGACGAAGAGGGCTGAGATGGAGACGAAGAGGGCTGAGATGGAGACGAAGAGGGCTGAGATGGAGACGAAGAGGGCTGAGATGGAGACGAAGAGGGCTGAGATGGAGACGAAGAGGGCTGAGACTCTTGTAAGGGCACAGTTACCTTCACAGTTTCGTTATCCGTCAGCCCATCGCTCTGATAGGCAGTCACCGTGATTACATAGGTTCCAGGTTTTTCATATACATGAGATGCAGGAAAATGTATGTCCTCCTCTATTCCATCCCCCCAGTTGCAGTGGATCCTCGTTATGGTGACAATTGACCATCCTGGATTCGCAATCCCATCCATAGAGACATTAAGACCGGTTATCTTAGGATTATAAAGGGTCAGAGATGGGGGCCTTGAGATGAAAACGGAGAATGTTTGTACATCCGATTGTATCCATTTGTTCCACCAGTCGCTGGGCGTAGTCTGATACATTGCTATGATTTCATACTCCGTATATCCAGGCTCCGATGGGACCTGAAAACTTGCCTGATAGGTTATACTTTCCGATCCACTCCTAGGGATACCTACATCGCTGTTTGTCCATACAGTGCTCTGAGATCCTGGATGTATCTTCAGGATCATGATATATATGTGGGAATTAGCAGGAAGGCTATACTGTATGTCCAAGCGAACTGTTATGGTTTTTCCCACTACAAAAGTGGATGGAGCCTCAACTCCAGTTATCTTAACCCAGTACTGTGCTGTTACAGCATGCGCAGTTGTTGTACACAGAATGAGTATTATGATGAGCATCGCAACTCTGTGGTATCTCACATGATTCTGGGATGCTCTATTTAATAAATATTTTTCTCTCAGTTTAATTCAGCTTTTAATCCTATTTTTCCTTTTCAGTTATTTACCACAGATATTCTGGCGTAAATCACTGTTACTAACGGTAAAAGCGAAGATAGAGTTAATTATGTTGTCTGCATTATGGGTAATTCAGGAGGAAGTTCAAACTCTATTCATCGAAAAGTTAATATAGAAGCGGCTAAACAATGTTATATGTCCCTGAGGGTAGCGGAGGCTGAGATAGGTAAGATCCTCTTGGAAATAGGAGGGATACTGATAATGGTCATAGGGGCTGTTGATGTAATAAAGGCAGTCATTATGATTGCGCTGGCTGGAGCACTGGGGGGCTTAATATCAGGCTTTCTTCCCTCAATAAAATGGCTGGTGGATCTGCTGATACCCTTCGGATACGCCCTAGCAGCAGGGATGTTGGTTGTCGGGATCATATTGGCTGTGATCGGATATAAAATATACAGGCTGGGATTGCTTCCGGGCATACCCAGCAATAAAAGGAACATGTGGATCGTGATACTGGTCATACTTCTGGCAGTTGCCCTTCTGGCTGGAGAAGTTTACACATCAATAGCACTGGTTGTCCCTCTGGTGGGTCTTGTGCTCATGCCAGTGGAGCAGCTTCCTCCTCCATCTCCTTGAGCAATTCTGATGTGGAAATATAAGAGACTTAAATCCTTTTACCTTTTTGCACTACTAGGTTGAGTGTAGTTTGTTTGTCAGATTAACTGGGCTATATCACTACAATGGGAAAAATTAAACAAAACACTTATTGCATACGAGCTTGTGGGAGAAAATGACCCTGAATGAGGATCTCATCGAGGCAGCTCGTTGGGGAGATCTGGAAAAGGTGAAGAAACTTCTCGATAGAGGTGCAGATGTAAATGCAAGGGATAAAGAT
>Ga0080004_1225453_pt1 | contig 24750 bp, 28 predicted proteins | sample WasSprMetagenome_FD_69207 | JGI IMG/M metagenome (GOLD analysis project Ga0080004, IMG submission 69207) | Sulfidic aquatic microbial communities from Washburn Spring, Yellowstone National Park, USA - WS (SPADES assembly) (version 2) | ecosystem: Environmental > Aquatic > Thermal springs > Hot...
TAGGTGGGGCTTCTGAGAGGGAGCAGTTAGAGAAGCTTAAACCAGTCATATACGAGATTGATAGGGTTTTAGCTGAACTGCTCAACATACCCGAGGATGTCGTGAAGCTTGTTGAAGACCAAGTCGATATGCTCGTCGAGAGGAGGATAGCCGGAAGCAAAGAAGAGAAGAGGGAAAGCGTAAGAGGCGAAACCGAGGTCAAGCTGAAACCTCCCAGAAGGCGCAAGAAGACTGAGGCAACGCTTAGAGCCTCCCTGCTGGACCGGTTCATTGTTTAGAGTTAAGATTACCGGTATTTCTTTGGGACGTTTTCTATCGCCTTTTCGAGCAGCTCCTTCTCGGTGGTTTTTGGGTTGCTGAAGTAGTGTCGCCATAATTCGTCGTCTATTACTATGATGCATGGGGGGCCTTGCTGGTTTACGCTGTAGAGCTCACTTCTGGCAGTCCAGTATGTAGTTGATGATTTTTATCTAAATCTTCAGACCTCAGCACTGTTGGAGGTTCCTTGGTTTGTTGAAGCAATTTTTCCGCGTACCATCCGTTATGATGGTGTATGTGGGGAAACCTATTTAAGCTTGGTTTATTTTTTTGGATTTTATGGTGGAGGCTTTTGCGTTGAGTGTTGAATATCGCTTGCGTACTGTGGATGATGAAGTGGATGTGTGGCTGTTGAAGGTTGATAAGCCTATTGAAGTCTTTAATAGGCTGCTTGAGAAGGCTGGGGAGGAGGCGTCGGAGCAAAATAGGCCGGGCGATGTGGTGCTTCACGTAGAGGAGGGCTTGGACAGGTTTACCATATACTACGTTTACGGTCGGAGGGAGAGCTTTATGCTAACGGCCCTATTGGCGAGAGAAGGCGTTGAGCTTCAGGTTAACGCGAAGGATATGCTTGCCGAGGAATTGGCAAACCTCATTTTAAAGTCTACGCTAAACCTCGAGCTTCCAAAGCTCACAGAAGAAGAGAAGAAGCATAAAACGCTAGAGTTTAGAGAGAGGCTGAATAGGGAGGAGAGGTTGAAGAAGATTAAAAACAGCATTACAGACTTCGACCTAAAAGTCTTAGAGCTTAGAAGCAGAGGCTACAGCCTATTAGGCATAGCCTTAGAACTTGGAGCCACAATATCCAAAATACGATACAGCCTCCAGAAACTGGCTCAAATACCCGAATACAGAGATAAACTAGGCAAATACATGCCAAAACCTAGAAGAAAAAGCTGAAAAATGCTGTTGCTGCTGTTAACACAAACCCCGCGAATATAAATATATAATATGCAACTGAATTAGAAGACCAACCGATCGTCTATAGTAAATTCATCTTTTACTCAAGGTGAACAATGCTCTAACGTTATCATCAGAGTACGTACATGTTGGTGTATATACACATTGAAACTTGGCTTCTACTGTTAACATTTGTAAGCATTTATTTATAAGATCAACCCCGGAATTCTAAACGGGTTGGCTGAAAATTCCATAATAGGTTTATTATCAATAAACTGTTTATTGATAAAAGTCCATATATTAATATAGCATGATTGATATAAGATCGTTACAAATAAGTTTATTATATTCAATATACCCTATTCGAGTATAGAAGTTTGAAGCCAGAATCCACAACCCTTGGGATAATGGTGAGGGTTAAACCAGAGGTGGATGTCCTAGTGAGGTATATGGCTGATATGGTAGGATATCAGCCATATGTTGTTAGAAACGTAGCCATACTCTTAGGGCTTCAGCTATTGGCATGTAATTCAAAAATGCCTAAAAACGACGACGAGTTTCTAGAGCTTTACAACCGTACACGTCTTATTGTAAACCGTCTTACGGAGGGTTCTAAACGTGGTTAGGAAAAGGAGGTGCACATACACTAGGAGGAAGAGGAAGGTCTAAGTAGGGAGGTTGAGAAGTTTGAACAAGTCTCCCCGTCTCCGAGCTGGCTTAGCTAGAAGACTTCCCAACCTCCCGATTACATTTTTAAGCGGGAGAGTGTTTAAAGGTTTTTCGGTAATAGGAGCTGTTAATGCTGTTATAGAGGAGTTCTGCTTTTTCTCTCCTATTTTCAAAGGGGGTTGGCTGGTTTTACATGGAAGCGGTCTAGAGCGGACGGCAATCTGCTTTAAAAAATTGTTGTTGAAGCCTCCAAGCATACAGTGGTTGCGGCTTTACTGTAGACGTTTCTTTGGTTGTTGTGCTGAAGGCTTAGGGTTCAATGTTTCATTCAACCTGCATGGGAGGTTTGAAAATGGAGAAGGGGGGGCGTAGATCCAGCGACAGGTTTATAGTTAAAAGTCGTCGGCTTACATCTGAAGGCGTTGGATTCATAGACGCGCTCGTAGATGGTAAGCCTATGCGGTTTGAAGTTGTGAAGAAGGGATCCAGTATACTTGTTAAAGGTGTTCCTCTATCGCAATTGGGGTTGCTGTTTTTGGAAAACGATAAGCCGGAGGAGCTTGTTAAACGCCTCAAGCTTGAAGTATATACTCTGGTGAATCGGAGCGAAACGGCGACCTATCTACAACAGTATAGGTTCTTAGATGCTACGCTATTCCTACTAGACGATGGATCTGTGAAGCTTGTTAGAGGAGATGAAGAACTATACTCGGGTAGCTTAGAAGCCGATGAGCAGCTTACACTTAAACTTGTTGAAGTGGCTCGGAGGCTTGGGCTTTCTGAAAAAGAGGCCGTAGATAAGGTTAAAGAAGTGTTTGAATTCCTCAAACTTTTCGCTAAGAAGCTTGAAAGTGTTGAAGTGGGCGGTCTTACGGTGAGGTATGCCGGTGGAGTCTACGCTAGGCAGACGTATGTTGCGGGTGATGAGGCCTACATAGCGCTCTACCTCTACGGCGAGTGGGAGGTTAAGGAGGGTGTGTGGGTTGCCGGTGTCAGACCCGTGTGGTTCGCAAGCTCCAGCGGCATAGTTAGGGAGGCTGAGGTGCTTCCCTTCTTCAGCCCCATGAATATAATACCCGTAGAGCTCAGAGTGGTCAGAAACGCAGTATTAGACGTTGCTGAGTTCAAGGAGCTTAAAGAGAGCATAGACGCCATAAACAAGGGCGAGGCTGCGCCTCCAACGTTTAGGGATGTATGGAATGACGTGGAGTGGTTGCTGTCAACGGCCATGTTCATCCAGCAGTCAGAGCTTATGAAATCCGTAAGCTATGTCATCCACAGTTGGCTCTACGACTTCCATAAGATATGTCCACAACTTGCCATAGTGGGTGAAAGCGGCTCAGGCAAGACGGAGCTTAGAGACCGCATAACAGCTCTCACACGCACCATTCCTTTAACCCAAGGCTCCAGCCTACCAGCCATGCGGAGGATCATAAACACCATATTCCCAGGCATAAGCTTCGATGAAAAAATCCTATCGGACCCGGATATCCAGAGCTTCATGAGAGCTTCGCATAGGAAGAACAACTTCATAGTCATAGCGGATAGAGAGAACACTAACAAAATATACACCTACGACCCGTACGGCCCTAGGATTCTAACATGCCTCCCATCAGACTACGCTGAGCTTCGGGAGGACACGCTCGGCAGACACGTAACGATAAACATGGTCAGAGGCCGTGTGTCAGATAGGCTGAATCTAAGCCGGGAGAACGTGTGGCCGGTTGTTAAGAAGCTCTACCTCCTCCTATTATACCGCTGGAAAGATTACTTGGAGGCTTGGAAGGCTGTAGACGCCCCAGTGAGCAGGTATCTGGCAGGCCACGGTAGGGACATAGTGCCGATAATGCTAACCCCCGCGTTACTGGCTGGAAGAGATAAGTTTGAATCGCTCTACGAGGTGTTGATGGAAGAGTTTAAGGTTAAGGCTTCAACCTTGGAAGCGAAACTCGAATACCTAATAAATGGGATACTGCGCCACATCGTCAGCCTAGAAACGCTAGACGAGGATAATCCACCCTCCTCTATCTGGGTAAGCCCGAAGGATATTGTCAAGGCAAATGAGGGAAGCTACGACGGGGAGGATGGCAACCACAAGAGCTGGGTTAGGTCGCTGGGTCGGCTTCTCAAAAACGCTAGGTCAACCAAATCTCTACCATTCGTTAAAAACTACACCGATAGGAGGGATGGCCGCTACTACGAGATAGAGCTTGGATCCTTCTTCAAATACGCAGCCTCATACAGCTTCACATTGCCAGAGGATGTTGAAACAGACGAGGTGAAGCTGGAGACGCTTAAACAGCTCGGCTTCAATTTAGAAACGGCAAGAGAGCCGTCTGCTGAAGAAGCCTACACGCAGATAAAAAACGTGGCAGGTATTTCTATCTACGAAGAAACGCCACAAACGCCACTAATGCCACAGAAGGAAGCTGAGGGGGTTATTTCTCAAAAAGAAGCTAGAAATGAACCTATTTCGGAAAAGCCAGAATCTAGCCCAGATTCCGGAAAGAAGCAAAAATCTAGCCCCAGTGGCATTAGTGGCGTTTGTGGCGTTTCTTCTGAAAAAGAAATACAGAGCGAGTTTTTAATTTGCGAGGAGAACCTGCAAGCTTTATTGAAGGCCACTCATGGGATCCAAGGCTACTGGAGCATCCAAGACATAGCGCACGACTACTATGAGGCTGGTGGACGCGACTTGCCAGCCCTCATACGGGCATTATCGAGCGAGGATTGGATCCGAAGTGGTAGAAGACCATGGCTTGAGGAGCATCCAGGGGCAAGGGGCTTATTCAAGCTTAGGAGGTGACAGGGGCCGTGGTTGAGGCGAAATTTCCTTTAAAATATAGAGATTTAGAGGCTGTCTGGCTCTTCCGCAAGGCTGGAGAAGACGCCAACTGCCTAATCTGTGGACAACCTGCACGCTTCACCATAATAGACGAGGAGGGTGTTGAGCACAGCCGTTGCCTAGACTGCTTCAACCAGCTCCTAGAGTTTAAACGGATACTTCTAGTCGAGGAGGGCTATTGGATCCACATCCTATCTAAAGAGTTCAACGGTTTACGTAAAAACCCAAAACCATCCAAGACAGAACCTGCGAAGAAAGTGTGGATAGAAAATTCAATGTTTAAAGAGTGTGAGGTTTGCGGTTGCCGCTTCGCTACGCAGAGCGACTTGGAGAACCACGTCAAGGCTTGGCATACTCCGGGAGGGGTCTACCATGGAGAGAGATAGGTTGGAGCTTTGGCGCAGGCTTCTCTTCAGAGCCGAAGATGATGGGTTTGGACGCGACTACTGGATCCCCGGCAAGGGTAGAGCCAGCAGTCTCAACATGCTTTTAACGCTTGAATGTTTTCCAAAATGGTATAATGCTGTTAAAGACCAAGGCTATGCTTGGGTTAGCGTCTGCTACTACGCGTTGGAAACGGATGAGAAGATGAATCTGGTCTGCCGGCCCAAATGCTTCGACATGATTGTTTACGACTTGGATATACCGCTTCCGAAGGAGGAGTGTGTGAAACTTAGAGCTGAAGATCCAAAGCGGTTTCAGCAGCTGCTTTCAACCGTTAGGTCTGAAGCGTTGAGGCTCTACCACCACTTAGCTAAACGCTACAAGTGTACGCCCCTGTTAAACTTCACAGGCAACCGAGGCTATCAGCTGTGGCTTTTACTGGAGAAGCCTCTTCCAGCCCTACACTACAGGATGGCCTTCCACTACTACATAGCTGGTTTAACCTTTGGCCGCGAATTGGATCCAAACGTTACAGACCCAGCCAGGTTCATGCGTCTACCGTATACTAGGCATGAGCAGGGAGGTTTATGTTTGCCGTTGGATCCTCAGAGCTTAGAGCCGCTACGGTTGGAACAGGCCGTGGAGACGGTTAAACCAGCCCCTGTTAACGCTCTAGAGGAGCTTATCAGCCTAGAGCCCATAAGCATACCTAAAAAGCTTGTAATCGGCCGCTCCGGGAAACGCTCCGGGAGACGAAGACTGCCCGAGGATCCAGTACGGCTGTTGGAGGATATGGCTCCGCCATGCCTTAAGGCAATCTGGGGTAAGCTTAGAGAGAAGCGTGAGATATCTCATAGCGAGCGTCTAGCCTTAGCGTGGTTTCTACAAAACCTAGGCTATAATGATGACGCTATAGTTGGGCTTTTCAAAAACGCTCCAGACTTCAACGAGAAGAAGACGCGATACTACCTTAAACGCTCTAGGAAGCCCGATGGGACGCCCAAATACCGCATGTACAAATGCTCAACAATGAAAAATCTAAACATGTGCCTAGACTGCGGCTACGGCAGAAACCCAGTCAGCTGGACTTTAAGGAGGGTCTGATGAACAGGATGAAGTCTCCTGAGAAGGTTAGAGAAACAGCAATCTCTAAGCCTAAAGTCTTAAAGAACGGCTTCAGAAACGTAGAAGTTGAGGCTGAGCTTAGAGAAGAGCTTGAGAGACTTAAACAGAAGGTCGGCATGGGCTATGAGGTCGAGGTTTTATGGCTTCCAGGCACGGTTAAACATAAAGCTGGCAGACAGCTCCTCGAAGAAGTCGAAGACAACACCATAATCATATACGTTAAAGACCCAGAAGAGGCTAGAAGATTACTGGTACACGGCTTCTTCGAATGGATCCTAAACCAATACTCCAAACCATACAGGCAACTGATAAACAGCCTAATAGAGCTCTTCGAAACTCAACAATATGAAAGGAAGGAGAAGATAATCGACGCCTTAGCAAAACTAGTGGAAAGTACAAACAGTAAAATATAAAAGCTGTATATTTTCAAAGTATATATGAAAAAGAAACCTCAAATGAAATGAATATGGTTCCCCGTGCCGGGGTCACCTAGTCTGGTAGGGTGCAGGCCTGCTAAGCCTGTGCTCCATACGGGGCTCGTGGGTTCAAATCCCACCCCCGGCGTTAGTATTCGGATTGAGTATTTTCCCACCTTTTGAATGCAACAAGCCCATAATAATCGATACAGTAGCTGACGATGCGAACTGATGGAGGTAGACTTTAGATGCTGGCTAAAATAACTTATAGGTCTGTTAAGAGTCATAGGTCTAGAAAGTCTTATTAACAAGAGGGTGTATGGAAATTCCGAGGCTACTGTTTTTGATCAAGATATATAGGAAGGTGACGGATTTCAACGGCAACCCGATGGAGAGGGTGGAAATTGTAGTTTTAAGCAGAGAATTTAAAGCAATTTACCAGACGTTTTCCGATGCAGATGGCAAATACAGTCTTGACATTAGCAGGGGGAACTACATTGCCCTATGGGCATGCAAGGATTACGCTATAAAAAATCTTGAATATTGGGCATGGAATATCCCAGCTTATCAAGACTTAGAAATCAATCCTCGTATTAACGGTCTTGAGGTTTACGCGATAAATGCGTGGATTCCTCAAGGCGGATTACCTTCTATGCAGATATACTTCCGACCCATGAGTCTCAAAAGGGCAAAAGAATTTTCGCAACGCCTCGGCATAGGATTTCCACTATCACCGGATGAATTACGAAACTTAAGCTATAATTTCAGCATAATTGATATTGCACCAAACCTAACTAAGGGTGATATTGAAATCCTCATAGATGATCAAACCGTAGAGGTTCTTGAAGTAAATAAGGTGAGGGAGGTAGCGGGTGGAAATCGGTCGATATACGGGTGTCTAATCCAGACGACTATACCCACAAACTTGAAAAACTCAGATTACAGTCGGATCCGCATAATTGTAAGCGACCGTGAAACGGGGGAGAAGGGAGAGGGATGTTTATTCTATAGGAGGATTTGGGAAATGGATAACTGGGTGTAGAGCAGTAAAATAACGGGCTTCTCTTAAAGATAATCTTCCCACACTTTGATCCCGTTAACAATAATTAACGATAAATCATGCTTAAGTCTATCAAACTTTCACATACATATTATACGTATGATTGTTATAGTCTTCAGATATTTATAAGAGTGTGATTGCCAAGCAGCTAAATTTTCATTTAGTTTTAATTACTTCTTCTAAGACTTTGATAATTTTATTGCAGAATTTTTCATATTCCTCCGTTTGAAATATGTCTTCCGTTGTTATTTTCTCAGCTATTTCTTCAACTTTTTCATCTCCAAGAATATTCCTAGCGGTTTCTATGTTACAATGGTTTAGGAGAATTTGAATACCCTTTTCTTCAAATACTTTAATGAAAACATCTGCTATCATCTTCTGAATCTTCATCTCCTTTGACGCCCCTTCAAATATAGCACCTATCGCTATATCTGTTACAAGCGACCCGAATACGTAAGACGGTATTTGATCCAATATCTGCTGAACGTCTCTCGCATCTATACGATTGGATTTTATAAGTTTCTTAAGCTCATTCTTAACCTCTTCAAAGTCTTTATCGTAGTTCATGACCTCGCCTATGGTCTTCCTCATAGCATTCAAGAATACTTTCTCAAAGGTTGAAGCGCTCATGGTCTCTAGCTGTGAGAGTTTTAACTGTAGATATAAATCTTCCCACGGTCATGCTATTTTTCCACGGTAAACATCTCTCCTTAAATTCTCACACATCACCAGTAAACAGTACTGGTTTTTCTACCCTCTAAAACAGCCTCCGTTTCATCCGGTTCAAGCGTCTTCCTTACACCTGTTTTAAAATGCCAGTCGAAGGCAGCCCATCGGACGAGTTTAACAATTTTATTCTTAAGATGTTCAGGAAGCACTTCATCCGGAGTCCTCTTAGAAAAGCCTATTAGCCTAACGTTGAAGATGCACTTCTCCCATTCTATACCGTTCTCATCGATCTTCTTCTCACCCGTACGCTCAATCGATTCAACTATCCCCTGAAGCTTCCTAACTTTAGAATAGGAGCACATATTTATACTCACCACCCCAATCGACTTATAATTACTCTCTAAGAGAACAACTTAAATATATTAACTTATTAACTTATTAAATATATTAACTTAACCTAATCTCTATTTCGCAAAATGGGTGGGTGTGATGTTTAAGTTTGAGAGAGATCAGATGATCTTCGAAATAGGTAGCGTTAAAATCGGCGGTCAACCGGGTCAACTACCACCAGTTATGATTGGAAGTATATTCTACAAGGGTCATAAGATAGTGTTAGATGAATCTAAAGGAGTATTCGATAAAATTAAAGCTGAGAAATTACTTAATGAAGAAGCCGAAGTATCTGATGAATACGGCCTTCCAAGGATCATAGATGTCGTAGGGCATACTCCTGAAGCACTTATACGTTTTGTGGAATTTGTAGCGGATAAAACTGATAGCCCATTTCTATTAGACGGGGTGACCGCTGACGTTAGAGTGCAAGCCGCTAAATACATAGCTGAAGTTGGCTTATCCAGCAGAGCCATATACAATTCCCTTGACGTAAATTATAAGGAAGAAGAGCTCACTGCAATAAGAGAATCCGGTATGAAGAACGTCGTCCTACAGCTATTTAACCCAAGAGACCCTACACCTAGAGGAAGATTAAAAACTTTAACTGGATTGAGCGATAAACCGGGTTTACTTGAAGCCGCTAAGAAAGCTGGTGCTGAAAAAATATTGGTAGACGTATGCGTCCTTGACATGCCGGATATAGGCTTAGCTTCTCAAACAATCTATAACGTTAAAGCTGAAACGGGTCTACCGACTGGTTGCGGTCCAGCTAACGCCATTTCGCTATGGAAGAAGGTAAAAGACCTACAGCCGGAAGTTTTAAAATGCTGCGATGCCATTTCACAGGCGCTACCGATAATCATGGGTGCCAACTTCATACTCTACGGTCCAATTTCACACGCCAAGTACGTATACCCCGCCTGTGCAGTCGTATCAAGCTATATAGCCTACAACATGCGTTTCAAACAGGTTCAAATAGATAGAAGTCATCCACTGTTTAAAATCTTCAGATGAAACTTTTTAAGATTGGTTTGTAAGCTATATGCGCTTCTTCAGGTGGGGTTTTACCTGGAAGACGCGTTTTTCTTTTTAAACCAGCTTTTATTGCTTTGGCTTCTCCTCTTTAAGTAGAGAGAGTTTATTTGGCATGAAGCTTATCACGCCCTTCTTAGATAAAACATCCAAGTATTTTGCGAGAGATATCTCAGCCTCTCTTCTATGTAGCTTATAATTTTCAACTAAAGCATCGACTATTTCTTTAAACGTATGTTCTCCATCGCATAGAGTCCAAACATATGAGCCTATCTTATCAAGTATTATCTTCTTCTCCCTTTCAGATTTATCTCCACGTGCCATTAAACCCTTCTTTTTAACGGAAACTATCAGAGCGACTTCACCGCTCTTATATCTTCTCCAAGTTATAGCGGGGTTTCTTATGGGTGCTAAGTTTAATACGACGTCTTTATCTATGCTCGGTACTTCTTCAGGTTTTTTCCTACCTAAAATCTTAGAGAAGACGCCTGGAAGCTTCAAATTTGGAAACCTCTACTAGTTATGGGCACAATGTAGATAATAAAGTTTCCAGTCGTCTCCTAAGCTTATCCAACTCTGGATTTTTTCTAACGGCTATTGTGACGGCATATATTTTATTGGTTTTCTTGCAGAGCCATATTCTCGTCTTCACGTAAAACTCTTTAGGCATTATTAGACCAATTTTATAAGAGGTGCTCATTACAAGCCCCATATGGGAATCGTCTTGAAAACTTCTAGAAGACTTAAACTTAGATATTTTAAGTCTCGTTCTAATATTGGGTATGTGTTCGCTCTCCAATACGTTCATAAGGTCGCCTTCATACTTCTCCTCTAAGAGTACGTCAGCAACGCTTATCCTGTTTATGAATACATATGAATCTTTAGATTCAAAGGCTAGTGCTATATTGCCCAGCTTATAGCTTCTACTGATAAGTTTAAAATCCTTGGGAAGTTTCAAATTGAAGTCTAAAACAGTCCAACTATAAATATCACTTTTGACATGACATTTAAATGATTTTAAAACCTCTAAAATCGTTTTCTTAAAACTCCAATATTCATCACGTTTAAATAGCATTTGAACGCGATAAAATTTTAAATTTTCATCACAATACCAGAAAACAACATATCCTTCAAATTCATTTATTCTCCAGTGGAGATATTTAGCTGCATGTTTTGCTATCTTAGCCGATCCACCTTTACCTATAAACTTAACATCTTTACTCCTCTTCTGCAATTCTTTTTTAATGCTTTCAGAAATCTCATCAAGAGATTTTATTTTATCTTTCTTATACGGCTCCCATGAAACCTCCATCCTCGGTACCTTGGGGTCATCTATTCTAACGTAGCCTTTATTATGTCCCCCTTTATCTACACTTATATCCCAGTTATCGGGTATCGTTACTTCAAAACCCCACCAGCCGAACTTTTTAAAACCCATAATTAACGTTTAGTTTAAAAGGAGGTTGAAAAAATAAACTTTAGGTGTAACTCTTGAATCAGAAGCCTAAAAAGCGGAAAGAAGTTGAGGCTGTTGATGTCCCAGACCACAGACACTGTGAAATCTGTGGAAGAGTCGTCCCACCCAATGAGAGATACTGCTCCCCTAAATGTGAGGAGAAAGCCGCTAAAGAGAGAAAATCCATGGAGAGGTTTAGGAAAATATGGATAGCAATACTCGTAGCCTTCACAATATTCATGGTCATACAGATCCTGCTCCGACTACGAACGTAGCATTGCAATACTTCGCTAAAAGACCGTTAATACCCTTTTTACTCTCAAATTATGGCGTTAAATTATGGCTTCACACGACCATGATTAATGGAAAGGCGGATACGAAACCTCTTGGTGTCGTTAGAGTCTCGTGGATTAAAAAGCCAGTTACTCTAGGATTAGTAGCAGCAGTCGTTTGTCTAACCATTATTCTAATATTGAAAGATCCCAATACAAGAAACCTCCTATTAGATGTTAAGTCGCTATTTGAAAGCTACGGTCTTTTGGGAGTCTTTATCGCAACAATACTCGCGGGTACTGTGATACCTCTTGGAAGCCCAGCTCTAGTGTTAATAGCCGCCTCCTTCGGTCTTCCCCAAGTACTATTAATAGTTGTTGCGACAACGGGGTTTACAATAGGCATGGCAATTAACTACGGCTTAGCTTACAAGTTGGGAAGACCATACGTTGCAAAAAAGCTCGGCGAGGATAAGCTCAAAGAAATTTTAAATCTATGGACTAAACGAGGTTGGGCTATCTATGTAATCTTCGGGCTTATCCCAATCATGCCAGTAGAAGTATTATCCCTCCTATGTGGACTTTTAAAGGCACGTTTTGACGTCTTCTTGATTTTAACATTCGTCACAAGACTTATCCTATTCACGGTTTTAGTTTATTTTGGAGAGCAGATGGGCATATGGCTTGGAATAATATGAGAATCTCTAAAAGATGCAGGTAAACGTCGTCAACTGCTTCAATATACTATGGTAAGCAGATTTAAACTTCCCTATAATAAAATGGACGACTGGTTTAACTTAACTTTTACCAGTTGTGCATCTTCAAAATCATGTAGAGCGCTATATCCACCGCTATCCACGCAATTATTCCCGTGAAGCCGAGCCCTAATACCACTTCTCCAAGCTCTTTCGATAGCCTTGATGCGACTACGGTCAGCCCCCATATTGAATTTACCATGCCGTGGAATGATGACGCCGGTAAAACGCTTCCACCAGTCCTACTCGTCACTATGAGTTGAGGGTATGTGAAAAATAGCGTGATCAGCGTAAATAGAACTACTCCAGTTAATCTATTGAGTTGGTAGTTGTATCCTAGGAGGATCGTTGCTGACGCGTGCCAAAGTCCCCATACAATCCCTATCGTTAAGACGGCTTTTATTGAAGGTTTAGAGCCTAGGAGATCGTAAAGGTAGCCTCTCCATCCGATCTCCTCACCTAAAGCGAATACAGCGTTTACGGTTATCGCGGCTACGTATGCTGATACTATTTGAATGTAGGTTGCACTCGTAGCCAAACGTACCGCTTGCGCTTCAGTCACATCGGATGTTTTAGCTATCTCTACGGCTATTAGCTCTACGTAAGCGGAGAAGTCGAAGAATCCTAGGGAAGAGGCTATAACTATGTAAACTCCTAAGGCTAAGTATACTATAAACGGCGATAGTAGGTAGAGTTTAAGCGATTTAACTGAAAACTTCAAATATTTCTTAAGCATAGGGGAGACGCCTTCCTTGAATGGTGCTGAGCATATTACAGTGGATATTGCAACGCTCCACATCCTTAGAAAACCCCATGAGATTAATTGCAGCAACCCATATAACGCCGCGATATCTGAAATTAAAGCGGAGAGATACGTCATTGCGATGAAGGCGGTAGCTTTCTTCATAACCACACTGGTTGAATTAGACATCGGCTTCTTCACGGCTCTACTCCACCATTACGTTCTATTGCATATAATCTTATAAAGTATATAAGCCTCCATAGTTAACAACTACGTGAAGTGCATATAGGCTGATAGACTTTGTCTAAGCAAATGGTAAATGGGCCCATTCCAGATGACCTTTACTCTATACTATCTAAGGGTGAGAAGATACTATGGGTTGGTAGAGCCCACATCAAACCCTTTATACTTAAACACTTCACGGGGTTAATACCTCTACTAGTATTTGCGATAATACCAGTTTTAATAGTACCGTTTAACGTTTTGTGGAGCTTACCAGTATTATTGTTCTTCACCTTATGGTACGGTGTAGTGTGCCTACTAGCATTTTCCTCATTGATATATCCAATATTAGCGTGGAGGAACATATGGTACGTATTAACAGATATGAGGGTTATTGTACGTAAAGGGGTCATAGGCATAGACTACGATATATTGACCATAGATTATGTACAGCAAGTCAACGTAGATAGGGGAGTGTGGGATAGAATATACGGTACTGGCACTATAGTGATTCAAGCTGTAGGCGTATCCCCCGTAAAGCTATACTCTGTCGTAAATCCGTTTAAAGTTCAAGACATCATAGCAGAAGCCATTAGAGCTAGAAGAAGCTACTTAAACTAAAGAGACAATAAGACCAGGAGCGGGATTCCCTTTTTCAGTTTCGAACCTCCACAGCTCCTTTTAAGCTTTCAGGAAGCTCTACTTGTGAGATGACAACTTCAGCAGAAGATTTACGACTACGTAGGCGAGGCGGCTTTACGCTCAAGCCGTGGAGGCGAAGGAGGCGGCTGTAAAGGCTTTTAAGCTTGAAGACGGCGTCATCCGCAAGTCGCTTCCAACGGATACCGACGATATGCTTCAGAAGCTGTCGCGCATATACGGCGTAAGCAGCTCAAAGATAATGACCACGGCCGAAGACCTTTACGCTGAAGGCTTCATAAGCTACCCTCGCACGGAAACAAACGCCTGGGTCAGCGTCGATCACAGGCAGGTTCTAAACATGCTCTCGAAGACGCCTCTAGGCGGACTGATAAACCCAAGCGACGACAGTCCAAGAGGCGGGAAGAGGAACGACGGAGCCCACCCGCCAATCCACCCGACCGCGCCATACGCCGGAAAAACTTGAAGGGAAACGTGTGGGAATTCGTTGCAAGGCGGTACCTGGCCAACGTTGTGAGGCGAGATGCAGCGCTGAAAAGTGGAATTTAGGCGTTGACTTGAACGGTGTGCCCATGCCCGCCGCAAACAGGTAATTTGTCGACAAAGGCTTTTAGCCATTTTCCCATACTTCGAACCCAAGGACACGCTTTGGATCCCGCAGCTACGCGTCGGCGAAGCGCTCCCAATCCTGAAGGTTAACCTCGAGGAAGCGGACTAAGCCTCTTCCAAGGCTCGCGGAGACTGAGCTCCTGAAGCTTCTTGAAAAGCATGAGATTGGAACCGACGCGAACAAGAGCAGTCTACCCACACATAATCGTTGAAAGGGGATACGCTTTGAAGAAGGGAAAAGCTTTTTACCTGACAGAACTGAGTGAAAAAAATCATGAGACTGCTTATGGATGTGGACAAGCGCCTAGCAACACCTGAAACAAGGCACTACGTGGAGGAGCTTATGGCGGATATTGAGCGGGGAAAGCGGAGCGACGACGTGCTGAAGGAGTCGCTCAGCATATATCGTGACCTGTACAGGGCGGTCGCGAAGAAGCTCGTTCACCTTTTAAAGGGTGAGGCAACATATTGATAATCGGGAGGCAGAGCGCCAGAAAGCGCAGAGGCAAAGCCGATGAGGCATGGACTAAAAGGAGCTAAAGCGCTTTAGCTCCAAAGCGGAGCTGTTTGCTTTTTCCTCAAAGCGTTTCTCTGAATGTTTGGGTTGTTAATGAAGATTTGAGGATGGTTTTAGCTTGTTTGAACTGATGATGCTTTAAATGCTATGTAGACTTTTGAGCCTATGTTGAGTTGCATTTCATTGAATGATCGTTTGGTTATTTGGACTGTGAAGTTTTTGTTTTCTGCAATCTTTACCTTTAGCTTTAACACATGCTCCATGTCGGATATTTCCGTTATTCTGCCTTCAAAAGTGTTTCTCGCACTTGAGATTAGTGGTTGAGTTGATAAGATTATGTCTTCGGGAGGCACATGTAATCTTACATTTCCAGCTTTCTTAAATGCCGCTTCAACCTGTAAGCCGTTTCCAAGATCTATGATAGATGTACCTTCAGCCGTAATTTTTGAAACGCCATTGAAAACGTTTTCTAGCCTGGCGAAGCTTTTAACAGGTTTTCCGAAAACATCTTGAAACGTGCCTACTGACTCAATTTTCCCATCATTGAGAAACGCTAGTCTATGTGCTAGGTTTTCAGCCTGGAACATGTTATGGGTCGTCATAATTATCGTTGTTTGCCTTTCCCTGTTAACGTGGGAGATGATCTCTTCAACTATGGAGGCGTTCTTTGGATCAAGATTTGCTGTGGGTTCGTCGAGGAGTAGCAGGTTAGGCTCTGTTACCAGGGCTTGGGCTATTGCCACTCTTTGGGCTTCGCCGCCAGATAAAGCTAAAGCATTTTTGCGTTCAAATCCATTCAGTTGAACTAATTCAAGCGCCTCTCTCACTTTTTGTTTGATGTTGCGTTTGCTCTCACCCCTAACTTTCAATGGATAAGCCACGTTGTCGAATACACTCATGTTGAAGAGAATTGCTTGCTGGAAAACCATCCCTATTTTTCTACGCAAAGCAACCATGTCCTTCTTTGAAGAATAATCCACGATTTGACCGTCGAACAACACTCTGCCGCTTGTGGGCTCCTCAAGCAAATCAATAATCCTTAAAAGGGTGGTTTTTCCAGCTCCATTCGGGCCTACAAGGACGAAAATCTCTCCATTTTTAACGCTAAAATTCACATCCTTTAAAACATATCTCCCAGAATATTCCTTACTGAGGTTTTGCACTTCCACTGTGGGCAACTATCTCCTCGCCCCCTTAAGCTGGACAATAGTTAACGCGAAATTTATTCCAAAAGCCATGGAAAGCAAAATGGCGCCGAGGGTAAGCGCCATTGTAAAGTTGCCTAACTCTGTTTCAACAACTATGGCTGTTGTTAGCGTCCGCGTCCACCATCTAACGTTGCCTCCAGTAATCATTATGCCGCCAACCTCTGAGATTGCCGCGCCAAACGCCACAATAATTGAAGTTAGAACACCCATGCGGGCTTCCCTTAAAACCAGCCAAGCCGCTTGGGTTTCTGTTGCACCAAGCGACAAAGCTCTTTCCCGGATAGATTTTTCAACGCTTCCAACGGCGGACATCGTTACACCAATGATTATGGGAACAACCATTATTAGCTGCGTTATCATCATGGCTGTAGGCGTGTATAGCAGTCCCAACCAGCCGAAAGGCCCAGACGTTGTAAACAACAAGTAAACCACAAGCCCTACTACGACGGGAGGCAAGCCCATAGAAGTGTTTATCACGCTTTTCAACATGATATCCACAAAACGTGTCAACGTTCGCTTTCCTTTAAACTGTCGGAAACCCAAAATTGTTCCAATCGGAACGCCTATTAAGGCCCCTATCAATACGGCAGTTCCCGAAACCCTCAAAGACAGGGTTGTTATGTTCCAGATTTCATCCCAAAACGTGTCCTCAATCATGCCACTTCAACCCTTCTAAGCTTAAAAGAAAATAGGAAAGTGAATGTTTTTAAGGGTTTTGAGCGTCGTACCATGCGATTTCCTTCTCTTGCTCTGGAAAGCCCAGCTCATGGGCTTTATTAAAATCTCGGGCGATGGGTATGAACAGCGTCTCACCTTCCTTTTTGAAGCTCGCTATTAAGTTTTGGCCTTCCTCGGAAATCATCCATTTAGCAAGCTTAAGCGCTCCCTTATAGTTTCTTTGGGGATACTTTTCCGGGTTGACAAGGATTATTGCGTAGGGGTTCAGCAGGATAACATCACCTTCAACCAGAACCTTAAGGTTTGTCAGCTGGTTTTTAAATGATAGCCATGTAGCCCTATCTGTAAGCGTGTACGCCCTTTTCTCGTTAGCCATGCGTAGCACTGTACCCATTCCAGCGCCCGCCTCCAAATACCACGTTTCAGTTTTGTTTGAAGGTTTTATTCCAAGCCTTTTCCATATGCTCAGTTCCAGCATGTTTGTTCCAGACTTGTCTGCACGCGAAATGAATATGGCTTTGCCTTTAGCGCCTGCCTCTGCAATTTTGCGGAAGGCTTCAGTAGCGTTTGCTAAACCGTTTATTCCCGCCGGATCACTTGTAGGGCCGATTATTATGAAGTCGTTGTACATTACGCCAACCCTATGGATGCCATAAGTGCTGTTCACAAATTCAAGCTCAAGCTGCCTTGAATGCACAAGCACGAGATCCGCATCGCCGCGTTTAGCCATCTCTATGGCTTGACCTGTGCCAACAGAGATAATGTGCACCTCAGCATTATATTTTCTTTCAAAGATAGGCATCAGGTAATCCAGTAACCCAGAGTCATAGGTACTCGTGGTCGTCGCCAAAACAATAATGTACTTTTGGCTACTCACATACTGCTCATAGGCAAATGCACCTATGATTACAACTGCCAATATCACAATTTCCGTCAATATTTTTGACGGGCTTCTCATTCACGGTCCGTTATGTTTCGCCATATATATCGCTACTATACATTTATAAGCATAACGGTTAACTAATACGTGTATGTTCACTCAAGAAAAAACAAAGCCCACCGCAAAAATCTGGCTAGAATACAAAGCCAAGCCAACGCTAGGACCCGGAGGTGCAAAAATACTTGAGGCTATCAAAGAAGAGAGATCAATTTCAAAAGTAGCTCAGAAACTTGGAATGTCCTACAGATACGTGTAGAACTACTTAGCCAGAGTCAAAAATGCTGTTGGAGGGCCAGCTGTGGAAACGTTTAAGGGCGGCAAAACAGGATGCAGTGGAGCCAAATTCACCCAGTTAGGCGAATATCTGCTCAGAGAATACCGAAGAGTTGAAAACTATGTGGGCGAAATCTTGGGTGATGAAGAATATTGGGAGGCTGTTGGATTGAAAATAATCGCAAGAACTAGGCTGAAAGGCATAGTTAAAAGCGTTGAGAAGGGTGACGTCGTAGCCAAAGTGAAAGTGGAAATAAATGCGCCGGCAACCATAACGGCCCTCATATCCACAGGAGCAGTCGAAGACTTAGACATTAAAGCAGGCGATGAGGTTGAAGCTTCATTAAAGCAATCGAAATCATGATAGCTAAGCCAAAAAATAAGTGTATCTTTCAGTCAAATTAGTGATTGGTTTAAGCTTTATTTGCATTTTATTGCTTCCTTTAACTTCTGTTTTCCACTGAAATCGGAATTTGTTTTGGTAGTAAGTTTTTTATTTTTGAAAAGAAAGGCTTCCATTTTTCCTCGTTCATTTGGATTTTTAATGTTTCGCTGTAGATTTTTATGAGTAGTGTTTCTCTGTCCATGTCTGTTTCTATGTTTTCATATTTCTCTGCAACGGTAGGTATGCGTTTTGCAATTTCTTGTGCTAGTTCTTTAATTTCTTTGGATGTGATTTCTATGCTTTGTCCCTGTTCTTCTGCGATTAGTTGGAAGACGCTGATCATGCCTCGTAAGCGTTCCATGTGGCTGTGGACGAAGTATCTTCTAAGGTCTAGTGGGATTTTTTCCCAGTCTTCGATGAACAGTTTTGCTGTCGGCTCGTAGTATTTTTCTAGTATGCCGTGAGAGCCCACTTTGGCTTCCTTAATTTTTATTAGTCCTGCTTTGAGGAGTAGTTGTAGATGGTGGGACATTGATGGTTCAGCTATCCCAACCTTTTCGGCTAACTGTTTTTGGGTAAGTGGTTCAACTGCTATTAGCCGAAGTATTTCCCTGCGCACAAGATCCGCTAACAATTTTATAGTTTCTGGATCGCGGACAACTTTCACAGCCTTCAATTAATGCACTCCCATTCTTTTACTGATATTTGCGAAATATTTTTATATTTCTCATTTATTAGATGAACCTAACCGATAATAAAAACCTTACTAATAGGGGATACTATGCCGATACGTGTCGCCGTTGCCGGAATTGGAAACTGCGCTTCAGCACTAGTTCAAGGAGTAGAATATTATAAGAATGTTAAGGATGAGTCTGAAGTGCCTGGAATTATGCATGTTCTTTTCGGCAACTATCATATTAGGGACATAAAGTTTGTTGCAGCTTTTGACGTTAACAGGCTTAAAATAGGTAAGGATCTCAGCGAAGCAATTTTCGCCGAGCCTAACTGTTGCTTCAAATTTTCAGATGTTCCAAATTTAGGCGTGAAAGTTCTTCCAGCACCCATTTTAGACTCTATAGCTCCGCACATGACTGAGCCATTCAAAGCCTATAACCCCGATGATGAAGCAGAGACGAACGTCGCTGAAGTTTTAAGGGAGGCAGAAGCAGATATGCTTGTTAATTTTCTACCTGTAGGCAGCTATAAAGCAACGCGTTACTATGCTGAAGCCTGTCTTGAAGCTAGATGCGCCTTTGTAAATTGTATACCCGAATTTATCGCCTCAGACCAAGCTTGGGCTAAACGCTTTGAAGATAAGAGGCTTCCTGTTGCTGGGGACGATGTGAAAAGCCAGATAGGAGCCACCATTGTTCATAGAGCCTTAATTGACCTACTGGTTTCAAGAGGGGTTAAAATTGAGAGGACATATCAGCTTAATGTTGGCGGTAACACTGATTTCCTAAACATGGTGGACAATAACCGATTAACCAGCAAGAAAATAAGCAAGACAGAAGCCATCACAAGTCTAGTGCCATATAAGATAGAGGCTTGGGCAGGACCAGGAGGGCATGTACCGCTTTTAGGCGACACCAAAATATGTTTTATGCGCATTGAGGGAAGAAAGTTCGGCAACACTTCAGTAACCATAGATGTAAAATTGACCGTTGAGGATTCGCCAAACAGCGCTGGCATGGTCATAGACGTAATAAGGGCTGTCAAAATAGCCTTGGACAGAGGCATTGGCGGCCCGCTAATAAGCATTTCAGCCTACGCGTTTAAACATCCGCCGGTTCAAGTTCCAGATTACGTGGCGAGGCAATGGGTTGAAGAGTTCATACAAGGGAAAAGAGAGCGCTGAGAATGTCTGTTGCAGTAATACTGGCGGCTGGAAAAGGAACACGCCTCTACCCTTACTCAAAGCAAATTCCAAAACCATTAACAAATGTTTTAGGAAAACCTATAATTGAACACACTATACAGGCGCTTCAAAGCGTTGGAATAAAAGACATAGTTGTAGTTACAGGATATTTGGGAAACCATATCAGGAAGCATTTGGGGAACGGTGAAAGGCTGGGTGTGAAAATTAAATACTGCTATAATCGCCGTTATATGCTTGGAAACGCCTTTTCCTTGAAGGCTGCTAAAGCGGCTATTCTGAAAAGCCAACAGTTTCTTTTGCTCATGGGCGACCATTATTTTGAAAAAGCCATAATAGAAAGGGCGATTGAAAATGCCAATCGCCAACCACTATTATGCATAGATAAAGATCCACGCTATCCCCCTCAAATTAAGGATGCCACAAAAGTGCTGGTTGATCGGCATGGTTACGTTGTTGACGTTGGAAAGAATGTTCCAGCATGGAACGCTGTTGACGTAGGACTGTTCTTACTCGACACCGTCATGTTTAAGGTTATTGGTTCACTTGAAAGGCGGAAGCCCAGCTTAGATGTTGCTGAATGTATAAGGCATTTAAGCTTAAATGTTAAACCTGTTTGGGCATGCGATGTTTCAGGCAGCCTTTGGTTTGACATAGACACTCCATGGGATGTATGGTTTGTTGAAAACCTGCTACGCGAGGCTCCAAAATGCCAAAAAACTTGGATGGAATAGTTTCACAGTATATAAATCGAAAATTCTCCCGTCCCATAGCAGGGTTTTTAGCAAAAAATCCAAGCATTACGCCAAACCACGTAACAGTCCTTAGTTTTTTAACTGCATTGGCTTCTGGTTTGGCTTTCTGCCTATTTCAGCCCATTCTGGGAGGCATTTTAGCACAGTTTTCGTCGATTCTTGATGGTGTTGACGGTGATTTAGCAACACTCACCGGCAGGGTTTCAGTTTTTGGAGGTTTTCTAGATGCATTGTTAGATCGTTATGGAGATTTAGCAATTTTGGCATGTATGACATACTACGTTCACGTCCATGAAATATGGAAAATTATGGGTGTTTTGGTTGGAATTGCAGCTCTTGCAGGTTCTCTCTTGGTCAGCTACAGCAGAACGCTTGCAGAGCCTTATCTGGGGTATTTTTTCAATAAAGGTTTTGTGGGATATGCTGCAAATAGGGATGTTCGTCTCTTCTTAGTGATGATTGGTGGAATCTTCACCGCGGTCTTTCCCACACTCGTAATATTGGCTTTTTTGACAAACATTGTTGTGCTTGGAAGAATTCTCCACGCAAAGAAAGCTTTTGAGAGACGCAAGTTTGTGGAGATAAGCTTCAATTCCGCTGTCCAGAAACATGCTGTCAGAAAGTGATGTTCTATGACTGGTAGGGAAACGGCTGTCAGGGATGCTGATTCCAAAAAAGCTTGGCATAGTTTACATGTTGATGAAATTTTTAGAGTTCTTGAAACAAGCGAAAATGGGCTTGCCGAAACTGAAGCCAGGCGGAGACTTCAAGTTTTCGGCGAAAACGTGATTCCAAAGGAAAAGCCTCAGTCTCCGGTTAAGCTTTTCTTAAAACAGTTTAAGGACTTTTTCATAGTTGCTTTGCTGTTTGCTGCTTTTCTTTCGTATTCTATAGGGTTTATTCCAGGTCAAAGTCCCCACGTTGAAACCGCCATTTTCATTTTAATCATAGCTTTCGCCACGGTTACGTTGCGTTTTGTGGAAGAGTATAGGGCTAGAAAAACTATTGAGGCTTTGGGCAAAATCATTGAACGTAAGGCCATAGCCGTTAGGGATGGTTATGAAGTTTGGGTTCCGGTGGAGCATCTTGTTCCAGGAGACATAATTGTTCTAAAGCAGGGTATGACGGTCCCCGCTGACGCTAGGCTGCTGGATTCTTACGGGTTAATTGTAGATGAGGCTTTTCTAACGGGTGAAAGTCGAGGCGTAGTGAAAGATCCTTCAAAAGTTCTTCCAATCGATGCTGAGATCACCTCAAGGGTTAACATGGTTTACGCTGGAAGCCATGTTCTTAGGGGGAAAGCCAGAGCAATAGTTGTTGAAACAGGCGCAAACACGGAGATGGGTAAACTTGCCTCAGAACTCATTAAAATGGAGGAAAGTTTAACACCGTTCCAGAAGGAGTTTAAGCATGTCGAAAAACAAGTAACCTACATTGTGGTGGCTCTAAGTGTAGTTCTCGGAGTAATAATGTATTTCTGGCAACATTTACCCCTTATTGATGTCGCCCTTAACGCCGTGGCCATAGCTGCATCGGCCATTCCAACATCGCTTCCAATAGTTTTAACTTTTGGGCTGGCCATGGGCGCAAGAAGGATGGCGAAAAGGAACGCTTTGACTAAAAGGCTTGACATAGTTGAGGGCATGGGCTCTGTTGACATAATACTCTCCGACAAAACTGGAACAATGACCCGCGGAAAACTTTCCGTCCAAGAAATATATGTTGGAGGCAAAAACATAATACTAAGCGAAAATCCAGGGTCCAATGCTTTAAGCATTGTCAAGCTTGAAACACAACTTGAGTTTAAAAAAAGTTTAAAGCTGCTTGCTCTTTGCAGCATACTCTGCAATGACGCCACAACAGAAAGAGATGACAAAAGGGAAGTAAGGTTTGTTGGAGACCCTGTGGATGTCGCCCTAATGGAGATGGCTCAACGCTTAGGAATAAACGTGGCAGAAACTAGGAAAGCCTTCAACAAAGTTGGAGATATCCCCTTCACACCTGAAAGGAGAATGTCAACATCAATATATCATGATGGCCGGTCAACGATCGCCTTCTGTAAGGGTGCACCTGAAACAATACTTGAGAAATGCAGCTTCGTTATGTTGGCAACATCAGTGGTAGAAATTAACGGCGATTTGAAAAATGATTTGCAGAAGGTTCTCGAGAACATGTATTCTAAGGGGCTATATGTAGTGGCGCTCGCTTTCAAAAAACTTGAAAAGGTTAATAATAATGAAACCAAAACCCAGACGCTTGAAAACAACCTGATTCTGATAGGTTTTGTAGGTATGCTTGATCCTCCGAAAACTGGCGTAAAAGACGCTGTTGAGAAACTCGCCAGGGCTGGCGTGAAAACAATAATGGTTACTGGAGATAATGTCCTCACGGCTAAGGCTGTCGGCAAACAAGTAGGCCTTGAAGGAGGCGTTGTTGAAGCTAGGGAGATAGCTAATCTGCCTCCTGATGAGCTTTACCGCAAACTGCAGAGTGTAAAAATCATTGCAAGGGCTACTCCGGATATTAAGGAAAAAATTGTTGAGGCTCTTCAAAATCAGGGACATTTTGTTGCCATGACTGGCGACGGCATAAACGACAGCACAGCCATGAAAAAGGCAAACGTGTCAGTTGCGATGGGCAGTGGAACGGATGTTTCCAAAGATGTTGCATCAATGATTCTGTTGGATGACAATTTCGCCACCATATATGCTGCTGTGGAGGAGGGTAGAAGAATTTTTGATAATATCAGAAAATTTTCCAATTATCTTTTAAGCACGGCCATAGCGTCAATCGTAACCATCGTAGTGTTAACATTGATGGGCTATCCACTTCCAGTAACCGGCACAATGGCTCTTTGGGTAGACCTCCTAACAGATATTGGACCAGCAACTGCTTTAGCTTTAGACCCGGCGGTGCCAAACATAATGTCAAGACGTCCCAAAAAGCCTGAGGAGAAAATCCTTAACAGAACAATATGGGAACTGATAATCTGGAGTGGCGTTAGAACAACAATAATTTACACTGTAATTTTCCATATTGGGTTGTGGATGGGCGGCTATGGAGTTGCAAAGGCTATGATTTTCACAGCAATAGTTTTACATGCTTTTACAAGAATATGTGTCGTTAGAACAATAGATGGACTTTCAATTATGGCTAACAAACTTGTCCCAGCGACATATGCATTGTCGCTTGTCTTGCAGGCTACAGCTCTTTACACGCCATTAAGAAGCCTGTTTGGGGTTGAGCCTCTACCATTAACTGGTTGGATAATCCTCTTCCCATTGGTTGCGGCATCCTCAGCATTAGGCTACTACCATAGCAAAAGAATAGTGGAGAAACACCCGGTTTGGTGAACTAGATGCCCAACCATTTTAACATTAACGTGTTGGAGCTGAATTTTGTGGAGGCTTACGATGACTGATCCGCTGCTGGTCTTCTCCATTATTGCAGCCATACTTTTTATCGGATTCTTAGGAAACATGTTCTTCAAGAAAACTGGATGGCCAGACATCCTATTCCTTATAGCAGTTGGCGTAATCGTGGGTCCACTCTTAAACATCTTTTCCAAAAATGATTTCATTCCATTTCTAC
>Ga0080004_1120767_pt1 | contig 24744 bp, 21 predicted proteins | sample WasSprMetagenome_FD_69207 | JGI IMG/M metagenome (GOLD analysis project Ga0080004, IMG submission 69207) | Sulfidic aquatic microbial communities from Washburn Spring, Yellowstone National Park, USA - WS (SPADES assembly) (version 2) | ecosystem: Environmental > Aquatic > Thermal springs > Hot...
GAACAAAATCTCCTCCGCGTAGGTTCCTTCAACAATCTCAGGGACTCCACCGATCCTTGAGGCTATGGGTATTGTTCCCATTAGCATGGACTCAATAACTGTATAAGGCAGTGGCTCCTCCCAGATTGATGGGAAGAGCAATGCGTATGCCTTTGAATGCAGTTTAACTACCTCCTCATAGGGTAACTCCTCGTGAACTACGCAATTGCGTGTGAGAACTTCGCCTCTCTTAACTCTTGTCATTATCACTCTTAAATCGCTATGCCTCTTCAAGACTTTATCAATAGCCTTAAGAACAATGTGAAAGCCCTTTACAAAGCTAGAACCGCCGAGATAAAGCATGATGTTCTCATTGGCTAATCTCTTATCTACAAATGGTACATTTGGCAATGGATTATAAATAATTGTCATTCTACCTCTAATCTCCGGCATCACCTCCTCAATGATTTCATACTGCCTATTCGATACACAAATAATCACATCAGCTTGTGACACATGCTTCCTAGCAAGTCTATTAATGAATGTGAGTGGTGATGTGATCAACGCTTTTGCCAAGCCGTGTTGATGTGATTCGTAGTAAAATGTTCGCGTAAAATCGCTCCTAAATCGATCATTATGAAAAATAACTGCTGTGTAAGATGTTGGTTGATAGTCATGTAAGTGAACGATAACCTTCCTCTTTAACGCCTTTGCCACGGGAATTACTGGATAAGCATAGCGAGGTATATAGACAATGTCAGCCCACTTAACAAGCCTCCTGAACCAGCCCTCTTTGCATAATGCATAGGCGTTAAGCCAAAGCCTTAATTTGTTGCCAGCTTTAAGCCTATGTTCATAGATAAACTCAACATCATTTATCACCTCATAATCCCTAACACCTGTAACAACCCTAACTTCAAAACTATGTCTAGCCAGCATCTTTGTTATTAAATGAGTGGCCAGCACACCGCCTCCGCCCCTAGGCCACCAAAGCTCCTGAATAATTAGCATCCTTATTTTGCTCATAATCAATTCATTCCCATAACATTGCCCCTAACCTTAATTACGATGTTTAATGCGCGGTTAATCAAGGGGCCTATGTACTTGATGCCTCTGCTTATGTCATCTAGGTTAATTAAATCTTCGGTGCTTGTTATCATGGCAATAAGTATCGTCAATAGTGCTAAGTATGTTGTAAGCCCAATACCTAAGGCTAGCCACACGTCCCCGATTGTGCGTGTTATCAAGTAAGTTAGGGCGCCGGCTATCAGTGATGGTAGCCAATATTTAACTACATGCGATACCTCAACGTTAATGCCGTGCATCCCCCTCACAGCCATTAATGATGCTACCGTGCTTAGGACACTATTTATTAACGATGCTATTATGGCTCCCAGCATTCCATAGTGCACCAGTAGGATCCAGGTTATTGGTAACCCCATCACCATGCCAACTATATTCAGCATCATCGTAACCCTTGTTGCTCCAATAATGTTCAGGTATATCGTAACTACTCCGAATGGGGCTAGTAGGCTTGATAATGCCATTATTGATAGGTAGAGCGGTGCTAAGTCATACTGTGAGCCATAAACTACGTATACAGCTTGCTCCGAAAAAAGCACTAAGGCTATTGCAATTGGTGCTACTACCACGGCTGTATATCTGGCTGCCTTGTTTACTGCATTCTTGAACTTATAATCCTCATTAATCAGTTGGGGTAATGTCGTGAATAGAGCCGTTGACAGTGAGCCTGTGACTATGCCTATTGGCGTTAATAGATTATTCGCTATCTGGTAATTACCAATCTCCACATTAGTAACATACATGGCTCTGAGAATATTATAGAGCTGGCTAAGTGGGATCCCGATTAACCCAGGTATGTAGAGCGGTAATGAGTAGTTCAGCATATCCTTGAGAGCGAGCTTCGTGAAGCTTGGTGCTGGTTTCGCCAAGCTGATGAGTTTAATAAAGGCATAGATAGCTGCTAGGGAGTACCCTACTGAGAAGCCCCACACAGCACCGTAAACCCCGTAGCCAGCCAATATCAGGGCTATTGACGACGAAACCCTCATCACAGCCACTATGAGGCTTACGACTGTGAGGTCCCAATACATATTGACGCCGGCCAAGAAGCCTGCCACAGACGTTACCACGTTGCCCGTGAAGGCGTACACAGCTAGCATGTAAATCATCGGCGTTAAGTAGGGCCTCTGGAGGCTGGCTGCCAAGTATGGGGCTAGCGGGATCAGGGCTGCGGCAAATATGGCGCTTGCAATTACGCGGAGCCATAGAGCTGTGAGAGCCCTCTTCAAATCACCGAGCGACGCGTGCCTCGTTATCGCTGTCGAGAGACCTAGATCAGCTAATCCGCTGAGCATCATCGGGTATATGAGGGCTATGCTTATGATGCCGTAGTCGGCGGGGCCAAGCAACCTAGCAATAACAATACTACCTATAGCTGATACAGTGCTATAGGCAAAATTACCCACCGATAAAATTACACTGCCACTTGCAGCCTTAGCACTAATTCTACTAGACATAGTTATGCTTCACTTAACCCATAGAATTGCACAACTCTCGACTTAGAATATATTGCCTGACTAGGTGCTAAGCCATATTAATTTCTCTATAATATGTGGGATGCGGGCAAGAGCCTCCTGCTCCTTTGAAACCGGACTCTTAATGTCAATTATAAGTTTCATAAGGCTACTGGTATCACTAACGCGTCTCCTCAGATTACTGCTAAATTTCCTTGCTAAGAACATTAAAATCCTAGTGTGTAGCAATATCCTTAATCTCTCTCTTCTCTTAATCGATTTAATGGCATTAATTATGAACTCGAGAGGCAAGGCTATTAGTAACGAGAATAATACGTTTTTAAGGGGCATGTACCTAATTGTTGTTGACCATCTATTCCTATTAGCAAAGTACCAACCAATCCAATTAACACCACGTACAATACCACCTCTCAAATGCCTATATCTAGTAAATGGTATTGAAACAACTGCATACTTCCTTAACCAAACCCTACTGCATAGATCGATCTCATCGTGGTAGATGAAGAAATCGGGTGAGAAGCCTCCGAGCTCGTCGAAGAGCATCCTCCTGACCATCATGGCACTACCAGAAGCCCACAAAACCATTATCGGGAGCCTTTGTGTGACGCTCTTGAGAATGAGCTCAACCCCTCTGCCGTAGGAATCCACGTAGCCCCCGAGGCTAACGAACGATCCATCCATAAACACCTGCACGCCCTGAGCCGCGCCAACCCCTCTATTCTCCTCCATGAAGTTAACGATAACCTCCACGTAGTCGGGATCCAAAACGGCATCAGGATTAAGAAACAACAGGTACTCGCTATCTCTGCTTGCAAATTTAGTTGCTAGGTTGTTGCCGAGGGCGAAACCGTAGTTGTGGTTAAAAACGAATGACCTTAACCATATCGCTGTACTTAGCCTCGACGTACTCGCAACTGTCGTCTGTAGAGCCGTTGTCAACAAATAAGACCTCGATATCTTCATATGTTTGGTTACTCGCGGAATTTATGCAGTCGTCGAGCAGAGGGCCGAGCTTGCTCCTCCCATTGTGGTTCAGTATTATTACACTGACCTTAGGTTTCACTGCTAATCCCTGGAAGCCTTTGTATGTGCTCTGACAAAGCCCTTCAATAAGCAGTAGAGATACGATGCAGATCTGACCATATAAGACCGATCAAGCGTATTGTTCTCCTAAATATAACTTGAATTGTAGAGTCAAGACATGGTACTATCAGCCAATTTTATGACTAGCACTTAAATATTTTCTTATCATTTCTGGTCTGCAGTAACATCCTACAAATCAATTTCTCTCCGATGGATGGAAGTATGAAAGTTAAGCCACCTATTCCTCATCTTAATGATCGCGCTTACGAATGCCTGCGGAGAGTGGGGCTTTACAAGTACTTATTCATGACTGTTAAGAGGGGTTTCACAAAAACAAAACGCTTATAGCTTGGTCTTGAATGAATGCCTAAGGTAACTCTACGTACACCACAAACTACAGCTATAGTAAGCAAAAATACTGCTTGAAACGCATCGCCAACAATTAAGTATACGATTTTCCTTTTCAACAACTTGAATATCTTAAAGTCAATTGGTATCACTATACCGCTATGTTTCATGAATCGAATAATAAAACTTGGAATGCCTTTAACCATATTCTCATAAGATAAAGCCTTTAACTCATGCCACTTGACGTTCTTTAAGCGACTCTTAATTTCGATCATCCTTTTTTCAACATCTTTAATGCTGAAAAAGTCCCGTAAGCCGACGGAAAATGTTAATATTATGGAATTTCCAAACTTCGTGGCTACTTCCAGTAGCCAGTGCTCAACGCCTCTAAGATGCAACAGGCTTTGTGTGCTTATGAAGACTAATGATCCTTCACAGGCCGTACAAACCACCTCTTATGAACCCCTTGATTAGCCTACGACATCATAAAAAGCTGGTAGCAATTTAGGAATGTACGGCGGGGATAAAATACCATTTAGAATTTCTATTCCATTGGTTTTTGAGCGAGAATTATAAAGCGTCTACTTAAACTAGGACTTGAGAATAGATAGTCTAAAAATTTAATTAACCGACTTTTCACGTATGGGCTTTTGGCTCCTCCAGTCTTAATTATGTTAAAGCCATATTTACTGATAACTTGTTTGATAGCACGTAATGTGGCGCTATGTATGTGTCCTGTCCATGTTCCACCATATCTTGGCAGAAAACCTTGGTTTGAAATCATACGGGATATTTCAACATCTCTTGGCTGGAATCCGAAGAGTAAAGCAATTCTGTTAATATAGCTTCCCAGATTCGGCATGCTTATGAGAAGGTAGCCGCCTTTACGTAAAACTCTAAAACTTTCACGAAAGAAGTTATCAAAATATATAAGATGCTCAAGTACTCCGAATGAAGACACTAGATCAAAGCTTTCGTCAGATGCTGGAATTTTTTCTCCATTCAAGTCAACTCTATACACGCTTACACCTTTTTGATGAGCCTTTGAAAGCCGCTCCTCGTCAACATCAATTCCATAAACTTCATGAACCCCTAAATAGTTAGCCACATACATAGTTAATCCCCCATAACCGCAACCGCAATCTAATAAACTAGTCAAATTCTTAGATTTCAGAAACTTTAATACGTTAAGGAGACTTGACAGATCACTTAATGTAGCACTAACCTCTAAATCCTCAGGAGTGATTCCACTTGGTAATTTGCGATGCTTATTCATAGTTTATTGCCCCACACCACAACCCACAACCCCCACTTTCAGCTTCCCGGCCATGAAGAACACTCTTTATATTTATACCTTTACTTACTTTATAAATAAAAATCCTTTATCTAATGTAGAACTTTCAACAAGTTCTCTCATTACTTTCTTCTCCTCCCTATATGTCCTGTGGTGTATTTTCAGCCCTATGGCACATACACAAGATCTTTCTGGGAGTTGAAAATGAGATCCCAGTTGGAGTTGGCATACTCCAATTCGCTGTACGTTAGAACCTCTATATACGGTAATCGAAGCTTGTTTAAGAACGAGTATAACTCTATAGCGCTTTTCAGCTTTGCTGTGAGGACTGGATACCATAGACCAATAGCTTTTTCTGTCGGGTTAAAATATGAGAGTCTATACCCCCCTATTCTATACACATTATATGAGAACATATATAGAGAGGGTATCTCATTCACTTTGAGTATAAAGGAGGCTTCAGCAAAATCCCCTATGTCTAAAGTTACGACTTCGCTTTGGCGTACTTTCGCATATTGTATGGGCGATATGTTTGGGTCTCCTGCCGCTATGGGAGCGGCTAGTGTGAGTAGAATAAATCCGGATAAGGCCAGTGCCACGTACAGTTTCCTATTAGAAAACAATCCCTCAACTATTCTTGTTAAGGCCTCTGCAGCTAGCGGATATATGAAAGGGAAAAACACATACGTCGTTACATTCAGGCAGTAGAATTCTCTTATTTTAAGCAATCCATACCCCATATACGCTGCCGAGAGGAAGAATGCAGAGGTGGCGTAAAGTGCCAGCTTTGTTGAATCGACTTTATTCCTCACCAGAGAGCGTAGTATGTATGCTGTTGCCATCGACAACGCGTAGCTCCACACATAGGCTTGCACCCATGGTACACCAGCCCTCTCGTATAGAGGTATGTGAGCTGCCTCCTCAGCCTCTTCAGATGGAATGAAGAGTTGTTTAATAAGATCCACTAAGCCATTAAATATGCTTTGTACTTCTGGAAACATAAATTCTGAATAACCGTATGTATGCACCGATCTCGCAACCGTTATGATTAGTAATATGCATAGAACATGCCATAGCCTCGGGCGTATACCAGATGTAGCTGTGGATCTTTCCAACTTCATTGGAAAGATCTTAGCTAGATTTCCCGTAAGCAATAGGAATATTAGCAGGAATAGAAATGCTGAGCCTGTGGCATGTGCAAGTATTGCTCCTGTAAACAGTAGTAGTACCGATATAAAGTTGCTCACGTAGCGCCCTCTACCCTTAATAACGTTTATTAAGACTGCTGAAGCGATTAATACAAGGGCGTTTCCACTCCACTGATATGGATGCTGATGTATTGGTGTCTCCGGAGTCAGAGCTATGAGAGGTATTGAGAGTATTGCCATCCTCTTATCCCCACTTATAGCATACGTAAGAGCATACATGGCGAGATCATAGGTTACTAGCAACGATAGGAGTCGAATCAGTCCAAGATTGTAGCTGTACCAGTTTATAGCTATAATCCTAGACAGCGTTGCTTGGAGAAATGCTATAGTTGGTAAGGGGTTATAGGAACGGTTGTGAGCCCATTCAAACTGCCAGTGATCGTTGAGCCTCATTTCTCTGACCATTTCCATCCCCTCGCCAACAGAGATATCGACAGCAGGAACCTTACTCAAATACATCATTAAGTGCCATAGTATAAGGGTGCCGAGCACCAGGCCTGAGGACTTTGAGACGGCTACAATGCTGCTCATAAGTAGAACGAGTGCCAGTATTGCGAAGTAGAGCGCCGTTTCCCTAAAACTTGTTAGCAACGTAAGTGTCAACCCTATTGCCGAGAGGGTGAGGGAGAGCTTTTCTATAAGGTGGATAAAAGTCAAAGCTTTAAAGCTATAACGCTCGCGAAGGTCTACAGAGTTTTGCCTACCTTTCCTATCTGCAACTAAAAGCAGTAGAAGGTATAGAAATGTCTGCCCGACGGAAAATATGGGCAATGCTTGGGGAAGCGTCAAGGAGGGCCATGGCATAAAGCTAGCCACCTTCTACCGAAAATCTGATGGAAATGATCAAGACGCTCTAAGCCACCTAACCTGTATTTCACTTCAACAGCGTCCCAGCACCCTTAGCTAAGCCCCTTATCACACCAGCCACCCCATAGATAGCCGTCAAGGGATTCCTCGATCTCACACTCCACGCCACGGACTCGATAATCTTATAGACTGCGTGGCTCACGACATGCATCGTCCCTAGCGCATCCTTGTTCTTCGCTATGAAGTAAACCTCAGACTCGTAAGTACCCATGAGTTTCCTCGGGTCTTTGCCATACTTTATAGTGCCCTTAGTAACTTGCATTGTTAAGTGATAGGAGACAGCCTTGCTTGTCTGTACTATCCGGTATCCTGCCTTCCTAATCCTTAAAGCCAAGTCATAGTCCTCTCCCAATATTGGCTCCTGAACTCTCATATCATACAGCCCAGTCCTCAGTAGTGCCTCCTTCCTACACGCCACGCTCATTGTGAATACGGGAACCTCTACCAAGTGATCATTAATCCTATTAGTCATCGTTGGGAGTACTGACTCGTGAATTGTTAGCTTGCCCACCGCTCTAGCTATGCTACCCATCAACCCACTCCTCGAGCTCAAGCCCTCCCTGAAAACCCATATGCAATTTGTGTAGATGCACCCAGCCTCTGGGTACTCCCTAAATGCGTTTAGCGCTTCTTCTATGAATCTAGGCGTTAGGTATAGGTCGTCCTCGAGTAGGAATATCACGTCGCCCCTCGCGCTCAGTATAGCCTTATTTGCCGTCCAGCACCTATTCCAGTAACCCGTCTCCAAAACTCTATAATTAATGTCTTCTAGGTATTTCTCAGCTAGCTTACCCAGCTCCTTGCCAGCAGTCTCCGTGGCTATTAAAACCTCATCAGGCTTGACCGTCTGCATGGCTATTGATTTCAGGAGGCCCTCAATAAGTACGCACCTATCCCTCGCCCCACTTGTCAATATCAATATTGTCGTCCTCATAACCTCTCTACGGCACCATTAAATTCATCCACGAAGCCTTCCCATGAATAATACCTACTGCCCAACTCCCTAATCACCCATGGCTTATAGTAATCCCTATTCTCAACAACGTAAATCAATGCATCAATGAATTCACGTAACGAACCCTCATCATCAACCCACCTGGTAGCCACGCCCAGATCCTTAACGCGGCTGGGTTCGGGAAATTCCCTAAGCGTTGGACTAATGATGGGTACTCCAAGGGCCATAGCCTCCATAATGGTCACGCTAATGCCGCCGTACAAATAGCTGGATGTCGCCGGTAGGAAGTATACGTCTGATGCGGCAAGGGTCCTCACGTAATCCCTATGGGGTAGAAGCCTATATGCGATGACGCTGAGCCTCCTAAGTGCGGACAGATAGGGCTCGCCGACGCCAGTCACCACAATCTTAACTTTTTTACCAAATCTAGTCCTTAAGCAATGCCATATCCTGAAGAGGTGCTGGGCGCCTTTCATGCTACTGAACTCCTCACCAAACACGCCAACGTACGTGCACAGCAGCACATCATCACCTTTAAGCCCAAGACTCTTCTTAATGCCTATTTTTTCATCCTCACTTAACGGCTTCAATTCGTTGAAGTCCACAGCCATTGTCCTAACCCTGACCTCAGCATCTACATTAAGGATCTCCTTAAGGTAGTATGCCTCATACTTATTGAGCACGAAGAAGAAGCCCTTAATCCTCCTTAAGTATAGGTCCCTCCTCAACATGCTAAGCGCCTTAACCATACTCAACGGATCCATCGGGTTGAGCTTGCATGATGGAGATGAACCATGGTGTTGCAGGATTACTGGGTAACCAATAATCTTCCTAATAACTAATTCCGAGTTCAGCGATCTATAACCATGTATGTACGGTATACAGTCTCGCTTAATAAACTCCCTGGCAGCGTCGGCTAGAGCTGGCGATACATGAGACCACTTCCAAAGCCTCGGGCTTGGCGATAGGTTCACTGAGGGCATTAGCCCAATTATCACGCTATCAACTACCTTAAACAATGATTCACCAGAGCCACTAGGCCTTATGGCTATTGCCCCATAACTACCGTACTTGACCAAGGCCCTTGCAGACCTGAAGTGCCAGCCTAAACCATCCTCCTCAGCGATTCTCCCGGGTCTCACCGAAGGTATTGGATGGTGAAGTATGCTCAAAATCCTAGACACTTAAGTCCCTCGCGCATAGTCACAAACCTCGCGTTTAAGCCCCTCAGGTAGTCTATGGTTAGCCTAATTATCCAGGTGGGCTCATCATGGAAGACCACGGTCACCAACTTAACACTCCTGGCCAGCTTTATTGGCAATTTGACCAAGTGCCTAACCCCCATGCCTCCCAGGGCATATCTGTTGGGCTCACCATTCCACCTATTGAAGCTACCCATTGTCCTACCATAGGTGAAGTGTTTACTGGCAACTTCAATGACTTGCCTATTGAATGGGCCGTATGGGTAAGCAATTCCGATATTATCCTCTCCAGTTAATTCCTCGATAATGATCCTACTAAGCCTAAATTCATCCTCCAATTCATTAAGGCTTAACTTGGTCAAATCACTGTGGGTATGCGCGTGCGAGCCAGCCTCATGCCCCATATCCACTAATTCCCTCACGGCCCTAGCTTCATTGATCATTAAATTCCTCCCTCTGTATTTCCTAAGCCCCGTTATTAAGAAGAACGTGCCTTGAACATTCATCTTATACAGCAATCTCGCGTATTTCAGCTGTTCAACGAAACCGTCATCAAAGGTTAACGCCACACAAAACATATAAAAACCTCAGCAAGCTACTGAAAATTGATTCATTTAGACACTAGGATCATCTAGAGCACGCCTGTAAGCACTTATGTATCCCTTAATCATAGCTTCAATACTCAACTCCTCCTCTGCGAAAGCATATGCCTTCTGGGATAACTTACTATATGTCTTTTTATCTGTTAGTAGGGACATTAATGCATCTGCATACTCTCTTTCATCCACTACATTCACGGTTAAACCAGTTCCTGGCTTTTCAACAAGCTCCTTGGCATAGCCAGCTTTATGTGTAACTACGGGCTTACCCATGGCATAAGCCTCGGCAATAACCATTCCGAAGGATTCATATAAGCTTGGATGCGAGAGCAGAGCCGACCTAGCTAGGATCCTCATCGCATCTCCCCTAGCCAACGAGCCATACATAAACACGTTCCTCTCAATACCGAGCCTCCTAACCAGCTCCCTTACATCATTGAGCACAGGTCCATCGCCAACTACGTGTAAGCTGGCTTCATGGATATCGTTAACGACATGTCTAAATGCCTTTACTAAGAATCTAACACCCTTATACTCCATTAACCTACCGATAAAGACTATAGAATAGTCGTCGATCCCTTCATTCTTAGACACTTCATCTCTTATCCTCCTCAATGCATGAACATCGACACCGTTATAAACAACCATAGACTTGCTCGCTAACTCCTCCCTCACCTTATCATCCCTAACACCCATCAAGCTATCAAGCATTACAAACACAGATACATAGACCTGGAGCTTTATGTTAGGCTTTTTAAATAGAGCCATTATAGTCGGCTGAAAATTGTGAGTGATATCAAAGAGAATGTTCCTAAGGTTATCCTCAAAGCTAAGCATTCTCCTAATAGCTCCGAGCTGCGGCGAGCCCTGCACAGAGATCACCGTAGGTGCTATCTCAGTCACCCAAGGTTGAAATGCGGAAACTGAGCCTAAGTCGTGTATTATGTCAGGACTTTCGTTAACAAGAATCCTTTTCACACTCTTCATCCTTAACATGCAGTACCAAACGTCCTTGGGAGGCATCTGAGGTGATGCAAGATAGCAAACCCTATACATCCCTAGATTTACTTTCTGCTGTTTTAACCCCTTTGTTACCACAACTACATCATGACCGATCCTAGCAAGACCTTTGGATAATTCATAGCTTAGGGTTGTAATTCCGCCGCCCATATAGGGCGGATAATTATCTGCGAGTATTGCAATCTTCATGCTAATCGAGCCCTTGAAAACGCGTGACTTATTGCCATTGTTCTTTGGTTCTCTACGGTTATATTTTCATATAAGGCTAGCAATTTTTCGGCTACTTCGCTCCATGTGTATGGCTTCGTCAAAATTCGAAATGATCTTGAATTAGATAGAGCGTACTCAATGCCTCTCGCCAAGCTGCTAGCATCTGCATTCACAACCATTCCCTCAATTGAATTTACGACTCTATTGGGTAAAGTTCCATAGTTGGTTACTATTAGAGGTTTTCGACGCGCTTTCACCTCGTCAATAACAAGAGGGTAACTTTCTCCTGAATGCCTTGATGGAATTACAACAAACTCTGAAGCATCAATTAACCCTATTTTATCCTCTTCGGATAAGTATCCTAGATACTTAACCTTATCTTCTACACCGAATTTCTTTGCCAACTTTATGCATTTATCGAGATATTTTACGTCTCCTTTACCAGCTATAAGGAGGATCACGTCTGACTCATATTTGACGACTTCTATGAACGCCCTAATGAGCAAGTCTAGCCCTTTAGTTGGATGTATCCTACCTATGTAAGCAACAATTCTTCCCTCAAACCCATATCTTTTTCGAAAAGATCTCGCCATATTAGGCGTCTCGAAGTATTGGGCATCCACACCGTGAGGTAAAACAGTAGATTCTATGCCGTATTTTTTCTTTAGGATGCTCTTCTCATGATCATTCGTTACTAGTGCTAGATCAACATTTGTGAGATTCATAGTGATTATTTCCTCATATTTACTACCAACAGATCTAACGATTGGATTATAGTGCCCCCTTAGACTATCAACCCCTAAAAAATATATTACTATGGGTTTGTTTAGTTTTTTGCATGCTTTTGTTAACTTGTAAACAAAATAATATGTAGGGTCCCAACCACATATGATATCAGCTTGACTAATTATTTCTATAGGAACTTCCAAGGGAATTGTTAGTTGCTGATAGTAGATTTGCAAGGATTTTACTCTATGAATTGTGACATTACCGTAAGTTTCTTGATTTCGTTCATTTTTTAGATAAAGGCTACTTGTTATAATGTGAACTTCATGTCCAATTTTGGCTTGTTTACATGAAATTTCTTTTACCGCCTTCTCTATGCCGCCGATTTTAGGATTTGGGTAAAAAAGTGTAGAAATGTATACGATATTCATCTTCTACATAACCCACAATTACTTCATTCTTTTTTACAGATATTGATGTAATTCCAGTCAATTCTTCATAAAAATTTTATGATTTTATATAGCTTGAACGACTCTGCTGAAAAGATTTTAAAAATCTTAGGTGAAAATGACTTCTCATAGTGATAAATAGGTACTTCTTTGCCTCCGAAACTTCTCTTAAAGAGGTATAAACCATGCTCGGGATTTTTTATATCATTTTTCCCAGGATGAAAAAGTAGATCAAAAAATTTAAACCCCTTATGCTTTAAATCTAACATTAAATTCCAAATAAGAAGATTCATTACATTAGCACTTTTGTATTCTTCTAATAACACTGAAGAATACAAATACGCTACGTCTCTATATTTAAGGATGATGACCCCAGCAATTGGCTTATTATCAAAAAAAGCAAAGTAAAAATCTGCAAATTTATCTGTTAAATTTCGCCAAATACTTAAATAAAAATTTAATGGATTAGGGGGTATATTTAACCTTTTTACTGTTTCTAAATGAATTTTGTAATAAAGAATAGGAGAGAATTTATTATTTATTTTTGATATTTTTACCCCTAATTTTTTGGCATGTTTAATTGAGTAGCGACATCTTTTCTCTAAAGATGCCCAAATTTCTTTTTCACTTTTTTTTAAATCTACTATAAAGGTACCTTTAATAGCATGTGGAGCTAGGCGATAACCAATATTCTTAATCTCTTCGACCCAGTCGTAGGAAGACATCAAAATCACATGCTGCAAAGGTTTTTTCTTGATAACTCCATTAAACATATTCTTAAGTAAGAGGGACGGATTTTCTTCTGTTTTAAGAAATAACGGCCCATAAACACTCTTAAAATTTGACAAACGATAATATGGAAAACCCATGTAAGGCCAAACCTGCGAAAGCATACCCCCAACGATTCCCTTCTCTTTTAACAAAATTATTAAGCTCCAGTCAAGAAATCTTTCAGAAAAGATATTTGCATAATAACTCGACTGAAATATACTGGCTAATGGGTGATTATAGACAAAATCATCCCATTCTAATATGAGGTTAGAAAAGTGATTCTTGGTCTTCTTCGTTACTTCTACTATCCTAACGGACATTTACTTACACGATGTAATTCTCGGTTAAAAAGAGATTGTAAAATTTTTCTTGTCATTCACATTATTTAGGTTTAAGAATGACATTACAGCATCGGTTGCGAATTGAGTTGCCCAGCTACAAGCAACTATGCTATCAATGAGCGGGTGATAACCGAAGGATAAACCGCCACACATTAAGCCCGGTTTTTTATGTTGTCGTTTTAATAAATAATCTAGAGCTTTAACAGAGGCTGTTATAAATCTTTTTTCACGTGTTCTGCCGAAAACAAAGAGGAATATTCTAAGAGCTTGAGCTGTAGCGGCGTTATCCGCGAAATTTTTTAGGGATACCCCCTCATTTGTGAAAGAATACCACAAGCCGCCATCAGTTCTTTGGTTGTTAAGCAAATAAATCGCCCCCCTCTTGATATTATCAGAAAATGTAGAAATTTGTGATTCTAATGCAATTAAACCCTCGATGGCATAACATAAATAATGAAATCTATTCCACTTAGGAACATTAAACTGAAGTCTAAATCCTCCGTCTTCATTTTGGAAACGGCTAATCGCAAATCCACAAAGTTTTTTGGCAACCCTCAAGAATATATTATCACCCAGATGTGAATATGCTTTGATCAAAGGAATGGCTCCTTTAGCTATGTGGAAATAAGGGGCATTGATGTCACTTGCATAGAAATTCTCCAAAAGTTTTAATAATTTTTCTAATGTAATGCAGATTGTTCTTAGAAGTTTTTCTTCCTTTGAGATTCCATAGAAGTCAAGTAAACCGTTTACCATCATTAATGAATCGAAGAGCATTTCTCTAGAATTCTCCCTTAATGAATATTTAAAACAACCTGAAGGTAATTGTAACTTCATTATAGCCTCAGATGCCAGCAATGCCCTTCTAAAATATTCTTCATTTTTGGACATTTTATATAGTTTAGAAAATAATGAAATTCCATAACCTGTTATTTCGGGGTATGGGTCATATCTAAATAAAGGAAAAGTTACTTTTGGTATAAATCCCATCAACTTGCCCTTAATATATTGAGAATTTAGATTCCACTTTACTAAATCATTGAAAAAATTCTCCACGTTTTTATCGATCCCTTTCCAGATATCAATCAAAACATCATCACCAAGACACAAATGAAGTCGTTGAGACGATTAATCTGTTACCACTTTTATGAGGCATCGTGACATGAAGTCCTTATAGGTGAATCCTTTTAGCAAACGACCTAACAACATACTTAACCCTCCTATATCCGGGTAGTAAAGGGGAGAAGAAGTTTTTATCAATCATGCACCAGGCTTTGTATAACCTCTTTAATCTCCTCTGCGATAGCAGTCCACATTCGCTTTTTTAAAAATGCCTTAATCTCATTCTGACTGTGATCTTTCTTATTTTTCTCCCTCCTAATCCTCTTCAGCACAGCCACATACTCGTCCTCGCTTGCGGCTATATTTAGCAGGCTCTTGTATACCAGTGCCTCCGGTATGGGCGTTGAAACCACATCTGTACCCTGTGATAGGTATTCCCATAGCTTATTTGGAGCGGCATAGTAGGCCGTAGGATTCTTCACGTCAAAGGGTATGGTACTCACATCCATTGCTGCAATGTACTCAGGAACCTTCTCATGCTCCACGAAGCCAACCCAATCAGTTATATTCCCGATACCCTCTCGCCCTATCCACTCAATGACGTTTTCGGCATATGCCGTTTGAAGCCGCCCGCCGACCAACATGAACCTGACCTTGAGTCCCCCTCGATAAGCCTTGGACAAAGCTCTGATCAGCGTCTTCATGTCGAGCCAGAACTCTATGCTGCCGACGTAACCCACGACCAAGTCTTCTTCATCGTATCCGAGCTTCTCCCTTATACGGCTTCCATTGTGCAGCTTAAGAAAGTGCTCTGAAACGCCGTTAGGAACGACATAAACACCGGAACTTGTTTTCCCGCGCACGGTCCGTGCATACATGGCTAGTGCAAAACCCGGCACGGTCACAGCATCAGCCATCCTGAGTAGGGCTTGAGTCATACTTTCGAAAACCCCCTTGACAACTGTTCCTGATAAGCCGTGAACATCGCATATGTAGCCAGCCGCCGAAGTTGGATAGTAATCCTGCAAATCAAATATGAAGGATAATTTTAAACGTGAAACCTTCTTACAAAGTTCAAGCAGGAAGGGAGGGAGAAGATTTCCAGCGACAACAACATCGATCGCCTCACGTTTAATTATTCTTAAAATCTCCTGGAGATGACTTACGGCATTTGACAGGTAGTATATGGATGTTCTGCTCGTATTAAACTCCAAAGGAAAATCGTGTATAATGCATTTGCTGGATAACTTAGCTTTCCCAAACATGTTAAACCGGACGACGTGAACCTCAAAATCCCTACCATCATGGATCCTCTCAAATATCTGGTTATGCCTCTGAGGGAAGGGATGACCCAGATAGTCACTGCTCGGAATCAACAGAAGCCTTATCATTAAATCTACCCTTAACCCTGGCGAGAAACCTCCTTGCACTCCCTTTAGGCAATACAGGCCTTCCATCTTCATTAAAAGTTATAAGCAAATCGAATAAGGATGGGCTTTCTCGACCATCCTCTTCCAGAAGCCTATATTCGATTACTGGCATCTCTCTTAAGTCCGGCTCCTTTATAGCCAGACCACCCTCCAACACTTCCTTCAGTATTTTGGCTATACGTTTACCTGCAGAACCGTCTCCAAGGGGATTCTCGAAGCTTAGCCCCCTTATCTCTTCAGCCCTTTCAGCCTGCATCAAGGCTAGCTTAACTATTCTATCCTTATCCGCTCCAGCAAGCACATTAACATGGAACATTGTGGTTTCAGGCCTCTCGGTATTATGCCTCAAGGTCACGACGGGAACCTTCAACGTGAAAGCCTCTTCCTGCACCCCACCACTATCCGTTAACGCAACCCTAGCATGAGCCAAAACACCTAAGAACTCTAGATATCCCATAGGCTTCACCATCCTTATACGTTGAAGACGCGGTGCAAGACCTAACTCCACCACTCTCTTCTCCGTACGCGGATGCATTGGAAAAAGCACATCATAATGCTGTGAAAGCTCTTCTAATGCCATCACTATGCTCTCAATTCTCTGAGGATTCTCAGTGTTCTCAGCCCTATGGATAGTTGCCAAAATATAGTGGTATTTGTTAAGCCCCAATTCAGATAGGAGTTCTTCACACCTCTTCCTCGCTAAGCCTTCATATTCGCGGACCATGTCCACGACCGTGTTTCCAGTAACATGGATATGTCGTGGAGATATTCCCTCAAACAGAAGATTGATTGCGGCAAGCTTTGTTGGTGCGAAGTGTAAGGTTGCTATGCTGTCAGCTATCTTCCTATTGACCTCCTCCGGCATAGTCATATTCCAGCTTCTTAACCCCGCCTCAACATGAGCAAATGGTACTAAGCATTTCAACGCTGTCAGCGAAGAAGCCACAACAGTATTAGTATCTCCCTCAGCCGCGACTACGGCAGGCGAGAATCTCTCAATAAGCCTCTCAAGCCCAATCATTATCTTAGCTGTCTGCTCGGCATGCGTCCCGCTTCCCACGCCCAGATTCTCATCAGGATCCGAAATTCTCAACTGCTCAAAGAAAATTCTGCTCAACTCATAATCGTAGTGCTGACCACTCCACACAAAAATATACTCTACACCAAGCTTCTCGAGCCACTTGATCACAGAAGCTAACTTAATTGCCTCAGGCCTCGTACCGGCTACAATCATCACTGGTTCCATCCCACAGCCTCCAATTGTTTCAAGTGAAATAGTACATATCTCCCGCTAAGATGATGAAGAAGTTAAACAGACTCTTAATCCTCAAAACTACCATCGCTGCGCACACAAATGTAGCATTAGACTCAGGTTTTTTATGAGACTGCAAATGAACTTGAGTCTTCCATGTCCTCCGCTTGGCCTTTTCTCAACAGCTCTTTTAGTCCTTCCTCAAGGCTTTTCTTAGGCTATACGAGGAGCATACGCATGGATTGCAGGGTGTGCTTGAAATTTTCTTCAACTTTACAATGCTAAACTTTCTATAAGCTGAAACAAGCAGCAGCACCAATGTAAGTGTGGAAAGCGCAGCCATGGTGGGGTCAAGCCTGATTCCCCAGGGAGTGTAATTAAGCAATAAGCCGACGAGCGGCACAAGGGCTAGGCTAAGCCCAATAGAGAGTGCCAGCCTTTCAAGGGGGCTGAGCTCATCCTCTCGGGGGTACAAAGCCTCTATAAGCGAGTAGCCTGGGAGGAAAAGCGTGAACAGGGAGCCGAAGACGATCCTTGAAGCCGCCATGACAGGCATTAGGCCTGAACCATATACGGAGAGCAGACATGCAGCCATGAGAAGTGCGGCTACAGCAAAGCCCAGGTTGTATCTTGAAAGTATATAGCCGAGGAAGCTTTTCGGCGGGTTCGGATCAACAAGCTCTAAGGCTCCGTTCCTGGCGAGTTTGTAAAGGGTCCGTGCAACCTCATGCGTCCTAAGGCCTAGCCCCGGCGAGAAGACTAGGTTTTCCACGCGGATTTCCCGGCTGGATTTGACGTGGTCTCTGATGGCTTTCTCCAGGCTGTTGAGCTTCGTGTTGCCTCCAACCCAGATGATCCTCCAGCCCCTGTGAAGCCTAGTCCAGTAAACCCAAACTTTACGCCTCAGAAACATGAAGCAGCCCACTCCGGCGATTGAAGCTGCTGCCAGAGTGCCCACGCCAGTGTAGAGCCGCATCCTAGATGCTTCCACGCCGAGCCTTGAAACTTCAGGCTCCAAGGCAACAACCTGGCTTATGAGTTTTTCAGCCTCGGCTTCATCCCCGCCTTGAGCAAGCCTCAAAGCATGATTCAGCAGGTTGACCATTTCCGAAATGTTTCCTTCGGCTTCCTCAGCCCTTCTTATGGACGTGTAGCCTTCAACAAGCTTATCCTCCATATACAGGCTTATCGAGGTCTTCGGTGTGGGGTTTTCTCCGGCTAGCGGCGGGGCGGTGACGTTAAGCCAAAGCTGGTTCCATCGGCCATGAAATGTGAAGGCCTTGACTGTTTCGTTGAAAACCCACATTTCGAGAACCAGCCTCAAGCGGGTTGCAGGCTCATATAGCGTTATGTTGACTGGAATGATTTGGGATGAGTTATGGCTTAGAACAGCCCTAATCTCCATTACAGGCTCGGCTGATAGAGGCGTAGTTTCGTTTATGATTGAGGAGTTGTCGCCAAGCTTAACAAGCACTTTATAGTAGGCTGTTTTGCCCTCTTGGTTTCCTACGTAGACATTGAGGGTGAATGGCGATCCGGCGACAACCTTTTTGGGGTAGTCGCCTATCTTCCCTCCTGGCCCGAGTAGGCCAAGCTCCGAGAATGGTTCAACGACGCGCCCAGCGTTGAACAATTGAACTCCCGCGAAGACCGACGAGGCTAGGACTATTGCAGCTAGGACGGCTAAAACCTCCTCGTTTAGTATCCAGCTCACGTCTCTTCCCCCTTATGTCCACTTTTAAGGGTTTGAATGATCCTCTTCTCCATGCGCTTCATGAGGAGCGAAACCATGGAAAGGATCAGGCCCTGCCCTCCAAGGATGATGAGGGCGGTTCCAAGAAGCGCCCATCCCGAATGCCATACGCCCAGGAACAAAAGCCTATAAAGCGTCCAGGCATAGATGGCAATGCCTGGAACGAAGGCCAGACCCGTAAGGATGGCGAAGAGGAAGGAAGGGTTGTAGGTTTTCGCAAGGCTGAAGATCGTAGCCATGATGGCAAACCCATCCCTTAGGGGCTTGAGCTTAGGGCTTCCGAGCCTCCTCCTGTAGCCTATAGGAACCTCCGCTATATCCCCCGTAGCCGAGATTTGCATGGCTATCTCGGCTTCTATGCCAAATCCGGATCCTGGGCTTCCTATATCGAGGCTTCTAGCCCTTTCGGCTTTAAGCATGTACATGCCCGAGCATACGTCTTTGAGGCTCGAGCCCGTAAGGAGGTTGAAAGCCTTCGTTATGAGCCAGTTCCCTAGCCTGTTCAGCCTGGGAATGTTATTCCTATCGATTCGAAAGCCTATGACCTCATCGTACCGGTCGGCATGCTCAAGGAACTTCCAGGCATCTTTCGCATCGTACGTAAAGTCGGCATCCATGATGAGGATGTAGGGCGTGGAGGCATGCTCGATTCCCGTCTTTATGGCAGAGGCCTTCCCTGATCCGTGCTGGTAGACGATCCTGGCTCCCTTTTCCTTGGCGATCGATACGGTCCTGTCTGTCGAGTAGCCGTCTATGACTAGGATGTTCGAGAAGCCTTCAGCCTTCAGCTCATCTATGACAGGTCCTATGGCTTCTTCCTCGTTGAGCGTGGGAAGAACGATCGTGACTTCATGCTTTCCTATGGGCAAGTTTGGGGGTTCCTTATCCTAAGTAAAGGAAGGAAAGGAAAGGGAAATACACTATGTACTATCGTATGGTATGATGCCCTATACATAATCATATCGATGTATGGTTTCATTGTTGACGCTTTCACTCTTCCTTAGACTTAGACCTGGACCCTACTCCAGCTCCGATCCAGATCCGGACCCGGATTCGGGCTTGGATTCTGCTTTCGCTTCCGTCTCCGATCCTTCCTTAAGCTCCTTCTCAAGCTCCTTCTCTATTTCCTCTATGGGCTTGGGAGGGGGCGTCGTAGCCAGCGTATAGCCTATCCATGCAAGGATGGCTAGAATGCCCCCTACGGCTACGAAGCCCGTAAGCTTAAGAACCGTAGCCCATAGACCCGTGAAGAAGACGAGCCATGCATAGGCTACGATGCCGAGGATTCCTCCTAGGAAGAGGAGGGCTCCTAAGGCTTTATCCTTTCCCATAGAAGGTTCCGGAAGGAAATTGGAAGAGGCTCGCTTAAATCTATTCCTAAAGGGCGATTAGGTATAGGACGAGGTTGCCGAAGCCGTGGGCTATCATAGGTGCTATAAGGCTTCCTGTAGCCTTGGCTAAGTATCCGAAGACGATGCCGGCTCCGTAGGCAAGGAGGACTTCTAAAGGATTCATCCATCCTATGTGCATAAGACTGAATATGACGGAAGTAGCCCCTATCGCCTGCCATGGAGGCAAAAGGCGTTCCAGGGAAGCCTGCAGAAGCCCCCTAAAAAGAAGCTCCTCTACGAAGCCTACCATAAGCACCAGTACGATCGTTACGTATGCCATCGTTTCTGCTAAGGAGGCTCCAGGAAGGATGGGGGAAGGCTTCAGGATGAAGAACTCCGCTATGCCTACAAGGCTCCCTGAAGCCAGCCCTAGGGAAGCCTGGAATCCGAGGCTTTTCTTGCCTTTAGAAAGCCTTACATCCCTGGCTTCGATACGCCTGTAGGCTATGTAGATCGTAAGCCCTGCAAGGATGAGCGTGTATATAGCCGGTAAGAAGGCGGGAAGGCTTAGGAAGCCCATAGGAAAGGGCGTAAGGACAACCCTCGTAGCCATTATGAGGGCCGAAGCCTCTATGGCTTTCCTAAGCCATCCGTTCTCAGGATCTAAGATTGCTGCAATGGCAGGAAGCACTAGGAAGCCAAGGATGGAGGATGAAAGACCGTAGAGGGCTAAGGGACTGTTTAGAAGGAGCTCCTCGGAAAGGAAAAGAAGCGTAATAAGGGCGAAGAGAAGCCTTACGAGGCTGGGGCTTCCATGGAAACGATGGATTCCCTTGGAAGGCGAGGGATTTGGAGGCAGCGAAGGCGAAGTTAAAGGCGAAGGGTGCAAAGGAGAAGATAATAAGGATGCAGGAAGAAGAGGGGAGAATTCCCTGAAGGGAATAAAAGCCATAAACAAGCCAATGATTGCGAAGGCGATTACGGAAGCCACATGAAGCCCATAATTGTAGCCTAGGGCTTCAAGGAGGAAGGCGTAAAGGGGAGCGAAGAATGCTACGGTCAAAAACCCGATAAGGAAGGTTCGGAAGGCTTCTGAAGGATAATGCTTCCCGAAGACATAGAGGTATATGGTCCTTCTCGGTACGAGGCGGCTTTCGGGATCCCTCAGCCTTAAGGTCCTTAAGGGCTTCCAGCCCGGTATGCGGTTCGATAGAGTTACGAGGCGGGCTCCTGGCTTCAGGGAGGCTTCCAGCCTAGGCTTCAGAAGCCTTAAGCCCTCATCATCTAGGAAGGCGTATAGGACATCAGCCTTCCGGATAAGCTCCGATTCGTAGAGGTCTCCTAGCTCCAAAAAGATCCTATCCTTCAAGCCCATATCGGAGGCTATTTTCCTTACGCCTTCATAGAGGACGGGGCGGATCTCTACGCCCATAGCCACGGCTCCACGCCCGGCAGCCGCAAAAAGCATCCTTCCATCCCCGAAGCCCAGGTCCACGAAGGTTTCGCCGGGCTTCAGTCCTGCCAGGTCCAGGGCTGCCTCCACCATAGCCTCCGGGGTCTCGGCGAAGGGAGCCTTATAAACGGAAGAAGGCTTGAGGACTTTCATCCTTACCTATCCCTAAAGGAAAAGGGAAATGGATAGGGCGCCATTCCATAACATAACATTATATCCTAAACTATGTTTTAATATCATCCTTTTATGGCTATCCTGCCGTGCACAGCCTTCGCTAAAACTGATAGGATCCCGGCCGCCAAAGCAATCCAATATTCTTGGGTGAGGGCTGCCGTGGCAGGCGTTTCTACGGCTATGCTAAGCTCCCCATAGGGGATCATATATTCTACGGTGGATTCGCCGGTCAATGGAAGCCTTACGCCTGCATAGGATCCGGCCAGGCTCAGCCCGGAGAAAAGGCTGCATAGGAAAATTATCGGCAGTATGAAGCCTCTCAAGCCCATCAAAGGCTTTGACCACGGCTTCTTAGCCATCAGGGAGCCTATGAAAATCGTGGCGGCCGCCAGAAGGATGCTCAGCCTGGCTGCCAGGTTTACGTACGGAAGTATCGGAACGGTTACGGGCTTTCCTAAGATCTTCAGGGCTATGTTGAAGGGTGAGACCTCAGCCGAGAAGGTGCCTTCGCCTTCCAGTCCCCCGGTCATCTTCCACCATGGCTTTTCGGATAAAGCCGTATAGAAAAGAAGGATGGCCGAAGCGAGCCCCGGCATGTTAACCCTATGGTTTAATGATAGAGCCTTAACGATACCCAAGCTTTCGCAACCTCAGCTCATAGCCATAACATCCGCTAAGCCTATTTCGAACGACGCTGATATGGGCGCCTTTACCTTCGAGCCGAAAACGAGCATCGAAGCCTCGCCCCTAACCTCAACGTTTATGCTTTCCCGACCTTCAAAGTATCGTATAAGCCTTTTCAAGGCTTCTCCGTCAACCTTCATCCTCAAGGTGAGGATTTCCGTCGAATTCGGGGGCAAGGAAACAGCCTTATCCAGGGAGGCTGAAGCCAGGTCCTTCCCATCGGGACCGTAGGCCGTCCCGTTTAAGCCTTCAAAGACCAATCTAACCTCTCCAAGATTGGTAAGCCTAAAGGATGCCAGGAGCTGCCTCCCCTCAAACCTGACGCCTGAAGGTTCCATGCGGAAGTCGATTTTTGGAGGAATGTAGGAAGGCATAAAAAGGGCTTGGATGTTCCATTCATAAAGGTTTAGGGCATAGAAGATCGGCGCAGCCGCAGCAACGGTTGAGATCAGGAGCATAAGGGCTTTAACAACCCTTGCCTTATCCAAAGACAGTTCTCCATCCTACATCCGATAGTTCCATTGTATGCCTGCCTAAAATCTTTAAAGAAAACCGGTACAGCAGCGCCGAAGGGATCAGCCTTCTCTGGAGGCTCTTCTGGCTTTGAAAGACGAAAGTAATCAAATCGAATTGACAAGCCTTCCTATGCCTTCCTTGAGGCTTACGGAAGCCCTAAAGCCCAGAAGCCTCTCAGCCTTCCTAGGATCGGCTAATGTATGCCATACATAGTTCCTTATGGGGTTCTCTACGTACCTTACCTTGGGCTTTATGCCCAAGGCTTCTGAAAGCATCGATAAGACCTCATTGAAGCTGTAAGCCCTTCCATAGCCTACGTTGAAGACTTCGCATATTCCGGAAGAATCTGAAGCTGAAGATGAAGATGAAGATGAAGATGAAGCCATAGAAGATTCGGATTCGGAAGCCGATTCCAATAAGGAAAGAAGCCTCGCATCCATAGCCTTAAGGCAGGCTTCCGCAACGTCCTCGACCCATACGAAGTCGCGGCTCTGGCTTCCATTGCCGTAAAGCACGATCTCTTCGCCCCTTTTAAGGCTCCAGAGCATCTGGCTTATCATGTTGGCAAATCTTCCTTTATGGCGTTCTCCGGGACCGTATACGGAGAAGAACCTTAGCCCTATGCTTTCCACGCCATAAAGGCTTGCGTAGACCCTTGCAAGCCTCTCCATCCAATAGCGCGTCTCCGTGTAGATGTCCGTAGCGTAGATAGGCAATCCTTCATGCCACGGAATGGGATTGCCGTTGTAGAGGCTTGAAGTGGATGCGTATACGAGCCTGCAGCCCTCCCGCTCCGCAAGCCTCAAAATTACCTCGAACTCTCGGATCGTAAGTCCCGCTAAGCCCGGGCGATCCCTGTACATGGGGCTTGAGGAAGGCATGCCCAGATGGAATATGCCCTTCAAGCCGTAAAGATCCTTTGGAATAAGGGCGAGCTCGCATGGATAAGTAAGAAGCCTTGCGCCCTTGGGGACGTTCTCCGGCTTACCTAGGCTAAGGTCGTCGAGGACGATGGTCTCATAGCCTTCCTTTATGAGGCGGGATACGATGTGGCTTCCTATGAATCCCGCTCCTCCCGTGACGAGGAACTTTCCTTCTTTCCGATCCTGATCCCGATTCCTATTCTCATTCATGCTCATGCCGATCCATCCTTACGGGTTTCCTTCTTCTCCTAAACCTATACTTTAAACGATGGGCTTGAGCCTGTGACCGCACTGGGGGCAGAACCGGTAGCCGGGCTTTATGGGAGTCCCGCACTTCTGGCAGAATCCGCTCCTGAACCACATGTAGGCGTAGATGCTTCTTGGGTCCTGGGGCGGATGGTTCGGAAAGCCCATGAGGCTACACCTCGATAAACTCATAGCTTCCCTTCCTCGCTTCCCTTCTAATCTACGGCATCGCCCTACATGCGCATCCGTCCTTAAATGAAAGGGGATTCGGGAACCTCCGCCTGAGGCCTTCTTTCCTTCTCTCTTACTC
>Ga0080004_1117613_pt1 | contig 24737 bp, 27 predicted proteins | sample WasSprMetagenome_FD_69207 | JGI IMG/M metagenome (GOLD analysis project Ga0080004, IMG submission 69207) | Sulfidic aquatic microbial communities from Washburn Spring, Yellowstone National Park, USA - WS (SPADES assembly) (version 2) | ecosystem: Environmental > Aquatic > Thermal springs > Hot...
ATCCATTACTTCAGCATCTATTTTATCTGAAAGAAGAGAAACCATTCCATCAACATTCTTTATTCTTCTAATTATTTGTTTTTTTGATGGAGGAGCGTATTTAGGCCATAGATCAATATCGAAATATTCTTTAATTTTATTAAGTCCTCTATCAGGTATTTTTCTTGAAATGAATATTTTTGGTTTCATATTGATTACCTCCTATTAGAAATATTTTTTTATATCTATTATAAAAACTTTAGTCTTTTTTTCATTTATTTCTTTATTTTTTAAAATCTTCATAAGACATATTAATAGCATAATAAAACATAGTATTTATCTTAAATAAACAAACATATTTCATCTTTTATATTCTTCATTTAAAATTCTCTATATTTTAATTGAAATTTTATATGGAATTTTAGCTTTTGAAGATAATCCTTGAGGGGAGACATTTACTATATTCTTAATTGTTTTAAAATTTTTTAATAATCTTTCTGAATTTTTTTAATTAGGATTATTAATAAATATAATTTCATTTTCAATCATCTCTAAGTATAAATTGTTCTTTTAAATGTACTATTTTTCCTTACATATTTTTATATTTATTTTAAAAATTATAATAATAAAAAATGGAAATAGATAAAATAATAAAATTAAGAATAAATAATGAAAATCTAAAAGAAATTGAAAAATTGCTAACAATTTGGAGATATTCAGTAATTCAAAAAAGAAAGGGAATAAACATTGATGATCTTAAAATTCCAACAACTTATAAAGTATCTTTGAAAAACTTTGATAACTTTGAAATTCCAGCATTTCATCCAATTGCTTTTAATACTGGGTTTAGCATTGATTTTGAAAATAATACAATATACATAACCGATCCAGAGAAGAAATACCATAGAATTCCTTTAAAAGTTGATGAGGAAAATATGGAATACCTTAAAAAAGAAATTGAAAATGGGGCAAAACCAACAATGATAATGATAATTCCACCAAGCTATAAAAAAGGACATCATAAAAGAAGAGAAATAGTAAGGAATAATTGCTGGAAACTACATATAATAGTAAAGAAAAATGTGGAACTATTAACTAAGGAAGAATTCAGAAAGTTTCAAAGAATTTCAGTAATAGGTGCTGACTTAAATAGTAAATACGGTATAGCTTATTCGTTATGGATATGGAATACTAAAGAAAATTCAATGAAACCAATGAAGTTTGGATTTGTTAAACCAAAATTGAAAAGCCATCAATTCCAAGAGATTGAGAAATGGAAACTACAAATGAATCATGGAGATGCTGTAAAGTATAATGAATTGTATCAAAGAATAAACAGAAAAATAAAAAGGCAAAACATTGCTTGGATAGAAAGAATGTCAAAGATGCTTGTTGATATTGCATTGAATAGCATTAAGGAATTTGATTGTGAAATTGCAGTAATTTCATTTGAAAATCTTAAGGATTATGAATCTGGAAATAATAGCAAAAAGATAAACAAAAAGAATACTGAATGGCTTAGAGGGAAAATAATTCAAAGAGTATTTGAGAAAAGCCTATGGATAAATTCAATGAAAGTCTTAACATACCTGCCAACTTTCAATAAAAATCAAAGAAATCTTGAGCAGATTCTTGTGAAAGCTCATAATACTTCAATAAATTGCAGTAAATGTGGAAGTAAAGGAAAAATAAATGGAAGAACGTTTGAATGTAAATGTGGATATAAATTTGATAAACATTTGAATGCATCAAACAATATAGCAAAAAGAACAATTGAAGCTCTTATAACAATAGCTTCTCCCAATGCCTAAGGGCTTAGGGGAAGTTTGCCAGAGACAAGCTTCCTGTTCATAGGAGTTCCAGAAGTCCCTCATTAGTGAAAACTACTATGAGGGCACCCTGAACCTAAAATGAAGGGTTTAAATTAGTAGAAAAACAATATTTACTGGATGCCTCCCAATGGTAGGAGGGGTTGCTTATACTCCATTAGGCTCTGGAGTATAAGTAAGCTTCCAGAAAGAGAGGCTAAACTATGGTAGGAAGATGTTCTGGCAATGTTTTCAATTCTATTTCAAATAGATTCTTCTTTTTTCTCTTTAATAATATTTAATATTTCAGGTTTATTATCAAAATATTTTCTTACAGGTTCTAAAATTTTTATTAAATTTTCTGAAATAGCTTTTTTAAGATCTAAAGGATGTAATTTTCCTTTCTCATATTCTTCTTTTAATTCTTTAAATGAATAAAATATTATTCTTCCACCATATTTACTAGGTCTTTCAACTTCTAGTTTTTGATAATAAGGAAAAATTAAGTAATTACAAATTTCTATTATTGGATTATTAAATATTTCTTTTGCTGGACAATAGGCTTTCATTATTTTTTCTTCAACCTTATGCAGGTGGCTCCAAACCGCTGGCTTGCTCATCCCCACCTGCTTCGCGACTTGCTCGAGTGAAACTTTTCTTATTCTATCGTAATATCCCATGGAATAGGCGACCTTGAAGATTTGCACCTGTTTTGGGGTTAAAGAATTGGTGATCTCCTTCAGCCCTATCCGCTCAATGCTGTCCTCCCAAGAATCTACAGGATACGTCCTTGCTAATTTTACCTCGCACCCTTCGTCGGTAAGCTTCCTTATGAGATTTTCGATCGCCCTAGCGTCCCTGTTGTAAACTATCCATTCCTCAAAACCTTCCTTAAAAGTCACCATGTCGGCGTGATAGCACCCCATGCCTTCGATGATTGATTTCACGCTCTTCCTTTTTTTCGTGTAGTTTACAATTACGGATATTACCGACGTATCTTTCACCGAGGAAATTAACTCCAGCTCCTTGACTATGCGGTGTCTCTTGAATGCGCGAATGAACTTTTCCCTTTCCTCCTCATCACCTACAATTTTGCAAAGAAATTTATTCTTTTCATCCGGAAATTTCAGCTGGGAAAATGTATAAGCTGAAATTTTAGGAAATTTTTCGCTTGTCTCCGAAAACGGGCACCATTTGTGCTTAACCCGCAAAACCGCTACTTTGAGCCCGGATTTTATCATCGATGTAATGTAAACATGTTAACTTAAACCTTTTTCCCTTATCATCGTGCAGAAAAAAAATGGGGAAACAATGAAAGGGCTGTTGCGTGTTGATCTGGACAAGTGCACAGGGTGTCGGACCTGCGAAATGGCATGCTCCCTGGAACACGCCAAGGAGTTCAATCCCCTTAAATCCAGGATAAGGGTCGTCAGAAAAAAATTACAGGGTGTTTTTGTCCCAGTCCACTGTTTGCAGTGCACCAGCATGCCATGCGCGAAGGTTTGCCCAGTGGAAGCAATATATAGAGATGAGAACACTTGGGCGGTGTTAATAGACTACGATAAATGCATAGGGTGCGGGGAGTGCGCGAGGGCTTGCCCGTTCGGCGCTATAACATATGACCCGGACACAAAGCAGGTTATAAAATGCGATCTTTGCGGTGGCAATCCAAAGTGCGTCGAGTACTGCATAGACAAGGCCATCCAGTTTTTGCCGTTCGAAGATGTAGAAAGGAATAAGAGATTTGTGCACGTCGACAAAGTCGCACGTGCCTATTTAACAGATAAAGAATGGGCGGAGGGGATGATTTGAGGCATGCTGTCCCTGAAAATATCTTGAGAGTGGACTTAACCAGAAAAAAAGTGGTTAAGCAGAGCCTGCCAGATGAGCTGGCTAGAAATTACTTGGGCGGCAGAGGGGCAAATGCGAAAATTTTATGGGACGAGCTTAAAGCTGGGGTTGACCCGCTCAGCCCTGACAACATATTGGTTTTCGGGATAGGTCCGGCCAACGGCACCTTGGCACCGGCTTCTGGCAGGTACAACGTTTCAGCAAAATCGCCTTTGACGGGATTTTTCGGAGATGCGAATTCGGGCGGTCACTGGGCTGCTGAACTAAAATACGCTGGATATGGCAATCTAGTGTTTTACGGGAGGGCGGACAAGCCCGTTTATCTCTGGATAGACGATGACGATGTCGAGTTAAGGGACGCGACGCGCCTGTGGGGTAAAGACACCTGGGAAACCGAGGACACGATAACTGAAGAGCTTGGGGACCCGGAAATAAAGGTGGCATGCATAGGGCCCGCGGGAGAAAATCTCGTCAGATGCGCTTGTGTGATTAATGAAAAAACTAGGGCCGCAGGAAGGACTGGAATGGGTGCGGTGATGGGCTCGAAAAATCTAAAGGCGATAGCCGTCAGGGGGACTAAAAGCGTTAAGGTAGCGGATCCTGAGGGGCTGTTTGAGTTTAGGAAGGAGGCGAATGCTTTAATTTCAACCGATCTCTTCTATGAGCTCTACGCCAAATACGGTACTCCCGGTCTAATGACTATTTACAATGAATTCGGGGCACAGACGCATTACAACAGCAAAGAGGGATACGCGAAAAAAGCTGAGGATAACCTTTATGGCGAGGTATACGTTGAAAGGGTTGTTAAGCACGTCTCAGCTTGCTTCTCATGCCCATTGCACTGCAGCGCAGTTTATGCCGTGGATTCAGGCCCATATGCGTGCGTTGGGGAAAGCTGCGAGTATGAAAATCTCACAGCTTATGGATCAAGGTGCGGGAACTATAATTTGGAGTCGGTGGTCTATGCTTCCACGCTGGCTGATAAGCTAGGGATGGACACAATCTCATCAGGAGCTACGATTGGTTTTGCGATGGAGTGCTGGGAAAAGGGTCTGCTCGATGAAAAAAGCACCGAGGGTTTGATACTCGAATGGGGAAACGCTGAAGCAATAATAGAAGCGCTCCGACGCATGGCTTACAGGAAGGGAAAATTTGGGAATTTGCTCGCAGAGGGCACAAAAAGAATGTCAGAGAAAATCCCCGGGTCGGAAAAATTCGCGATTCACATTAAGGGGCTCGACACTCCCGCGGTAGACCCGAGAGGCATGATGGCATATGGCGGGCTTGGGTATGCGGTCGCCAGCAGAGGGGGAGACCACCTGAGGGCGCTTGCGGCACTCGGGTATTCCCTGCCAGGGAAGGCAAAGGAGCTGTTCGGCAGTGAAGAGGCCGCTGACAGGTTCTCCATTAAGTACGCTGCCCCAGTGGTAAAGTTTCATGAGGAGATGAGGGCAATAGCGGACTCCTTGGATATTTGCAAATACATCACCAGGACAGCACTGCTTCTCCCCGAGATAATGGCCAAGCTTATAAACGTGCTCACTGGATGGGGGATCGACAGAGCAGGTGTCTTGAGAATTGGGGAGAGAATAGTCAACATTGAAAGGGCGTTCAACGTTAGGGAGGGCCTCACAAGGAAAGACGACACCCAGCCGGAAAGGTTTCTCAAAGAGCCGCTTAAGAGCGGGCCCTCAGCCGGCCATGTGGTGAATCTAAAGCCAATGCTTGATGACTACTACAGATTGAGGGGCTGGGATTTGGAGACAGGCTACCCAACAAGGGGAAAGCTTGAGGAACTTGGGCTGTCAGACGTGGCAGATGAACTGAAAAGGATCGGGAGACTTGCGGAGTGAGGGGTCAAAATGGTGAAAATAGAGGCGAGATACCTACTTATGTTCTACAGGTACACCAATAAACGAAAGGAGATGATTGAGCTCGAAAAAGATAGGCCGACTGTCAGGGACTTTATCGAAGAACTTAGAAAGCGTTACGGGCAAAAAATAATAGACGCCCTTATCGATCCAAAAACCGGAGATGTTAGATACGAGCCGGATTTGGCTGAGGGGAAAAAAGCTGTCAGAATTCTATTAAACGGAAGAATGATATGGTGGCTTAAGGGCTTGGACACGGAGCTCAAGGACGGCGACGTCATTCAATTATTCGGTTAGGGGGTTGCATGCCTAAGGTCAAGGTGAAATATTATTTGACGTTCAAGGAAATTACTGGCAGAAGGGAGGAGGAAATAGATTTGGACGGCGAGGGCACCGTGGATGAGCTTCTAAAACTTTTGATCAAAAAATATGGCAAGAGGTTTGAGAGTTCGATTCTCGACGAGAATAAGCAATTGAGTCCATATATAAGGATACTTGTAAATGAAAAGGAAACCGACACCAAGGCAAAGTTGGGGGAAAATGATGTGGTTTACATACTTTTTCCACCATCAGGAGGGAGGTGAGATAAATGGTTGATATAAGCGTAGATTTTGCAGGAGTAAAACTTGCAAACCCGATAATCCTGGCCTCTGGAGGGCCGGGATGGGATGGTGAGCATCTTAAGAGATGCGCCCAGGCAGGGGCGGGAGCCTTAGTACCCAAGTCAATCGGACCGCCTGCGAGATGGCTTCACCACCCCCGCGTAGGGAGAATGGGGTTAATCAAGGTCGGCAAAACTGTAATAGGCATGATAAACCTTGAGCTTTTTTCGACATTGCCCTTGGAGCAATGGATAGAAAAGGAGTTGAGGATAGCAGCCGAGGGGGGAGCACCTATAATCGCAAGCGTTGTAGCCGACCCTGAGCCCGCGAACACGGCTAAGGTGGCTAAGCAGGTCGTCGACACGGGCTATGCCTCAATGATCGAGATAAACGTCTCCTGCCCCATGCCGGCCGAAAAGGTTGGCATGCACATAGGAAGGGACCCAAAGCTTACGGCTGAGCAGGTGAAGGCTGTCAAAGAGGCTGTAAGCGTTCCAGTAAGCGTTAAGCTTTCTCCAAACTTCGCTTACATACCAGAGCTGGCCAAAGCTGCCGAGCTGGCGGGAGCGGACGCGATAACCGCGACGAACTCAGTTCAAGCACTTTACGGCGTCGACGTTGAGACAGGAAGACTAATTTTGCCCGCATTCGGCGGTTATTCTGGCCCGGCAATCCGCCCGATAACCCTTAGGTGCGTTGCGCAGGCGGCAAAGGCCACGAGCATACCTGTTTGTGGCATAGGGGGCATCTCCAGCTGGAGGGATGTGGTAGAATACATCATGGTTGGGGCCACTGCGGTGCAAACTTGCACGGCGGTGATGTGGAGGGGGCTAGGAGTCTTTAAGGAGTTGGCGGATGGTCTAAAAGCGTTCATGGAGAGGAAGGGATACAGGAGTATCGAGGACTTCAGGGGAGTTGCTCTCAGGGATTTGACCACGGTGGAGGAGCTCGCGCAAAGGGAGCCGTTGCATGCGAGCGTAAACGAGGATCTCTGCAACGGATGCGGGATCTGCGAGAGGGTATGTTCCTACGACGCTATAAAGGTGATAGAGGGAAAGGCCAAACCTAACCCTGCGCTATGCGATGGCTGCGGCCTATGCAAGGCATGGTGCCCGACTGAGGCGATCGACCTCATTTAGGGCCCGGTGAAAATTTTGGCGAGAGAGGAAATCAAAAAAGCCATATTTAAGGCCGTGGACGAGAGCAGAGATGAGATAGTAGCATTTCTGCAAAAATTGATCTCGTTCCCAAGCGTGACTGGAGAGGAGAAGGGGATACAGGAGTTCATCGCTGGCAAGCTTAGCGAGATTGGGCTAGAAGTCGACATCTGGGAGCCGGACTGGGAGGAGCTGAAAAAGCATCCCGGCTACATACAAGTTGATCGAGGATACGAAGGGAGGCCTAATGTGGTCGGCAAATTTAGGGGAGGTGGGGGAAAGTCTCTCCTTTTTAACGGGCACGTGGACGTTATTCCCGCTGACCCGAGCGCATGGAAGCACGATCCATGGCGGGGCGAGATAGAGGGGGATAGGCTTTACGGTAGGGGGGCCTCAGACATGAAGAGCGGTTTGGCGGCGATGACGATGTCCTTGAATTGCCTGCTTGAGGCCGGGATAAGGCCTAAAGGAGAAATCATTTTGGAATACGTGGTTGACGAGGAAAGAAGCGGGCACGGAACCTTGGCGTGCGTGCTCAGGGGCTACAAAGCTGATGCGGGCATTTGCTGCGAGACCAGCGATTTAAACGTCCAGCCAGCGTGCATAGGTAGGATCTGGTTTGAAATCTTAGTGAGCGGGAAGCCCGCCGGCATAGCCAGAAGATGGGAAGGAGTAGACGCTATAGAAAAGGGATATAAGATCGCCCAGGCTGTGCTTGACCTTGAGAAAATAAGGATAAATGAGCTGAGGCATCCTTTATACCCTGACAACCGCGGGGCCCTTCCATGCTCGATAGGGGTGTTTGAGGCGGGGAGCTTTCCAAGCGCCTTGGCTGACAGATGTCTGCTAAAAGGGAGCATGGCCACTTTGCCCGGGGAGGACTCTGAGGCAGCTAAAAAGCAGCTCGTGGAGCAAGTTCAAAACGTGGCTAAAACAGATCCATGGCTAAGGTATCACCCACCCGAGGTGAGGTTTGCGGGATACTTTGCAGAGCCGGCTGAGATACCCGCCGATCACCCTATCTGTAAAACCTTGGCTGCAGCGTTCAGGGAGGTGACCGGAAAGAACCCAACGATAAGCGGGAGGGAGGGGGCAGCGGACACACGCTTTCTAGTCAAATACGGGCAGACGCCGACGGTTATCTTCGGCCCGGGGAGGACAGCGCAGATGCACGCGACGGACGAGTGGGTCAGCATTGAGGACGTGGTAACTGCTGTTAAAACTCTCGCTTTGACGATAGTTGACTGGTGCGGTTGAACAAATTTTCGGTTATAAACACCTTTAGCCCGTTACTTATCCCCCTACATTTTTTGTTTATTTAGATCGACAGAGAGGCTACCAAGTCAGTTAAATGATTTTGATTTATTCTAAGGCCAAAACGCAGTACTAGACGTTAATATGTTTACCTACACAATTTTAACTCAAAAAATTTAAGAAAAGGTTGGGGGTGTAAAAAATGAAAGGGAGGACTAAGGTTGTTTTGGCGGCAGTTATCGTTGTGATAGCGCTGATCTCCATCGGAGTTTACTACATTACTACTGCCGGGGGAGAGATTCCTATTGGAATGGTTGCCCCCATCAGCGGGACATTTGCAGAGGCTGGTAAATGGGCTGTTAACGGTGCACAGTTAGCAGTAGAAGAGTTAAATGCAAGTGGCGGAGTGTTGGGGAAACAGCTACGCCTTGTAGTCCAAGATGAAGGGCAAAGTACAGATACAGCTATTTCTGCGACTCAAATGCTTGTGCAGCAAGAGGGAGTTAAATTTTTGATAGGGCCCTACTGGAGCGGGGATGTGGCAGCTGTGTTGCCCCTGACAAGTCAAAATAAAATCATACAAATATTGACAGTCTCCAGTTTGGATGCGCTAATGGTTCCGCCGCAAAACACCTATCTATTTAGAGTTACTCTTCCTGACAGCGGTTACGCGAAAGCAATAGTGGAATGGTTGAAACTGATAGGTGCCCAAAAATATGCATATCTGGCAGAAGACTATAAGTATGCCCACGAGGTTGGGGATTTCTCTAAGAAATTTGCATCTGAAGCAGGTATTCAATGCGTGTTTGAGGGGTATTATCCGGGCACTGCTACGGATTACACAGTTCCCATCAATCAGGTAGTAGCTGCCAAACCAGACGCGACTGTTGTTATAATGGAAGGCACCAACGGTATAGATTTTCAGAAGCAGTATTCTATGAACAAGGAGGCCTCAAAAATTCCAGTGCTTCATTTTGAGACCCTGCTAATTGATTCTAGACAGGCGTCATCAGTCGAGGCAGCGAACCCTGGAGGTATGAATTATGTTTTCGTAGGAGTGACGTCAACTATGACTAACAGGGATGCTGTGAAGTCGTTTGCGGATAAATTGAAGAATAAAAATGGAATATCTTATAACCACAACTAGGAGGCCGCATACGATGGAGTTATGGTGCTCGCTCAAGCTATAAAGAGAGCCGGGTCACTGGAGCCAGATGCCGTGGCCAATGCTTTGATGAAAACAGACTGGTCCGGAGTGGGTGGAAGAAGAGCGTTTGAGTCCAACCATAACCCAAAGGTCGGATTAGAATATATCTGTGGCACAGTGTATCAAGTGTTTGTTGAAGGCGGGGCCATTAAATATAAGGTAGTATGGCCGCCCTCGATCGCTGAAGCCAGTCCGATAAATCCGGCTACTGGAACGGTGTTTAAGAAATGATTTCAGCACAACTTATTTCGTCTCTACTCGCGGGCATAGCTTATGGATTGACATTGAGTCTAATAGCAGCCGGACTTTCTTTGATTTACGGTGTGATGAAAATCGTGAACACCTCTCATGGCGCATTCTACATTTTAGGAGGCTTTTTTTGTTTTTCTTTTATTTCTTTTTTTCATCTACCCTTGTTTGTATCTATATTACTTACAGCCACTGTAACTTTTGTGATAGCCGCAGGAGTAGTCTATTATGTACTTCCTGCAAATCTGAGAGTTACCGTAGATCCAGATGGACAAAATACAGTAATGATAACTTTCATGGCTCTTGCTACAATAGTAGAGTACCTACTGCTTTTTACATTTGGGGGTAGCTCGGTAGCAGTTCCAAGCATACTACCTGGATCCATAGAAATTTTCCCAGGGGTGTTTATTGTTAATCAATTGCTTCTCGTATCTATAGTTTCCCTCTTTATTTACCTAGCACTTTATTTGTTTCTAAAATACACGAGGCTGGGGCGTGGCATTTACGCATTTGCTCAAAATAAAGAGTTAGCAGAAGCATTGGGTCTTAGTGGCGGGTTTTTGGCGTGCGTTACTTTTGGGATAGGTTGCACGTTTGCGTCAACGAGTGGCGCGCTTCTCGCATCCGTTTTTAGCATAAATTCATCCGCTGGTTGGAGCGTGCTTCCATTAGCTTTTGTTATAGTTACATTGGGGGGGATAGGGAATATATTCGGGAGCCTAGCAGGAGGACTTATATTCGGGATAGTTTACTCAGTTGGACTATTTTTCATTCAGGCGTACTCAATCGTGATGGTTCTATTAGTAATGTATGGTATCCTGCTGATCAAACCTACTGGACTACTTGGTGGTTTGGTTGAGCGTGTTTGAAGAGTTAAAGCAACACATAGAGAGGGGGAAGGTAAGTTTTTCCTTAATTTCAATCCTGTTTGTGTTATTTGTGATCGCTTTTTTCACAGGTTTTAGCTACTTGTGTTATACTTTTATGTATTTGATTTCGTATTTAGTTCTTAGCGCGAGCTGGTATCTTTTGTACTCGTATTCAGGTCAATTAAGTTTAGGCCACGCCCTGCCTTTCGGAGTAGGTGCTTTCAGTCTCATGATCTTTTTGTCTCGGCTTAATTTTCATCCAATTATAGCTTTAATTCTAGCACCTTTGGTGGCCGCCGCGGTGGGCGGGACTGTTGGTTTGACAACAATTAGACTTAGGCCCGCATATCAGGGAATAGCTCTTTTGATTGCATCTCAAGTGGCTTTTTGGATATCTTTATTGCAGGTTGGTGAAGAGGGCATATCTCTTGGGGTACAAATTTTGGCCGGAGGCCATATTTACGGTATTATACTTTTAATTTCTTTGATTTGCATGCTATCGATATTCTTTGTTGAGAATTCTAAGATCGGCCTAAAGCTGAAGGCAATTAAAGAAGATGGCTTGGCCTCACAGTCTTTGGGGATAAATGTTACTTACTACAAAATACTAATTTTCTTTGCTAGTTCATTTTTTGCGGGATTAGGTGGAACAAGTTTTGCGCTTTATACTTCTCACGCAGACTATACTATTTTCTCGATCCCGAACTCATTCTTGCCGATAGCTATGGTTGTCGTGGGCGGGAGTGGCGAGTTGACCGGGTGTATATTGGGCTCAGTAATAATCAGCATTTTAATGAGGTATTTGCCGATAAAGATTGGTTTGCCTTGGACATACATAATTTACGGGTTCCTAGTAGTGTTAGTATTAAAAATATACCCTGCCGGTTTGCTGGGCGCTATCAAAAGAGCATTAACTAAAAAGCCAGAGGGGGGATAACTATCATTTTGGAGGTGGAATCCGTAACGAAGAAATTCATCGGGGTAACGGCGCTTTCGAAAGTTTCTATGAAAATAAAAGAGAGAGGGATATTTGGTTTAATAGGGCCAAATGGGTCTGGCAAAACTACTCTGTTAAACGTGATAAATGGTTTTCTCAGGCCAGAAGAAGGCCAAGTCAAATTAAAAGGTAAAAACTTGGTCGGGTTAAAACCGCACGTAATCGCGCGGATGGGAGTTGGTAGGACTTTTCAATTCCCTAGAATGTTTTCTAAATTATCTGTGGAAAGCAATATCTTAGTTAGCAATCCTGCACTGGAAGGAACTCAAAAGCTCAGAGAAATACTCGAAACATTTGATCTATCAAAAGTGAAGGATAAATTGGCTTCTGATTTAGGCTACGGGCAAAGGAAAATGTTGGAGTTAGCTAGAGTGTTAGCAACGGATGCTCAGATACTATTGTTGGATGAGCCGTTAGGCGGGTTGGATTCAAAAGGTATAGAGAAGATGTTAAATTGTATAAGAGAGATTAATGAACAGTATAACAAAATTATTGTAGTGGTGGAGCATAATCTTGATCAGCTTTTCTCCATAGCAGACTATGTGTATGTACTCCATGGAGGAAAAAAAGTCGAAGAGGGAACTCCAAAAGAGATAAGATCAAGCAAAATTTTACATGATGTTTACTTTAGAGGTTTTTAAAATGCTTGAGGTTACCAACATTAGAAGCGGATATGGTGGCTCTGAGGTTCTCCATAGAATAAACTTGGAAGCAAAAAGCGGGAAATTTACATTAGTGATTGGCCCAAATGGCGCAGGCAAGACAACGCTTCTTAAGACAATTATGGGTATATTAAAGCCTTATGATGGCGAGATACTCTTTGAAGGAAAAAGTTTGAAGAAACTTAGTACAAGCAGCATAATAAAATTAGGAATTTTTTATGTCCCTCAAGGAGCTTTGGTATTCCCCGACATGACTGTGAGAGAAAATTTGGAAATTGCAGGACGTTATTTAAGCAGTAAAGCCGAGCTTAAACAAAATATTCAAAAAATTTACGAGATTTTTCCAATATTAAAGGAAAGAGAAAAACAAAAAGCTGGTTTTCTAAGTGGTGGAGAAAGACAAATGTTGAATATAGCTAGAGCCGTCGTTTCTGGTGCCAAATTAATTTTACTGGATGAACCGTCACTGGGTTTGGATATAGGTAAAAGAAGTCTAATAGCAGATGAACTGAAGCAATTGAAAAAGGAGGGATATAGCTTTCTAGTTGTTGAGCAAATTTTAGGTGACATAGCAAAATTAAGTGAAAAAGTATATGTGCTTTCTTCCGGCGAGATAAAATATCAAGGGGATAGAGGCATTTTAGATAAACCAGATATGTTGGCATCTTTATTTTTCGGCTAACAAAAAGATATAGGAAAAAATAAACGATTAACTTCAAGGTCCATACGAATTTGTTGGGCAGTCGAAATGTACATTGCATCATATCGCAGGATTCACTTATCAGAAAGTTAGTTTAAAAATAAGACTGAGTAAAAATCTTTTCTTATTGGAATGTTTTGATTAAAGGCGTACGTATTAAGCCCCCCATGGAAAAATGGAGAACATTCCCCGCCTGAGGAGGGGAGAGGCTGGCCAAGAACGCGATGCGGGCTATGAGGAGGTTGATGGACAAGCGCTACAAGAGTAGCAGGGTCGGAAAATTCGTGGAGAAGATGAGGAGGAGGTATCCATCCTGGTTTACATTCGTCACGGTGTCTGAAGTTGAGCCGACCAACAACAGGACAGAGAGAGCACTTAGGGAACTTGTGGTGCATAGGAAGATCATAGGAACGCTCCGGAATCAAAAGGGCGTGCGGATATACGAAACCCTGCCGCTTATAGCGACTTGGAGGCAACGGGGCCTGAACTTGCAAGAGGCGCTGTCAAATGCTCTAACAGAAGCTTGGCAAAGGATAAGTGAAAAAGAGAGAAACCGCCGAGTAAATGCTTAATACGTGTTTAAAGGCAAATTTAAGGGGGTCAATGTGGAAAGAAAGATTCCGCGCACAATGTCTACCCAACACCCAGATAACGCAAGCATGCCCAGCTGGTGCTTGAGCGATATCATTCAGGGTGACGATGAGATACGAGAGGCATATTTTGTCTACAAAGAGTTGGGATGCCAAGAGGTGATGTGGGACTCAGAGGGAAAGGATGTGGACACACGCGTCGTGCGGAAGTTATTGAGTAATTATGGGGAATATTTTAGAAGAAAGATACTCGGGAAAGACGTATTTCTAACGTATAGAATCCCTAACCCGCATATCGACGTAGTGGAAAGGAAAATAGTACTGGAAACTCTTTGGAACATACCGGTCGCGAGCGACGTGGCGTCGGCCTTTTATGGCAAAGAGGCGGAGCCGATTTTTGAAGTAATACTCCCATTCACCACAAATTCTGAGGAGCTCATCCGTCTCTTTAATTTTTACAAGAGAGGCATAGCAAATTCAGAGACGATCGAATTAGACGGTTCTTCCACGAAGCTTAGGGACTGGGTTGGTTCTCTTAGGCCTCAAAAAATAGAGGTAATTCCATTAGTAGAAGACATTGACAGCCTCCTGAGAGTAGATGAAATAATCGATGGGTATCTAAGAGTCATAAAGCCGGGTTATATCAGAGTGTTTTTGGCAAGATCCGACCCAGCATTGAATTACGGTTTGTTCTGTTCCGTTCTGCTCTGCAAGCTAGCGCTGTCTAAACTGTATATGCTCAGCAAAAGGAGCAATGCGGCGATATATCCAATAATCGGGGCAGGCTCAGTTCCATTTAGAGGTCACCTCTCTCCTGATAACGTGCAAAATTTCATCAATGAATATTTGGGGGCTTATACGGTAACAATTCAATCAGCTTTTAAGTATGATTATTCCATAAAGATTGTACGGGAGGCGGTTAAGTTCCTCAATGAGAATCTGCCGGTAGATGAGGCCGTTTTAATTGAACCGCACGAGGAAAAGATTCTTCTGTCTATAATTGGCAAGTTCAGATCAAGGTATCAGGTCGTGATAGAAAAGTTGGCGCCCCTCATAAATAGCGTGGCTTCCCATGTGCCCAGAAGACGTGCGAGAAAACTTCACATAGGCCTCTTCGGCTACAGCCGGAGCGTTAGGGGCATAGCGTTGCCAAGGGCAATACCCTTCGTTGCTTCTCTTTACTCCATAGGGATACCCCCAGAGCTCATAGGTGCTGGGGCGATCCAGGACCTGAATGAAGAGGAGTGGGATACTTTACGAAGATATTACGTAAACCTAGAGGAGGACTTGAAGGGGGAGCATGTTATTTGTCATGGCAAAACATAAACATGCTCAAAGACATGAGCCGCAGGGTGACAAATAGGTCAAGAATGAGTGAGGAGAGCCTGAAGTTCGCGCTCGAGCGGCTTCTTGCTGATTTTAACTCCATAGAAAAAAATTTGGGCGTCAAGCTTGGGCCTGTGAGTTTGAGGCATAGAAAGCATGAAAACATAACCTCCAATTTCTTTATCTCATACTTAGAGAGAAAAGATCATGAGGCCCGAGCCTATCTCATAGATGCTGCCAAGGTCAGGAATTTTTTAGGGTAAAAAATTAAAGGGTTTCTATTTTATTTTATTCACCATTGCCACGGATTTGGCTTTTCATGTAGCAAAAAGGGTTGAGCCGCCGATGTCCCCCTTCACACTAACCCCCGGAATCATCGGTTGATTCGTCATCATCCCTCAGCCAGGTAACCCTCGTGTAGGGGTGCTCGACGGGCCCAACCCCCCGCCTGTTCCGCACCAGGGTTGTCTCAGATATCATCGCTAGGCGTTCCCACCAATATGCTCAAACGAGGACCCAATGGCGCGATTGCTGGCGGGTTGCTCAGGTGTCACCGCAGTGATGCACCAACGTTCATTAATCGCGTTAGTTCTCGATTCCTGCGGATTGTCCCCTCATTGCACTATAATTTCTCCTTTTGATGAATAAAAAATTTAATCTTGTTCGCTACTTCCCTAGGTTTACTCCCTTAATTTGAAGGAGTACATGGCAAGGCCGCGATAATTGATGAGCCTAGCGCCTTTCGGCGGAGCCTCATCAGATGTAAGTTTGATTATCAGATCCGCGTTGACAGTTCTCGCGACTTTTAATAAATACGGGTTAAGCTCCGGCGGTGGGCGGATAGAGTATATCACACTTGCCCCTTGGTAAACTTGAAGGTTCGGGTTAGTGATGTCGTCTTTAAAAAACTTTATTTTGCTCGGAAGCTCCGGCGGTTGTGCTATGTCTGTAACAATGACCTCGCAAGACGGTAAAAGGCGAGATAGCTCAACTGCCGCATCAGGTATCTTCCCAACCCCCACCTCAACGATTTTCTTTGCATCGGGGTAGTGCCTCGCTATATACTCAGCGAGGATCTTGAATTCCTCCACGATCCCACAACTCTTGTCGAAAATTGTTACACGTGTAACAAAACTCATTTTCTTCACGTTTGCAGATCGATTTCAAATGCTGCAACCGGATCCTCAAGCCCGAAAGCCAAGATCACCTCCGGGTGGATTTCGCCAAAGATCCCGAACATAGCCCCTTCACTATAAAAACCTGCCGCCCTGCCTTCTATGAAGCTCGGATGGCTCACCTCCATGATCTCGTATTTGACGCCAAGCCCATTCAAAAGTGCCTCCGCCACTGACTTGATGTAACTGAAATTTGCCTCTGGGCCAATCACCGCACCGGCAGCCCTCCTTACCTCCCTGCCCCCCGTTTCTGCTTTTTCATCAAGCAGGACGACATCTCCCACCTCGAAAAATCTCTGGGGCAATGGGTATCGTTTGTTCAATTTTAATGCCTGGAGCAACCCAGGGATTAGCCATGTCCTCAAGATGGTGTAATCTTCGGAGATCGGGTTACCTATCGTGACCGCCTCGCCTGATGTCCTCATCATCCCGAAGTTAACGTTCGGGTTCGTCAGTGTGTAATTCATGGCCTCCATAAAGCTCATGCCCGTTAAAATTCTCCTCGCCCTCTCGCTCACGATTTCGACGGGGTGTTTTCCCCCAACGGTTAGCACAGGCGGCAAAGTCGGCAAGAGTTTGTTGTAGCCATAGCCTATTGCAAGATCTTCGATGAGGTCAACTTCATGCATGAGATCGCTTCTGTATGCGGGCGAGATGAGCGTCACAATGTCACCCTTCACACCCGCAACTCCGTACCTCATCCGCCTCATTATGGAGATGACTTCTCTGGGCTTCAATTTCAGCCCAAGCAAATCGTTCGCATTTTTTATGCTCATTCTCCACCGGGTCGCTTTTAAGTCGGGCGTTCTAACCTTCCTATTCCTGTAGCGCACCTCAACGGAGAGCAACATGAAACCCCTTTCAGCGAGGCTCGTCGTTATAGCTACTAAAGCTTGGTTTACCGCCCTTTCGTCATCTCCGGTCACATCAATGAAGAGTCTCTTTGTGCTTTCCTCCACCTTCGTATCCTCGCTATTTATTATGGGCGGCATTGATAGCACGGTCCCCTCGGAGTCGATCAGAAGGGGATATCTGGGGAGTGAGCTTATAATTCCCGCATATTCAACTCCCTTAGGGTGCTCCCGCAGGATCTGCGAGGGCGTGAGTTCGCGATCAAAATCAAGTGGGATGAATTTAATCCCATCCGGGGCGACAGATGTGTAAATTATCGGGGGTTTCACCTTGTCCAGATCGTAAACCCCTATCGATGCCCTTCTCCTTCTCCTCCCAACTGTGTCGTGGAGCTTCTCCTGGATCTGCATTAGCGCGGCGATTATTTTATCAGTAAACTTAACGTCCTCAACAATTGCCGAGACTATGAAAGGCCTTATTTCTTCGGTGCTAGGGTCAACTTTCACGATTACCCCAGAACCTCTAACTCTGTATTCTGGCGGCCCAACCTCTATTCCAAGAAATCCCTTGAGCGCCCTCGCCACACCCTCAGTGCTTAAAAGGTCAATGCGGTTGTGGGGCACCTCAAGCTTGAGCTCGTCGCCAATTGGTCCTTCAACCTCCACGCCGAGCATATGTAAACTTTCCTTAAGCCTCCCCCAGCTTAGGCGCCTGCCCAAAAGTCTGCAAATATCGGAGTAGCTCGAGAGTATGGTCGGCATTTAAACACCCCTGCCTGCCCTGAGCCATTCTAAATCATTCTTGAAAAGGTCCCTTATGTCCTCCAATTTGAGCCTTAGCATCATCAAGCGAGATAGGCCTATCCCCCATGCCAGAACCGGGTACCTTATGCCCAGTGGCCTCAGGACCTCAGGTCTAAACATCCCAGCGCCCAATATCTCAAGCCACTCCCCCCTGCCCCCCTGATAAACATCAGCTTCTACAGATGGCTCAGTGAACGGGAAATACCCCGGCCTGAACCTTATCTTCTCAAATCCGAGCCTGACCAAAATTTGCTTTAGGTATCCAAGCATGTCGCGAAGGGTTAGCCCCTTGTTCATGACTATCCCCTCGCACTGATAGAACTCCGCAAGGTGTTTGTAGTCTATCCTCTCATGGCGGTAAACGCGATCTATGCAGAAAACCTTAACCGGCGGCCTCGGCCTCGTGGCCAAAAAGCGGATCGTCGCGGCGGTCGTCTGTGAGCGCAGAACAGGGCGTCGGCTTACTTCTAGGTTGAATTTATACCCCCATCCCCTTGACCCTGCCACCCCCCTTTCGTGAGCCGCTGCCACCATAAGCGCCAGACCTAGATCAGGCAATTTCGTCGCCGAAGGCTTTGAGAGCGAGAGACTATCATGTATCTCTCTAGCGGGATGGTTTTGGGCCTGGAAAAGTGCGTCGAAGTTCCAAAACTCGGATTCGACTAGGTGCCCTTTGATCTCAAGGAAGCCCATCTCAAGCAAAATTTCGCGCAGCTCATCAATCACCTCTTGCTGGGGATGAACTTTTCCCGGGAAAACTGGCGCTACAGGGGCGGTGACATCGTAGCGTTTAAGCTTTACATTTCGCCACCTTCCGCTCACGATCAGCTCCCTTGTCAACTGGCTGACTTCTTCAACCAATTCGACTCCGAGTTCAATAGCTTTGTGGCCCAATTCGGTTAAGCTTAGCTTCCTTTCGATCTTTTCATCAAGTTTGACGAGCCCTCGCCTTTCCAAGACCTGAAGTTCCCTCCTCTGTTCAGCGGGGAGTTCATCCTCGATCTTTGGGCCTGAGCTCAAGCCCTCCAAAAGAAGCTCATCAGCGAATTTTGAATTAAGGGCCTCTTCCCCTTGCGGAGTAATTTTTATTTTAGTTTTTTCTTCCTCTTTTATAATCTCCGCCCAGCCCTTCCTCCTCAGCCATCCCAGAGAGATCTGGGCCTTCTCTCGGGGCACATGTGAGGCCCTGCTCAGCTCCTCAATGGCGCACTGACCAAATGAATAAAGTGCATGAAGCATCCTTCGCTCCGGCAGGCCTTCCCTTGCGTAGGACTCGCCCTCCTCAGTCAAAGAGGCTAGCGTCTTCTTTACTTCAGCGATTTTGATAAGACCAATTTTTTCTAGGGTGAGCGCGGATCGCATTACGGCCACGTGGTCCAGGGATAGTTGATTTTCTATGGCCGAAATGTGGGCCTCGCCACCCGCTTTTTGAACCGCGAGCAGGATTTTTTTATCGTTGACGCTGAGCGAGTCTAAGATAGACCTGATATCCATTTTACCCCAAAATGAGAAGGCACGCTTAAGTTATAAAAATTCCCGAGCGAAGGAGAGCGCTCATTGGAAGTGCCTATACCCCCGATCCGGCAGTTTTTCGATCTCTTCCCCCCTTCGAATGTAAACTCCTTTTCCTTCTTTTACTTCCCCGATGAGCGTGACGTCACTTCCAATCCCTCTGATCTCACTCTCAACCTTTTCCCAGCCTTCCCTCTTTATGGTGAAGATCAGTTCTAGGTCATCACCCCCGAAAAGTGCGAGGTCTTTCGCGCTGAGGCCGTATTTATGCGCAAATCTTTTTGTTAAGTCGTCAATTGGCAGCTTATCTTCTTCGACCACAATTTTAACCCCGCTCTCCCTCGCGATCAGCCATAGGCTCGCAGCAAACCCGTCTGTGATGTCTATCATCGACGTGGCCCGACCGCTCTGCGCAATTAATTTCCCCTCCCTGACTCTTGCTTTGGGCTCGAGCTGCGCCTTGATGAGCTGCTTGAAACCCCTCGCTTTAAGTCCATCCAGCAATATTTTGAGCCCAGCGGCGGCAGCGCCCAAGCTCCCGGTTACTGCCACGAGATCGCCGGGTTTAGCGCCAGATCTGGTGATGTATTTTCCATTTGGGGCAATGCCAAATGCGGTGCCTGCGATTATTACGTCATCGCTCTCATCCAGATCTCCCCCGACCACGTAAGCTCCATACTCCCGGGATGTTTTGTCCAGCCCCTTTAGCAGGCGCTTGACAAAGTCTATCTCCGTACTTCTTGGGAAAGCGATGGAAAATACAAGGCCCAAAGGGTCCGCCCCCATCGCTGCAAGGTCGCTCAAGTTTGACACAACCGCCTTATGACCCATCTGCTCAGCTTCTGTCCCGGGGGGAAAGTGAGTTCTTGAGACCAGCATGTCCGTAGTCACCACGAGGTAAATTCCATCTGTCTCCACCACCGCAGCGTCGTCACCAGGGCCAAGTTTGACTCTGGGCCCGGACTTACAAATTTTGCGCGCGAGCTCAACAAGCGGAACCTCGCCGACATCAGAAACCAATTTCTTTCGCGCCATTGTTCTCACCTAGAATAAAGGTAAATTGCCGGTCAGCTTGTCGATAAGCTCGTTGGGGGCCGGACCTATTGCGAGAACAGTCGTCGTTCCCGGCGGCAGCTCCGTCAACCCTGCATCCTGTATGAGCTCGCCTACAAGGCCGGTGCCCCTGACTTTTTCATACAGGGCGAGAAGTTCATTTTCGTCATTGACTTTGACAAGCACTTTCTTCTGCCCCTCCTTGAGCCATTTCTCCAGCCATTCCCTGTTCTTTTCTCTTGTCTTCTCCGCGGCTGCGATCGCACCGTGCGCCACCTGCACCGCGAGTTTCCCCGGGCTCATCTTGAGGTCGGCTCTAGCCACGATGACCTGTTTGAACATGAACGTCTTGCGGGGGTGAGGTAGTTTTTCCATCTTCTCGCCTAAATAAACTTTTGGGGATGACAACCTAGGAATGTTTCGTTCGCGCGCCTTAAAGGAATTTTCTTGCAATCTGTAGCTGCAGCGCAAGTTCTTAGGCAGCGAGTTAAACTCAGAAAGGACAGTCACGCCCATATGGACAGAAATGTCTCAAGTTTAAAATTTTGGATGCTCCAACCCCTGTGACCCCGTAGATCAGGGGCTCAACTTCATAAATTTTACACCATTCTATTAATTCTGGTAGCGTTCCGTTAGTCAGAGCGCTTCCAGTTATACACGCGACGTTTGCCTTTTTTATTATCTCTTCATTTGCCGATCCGTCCAAAATTTCTCTCCCGAACCTTACTTTCCCCACATTTTCAGGATTTAGATCCGTGACAAAGCTCTCAAAATATTTGGAGCATGCTTCTATGTGTCCAGGTTGGTAGCCAATGTGCGCAATCCTAACTTTTCCGAAATTCTCCATGATATATGTGGCCAATCGCTCGCCACACTTCCTCGGTTCATCACCTCTACAGTGGACAGTTCCCCTTACCAGCCCAAGGTAGCTGAGAGTTGCATTCAATGCAGCAAAGAAGATGGCCTTTTCCCCTTTATTGCCAAACACAAGCCCATCAACGTCCTTAAGCTCCCCCTTGAAAGGCTTTGGGTCATCGGTGAAGGCGTCTCCCCAATGGTTCTCGAGCCTACATCGGAGAAGAACCTCCTTTCCTTTTGCTAGCGCATACTCTTGAGAGGGCAGCTCAAAAGATTGCCGGATGAAGTCTCTCGAAGGGGGGATAAAAAGTTTGCCTGATCCTTCCGCAATTATCTCACAGGTGATTTCTTTTTTCTGAAGCCAATTTTTCTCAATTATCTCCCTAAATTTCTCAAATACCTTTTCATACATAGGAAGTCCCCGCACTCTTAACGATCGGCCTAAGAATCTCAACTTTCCCATCGTTGCTGACCATAATGCAAAAATCCTTGAGAGTCTTTCTGCGGTTAAGGTTGTTTTTCCCAAGAGCTTCAGTTATCAGCTTCACGACTTCAGAATAATTACGACATATTTTAATTCCTTTTTCGTCAGCTTTTCTGAAAACGCGCTCTGAGGCACTGTAAATGTTGGATCCGGCCTTTACGTTTATCTTGATGGGCCATTCTATGGTTTCGATTAGTTTTAAAGTATTTCTAGCCCGCTCAATGTTGCGTTGTGCAATTTTAGCCAGCTTGCTGATGTTCGCCTTGGTCGTCCCTAGTTCTCTGGATATCTCAGTGAGCGTTTTTCCTTCTATCTTTAGTCTTAAAATCTCGAACTGTTTTTCTGTCAGGTGCGTATCTTTAACGTTAACCATGTTAACCATTTTATGTTAACTTTAATATTTATTAACTATTTTGCTTTTCTTTTTACAAGATGGATTGAGTCAAATGCGGATAAATCGAAGGATTTTCGCGGGGTTCTCCTGCGTCCTTGCGGTTGTGGTCGGTTCTTGGGCGGTTTTGGGACCTCTCAGAGGGAAAATTCCTACTTATCTCGGGGACAACCCTATTGTTCACGCCATGATAATTTTGACAATTTCTCTCTACTTGTACTTTTACATTACAAAGCCAGAGTTGGCCAAAAGAAGTGCCCGTGATTCGATTAAAAACCTGCGCGCTCTTGCTGCGTACATCCTAGCAGCACTTTTCATAGCTGGGGCGTTTATTAACATATTGCCCTCAAAAACAATTGCGGCATTTCTAGGAGATCAAGCCGGGATAATCGCAGTTCTGGTTGGCGTGGCCATAGGGTGCATTTTGCCCGCGTGCCCCTTCATCGCCTATCCGATTATAATGAGTGTTTACGCAGCCGGTGCAAGCCTTCCTGGAATAATGGGGATGCTTTTTGGCTCTGGGACAGCATTCGCCTGTGTTCTCTCCTGCGACCTCACGTACTTTAACTCAAAAATGATGGGTCTCAGATTGCTGCTCACGATCTCAACTGCGTTGGTTGCTGGACTGCTCGCATATCTCACCCTAACGATTTTGGGGTGGTAAAAATGGGGTATTGGAAAAAAATCATGGAGGTGAGCTGGAGCCACCTAATCGTGCTGGTGGTGGCCATAGGCATTTACCTTGGCACGTTGGTGGTCAACCCAGAGATAGCAAAATCATCCACCATAACCAGCCTTAAAGAGATTCAGAGGCTAGCGATTCCAATCGTGGTGGCAATGTTTTTGGGAGGTTTGGTAAAAAATTTGATGACTCACGAGTTTGTTTCAAAGCTATTCGGGACTTCGGAGGCGAGAGAAGTGCTTACGGCAGGTGTGGTGGGCAGCATCATTCCGCCATGTCCATACACCGCCTATCCCATAATAAGAAGCTTCAAAGATGCAGGTGTTCGCTTCCCTGCCATGATGACAATGCTAATAACTTCCACAGTGGTTGAGGTGCCGCAGATTTTCGCCGGGATTGTAATTCTGGGTATAGCGATTGAGGGGGCAAGAATCTTATTCGCATTTTTATCATCTTTTATAGTCGGGTACCTTTTCTTCGTGTATGCACGCAGGCGGGAAATATACATCTGCGCGTGAATCGCGAATAGATTTTTACATAGCGTATTCTTGGGGTCCTTTACCCGGCCCACAAGCAATTAGTATTGTAGGCCTTCTGGATTAGTTATGTCCATCAGTTTCTGCGCGGAGCAAAGCTTAGTGCTGCCATGAGTATTTAATCCGCCCTTTTAAGCCGCGTGATCTTTTTCTTTCCGACGACTTTGAATATTTTTGGTTTTTCTGCCTCGTAAACATACCTGACATTTAATCCCTTGAAGCTCTGTAAAATCCCGCTCAGCTCTTTTCTTGTCAGAGGTCTAACTCCACTAGGTCTAAGAGGAGTGTTTATCTGAACCTCATCGGGATTTATTTCCCTTACGATTTTTGCTATCTCTTTTGAAAAGTCCATGTTTTGAGGGACAAACATCACCTCCAGCGCAAATTTGCCCCTAAACTCTCTCCGAAACTTTTTCAGCCCTTCAACGATGTTTTCGAAGAGGATCTCCTTGTGTGGTCGATTTATTTGCTCGAGGAGGCCCCTATTTGGAGCGTCAAGCTTGCCTTTAACCACATCCGCCTTGCCTAAATCTTTTCTTACATCCCTCCTGTTTTCCAGGGAAGAATTTGTTAAAACGGCCACAGGTAGGCCCGAGATGTTCTTTGCAATACCTATAAGCTCACCTAAATTTTCAGCCAAAGTTGGTTCGCCCACACCAGAAAAGGTGACGATGTCTGCCTTAACCTTCTTCATCGCTTTCTCAAGGGCTTGAGCAACTTGTTCGGCAGACACGAAAATCCTTCGTTCAACTGTCTTTTCTGCTGTTGGTCCCAGTGAACAATACACGCAGTCGAACGAACACACCTTTTCATCTTTGCAAAGGGGGTCTACTCCAAGAGATCTTCCCAACCGCCAGGATGAAACTGGCCCATATACTATTTCCAACAAGTTCACCGTCAGGAGTTTTTCAAATCGCAACTAAGCCTATTTGTATGAACTTTATATTTTGTTTTCGAATTTTTAAGTTTCTAGGAATTTGCTGAAATCAGACTGAAATAAGCGTTTGGGGTCTAATGAGCTTAGCGCCGCTTTACCTATAAAGGTGGCAGTAGCAAACAAAACCCTAACTACGTTTGCCCTCTAACCCTAACCAAAACCTTTTTAAATAATTATGTGCAATAACACAAAAATGGTGATAACAGATGTGGTTGCCAGCTTTCGGTTGGGGCGGGCGTGGCTGGTCTGGTCCTTGGCCAGGGAGGGGGCCTTTCAGCTATTTGCCCCCATGGCAGGGGCCGGGGTGGGTGTTTGGGTTTGGGAGGGGGCTC
>Ga0080004_1122937_pt1 | contig 24721 bp, 24 predicted proteins | sample WasSprMetagenome_FD_69207 | JGI IMG/M metagenome (GOLD analysis project Ga0080004, IMG submission 69207) | Sulfidic aquatic microbial communities from Washburn Spring, Yellowstone National Park, USA - WS (SPADES assembly) (version 2) | ecosystem: Environmental > Aquatic > Thermal springs > Hot...
GGAGAATATCCAAGAAGACTGGCTGAAGCGAAAAAGATGCCAAAAGATATAGCCGAAGAGATAGAGAAGCTTGCTGGACTGAGGAACATACTTGTGCACCGCTATCTGAAAGTCAGGAGGGAGATGCTTTATGATGCAGCAAAAAACACCGTTAATGAAATAATTAATAGGTTTATGGAATGGGTCAAGGAGATAGATCCCTGAGAGTAGCATTTATGAAGATAAGAGCTTATAGCGCACTATGAACAGGGCTGAGGTGAAAGCGTTCGGCTTTAAAGTATTTTAGATATCTTTGTTGCTTCAAAAAGACAATTTTAATATTAGTTCTTTTACTCTTGTTCTATGCTTGTTCACCAAGTCCTATTGCAGCAAACTTCACCCTACGGCAAAAGACCTCTGGATCGTATATCCTCCTTCCATCTATCACTACAGGATCTCTCATGTTATTTACAAAGTCCTCAGGTCTTAGCTTCTTGAACTCATCCCACTCGGTCACAATTATGGCGCAATCAGCGTTCCTGATACAATCAATGGGAGAGGAGGCATATAGAACTCTATTGCCGAATATACGCCTTGCATTTTCCATAGCTGCTGGGTCATACACTGTCACTTTAGCATTAAGCTTGAGGAGCTCCTCAACAACCCTTATGGAGACTGCATCCCTCATGTCATCCGTGTTTGGCTTGAATGAAAGCCCTAAAACGGCGACTTTCTTTCCTTTCAGCTCTCCTGCAAGTTTCATGGCGAGCTCAACTGCTTTACCAGCCTGCTCATCGTTTACCTCCTTAACGCTATTTAAAAGCTTTGGATTATAGCCCAACTCCTCCGAGAACCTTATAAGAGCCCTCAGATCCTTGGGAAAACAGCTTCCACCGAATCCCAACCCTGCTCTCAGGAAAAGAGGACCTATTCTCTTATCAAGGCCTATGCCCTTTGCAATTACCTCCACATCAGCTCCTCTAACTCTCTGGGCTATGTTCGCTATCTCATTTATGAAGCTCACTTTCATTGCAAGAAATGCATTGCTTGCATATTTTATAAATTCTGCATTTACTAAATTTGTCCTCAATATAGTTACTCTTTCCCCGTAAAACCTTCTCCATAACTCCTCGAGAAGATCCCCCGATCTCTCATCAATGCTCCCTATCACCACCCTATCGGGGTTGAAGATGTCCTCAACCGCATTTCCTTCCCTTAGAAACTCAGGACTCATGCAGATCCCAAAATCTCTTCCTGCAGATTTTCCTGATTCCTCCTCTATTATCTTCGATACTCTTTCTGTGGTTCCAGGAGGGACAGTGCTCCTCACCACAACCAGATGGTATCTCTTCTCCCTCAGATCCCTGCCTATCATCCTCGCTGCAGACTCAATATAGGAGAGATCAGCTGAGCCATCCTGCCTTGAGGGAGTTCCAACTGTTATAAATGTGATATCTGCGTTGAGAACAGCTTCTTTATGGTCGCTTGTCGGGATGAAGTTCCCCTCAGATCTTTTAAAAAGGTCTTGAAGGCCTGGCTCATATATGTACAGCTTCCCTTTTCTCAGGCTATCTATCTTACTCTCATCGACATCATAGCCATACACCCTAAATCCCCTTGAGGAGAAAGCTAAGGCTGTAACAAGGCCCACATAACCGAGGCCGAAGAAGGATATCACTTAAATCCCCCCTTTTTCCTGAACCACTCTATTGTGAGGGCTAATCCATCCCTGAGAGTGACAGATGGCCTCCATCCCAGATTTTTTGCCCTGGATATATCCGGTTTCCTCCTTCTCGGGTCATCCTCCCTTGCCGGAAGGAATATTATGCTCGAGCTCGAGGATGTCAGCTCCTTTATTAGATTAGCAAGCTCTATTATGGATATCTCCTCCTCCCCTCCCAGGTTAACAACTTCTCCCTTGCAGTCAGAGAGCAAGAGCTTCAGCAGCCCTTTCACCATGTCTGATACATAACAGAAGCTTCTCGTCTGCCTTCCATCTCCATGAACAGTTATGGGCTCATTTCTCAATGCCTGTATGATGAACCTCGGTATCACCCTCGCATATCTCGCACTTAGATCCATCCTTGGGCCATACGTGTTGAAGATTCGTGCAATCCTCACATCGACACCATATTCCCTCAGATAGGACATGCATAGCGCTTCACCAAACCTCTTTGACTCATCATAACAGCTTCTGGGGCCTATTGGATTGACCCTTCCCCAGTAGTGCTCGGGAGTAGGTATGAGGTCAGCATCACCATATACTTCGGATGTGGACATGTAGAGGAGGACTGAATCAGATTTTCTGGCGCTCTCAAGGCAGTTTAAAAGACCGATGCTGTTGGGGAGCATTGTCTCAACGGGTCTTCTCATGTAGTCATCGGGGGATGGAATGCTCGCACCGTGAACTATGTAGTCGAATCCCTCTGGACAGCTTTTGCAGACATCCTCCTTCAGGAAGGAGAAATTCTCCTTTCCCATTAAATGTGCTATGTTCTCAATGCTTCCTGTTGAGAGGTTATCGAGGCATGTGACATGAGCTCCCATCTCAACCAATGCCTCACAGAGCCAGCTTCCGAGGAAGCCAGCCCCGCCTGTCACGAGAACTCTTTTTCCCCTCATCCTCTCGCCACCTCATATGAGGACTTTATCGCATCCCAGTATGTCTCAGGAGTCCCTATATCTAGCCTGATCTCATCATCCCTGAGGAGGACGAACTCCACCTTCCTTCCCCTTTCTATCAGCTTCTGTATCCCATCCGTGAGCTGTATCTCCCCTCCAACTCCGGGTTCCAAGGTCTCAAGGATATCCATTATCTCCTGATTGAATACATAGAAGGGCATTATAGCGAGATTTGATATGGGCTTCTCAGGCTTCTCCACCACCTTTAAGACCCTGCTTTCCTCAACAAGGGCAACTCCATACTGCCTAGGGTCCTCAACCCTCTGGAGAAGGAGGACTGCATCAGAGCTCTTCTCGGCCATCCTCTTTAAAAAGTCATTCGAGATTATATAAGTGTCGCCGGCACAGACAAGGAATCTTTCGTTTTTTACAAAGGGTCTGGCCATCAGGACAGCATGACCAAATCCCATTGGCTCCGGCTGATTTACCCACATTATATTCGATTTTTCAACCATTCTGTAGAAGTTGGAGAGCTCAGATGCTATCCTTTCCTTTCCCTTCTCATTCATCCTCTTTATGAAACTCCAATCGGGGGTGAAGTGGTCCTCTATAGCCCTCTTCCCCCTTCCCACAACGAAGCAGAACTCCCTTATGCCGAAGCAGTAGAGCTGCTCGAAGACAGCTTGAAGGAGGGGCTTTAAAACGATTCCATTCTGTCCTCTCACATAGATCGGAAGCATCTCCTTCGGAAGCTCCTTGCTCATTGGGAGAAGCCTGGTTCCGAGGCCAGCTGCTGTTATCACAGCCTTCCTTATCACATCGCACTGCTGTATGGAATCTTTAAAAATATTTTTGCCATCCTGATGGCCTTCTTCTTAAATTCTCAAGTAAGCGAAAGATTTTTATATTTTGCCTCTATATCTCCCTAAGCTGAAGCAAAACAAAAAAGGAAAAGCTAAGGCGATAAAAATGACCCCTCCAAGATCTGAATGTCCTGCCTCCTCCAAGCTTTACGGCTTGATGGGGAGCCAGGGCATATCAGATGGAGGGGTGAATGACGGGGCCATTTGGCCCCTCTTTTCAGCTTTGCACGCTGAACGCCGCACACTGAACTTTGGGGAGAGAGACCTGCTCTTTTCTGTCAGGGGGCGCATAAGGGGGGTGAGAGGATCTGTCTGTTCAATTACTTGTGCGCTGAGCTCTGGCAGGAAAGACAGGTCTTGATGATCCCGAAGTGCCTACAAACCCTTATAGTGATAGAAGGCTATCTTGAGGCTTTTCCAGAAAAAGTGAAAAGCCTTAGCTCTAAATTAGAAGAGTTAGCAGGCATACCGGTAGATGCCTCACTGCTGGCTGGGCGAGCGTGATGCGTCGACTAAAAGAATAAGTTTTAATATAGAGGATTGACTAAATTGGTGTGGGATACATATGACGGTTGAAGTCGATATAAGGGAGATTAAGGAGATCCTCTCTGCATTGAACAGCAAGATAGACACGTTGATTGAAAATAGGGAGACCTTATCGCTGATGATGCTAGCTGAGAGATCCCTCAAGGAGTTCCTAGAAAAGGAACCAGACATCTACTCGATTAGTGATATTAAGGTTAGATACCAGTGAAGGGAAAGATAGTTCTCGTTCCGTTTCCATTTACGGACTTGACTACAGCGAAATTAAGGCCTGCTCTGGTTTTGTTTGAAGGAGAAAGAGATGTCGTGGTAGCATTCATCTCTTCAAGAGTACCTCAAAGTCCTATGCCAACAGATATTATAGTTGACAGGGAGCATCCTGAGTTTGAATTAACAGGGCTTAAAGTCGCATCAGTGATAAAGCTTGACAAAGTTGCCACTATATCGAAAGACCTAATACTGGGAGAGATAGGGGAAATAGGCAACAAGCTTAAGGAAGAGATAAATGCGAAGTTATCGAAAGCCTACAAGTTCGAGAATTAGAATTAGGCAAAGCAGGCTTTAAGGTTGCCCATCAGAGGTCATATCTGACAGATGGAAAGCACAAGCTCAGCAGAAAACAATTCCGGTTATCCCGAACCTCGCTTGAGAAAAAGAGAACATTCAGATCGATCTGAGGTGATCTTCTCCCTTGCAGGTCTCTGAGAGAATATCAATAATAATGCCTGAGTACAATGTGGGAAAAGAAGTAAACACTGTTCTGAGGGATGTAAAAAGGGCTGTGGAGCGGATAACCAGAAATTATGAGATAATACTGGTCGATGATGGATCTCCGGATCCCCCTGAAATTGAGCTTGATGGGGTGAAGGTGATAAGGCATGAGGCGAACATGGGGAAGGGGGAGGCGATAAAAACAGGAGTGAAATATGCAACTGGGAAATATGCTGTGATAATGGATGCAGATGGCGATGTGGATCCAGCTGGCATTGAGCTGTACTTAAGGGCGCTGAGGAAATGCGATTTGATAGTGGGATCGAAGAGGCATCCCTCGTCAATCTATCAGGCGCCTCTCATGAGAAAGGTGGCATCCATCGGGTTCAACATGATTGTGAGGCTTTTAACCGGGATAAGGGTTGGGGATACCCAGACAGGGTTCAAGGCATTTAAGACCGAGCAGCTGAGGAGGATAATGAGGGCAGCTGTGGTCAAGAGGTACACGTGGGATGTTGAGGTCCTCCTGATGGCAAAGATACTTGGGCTAAGGGTGGCGGAGGCGCCTGTTGTGATAAGGCAGAACTCGAGGTTCAGCCTGAGGATGGCCTTGAGCATGTTAATTGAGCTTCTAAAGGGTTATGAAGGGGAACCTAAGCGGGAATGAGATGAGACCTGAGCTTTCTTTAGTTATACCAGCATATAATGAGGAGAAAAGGATTACTACCAGAATTCAAAACTTAATTAAGTACTTTGATAGAGCATTAGGAGAATATGAACTGTTAGTAATTGCTGATGGCTGTACGGACAAAACGCCTGATGCAGTTTCCGAGTACACGAATAATAATCCTAGGGTTAGACTATTCGTCTTTCCAGAGAGGCTTGGAAAGGGAGGAGCGATAATCGAGGGTTTTAAGCTAGCTAAAGGAGATGCCATAGTTATTGCGGATGCTGACGACTCAGTACCACCTGAGGAGATACTCAAGCTGGTTAGAGAAGCTGAGGATCAGGATGTGGTGATCGGATCAAGATATACAAGGGACTCAAAGCTGCCAATGAGAGAGCCCTTCCTTAGATATTTCCTAGGAAGATCCTTTAATGCACTAACAAAGCTAATGTTCTGGAGGCTGAGAGGAATTGCTGACACACAGTGCGGTGCCAAGGTTGTGAAAAGATATGTTGCAGATAAGATCCTAGGGGATTTGTTCATAACGGGATTTGCCATAGATGTGAACCTGATATACTCGGCTATGAGAAGGGGTTTTAAAGTTAAAGAGGTAGGAATAACCTACACGCACATAGAGCATGAGAGCAAAGTCTCTAAAGCGCTTGCCAAACTTGTGCTAGGTATGTTTTTCTCCCTTATAAAGCTTAGACTGTATTACAGCAGATTTAGGCCTGTTCTAGATACAAAAACTATGAGGAAGATTTCAAGTTTCCTATGGAACTTGACAAAGGCATAAAAGATTGATCGCAGAGGAAAAGAGCTTGGATCTTCTCATAGTAAATCACAGAGACATTTATCATCCTCAAGCTGGAGGAGCTGAGGTTGTTCTCTATGAGGTGGGGAGGAGGTTAGCAAAGAGGGCTAATGTGACATGGCTCGCCGAGTCTGTACAGGGAAGGAGATCAGAGGAGTTTATAGATGGTATAAAGGTGAAGAGGAGGGGAAATAAATATACTCTCCATTTCCACTCGTTGATCGAAGCTAGGAATCATGAGATTGTTGTGGACAGCGTGGCACACGCAGCACCATTTTTCTCCTATAAGGTGAACAGAAATACAGTAGCAGTAGTCCATCATGTCCATCAGGATGTTCTAAAGTTCGAGGTGGATCCCCTGCAAGCTATGGTACTGAGGGCGCTAGAAAAAAGGATAAAGAATTACGATAGAATAATAGCCGTTTCCAACACAACTAAGAGGGACTTAGTGAAGCTTGGGATAAATGAGGAGAAAATTCATGTCATTTACAATGGAGTCGATCATGAAAAGTATAAACCGGGCGAGAAATCAGAGAAACCAATGATCCTTTGGATAGGTAGGATGAAGAAGTATAAGAACCCCTTTGACTCCTTGAGGATCTACAAAAGGCTGGCTAAGAAGGCGGAAATGGTCATAGCTGGAGGTGGAGATCTTGCCAAAGAATTCGCTAGAATGTCTGAAAAAATGGGGGCGAAGTACTTAGGCAGGGTTACGGAGGAGGAAAAGGTTAAGCTCTATCAGAGAGCATGGGTAGTTCTCTCCACCTCTTACATAGAGGGATGGGGGATGACTGTAGTTGAGGCCAACTCCTGCGGGACTCCTGTTGTTGCCTATGCCACTGGCTCTATGCCAGAAATTATACGGGAGGGAGTGAATGGGTTTCTAGTTCCATATAAGGATTATGATTATGCTGCAAAAGTGATAGATGCGATTTTGGAAGAGGACACTATAGCAGAGCTTTCGAAGAAGAGTTTAGAGGAATCGATGAAGTACAGCTGGGAAAAAACGGCCGATAAGTACATGAGGTATCTAAGTAAGTTCTAAAATTTTGATTAAGACAAAAGACTGAAGTGATGAAAGTTCTTTTACTTGGCTCTCACATGCATTACAACTTAGAGCACTATGTTTTCATGAACTTAGTTAAGCTTGGCCATGAGGTCGAGTTTTACGGCTATAAGAAGAAGCTGAGTAGATTCGCAGATCCAATTAGAATGGCAATAACAAGATCTAAGCTTGTAAGAGATGTAGCGAACTTGTTCTGGCTAAACAAGATAAACGATGAAATAAAAAGAGTTGCTGAGGCATTTTACCCAGACCTAGTGCTATCAATAAAGGGTGAGGCAGTAAAGCCTGAGACCATCGAGTGGATTAAGGATAAGTTGGGAGCAAAAACAGCTCTCTGGTATCCAGATGATCCAAGATTTTTCAATAGCTTAGTAAAGTACATAGCACCAAGCTATGATCATGTATTTACAGCTTCTGAGAAGGCTATCAGTATGTATAAGGAGATCGGATGCGAAAAAGTCCACTTTTTGCCCTTTGCATGCGAGCCGACTGTTCATAAGAAATTGAGTTCATCCGGCAAAAGGAGTATATCAAATAATTTGGATGTTGTTTTTGTTGGAACTTACACTCAAAGGAGGAGTGGGTTGATCAAGGCTTTAGAGGAAGCTGGAATAAAGGTAGAAGTTTATGGGCCTTACTGGAGGTATTTTAAAGGAAGCAATAATGTTCATGATGGCGTTTACGGGCCTGAAATGGTCAAGGTATTTAACTCGGCGGAAGTAGTTCTTAACATTCACATGAAAGACGATTTGCCCTACAAGGTTAATATGAGAACTTTTGAGGCAGCTGGATGCGGATCTTTCCTGCTTACCGACAAGTCTTACGGGTTAGAGAAGATGTTTATATGCGGCAGTGAACTTGCATGCTATGAGGATGAAAATGAGCTTATAGAGCTGGCGAAGTATTATTTAGAACATAAAGATGAGCGGACTAAAATAGGCGGAAGAGGAAAAGAGAGAGCTTACAGAGAACACACATACGAGGAAAGAGTAAAGAGGCTACTTAATGTTATTGGAGAGCTTTAGTAAAAAGCTCATAAGAGAGATGCATAAGCATCAAATTAAGATACGAGGACTATCTCGATAAACAGCTCAGTCTAATGAGATCAATAATCTTGGCTAAGCCTGGAGCTAAAAAGTAGAAAAACTCTTAAAAAGTTATTTTGGAGGTATGATCGATGAATAGCTCATTTCGGGAATATTCGAGGAAGCATGTACATTTTTATGATGAAGAAGTTTCTCCAATTCTTGAATATGGTCTAGCCTTAACTTTAAAAAGTGTCGAAAAACCAAATATAGTTGATTTGGGTTGTGGTGACGGCAGGATTATTTTTGCTTTACATAAGAAGGGAGTTCTAAGAAATGTTGGTGAGATTGTAGGCGTAGATATTTCTAAGGCAAGAGTAGAACGACTCAAAAGCAATTTACCGTTTGTGAGAGGCATAGTTTCAGATGCTTTGAACGTTAAGGAGTTGCCGAGTCACTCTTTTGATTTTGTTATTTGTTCGCAGCTGATTGAACATGTCAAAGATGATGATGCACTGGTTCTAGAGATTGGGCGCCTTTTAAAAAAAAGGAGGAATAGTTTATCTATCTTCTGTAGTTAAGAAACGTTACGGTGTGTACTTCTATTTTAAGAATGGCTCATTCAAACTTGATCCCACGCATGTTAGAGAGTATTCGTCTGCTGACGAGCTTATAGATTTAATTGTGAGCAGGGGTTTTGAAATTATATATGTTAAAACCTATCAAGTTATGTTTCCACTTCTGGATATGATCATAAGACTGCTTATCAGATTCGGACTTATAGAGCCTATTCCAGACTTCTTTCAGAGGCATAGAGTTCTTGGCAAAATTAGACATATTAAGGTACCAATTGTCGGTTACAGGATCATAGAGGTTTTGGCGAGGAAAATTGAGTGAACCTCTAGTCTCTGTTATGCATGCGCGGCGCATTATCAGATCGCCAGATATTCTTCAGCTGGATTAGGATTTCTGATGGGTAAGATGAGAAAATGAATATTCATCAACTATCTAAAAATACTATTAAGACAGGCTACGAAAATGCAGCTGAAGACTATGACGCGTATAGGCTACCGTGGATTAAAGGTCCTTTAATCATTCTTGAAGGTGAAATTCTTCGCAGATTTGTAAAAGGTGAGTCCATCTTAGAGGTAGGGTGTGGTACAGGAAGAATTGCTCGCTATTTTGTGGATGATAAAGAATATTTTGGCATTGACATCTCTCATTCGATGGTTCGCTGTGCCAGAAGAAAATATAATCATAATCCTCATTTAATTTTATCAGATGCGGAGATGATGTGCTTTAGGGAGGGAACCTTTGAGAGCCTCTTTTTGACCAAAGTTTTCAAATTTCTTAATCCCTCAAGTTTTCTGGAAGAAGCCAAAAGAATTCTAAAGAAAAATGGTAGGCTTTTACTCATAGTTCAAGTCAGAGATTCAGCTGCATTACGCTTAGCACAAGCACTTAATCTTTTTGTAAAAAAACAAGAAAAGCGCTACTATACACAGGAACTGATCAAAATGCTAAAAAAAGCGGGCTTTAAGCCTATAATAACAGTACCTGTGGCGAATGTTGTACTTGGATTTTATCTATTTATATGGTATTTATTTTATCCTATTTCCCCTTTGAGAAGAATAATGTCACTACTAACAACTAATTCCCGCTTTATCAGATTAATCGTGAATTTGGACAAGATAGTACGGTCAAAATTCCTAGTATTAATTGTTAGTTTGCGCTGAATGGGATTATGAAGCACTAAAAATTGCACACAAGATAGGTCATAGCATCAAAAAGAATAAACCATTATATGCGGATAAATCTTTATTATTCTCCAGAAATCGTTGGAAAAATATCACTTAGCAAGGGAGCTTAGTACGGTGAAAGTTGCCATTCTTTTAGCTCATGAAAGTACTCCATTTGCAGGAGTAGTCAGGCCTTTTATTAACTGGGCTCGTGAATTAAAGAAGAGAAATCACGATATAGAATTCCTCTTGGTTGATGTTGGAGGGAAAATTACTGAGCATCTACTAGAATCGGATTTCCAGTTTTATAATTTTAGCAATTTAAAAAATTTACTACATTTTTGTAATGAGAATCATTATGAGATCATTTTCACAGATGATTATATAAAGAGGTTAAAAATTTTGGATAAAATCGATGGAAATTCTAAAAAAGCGGTTTATTGCCAAGTTCTTTATGGAATTCATGCCATTTCTGCAATTCATAAATCCCCTTCGCTTAAAGAAAAGCTGGTGTTTTCAATTGTTGGATTTGCACCGTTTTCAATATTTAGGAGAAGATATACAAAATTCCTTAAGAAGGCAGATATCGTGATCGCTAACAGCAAAATAACAGCAATGCTCCTATGCATCCTTTATGGAATCGAACCTGATGAAATCGTCTATCCCCCACTAGATACAGGTGTTTTCAAACCCCGAAGCACAGAAAAGAAGAGGCAAGTCTTGCTTTATTTAGGATCTCATGCCGGTGATACTGATGAAAACTTTGTAGCGGAGGTTTGTAAAGTCCTTAAAGCTAAAAATTTCAAAATTCTGGTTTTTGGAAATGCTGTTCTCAAAGAAAAACTTCAGAAGAAGTTTGAAATTCATTCGATTTCTGGAGTTTCTGATGAAGAGCTGTCGAATATATACTCACAGTCGAAGCTTACGGTATGCCCACAAAAGTGGGAGCAATTTGGATACGTAGCAGTAGAGTCAATGGCATGTGGAACACCAGTGCTGGGATTCGGCTACATGGGTCTTGCGGAATCCATAATTAATGGGAAAACAGGCTGGCTGGCAAAAAACAAACGAGAGTTCTTAGAGATATTAAATTTCGTTTTGGGGAATGGGGAAATACAGATGGATCAGGATTTTATAAGGCAATATATTGAAGAAAATTTTTCGGTTAATGCATCGATTGAGAGGTTGAAAGGAATTTTGCTGAAAGGATAAGACAATCAAAAATGTTATATATAAAATTCATTCTATTAAATAATGTAAAGATTGTAGATTTCTTGCCGAGCAACCAAGCATATCTTGATTAAAAATCATGCCTTAAAACTGCGATAGAACTATTGCGCCAACTTTTATTCATGTGCATACTTTTCATAAGACTGTTGGCATTCAAATGAAGAAAGTTAGCGTTTTGAAGAAGTCTCTTAGAGCTGGGATCACGGCAGTGCTTGATGTTCGTGGCACTGATTTCTATAGTAAAGCATCCTATCTCTCCGATCTTTTGTTAGGAGTCATGCTTAGGAGGTTAGGTGCTAAAAATTTGCTTCCTGGGCATCTAATCTTTAGAGATATCTGCGTGAAGGCGAAGTATTTAGAAGATAGCATCTTCTGCATTCCAGCTAAGTCAGATGCCTTACTTTGTGTTATGCCTTATTATGAAACATTGACTTTTAAGATAGTGAAATCTTTGCTCAAACCTGGAGATGTAGCCATAGACGTTGGTGCCCACATAGGTGTATACACAATTCCTATGGCTAAAATCGTCGGTTCAAAAGGGGTCATCGTTGCCATTGAGCCAAGTCCCATCAGAAAATACTTATATAAAAACATTGAGCTGAATGATGTCAGGAACGTCGTTGTTTCCGAAAAGGCTGCATACTCCACCCAACGGCGTTTAGAACTTTATTTCGATCTGACGCATTGCGGAATAAGCTCTATCATGGGCAATTGGGCAAACAAATTTGTGAAGAGTAAACCATAAGGGTTGAGGTTGAGGCTGATACTCTAGATAACATCGTGCTCAGCAAGATTCCATCATTAAAACACGTAAAGTTGCTCAAGGTGGATGTTGAAGGGGCGGAGGTTGAAGTGCTGAAGGGATCAACAAATATCCTGAAGTTGACAGATTATGTTATATTTGAGGCAAGTAAGCAAACAATAGAGAATTGCCTAGAAATACTACCGGGATTTGATGTGAAGTTTATAGAGAGGAGTGGGCCAGAAACAAATAATTTCATTGCCATCAAGAGGAATTAGCATTAACCTCAATCTACTAATCTACTCTGCTCTCAATTTGGCCTACGGTGGAGGTTTCGAGAGGTGGGTTAGTGAGGTAGCTCCTAGGCTTGCTGATAAAGGTCATAATGTTACCGTTGTAACTACTCATGCAGGAGATAAGAAGAATGAATCAACAAAACTAACGTTAGTCGGTAGGGGCATTAAGATCATAGAACTGGATAATTACACTAAACCTTTTACCATTCCAAGGATTAAGGAAATTACTCGTTTACTGAAAATTATAAGAGAGCATAATATTCTCTACTTTAATAATGCATTTGCAGGGAATGAATTACTCATGAGGCTTGCGAAAATGCGGACAAGGATAGTTGCTGGATATCATGGCATGTTTCCTAATGTGGGTAGTCACGTTAGGAAAATCTATTACATCACTATTAATAGAGCGGTCAGCTCCTCCTTCAGTGCCCATCATGTAGTGAACAGGCACAGAGAAAAATTGCTTATGTCATATGGATATCGTAACGTTTACTACATTCCCTGCGGTGTTGATACTTCAAAATTCTATCCTAGCAAAAAGGAAGAGAAATTTACGATCCTTTTTGTCGGTAGGCTTACTTATCAAAAAGGATTCGATATTTTTGCGAAAGTAGTTGAGTTCTTGAACGAGTACTATGGAAGAAATTTTCACTTTATTATAGTAGGAGAAGGTCCTATGTCAAATATCGCTCGGAGGCTTAAGATTAAATATGAAAACGTACAATGGAGTGGTTACACTGCAGATAAAGAACTAATTAAGCTCTATCAGCAGGCTCATGTTTTGTTAGCTCCTTCAAGGTTCGAAGAATTTCTGCTCACATCTATTGAGGCACAAGCGTGTGGTACGCCCGTAATAGCCTCAGACATACCTGGCCCTAGAGATAACGTGGTTAACAGGCGAACAGGCTTCCTCATAAAGCCATCCGTAGAAGACTTCGTCAAATATGTTCTCCTCTTTAAGAGGATATGGGAGAGTTCTAGGGAAGTCTACTACGAATATTCGAAGAATGCAAGGAAGAATGCTTTGAAGTATAATTGGAGCATAATTGTAGATATGTTGGAAAAGATGCTGATCGAGGTCTCTAGACTTTGAAGGTTCTTATGGCCCCAGCACAGGTGTTGCTGAGCTCGAGGACTGGAACCGAACCAACTTGGGCATACAACATAGTAGCGAGGTTGGTGAGGCGCTTCACTGTTCAACTAGATGTCGTGTGCGGCAAGGCCGATGACCTGACCCTGCCAAGTTGCGTAAGAGTCTTCGAGGTGGGCTTTGACAAAGGAGACCTCATGAACAGGGCTTTATTCTACTTTAGATGCTATGGCATGGCCAAGAGGTTATACGAGGACGCAGACGTGGTGCATCATATGTCCCCCTTCGGCTTTAGAGCTGGCCTCAACCCGTTGGCGGTCCTCAGGCATCTAAGGGAGAAGCCCTTCATAATCGGGCCAATACAATATCCTCAAGAATACTCAGACGTCACGGATTACGAGTTGGTCTCCGGCAGGAGGGGCTTAAGAGCGAGGTTATTTTACGGCTTAGAGAGTGTAGCAGCAAAGTCGATCTCACAATTAATTGGCGTCCTCCACGAGCTCACGCTGAGGGAGGCCGAGGCATTGGTTTTCGACTCGAAGAAGGCCTTGAGGCTCTACAATAGCCTATACTCCGATCTTTTGAAGGACAAAATGCTTGAAGTCATACCTCCTGGAGTTGAGATAGAGGTCTTCAAGTACGTCCCACCCATTAAGAAAGATTATTTTGAAATCATGACGGCAGGCTACCTCTTGAGAAGGAAGGGGATCCAGCATCTCATAGAGGCCATGCCGCTCATATTAAAGGAGATCAAAAACGTTAGGTTGAGAATAGTGGGAGACGGACCCTTTAAGAATGAGCTGATGAGGCTGGTTAAAAAGCTGTCATTGAACGACAGAGTTCATTTTGAGGGGTTAGTTCCAAGAAATGAGATGGCAAAGTATTACGCGAATTGCGATATTTATGTTCAGCCATCATTGAGCGAGACCTTCCCATCAACCATCAGGGAGGCCATGAGCGTGGGCAGGCCAGTGATCGCCACTAAGGTGGGCTTCGTAGAGGAGCATATTATTAACGGCGTGAACGGCTTCCTAGTTCTAAGGGGAGATATTGAGGAAATGGCAAACAAGGTTCTCTTATTGCTCGGTGATGAGAATTTAAGACTAGAGATGGGCGCTAGAGCCAGAGAATATGCTGAGAGAAACTTCAATTGGGACAAGATAGTGGCAATGTGGTACGGCGTATACTCTAAGCTAGCGGGGCATTGAGATGGCCTATCTCTATTCGAGGTTCATAGTCCCTATATTTGAAGGCTTCCTATGCAGTGGGAAGTTAGTGCTCGACGTGGGTTGCGGTAAGGGTGGCCTCGGTGCAATCGTAAAGACCGTCCCCGAGAAGGACTTGAATCCTTCGATTATTGGCTTAGACCTCGAACTTGGCATGCTAAAGAGAGCCAAGCTACTCTACGACGATGTAGTGCTGGCCTCCGCGGACTATTTACCCTTTAGAGATAAGGCCTTTGACGCCGTTTTCAGCATAGAAGTCATAGAGCATTTGAATGAAAGACAAGGACATAAACATGTGATAGAAATTGAGCATGTCTCTAAAGGTTTAGTTGTAATAACTACACCATCACATTTCTTTCCACAGGACAAAATTCAGGGTTCTTCTAGGACCAGAGAGTTGATGAGGCACAAGTCCTATTGGAGCGCCAAGTATTTTAAAAAGCGGGGTTATGTCGTTCAAGGTCTGTACCCGGTCAGAGAATGGATACCTCCGCTTTTGGCTAGGAAGTTCCCTTATCTGTCTTGCTCGATATTGGCATACAGAGTTATTTAATTATCACATCTTTACATCGATGAAAGAGGTGTCTGAATGTCGCTAAACTCTATTAAATTAAAGCAGGGTTTTTTGGATATTTTCTTGGGAGTTGCGATATCAGTTTTAGTAACCTTTGCCTTGCTTATCCCAATCATTCTTTCTAGCGGTATCCCATTTTACGGAGATGAGACCTATTACTATATTAACTTTAAATCATTCTACTTTAATCTCTTCAATCAACTTTTCTGGTGGGTTTCAGCACGGGGTTCAGTTCCTCCTCTTACCATTTTCTCTTACTCCATCCCCCTAGCATTGCTTGTTGGCTTGTTGGGACAAGAGCTCGCCGTAAAGATATTCATTTTAGCTGTTGCTTCGCTTCCTGGAGTATCAGCATATTTTGCACTGAAGATATTGGCTAAGGAGTGGTCGCTTTTCAACGACGAGGGGAAAGCAAGGTTATTCGCCTTAAGCGGAGCCCTCTTTATGTTGTTTTCCTTTACTAATTGCGGTTTGATTGGAGCAGGAACAGCACCTGCTTGGGCCCTAATCATGCTGCCCATTTCCTTTGCCTTCCTAGTCAAATATCTCAGGAGTAGCTCGATCAAGCATTTGCTCTTATTGGGGCTATGCTCGCTTTTCGCTATCGCCAATCCGTTCTGGATATATCTGATTGTTATTATGGGTCTACTTTATCTTGTAGTTGAAATTGCGTTTGCTTACCATGATAGATTGATCTTTTTTAAACGCTCAATAGTAGTTACTCTAACAATTTTTGCCCTTAATGCATTCTGGCTCGTACCAACTGCTATTGGGTATTTACTGGGTGCTGGAGGATTTTTCCAAATCTATACTAAAGAGCAACTCATTAGCATTGGAAATTTACGCTTCCTCAGCCACTGGAATCTGCTGGATGTCCTGATGGTCGGAGAGCATTCATATTACTTCTTCTGGCTTCATCCACAGAACTATGGCCCCTTAAACGCTATAATACCTGCATTAGCTGCAGCATCTATTCTGATCTTCCGCAAAAACAAGTATGTTCTTCTTATGACACTAACCCTAGTGATAGGAATATTTCTTACAAAGGGCATATGGGAGCCTGGAGGTTGCTTATATTATTTAATAGCCAACAATCTACCGTACGGAGCTGGGGCTATTTTAAGGAATCCGCCCAAGTTTATGCCGTTAGTGGTCTTTTCCTATGCATTTCTTATCGGGCTTATCATAGCTAAATTCTATGAAGAGCTAAGCTCCTTAAGCATCAAAAGATATCATTCTCTTTATAGTTGTTCTAAACTAATAATAACAGGAGGCATTATCCTGCTGGTTTTATCGCCAATAACCTACGGCACTATCCTAGATCTTCAGGGTTACACCTGGCCGAGGTACAAGCCAACATACATACCTAGCGTTTATGATAACATCAACGACTGGCTTTCTAAGCAGGAAGGAGATTTCAAGGTTATGTGGATCCCGTGCGGCGGGGCTTATATATGGAAGCCTTATATCATAACTGCTTTTCCAGATCTTTACTCATCAAAGCCAGCCGTAAGCTTCACCAAAATATACCCTGAGCCCCTAAAATCCACGGATAACATTGGAAAATTGCTTAAAGTGTTAGGCGTAAGGTATGTGCTCTATCATGGGGATTCGCTCGACTATCCTAATGAGGAGATCCTACAGAATTTGCTGAGACAGAAGGATCTAAAAGTTATTTATAAGCTTAATTATACTTACATATATGAAAATGCTTCAGAAAAGACAGTTCCGTTCATTATATTTGAAAATAAAGAGTATAAAGGGCCCATCTATCTAGATTTTCCAGCCGAAAATAGTTTGAATTCACTAAACGCACTTAACCTCTCAGAAAAGGAGATAAGAACAGCCCATATATTGAGTTATAGGCAGGTTAGTCCCGTCGAATGGGAGGTTGATGTTAATGCCTCAGCCCCATTCCTTATAGTTTTTACCGAACCCTATGATAGGCTTTGGAGGGCCTATATAGGCAACGAGGAAGTGAAATCGGTATCATTTGATACAGTTAATAGCTTTGTAATAGCCAAGACAGGAATTATACATATAAGAATTTATTATATACTACAAACTTATTATACTTTAGGTTTGCTCATTTCGCTCGTAAGTTTTATATTTCTTACATTTTTATGGATCTATAGGGCAAGACATTCTTCCTTTACGTTGCCATAGCCCTTTTCCTGTTAGTATCATAGCTTCAGGTGTTCTTGGGGCTTGATAATGGCCATCTTATCCATCAGAAACCTTCCCAAGATCCGTTATAAAATCTTTTTATAAAAATAACTAATTACTTCTGATAGCTAGATGAAAAAGAAAATTATCTTTATTACTATTTTGCTTTTTGTAATCGTTGCAGCGTTAGTTTCTGCGATTGAGATTAGATACGAACCTGATATTTTGATATTATCTCAAAATATATATCCTAAGAATGCAGAATGGGGAGCAATTTTCGGCTTGGCAACGGACGAAGAAGGAAAGGTGGTCGGCTCGTATGTAAGCGATTACATGAATGGAGGTATCTTCACATTCGATTTCAAAAAGAGAATGCTACTATGGATTAAAAATCAAACAGCTCTCACTCCGCTCAATGCAGTAGGTGGATGGAACACTGCTTTTATAGATGGAAAATTTTTCATACCTATGTATACTGGTGGTGGGCCGGCTGCTTTAAGCATAGTAAACGATGATTCCGTGGAAATTAAGCTAATACCTCCCCCGCTTGTTGTCATTAACAATTCGAGGGAAATTTTTAATTATTTTGATAATACTAGTGGATTTGCTCTCTCAAGGTTTGAGCTAGACACGTCAAAATCCAGTTACTATATCCATATAATTTTTTATAATAACCTCCAAGTTTTACTTGGATGCAACGGAAGCCGAAGTAGCATTGTTGTAAATGCTAGCGAGGGTGATCTAGTTATACATACTTTGAATTCAGTAATTACATTTCATTTTAATACCTCTAAAGGTATTTCTCATAAATTATTTATATGCCTTTATAAAGACTATATGAAAGTGGGTGTTGACAGATATCCTGTCGACTGGTTCGAAGTGAACACTTCCTCTAGGGGCAAAATTGGGTTTGCCGGCAATCTTGTAAGTTTAATAGTTGGAAAATATCTAGAAGAGGAGGGATTTAGTATTATAAAATATAAAAATAGATTATTGTTTGGTACTTGGAGTGCATTATGGATTAGCGATGATGGAGGAGTGACATGGAAAGAGCTATGGATCAATGGAGAATCACAGGGCAGCCCGATTCGCTCGATGTTCTTGTACCAAGATGCCGTATTCTTTGGATCTAAGGGTCAAGGTATGAGAAATGCTCTATGGAAATATTATAATAATAAAATTGAGAATGTGACCGGAGAACTATCGAGTGATTATACTTACCAGATATATACAATGGTGGAAAATGAAAATAAACTTTTATTCGCTGGAATGCCAAATCTGCACGGAAGATGTGTTATAGGCATTTATGATTACAGGGACGGAAGTTTAAAAGTATTCTACGAGCTTCCTGAAAACAGGTCCTTTTACGTGAGTACACTCTATAAGTATAGAGGTATTATATTGGTGCTCGCCTCATCTTCAAATAAAAGCGTAATAATAGGGCTAGATCATGAGGGAAAAGAACTTTTTAAAAAATATTTTCCAAATTTAACATTTACGACCTCTCCCACTTTTGCATTTTATAATGGAAGTCCTATTATTGGATTGAATACTTATATCAATGGAGGGCAAAATGGCTCCTATGTAGCGATGGTTATAATAAGATCATTTCTATCGTTTAACATTGGGCATGCTTTAAGAAATATGCTCATACCTGTTGTTTTATTCTTACTAATGTGGATTAAGAGCAAAGGCTCAAGGGGATATTTGACAAAATAATAGATTTTATTTATTAGATTTTGTTGAAATCGATGCTCTGAGCATCGATTCAGGTATATGCAAGTATCTAGAGTCTGCTGAATTCTGCTACCACATCTGTCCACTTAAGACCCAGATCTCCACTTTACAGCCCAAAATAACGAGGAAATATATCTAAAAAGAACTTTTTTAACAGCAATATGTCGACAGCTGAAAACTTGGGTAGAACAGCTTTTAGTGCTGAGAACGTTGCATCAGGCACCGTATGGCTAACCGGGATGCAGGCCTCAAACTATGTAATAGGGCTTTTGTTCTACTTTTTCATAGCCAGGTTGCTCTCCAAGGAGGAAGTAGGCCTTCTCTCAATTCTGATGGCCATTATATCCATTTATAATATAACGACAATGCTTGCGCTGAACAACGCAGCGATAAAGTTCATCTCTGAGTTCGCAGGAAAAGGAGATCTGGAGAAGGCATCTTCCATATCAGCGGGAATTCTTAGAATCCTTCTCCTAGTTAACACAGCTTCTCTCTCAGCTTCAATTGCTTTTTCAGGGTATATAGCATCTATCACTCACTTAGATGTTCAGAGTGTTATAATGGCCCTTTTAACAGCCTTTCTTCTGGATCTAACATCCTATTACGGCGGTGTTATGTTTGGCCTCGGCATGTTCAAGCATGTGTCAGCCCAAAACATCATTTTCTACTGGGTTAGCAGGCTCTCCTCAATTCTCCTCTGCCTTCCAATCAGGGTTCAGGGTATAGCAGCAGGCTTCCTCCTTGGGGCATTTATCTGCCTTCTGTTCTCAATATTTTCCGTAAGAGGAAGGCTTCCAAGGGCAAGGGGGAATTTCACATGGGAAATATTCGAGTTCAGCTTTCCTCTCTACCTGAACAACATGATCTCACTGGTTCAGGGATGGCTTGATGTCCTCTTTCTGAGCGCTATGGCTGGATCAGCTCAGGCTGGACAGTACTACCTCGCCTTAATAGGTTCATCCGCTCTCTCCATACTATGGTCTCCCCTCTGCTCAGCCTTATTTCCAGCTTTCTCCTCCTCATCTGAGGCTGTTGAGAGAAAGGCATCTTTATCAATTGGTATAATGACCTTCATCGTCCTGCCTGTTTGTCTGTCAGCAGCTGCTGTCTCGGGAACTCTTCTATCGATAGCCTATGGTGAGGCATACAACAGGGCATCTTCTCTCCTCTCCCTTTTCTGCATCTTCTCAGTTCTATCTGCCTATTCCTCCCTTTACAGCGTGGTTTTGCAGGCCTTGAAAGAGACAAAGCCGATATTCTCAGCTGGAGCTGCATCAACTGCGTCTTATGCAATCCTTCTTCCCCTTCTAACTCCGGCTTTTGGCCCCATTGGGGCAGCTCTTTGCAGGGTTATCCTCATAACGGTGAACTTCCTCGTCCTTCAGCTCTTTATCCTGAGGATAAACGTAAAGGTGAGGACAGCACAGCTCCTTAAGATCCTGTTGATTTCCCTCCTCATCTCTTCTTTCCTCTTTCTCATCGAAAACCTGAGCTTTCCCATGATAATTAAGGGAACAGCTGAGCTCCTTTCATTCTTGGTTCTCTTTCTCATAATGACAAGGATAGTGAAACCCCTTAGCAAAGAGGAAACTGAGCTTCTGGCCAGAGCAGCTAAAAAACCTATAATCTCCAAGCTGATAAGAAAGTTTTTAAGTTAAAGCAAACAGGATACCTGATGCACAGAATTGTGAACAGGGCTAGGAAAGCTGCGTCCTTTCTCCTGCGATACTTCTCCGAGAATCCAGGAGCTATATTTATTATACTGTTTCAAATATCCTTAATAATGGCTGCCTATTATCTAGTTCTGGGAAAGGAGGGCTTGGCCAACAATGTCGCCATATATGCGTACTACTTCTTGGTTCTGGGCGTCATGTTCTATGTGATGCCGACGAAGCTTGCTGGAACATCTTTGTTCCTCGCCTGCATCTTCTCAATCCCCCTTTTCTTCATTCTCAACAGGGATGAGATAATCTACCCATCCTTCATCCTGTCAGTTGCCATCATATTCACGGTATCCAGCTCCCTTTTCTCTGAGGGGAGGTCAAGGAGGATTTGTTTCGGAAGGATATCGAAATTTCTGCCTCTTATTCCCTATATCCTTGTGATATTATCCCCTCTGATCCTCCTCGTTGAAAGCCCATCTCTTGCATTTCTAAGGCCCCCTCTTCTTCTCCTTGTCTTCACAGTTCTGATAGGGACTGTTCTCCTCTCAAGCCCGTTCTCGATGAAAAATATGGCATTGGCATCGGGCCTCGGGATATCCCTCTCCTCAGCTCTTTCCCTCATAGCTTTAGCTCTCAGCATCCCAGTCTCCTTATCAATCTCGGTTATCTACGCCTTTATCTCCTCTCTATCCCTTCTGAGAAGGTTGAAATCAATTAAAAGCGAAAGCTCAGCTGAAATAGATTACAGGACTGTTGCTGCCCTTATCTTTGTTCTCCTCTTCTTCCTTCTGGGCCTTTTTGAGGTGACAAAACCCCTTCTGCTCTCAAGATCCCCAATGCTCGATGACTACATCTATTCCAAGCTGTTAAAAAGGAAGATAATGGGTTCAGAGCTGGGAGATAGACTGGGCACCTCCCTTTTCCTCTCAGCAATTTATGACGGCCTGAGGATAACGGGCTTTGAGGGGTCACAGCCAATAGTATCCCTTTTGCTCTTCCTCATCTCCATTTTATCTGCCCTCTCCCTCTCAAGACTCTTTTTAGATAAAAAAACATCAATTATTTTTGTCATATTTCTCTTTCTATTCTCCGGAAGTTTCTGGCTTAAAGCGCTCCAGAGCACTGTTTATGGGACAAATATAAGCAGAGTTCTTCCCCTTCTACCAACCTCCTCCTACGACATGCTGAGCCTCTCATCTCAGACCTTTCTCGGCTCTTCCTCAAACCTCATCCTGATTATCCTCATCTCCTCCTTCATCATCTCGTTAAAAAGCTCGGGAAAGGGGCAGCTTTTCCTCCTCTCTTTCTGCCTCTCCCTTTCCTCCCCTCTCGCTCTCCTCTTAATTTTAATTGCAATATTACTTTCTGGTATTATTGAGGAAAAGAAAAATATGAGGAGCATTGCCCTTGGCATCTTGGCATCGCTTCCGCCTATAATTCTGTCAAATCTCTCCTCGATATCAGTTTATGCTGTTGTCGCCCTGTGCTTAATCATATGTTTCGGGAGAAGGCTTGACATTAAGCTTCCCTCAATATCGAGAAGGGCAGCATTTTACACCACATACATCCTCATCTCCCTCTTCTTCATCTCTCTTCTGGCATGGCTCAGCTATCCATGGGGCTCGGAAAGCAGGATAACCCCGATGTTCAGCCTTCTCTTCATAACCGAGCTTCCTGGCATGCTGGGATATCTGGCCCTTTTCTCCCTCTTCTTCTTCCTCTCAGGGGAGGAGAGAGGAGAGGGCTACAGGATCTTCCTGAGCCTGTTTTTGCTCTCATTCCTGTCCCTCTATGTGCTCAGCTACCTGAATTTATGTGTTTACAATACTCAGCTGAGCCTCCAGCATGCGGTTGACGTGCTCTGCATCTCCCTGGCTTTTCTTGCCTCCTCGGGCTTGGTAAAGGCTATATCGATATTAAAATCTTTCAAATTCTCAAAATATTTACTTATACTACTTATTTGTTTTGTCTTCATGTACGGTCTCAGCTCCTACGCTGTGGTGATGAACTCAGGAGCTGATGCATCGAAGCAGAGGATAACTAAGCAGGAGATGGAGGCTATAAACTTCCTAGATAGCTACTTCAGCTCGAACAAAAATGCCGTTTTAATAACATCTGAGGGCGCATGGGAGGCCCTTGCATCAGCCCCTCCGGACTACCTGAGGGAGGGATTTCTTTTATTCCGTTCCTCAAGGGGGGAGCTTATAGACATCCTTCTATCTCAGGGGGATAAAAGCATCCTGATATACATGAGAAAGGGCCCTGACCTCAATAGCTTCTTCTACAGAAACTATCTCAGCTCTCTAAAGCCCCTATTTGAGGACAACGAATCCGTCATATATGAGGTTCCCTCAAGCGGGATATCTCCGATTAGCAAAAACGTGCTGATACTTCCATCGGAGAAGGGGATGGGAAATTACACAGGCCTTCTTGGCCTCATTAGGGGGCTGAAAACGAGTTTTACAACAGTTTTGGATGTTAACGCAGATTTCTCAGCCAAAAAGAACTTCTTCCTCCTTTACGATCCTCCGATCTCAGCTCTGTTCTCCCCATCCCTTGGCCCCTTTGTCCACAACTGCATGGACTTCATCTCAAGAGGTGGAAATCTCACGGTCTTCAACACAAATGGATACAACCTCTTCACTCACAGAGTTCTTCAGCCAGAGGAGAGGAAGGTGAAGGTAAAGAGGTTCGTAGGAAGCAGAAACATATCGATTCCCGAGACGGAGGTGGATCTCCTCCTTCCCCCATCCGAAGCCACGGTGATCAGCTATCTTGAGGGCGATGGGGTCAAAGTCCCGTTTGTTGTGAGGATGAAAATAGGGAATGGGACTCTCACAGTGGTGAATGTTCACAGTCTGATTGATAAGAAACTTCCGCTCGATGAGTTCATCGGGCTGAGCAATATATTCCCGAAGGAGGAGGTGAGATATGTTTACAGCGGATCTAGTGCTGCATTTGCGGGTGCAAAAATCCAGGGAAAGGCTGTTTTGTCCTCAGATTCCGTTATTTCCGGAGTTATATCCATGCCAAGACCTCCAACAGTAGTTATACGGAATATCACAGTTTCCCTTCCCGGAATTCCAGTTAACGTATTCCTGAACGGACAGAGGATCAATGTCACGAATGTGAGTGCCATAAGGATAAAGAAGATGGAGAGAATATCTTTGGAGGCCTCAACAGCAGCCATAATGAAGGAGGGCAACGGATTCAGCCAGAAGTTCTCAGTTGAAGGAGCGATATGGATAAAATTCCCGGGATACTCGGAGATACTGCTGGAACCTCAGAACAGATCCTTCAATGGAAGCGATATAGCCCTGAACTTTGTTGCTCCAAGCGGGTTTGTAGTTCAGCTCTTACAGCCCAAAGTGAGTGCATCAGGAAATATCACATTCTCATCCTTTTACTCATTTGACAGAAATCTTCCTCTGTTTATGTCGTCAAATGGTACAGATCTGTCCCTGGAGGGCAACATCGACTTCGAGATAATTGCCTCCGGTGACTACAAATTGATCAGGATAACAGGGTTAAGAGCAGAGAACAGAAAGCTCAACTTAGTTGATGACGGGATAATGCTGCCATACATCATATTTTGGATTATAGCAGTAGCCCCGCTCCTCCTCTTCTCCATCTTGATCAGGGAGGCCGGAAGGGAGGATGTTCCATAAAACTCGCAGATCGGGAAGCCTCATAGATGTATTCATCATAGCCATTCTCTCCCTAATTCCGGTGAGGTCAACCCTAAACGGGGGGCTAATCGAGGTTCAGGACTTTGGCTTCCCCCTTCAAATAACCCATCCATCCACTGCTTTCTACGGCTGGTGCCACAGGTGCCTCACAGGCCTGAACAACATGCTCCTCTCATTCAACTGGCTTCCCTATCACTCCCTCCTCTTCCTCCTCAACTCGCTTTTAGTTCCGGTATGGGTTTTGAACAGGCTTGTGATAATAGCCTCCTTCTTCTTCC
>Ga0080004_1115738_pt1 | contig 24717 bp, 24 predicted proteins | sample WasSprMetagenome_FD_69207 | JGI IMG/M metagenome (GOLD analysis project Ga0080004, IMG submission 69207) | Sulfidic aquatic microbial communities from Washburn Spring, Yellowstone National Park, USA - WS (SPADES assembly) (version 2) | ecosystem: Environmental > Aquatic > Thermal springs > Hot...
GGGGGGGCGTTGTTACGTAGCCTAGCTTTGTTCACAAAGAGGCTTGGATGTGTAGTTGGTAATGCTCCTCCTCTACGATCTATGTTCAGAGGTGTTTCTATATGACCGCCTCCCCTATTCCAGACGGGTTATCCTTCTTCAACTCCTGCCTAAGCTCGTTCAAGCGATTTAACCGTAACACAGATCCGTTAGCAGCGGATGATAGGGTTGAGTTTCTTGAGTGGGTTCAGCGTAGGCTCAGGAGGGCTAGGTGCTACCGCAGGGTTCTCAGCTGCGCTGAGAGGGCTACCTTAGAGCTCACACTAGCGTTGGCTAAGAAAGGGTTGGTTAAGGTTGTGAGCATCGAGCTTCTTAACGCCATCGGGCTCATATTGATGAAGGTTAAGGATGCTGCGCTGAGGTTCTGCGATGTATTGGCTGAGGAGGGTAGGGAGATGCTTGTTGACGTGTGTAGGGTAGCTGCGTCTTGGGGTAACGGAAGCGCTTTGATGTGGTTGAAGGATAGAGGCTTCGCGATCTACCTAGCTTTGATCAAGAAGAGCACAGAGATGCTATGGGCCGCTGGGTAATCGTTATGTGTGGTAAAGTGGGCTGTGCTCTGCTTGAGGTTTCTACCACGCCTGTTGTTGAAGCGTTAATGTCGATGTCAGTTGACTGATTTAAAAGAAAACAAATGTATAATTGAACTCATTGAGAAGATGGCAGGACAAGGCGTTCTGATAATCGGAGACTTGCTATTGGATAAGTTCATTTTTGGCGATGTCTCAAGAGTTTCGCCCGAGGCTCCTGTACCTTTAGTTGATATTATTGATGAAAAATGCACGATTGGTGGTGCAGGTAATATGCTCAATAATATACGCGGTCTAGGGGGGAAACCTCATCTGATATCGGCAGTTGGTAACGATCTCGATGGTGATTATCTCTTAGGAGAGATGAAGAAGATGAGTATTGAGTCATGTAATATTTTTCGCGATAAGAATTTGAGGACCACAGTTGTTTGCAGAGTGCAGACGCCAGCTGGTTATCAACTTTTGAGGTTAGAGAAAAATCCTATTATGAGGTTATCTCCATCTACTGCGGAGAGAATTACTAAAAGCGTCAAATCGTTGGTGTGTGATAAGAGAATAGATGTGATAATCATCTCTGATTATGGGCATGGTCTTATGGTGCCCAGCCTCATATTGGACATAACTAAGATAGCTAGAGAAGCTGGAATTAAGGTCGTTGTTAACCCTAAGAAAGAGAATTTCTGGTTTTATGAAGGAGTTGACATCATTAGAACTAATAGAAGAGAGGCAAGCTATGCAACTGGGATAACACCAATTAATGAGACTAGCATTAGAAATATCGGTTCAAAAATTTTGTCAACGCTCGGCTGCAGAGCAGTAGTGATTAGTTGGGTTGAGGAGGGGATGGCCTTATTTGAGCAAGGTGGTAGAGTAGAGTTTATTCCCCCTGTTATAGATAGATTTGTTGACCTCCTAGGTGTTGGCGACGCTATAACAGCAACCCTCGCGTTAAGTATCAACGTTTCAAATAACTTCAGAGAGGCAGCTGAGCTCGCTAATTATGCAGGAGCTTTCGTTGCTAGCCAAAAAGGGCTAGTGGTTGTGAACAAAGACGATCTACGAGACTTCATTTCATCTAGGAGTTAAGCGTAGATGAGTGTTAGAGATAAGAATAAGAGAACCGAGGCTCTTCTGAAGGATCTTATAGAGAGATCGTTTAAGGTACGGAGAGATGTTCTTGAGATGACGACAAAAGCGGGCTCTGGTCATCCGGGGGGTTCCTTGTCTTGTGTTGACATCTTGGTGACCTTGTATTTTCACGTAATGCGTCACGAACCGCGAAATCCTACGTGGCCTGAAAGGGACAGGTTTATCTTAAGTAAAGGTCACGCTGCGCCTGCACTTTATGCTGTGCTAGCTGAAGCAGGGTATTTCCCAAGGGCTTACCTTCAGGATTTCAGAAAACTTGGCAGCATTCTTCAAGGTCATCCGGATAGGAATAGAGTGCCTGGTGTTGAAAACTCCTCTGGCTCGCTAGGTATCGGTCTGTCTATTGCAAATGGCATGGCTTTGGCTGCTAGGTTAGATAAGAGGGACTACCGTGTGTATGTTCTCTTGGGTGACGGAGAGTGCGATGAGGGTTTGGTTTGGGAAGCCGCTATGTTTGCCGCACACTACAAGCTCGATAATTTGGTGGCTATAATTGACAGGAATGGGTTACAGATCGACGGACCAACAGAATATGTACTTTCAGTCGAACCGCTGTCGCAGAAGTGGCGCTCATTCGGCTGGCATGTGCTTGAGGTGGACGGTCATAAGCACATCGATCTTATACGGGTGTTTGACGAGGCTAAAACCTTTAAGGGAAGGCCTTCGGTTGTCATTGCGCATACAGTGAAAGGCGAAGGTGTCTCGTTTATGAGGTGGATTAAAGACTATCACGGAAAGGCGCTTACTGAAGAAGAGCTTAAGAGGGCTTTAACCGACCTAGAAGAGTGGAGGCAGAAATGTCTAAAGGATATGTAAAAACTGCAACCACGTCAAACCTTAAGTCAACTAGGGACGCCTATGGGGAGTGCTTAGCCGAACTCGGCAAGGACAGTAGGATAGTAGTCGTGGACGCAGATCTGTCTTCTTCGACAAGAACCGAGCGGTTCGCCAAACATTACCCTGACCGTTTTTTTAATGTCGGTTGCGCAGAGCAGAATCTTGTTGGTGTTGCTGCAGGTTTAGCATATGCAGGTAAAATAGCTTTAGCTAGCACTTACGCGATCTTCAGTAGTAGAGCGTGGGAAGTCATTAGAACTATAGTTGCCTATGATAACTTAAATGTTAAAATTATTGTCACGCACGGAGGGGTTACGAACGGTGTTGACGGCGCTTCTCATCATAGCCTAGAGGATTTCGCTATTATGCGTGCCATACCGAATATGAAGGTTATAGTGCCAGCTGACGCTGTTGAGGCTAAGAAGGTTATATACACAGCTGTGTACACTGCAGGACCTTTCTACATAAGATTGAATAGGTCAGCTACTCCGGTAATCTTTGACCCAGATAGCTATAGGTTCGAGCTTGGTAAGGGAGTTGTTTTGCGCGACGGCTCCGATGTAGCTATAGTTGCCTGTGGTACAATGGTCTCCAAAGCATTGGAGGCTGCTGATATTCTGGAGAAGGAGGGTATAGCAGCTGCTGTTATTAACATGCCTAGCATTAAACCAATCGATCGAAACTTGCTCGAAAAATTAGCTGCAGAAGTTGGTGGAATAGTTACTGTTGAAGAACATAATGTAGTGGGTGGGCTCGGTAGCGCTGTGGCTGAGGCCATTGTATCCTCCAAACCCGTTCCGATAGAGCTTGTGGGTTTTAAAGACACATTTACTGAAACTGGAGAAACCGAGGAACTCTATGCTAAATTCGGGCTTACAGCCGAAAATATTATACGCTGCGCCAAGCGGGTCATTAGAAGGAAGTGTGGAGTTGGTTAAGATCTTTCTAGATACCGCTAATGTCGATGCGATAAGGCGTTTCTATGAGCTGGGTATAGTCGACGGTGTAACAACGAACCCCACTTTGATAGCGAAAGAGGGGAAAAGTTTTAACGAGGTAATACAAGAGATTATTAGAGTCGTAGACGGCCCTGTTAGCATCGAAGCGATAAGTGCAGATTATGCGAGCATCGTTAACGAGGCCAAGAAACTGGCTGAAATCTCTAGTAACGTAGTCATCAAGATACCTATAACTATCGATGGCTTAAAAGCTGTTAAGACTCTTTCCGTGCTTGGTATTAAGACTAACGCAACTCTAGTTTTTTCTGCGAATCAGGCTTTGCTCGCTGCTAAGGCTGGAGCAACCTATGTCAGCCCATTTATCGGAAGACTAGATGACGTAGGACATGAGGGTATGGAAGTAGTAGCAGAAACGTTATGCATATTTCGGAACTACAGCTTCAAGTCTGAGGTGATAGTGTCTAGCATACGCCACCCACTTCACGTCCTTGAGGCTGCTAAGTTAGGTGCACACATTGTTACGGTTCCACCTACTGTATTGGAGAATATGCTGAAGCACCCCCTCACAGATGTCGGGATCAAGCGTTTCCTAGAGGATTGGGAAAAAGTGAAGAATGTCGAGAAAAGAGAGCAATAAAGTACTCTAGAGCCGGGGTTAGAAGCCTTTGTACATAATCAGAAGCAGAGCACCCTGCAGAATCAGCTTCGGCGGTGGAGGAACCGATGTACCGGCTTATATTCAATATAAGGATGGTGCAGTCCTAAGCGCAGCTATCAACATCTATGCCTATGCTACCCTGAAGCCTCTAGAAAACCTTATTAGGTTAGGTTCGCCGCTTCATAGCAAAAGCTGTGAAGCGAAATGTGCTGAGGAGCTCGTTTATGACGGAAGTTTCGATCTAGCTAAGGCGGCAATTAAGTTCTTGAAGCCTGCTGGTTTCTTTGAGCTATCCTATTTCTGCGAAGCGCCCTCAGGCTCCGGTTTAGGTACATCCTCGGCTGAGGCTGTAGCAGTCATAGGCGCATTAAAGGAGTTCACGGGGGCCAAGGATTTGGATGAGTATAGTGTTGCTGAGCTGGCGTATAGAGTTGAAAGAGAGGAACTTGGTCAGAAAGGGGGGTACCAGGATCAATACGCGTCTGCGTTTGGGGGATTTAACTTTATGGAGTTTCGTAAAAATGGTGTCTTTGTGCAGCCGCTAAGGATTAAGAGCGATTTTGTCGCTGAGCTCAAAGCTTGTTCCGTACTATGTTGCATCCCGGGCTCTAGGCTATCTGGTGAAATACATAGCCGCATAGATTATAAACTTAGAGGATCTGACCCGAAATTAATCGAAAGCTTGGATAAACTAAGGGAAATAGCGTACGAGATGAGGGACGCCCTTGTCAAAGGAGATATTAGAAGTATGGCAGAGATGCTTGATAGAAGCTGGCAATATAAGAGGAGGTTAGATAAAGAAGTAGCGACTCCGCTAATAGACAGAATATACAATAATGCTAGAAGTAGAGGAGCATTAGGGGGAAAGCTTTTGGGAGCGGGAGGTTCAGGACACATGTTTTTGATATGCGATTTTAGAAAAAAGTTCGATGTTGTGAAGGAGCTAGAGGAGGATGGCTGTAAGGTTGTTAACTATGATTTTGAAAGCGAAGGCCTAAAGGTTTGGAGAGTTAAGGAGATGGGTCAGCTGTAATGGAATTCGGGATAAGACAAGCGATATTACAGGCTGTGCTTGAGGAAATGGAGGTTGATGATAGAGTTTGCATACTAGGGGAAGGGGCTAAAAACAAGGTTGCGTATGATTACCCCCCACTTTTCGAAAAATTTCGCGATAGGTTGTACAATATGCCGATAGCCGAAGCGGGTATCGTAGGTGTAGCTTTGGGAGCAGCTCTAGCTGGTTTAAGACCGATAGTTGACTTAAACTTTTTTGATTTGATTTTAAGAGCTATGGACGAGGTTTTTAATCAAGCTGCCCAAGCAAAATATGTCTCAAACGGTCAGAATGATTTCACATTGATCATAAAAACAGATATACCGCCTCCACATTGCGCACAAACAGGGCGAAGGCTTGAATCCTTGTGCATTTACTCCCCCTTTGTCAAAGTCGCTATTCCATCGACACCAAGTGACGCTAAAGGTTTGATGAAGGCTGCGTTAAAAAGTAGAGATGTCACCTTAATTATTGAAGAGAGGGCTATTCGTCTTAAGGAGAAGTTGCCTGAAAGTGATCACGTAATACCATTTGGCGAGGCAAAGATAGTAAGAAAAGGCCACGATTTATCGATAATAACCTATGGCATTGGTGTAGGTTTGGCATTAGATATCGCTGGGTACTTCGCTAACAAAGGTATGGAGCTGGAGGTTGTAGACCTTAGAACCTTAGCACCTATTGATAGGGCGGTTCTTAGCGAAACCTCCAAGAAGACAGGTAAAGTCCTCATCATCGACTTTAGCGGCGGTGCAGTTGCTGCAAGCATATGTTCCATGATCATTGAGGACAGCATGTATTATCTGAAGGCGCCGCCAATTACTTTGGCTACTAAGTGTATACCCATTCCTGCAAGCAAGGCAGTAAGAACGAGGATCTTCCCTACATTCCAAGATGGGGTTGATGCTGTGTATAAGCTGCTTTCTTTTAAGGTGTAAAGGTATGGAAGTTTCAGCCAGTAAGAAGATTGAGATTCTTGAGGCGATGCTCCGTATTAGACTCTTCGAGGAGAAGATACTTGAACTAATATCTATCGGGGAGATAGATAAAGGGTATCACATATCCTTTGGTCACGAAGCTGCGGCAGCAGGCATATGCAGCTTATTGCAGAGGGACGATTATATAACCAGCAATCATAGAGGACCTCTACACTACTTAGCTAAGGGTGGGGATCCAAGAAAGTTAATGGCTGAGTTGTATGGTAAGGCAACAGGATGCTGTGGTGGGAAAGGTGGAGAGATGCTACTAGTTGACAGAAGTATTGGTCTGCTCTACAGCAGTACTTTCGTAGGAGCTAATATTTCTGTAGCGGTCGGTATAGGGTTTGCTATAAAAAAGAAGATGACGGGTCAAGTTGTTGCTGCTTTCTTTGGAGATGGGACGTCCTGCAACGCATCGTTTCACGAAGCGCTTAACATAGCAGCGGTACATAAACTTCCAGTCTTGTTTGTTTGCGAAAATAACGAATATTCTATTAACGTACATCAGTCGGAATGGATGGCTGCGGTTAGCGTAGCTAATATGGCAGCTGCTTATAATATACCTGGTATTTTAGTCGATGGTACAAGCGTATTTGATGTCATAAATGCTGCCAACGAAGCTATCAGACGGGCGCGTAACGGTGAAGGACCTACTCTGATAGATGCAAAAGTTGTCAGAATAAGATCACATAAGGAGACGGTTCCGGATAATAGAGATCCAGATGTAATTAGAGATTGTATAAGCAGGGACCCTCTTCCTCGTTATATAAACGAGTTAATGAAGCAATCCATATTGAACGATGAACTTTTGCTAAAGATGAAGGAAAAAATTAGAAGAGAGGTTGAGGAAGCCGTTTTCTTCGCAAGGGAAAGTCTGTATCCTGAGGAAATCTGATAAAACGCTACGCTCATATATGGTTGATGATAGTTGGTTTTTTGCTGGTGCGTTTGTGTCTTTTTGAGTTCGTTGGTTATTTGTAGTTATGTCCGCACTGCCCATCTATGGATGTTATAAAGGAGTGGTAGGCACATGCCTTCTACCGGAGGTATTTATGTAAAGGTCGTGGGCGCATCTTTAATGATAAGACTGATACGGTCTTTGAGGGCTCGAGGATACCTCTTGGTTCTTCACAGCCCTCTTGCTTCAATATAGGATATCGAAACTCGAGCTCTCAAGACTTTGTATATCTATTGTGATGCTGTGTATAGGACTGGGGTTAGGGGATTCGTTATTCTCGGCGTAGTGCGAGAAGGGAGTTAGGCTTCTTCGACGACTAAATAGTCAAAAAAAGAATCCAACAACACGATTGTGAAAGATAATTTAGGCGACTACCCCCGCCACGCCTCAAAGTTAAAATACCGTTTCTGGTGCCGCTTATTCCGATGGTTCGAAAGACTGTAGATCTGGTTCTAATCAATCCTGGTGGTCAGCGCCAAATCTATCAGATTCTGGCGGATACCTTTACTGCAAAAGAGCCTCCCGTATGGGCTGGTCTACTGGCCACTTATATTCGGAGACGCGGTTTTTCGGTTAAGATCATTGACGCTAATGCCGAAGACCTTAGTCCGGAGGAGGTTGCTAAGAGAGTAGTAACAGAGAACCCGTTACTGGTAGGTGTCGTAGTGTATGGTCACCAACCATCAGCTTCTACACAGGTTATGCCTGCTGCTGGTCTCATTTGCAGGGTTTTAAAGGAGAGAGCACCGGAACTTAAAGTTATTATGCTGGGTGGGCACGTCGCTGCGCTTCCTGAGAGAACACTTCGAGAAGAGGCTACGGACTTCGTTTGTTCTGGTGAAGGACCTTACACGGTATGGAAGTTACTTGAAGTTATGAAGGCTAGTCGCTTAGACTATGATTCGGTTCCTGGGTTGTGGTATTTTAAAGGTGACCAGGTCAAAGCCACTAACCCAGCCCCGTTAATCGACTTTGATAAGGATATTCCAGAAGGGGTTGCTTGGGACCTCCTTCCCGTTGATAAATACAGAGCGCATAACTGGCATTGCTTCGGATTCATAAATAGGAGGCAACCATATGCCTCTACCTACACTACACTCGGTTGTCCATTTAAATGCGCTTTCTGCTGTATAAATGCACCTTTTGGCGGCTCAAGTTATAGGCTGCGGGATCCGAAGCACGTAGCGGAAGAGTTGGATATTTTGGTGCAGAAGTATAAAGTCAAGAACCTTAAGATAGCTGATGAGATGTTCGTCGTCAACATTAAGCATGTTAGTGAAATATGTGACCTTATAATCGAAAGAGGATACGATTTGAACATATGGGCTTACGCTAGAGTAGATACTGTTAGACGCGAGGGACTGCTTGAGAAGATGAAGAAGGCTGGATTTAATTGGCTTGCCTTGGGTATCGAGTCTGGTACCTCTAAGGTTAGGGATAGTGTTAACAAATCTTTTCAACAAGACACAATATACCATTCGATAGAGAAGATTAGAAAAGCAGGAATTAATGTGGTAGGCAACTACATTTTCGGTCTTCCCGAAGATAACTATGACACAATGCAGGCTACACTAGACTTAGCGATCGATCTGTGCACAGAATGGGCTAACTTCTATGTTTGTATGGCTTACCCAGGTTCAGCTCTATATGAGAGGGCTGTCAAAGAAGGCTGGCCTCTCCCTAAAGACTGGTCTGGTTATTCTCAGCATTCTATAGACACATTCCCTCTCCCCACTAAGTATCTTAGTGGAGGAGAGGTGTTAAGCTTCAGAGATCACGCTTTCCAAACATACTTCACTAATCCAAAGTACTTGAGCTACATTGAAAACAAGTTCGGAAGCGAGACGGTAGAACACATCAAAGAGATGGTAAAGATAAAGCTGGTTAGAAGATTTGCCGCTCCTCTAAGCTTCGTCAAGTGATAAAATTGAGTCACACTTTTCTGATTACTGGCGGTGCCGGCTTTCTTGGTCTTAATCTCGCGGCATCGTTAACTCAAAGAGGACATAAGGTTATCTTAGCCGATGTTGTTAAACCGCGATTAATGAAAGCATTTGCTCTCGAGGACGTTGATTTCGTAACCTGCGACCTCACCAATACTAACGATGTGGAGAAGTTGCCGAAGAACGTCTCAGTCGTTTACCATTTTGCTGCTCTATCTTCGCCAGCCGAATGTGATCAAAATTGTGAGCAAGCTTTTAGAATTAATGTAGAAGGCACATATAACCTTCTAAAATATTATGCCAAAAACCCTGTGGATAAAATTATGTTCCCTTCTGCAGCGCATCTTTATAGCAACCCCCCTCTATACCTTCCACTCGATGAGGAGCATCCAATAGATCTTATTTCACACGTCTATAACGTTACAAAAAAGATATGCGAAGATTTGATAAAAGCTTTCTACGTAAATCACAAGCTAAAGTACAACATCTTTAGATTATTCAATACCTACGGACCGGCGCAGTCTACGAAATTTTTTGTACCCTCCATAATTATGCAAGGTATTCTCTATAAGAAGATAGAGGTTATGAGTGGAGTGCCGAGGAGGGACTTTGTGTATGTTGGAGACGTCGTAGATGCGTTTATGAGGGCAGCTGAGTCATCCTACTCTGGTGGACCTATTAACCTAAGCACAGGTTGTGATACTTCAACAGGCGAAGTTGCTAAAATTGTATCAGAGATTCTGAATGCGGACTTGATTATACATAATAAGGGATACTTCGGACCAGCTTTAGTTAGGGGAAGCAACCGATTGGCTTACGAGACGCTCGGCTGGAGACCAAAAACAAACCTAAAGGATGGGTTGACGAAGACTGTGGAGTGGTATAAGGAACATATCGATCTAGTTAGGTAGATGGATAATGGACCCAAGCCGAAACTTCTTCGAAGGAAAGTTAGTTCTCGTGGCCGGAGGAACTGGTATGGTTGGTTCTTATCTGGTTATCCACCTACTTAACCTGGGAGCGCACGTACGCATACCCATACACATACGACCCCTTACTATAAAACATAACCGTGTTGAAACAGTTAAGGCGAACTTGCTCCAGATGGAGGATTGCCTACGTGTCACAAAAGGTGTGGATATTGTTTGTAATGCTGCAGCGGTTGTAGGTGGAGTTTTGAGGAACAAGCTGCAGCCTGCTGAGATATACACTATTAATATGCTTCTACACACTCAGCTCCTTGAGGCTAGCAGAATAAATGATGTTGAGCGATTCCTTTTGGTGAGCAACAACGGAGTCTATCCACCTATGACTCGGCCTTCAAGAGAGGAGGAAGCTTGGGATGGCAAGCCCGATGAGTCTGTGCAAGCATACGGTTGGGTGAAGCGCATGGCCGAGTTCCAAGCCGCAATGTACGCTAAACAGTATGGGATAAAGATCGCTATAGGTAGGGGTACAAACTCATACGGTAACTGGGATAACTTTGACCCAGATACTTCTCATGTCATACCTGCTTTGATACGGAAGGCTGTTTGTAGGTGTGATCCCTTCGTCATCTGGGGGACTGGCGAGAACGTCAGAGACTTCATACACGCCAGTGACTTAGCTAGGGGAATGCTACTTTTAGTAGAGAAGTACGCTGTTTGCGACCCAGTCAATTTAGCGACAGGGAAGCCGGTAACCATCAAGAAGCTCGCTGAGTTAATTCTGAAGATCGCTGGACACAAGGCTAATATAATTTTTGACTACACTAAGCCAGGAGGTCAGCCGATAAAACTTATAGATACATCCAAGGCTAAACGACTCTTCAATTTTGAGCCACGGGTGAGTTTAGAAGACGGGCTGAGGCAGACTATAGCTTGGTTCAAGGAGAATTATTCGGTGTAACAGATTTGCGTTTAACCCTAGAAGAAAGAAGGCTTGTATTTGAGAATGAGAGGTTTAGAGCGTACTCTGATACATTATCCTACGGCAAGGGGGTGGCGTGTAACTACCTTACGATCGCACCTAAGGTGAATGTGGCGAAGGTTACTGGTGTAGCTGTCTTACCAATAGTAGAGGACAAAGTAGGACTTCTAAGAATATATCGACACCCCGTAGGCGGATTCTCTTGGGAAATCCCAAGAGGCTTTGTGGACAAGGATGGCGTTAAGAAGTCTGCATTAAGGGAGCTCTGGGAAGAAACTGGTCTAATTTGTAAGGCGAGTTCTCTGAAGCCTCTTGCTACAGTAACGCCAGATAGCGGGGTGTTAGCGGCGAAAGTACAGTTATTTGTGGCGTTAAACTGCCAAAGAAGTGTAGGCTTCAAACCACGTGAGCTGGGGCACAAAAGCTTCAGATTGTTCGATTTCAAGGAGGTGAGCAGAATGATTAAACAAGGAGAAATAGAAGATTCGTATACCATCATTGCTTACTATACGTGGGTATGTGAGCGTAAACTGCTAGGCGCTGCTCTTGGATAATTGGGTTCAGAGACTTGAAGGTTACACTACTTGTGCCCACGAAAAATGAGATAAAGGGCATGAAGGAAGTGATGCCGAGAATTAAGCGCGAGTGGTATGATCAACTAATCGTTGTTGACGCAAATTCGACGGACGGTACTCTCGATTTTGCGAAGAAGATGGGTTATACTGTTGTGGTTCAGAAGAGGGCTGGATTGAGAGGGGCTTACTTGGACGCCCTACGATACGTAAATGGTGACATGATCGTAACATTCAGCCCTGATGGTAACTCTATACCAGAGCTATTGCCAGCACTCTTAGATGAGATGAGGAAAGGATACGATATGGTCATCGTTTCAAGGTATGCTCAAGGGGCAAGAAGCTATGATGACAACTTGTTCACTCGTATTGCTAACAAGACCTTCAACCTTCTGATCAACACCTTCTTTAGGGCTAGGTATACGGATGCCATGGTGATCTATAGAGCTTACAAGAAGAGGCTTATCCATGATCTAGACTTGGATAAGGACTTTAGTTACTTGCCTGAGCGCATCTTTAAGAAGCCTATGAGCTGGGAGATGCTTATGAGTATAAGATGTGCAAAAAGGCGGATGAAAGTAGCTGAGATTCCTGGAGATGAGCCGCCAAGGATAGGGGGGGAGAAAAGAGTTCACTATAGATGGGGGTTTGCATACCTCCTACAGCTCTTTCTTGAACTTTTTATGTGGCGCTAACTACTCTGGTAAATTGCTTAAGTTCGCGTTCAGATGGCTGCTCAAGTTGATCTCATTTTGGTACAGCTATGAATATGCAAAATGTGGTAGGCGTAAGTAACGAAACAATGAAGGCCACGTAAAGTAAAGACTTGAAGGCTGTACTAACGCCTTTTCCAAAATTGAGCAGATGTAGCAAAAGTTCCTCAGTTCCTACAAGCCCAACAGAGGCAAGGACTGATAGGGGAAGGTAGAGTATAAGCCTAGCTTGCGTCCACTCAAAGAGATATTCTCTTGGCTGTATCGGGGCGAAGAGGATGCCGACACCTATTACTATTATCCAGCTAATCAACAGTCTGTAGGAGTATGGTAGGTACCGCGTCCTATAAAGCTCCCCGAGCATGGCTGCTAGAAAGAGTGGGAATGAGGCTAGAGTGCCTCCGAGGAATAGGGTGAATGAGTAGTAAAGAGCTGTCTGCAGATGGAGGATGTTGGATGGGTGGAAGTATTGAAATATGGTGATGCCAGCTAACACACCACTAGGTTCTGCCAAGATGTTAAACGGTGTTACTGAACTCTTTGTTGAGAAAGCTAGGTATTTGATGAGATCTACCGCTATACCTGATGAGATTAGAAGTGTTGGTGCTCGAATTTGTGTGGCGTCTTTAGGTAAGCCAGCTTTTAGAAGTAGGATGCTCCATAGCAGGAAGGCCGCCAATACTATGGATGTAATGAACCAAGACCAGGGGTGTATAAGCAGCGCCATAGCTAAACAAATCACGGAGAGTACTAGAGGCAGTTTTCTTTTAGTCCTTATGACTCTGAGAAGAAGAGCTAGCGTAAGATCTATGGTGACGAATGATAGCCAGTTCGCGTAGAGGCCGCCTGCTATGCCAGCAACACATCTAATGGAAGTAGCTTCTATGAGCGAGGATACAGCGGCTACCTTGGTGTTAAGCGTGGCTTCGTAGGTTAATATGTAAATTGAGATGATATTTAAGAATGAAAGTATGAGTGGGGTTAGTTTGAGTATGTCAGCACCTATTGAGGTCACTAACCCAAGTAAATACAATAGGATAAGTGTAAAGGGTCTATCTTGCTGCATAGCGTAGCCTAGGGCTTCGTAAGGTGTAGATGAATACATAACTGATAGGGCGTTGTAATAGATAGGGTAGTCGACTCCGACGCCCTTACCCTCAGGGTTTAGTGGAGATGTGTATGGTAGTGTAGCGACTGTAGCGCCTAATATTAAGGCGACGACTAACAATAAGGCTGTTAAAGGGAAGGTTTTCTTTGGCGGGCTCAGCCTCTCGTTTCCTGAGATATCGGGGCATAGGGTCTTCTTAAGAGCCTCTTTGCTTGGTTGATAGATTAATGGGATTATGAAAGCAATTATTGTAAGTAGGAGGAGGCGCTGTGTGACTAAATTCAAGGGGCTCAATATGGAAAGGCGCCACTGAAAGAGTGAAGTTATTAATTCTCGACCGCCTCCTGAGAAAAGGTGAAGCCAACCATACATTGTTTTAGCGTCAATATAGAGTGAGGTGATAAGGGGGGTTGAGATTAACGCTAGCAGCAGAATATTAGTCAGCTTCTTGTGTCCCGCTGCTCCTGCCTTATTATCCATTCAGCCACCTCAAGCAAGTTTTCACCTAGAAAATCAGCACCCCAGCTTCTCACATCACCATCTAGGCTGCTCCAAGTTGAAATGACTACAGCGCACCGTACACCTAGGCTCTTTGCCGCCTTCACGTCCATTAGCCTATCGCCAACGACGTAAGATGACTTCAAGTCTATATGTAGATCTTCCGCTGCTTTAAGTATTAGACCTGGGGCGGGCTTTCTGCATGAACAGCCTTCTTCTGGTAGGTGGGGGCAGTAGTAGAGGTGATCGTATCTTGCGCCTTTTTGTTGGAGGAGGGTTTGTAGTCTCTCGTGTATTACACGTAGTTTTTCGTGATCTATTATCCCTCTACCTATTACAGATTGATTTGTCACAATTACTATGAGGAATCCGTATTCGCGGAGCATCTTCAGCGCTTCTGGGACTGTTGGCTTAAGCTCCAGCTGTTTTTCGTCTGAGAGATACCATACTTCTTTCACCAGTGTTCCGTCCCTATCGATAAATATGGCCTTGTTTGTGGACATGAGTGGGCGCTCTCAGCATGTTATTAGATTTTGTATAAGCTGCTTTCCACGATGTCGCATAATATGTGGCATATGGTTATGTGTGCTTCCTGTATTCTTGGGGTGCTGGTGGATGGCACGTTGATGGTTATATCTGCTATTGATGCGAGGTCACCGCTGTCTGCTCCGGTTAAAGCTATTGTCACAGCGCCTCTTTTCCTCGCTTCTAACATCGCTTCTATTACGTTTTTAGATCTTCCGCTCGTGCTTATTCCTATTACTACATCTTGGTTATTGACTAATGCTTCAACTTGTCTGGAGAAGGTTAATTCGTAGCCTAGGTCGTTGGCTACGGCGGTTAGTATGGATGTGTTGGTTGTGAGGGCTATCGCTGGTATGGCTTTCCTTTGGATATTGAATTTTCCGACGAGTTCTGCGGCCATATGTTGAGCATCGGCTGCTGAGCCGCCGTTTCCGAACAAAACCACTTTACCTCCAGCGTTTATTCTCTCTATGATCTTTCTTGCTGCTTTTTCTATGAGGGGCGCTGATTTCTTGAGCGACTCTTTAACTCTGATGCTTTCATCTAGTTGGGCTAAGATTTTTTCTATCATCGAGCTTCATCGCTATAGGATCGTAAGTCTTAAATTTTTTGTTCGTTAAGTGGCTTTAGGTTGAGGGCTGTTATCCTTGCGGGTGGGCTTGGGTTAAGATTGAGACCTCTTGTTAGAGATAGGCCTAAGCCTATGGCTGAGGTGTGTGGGAGACCTTTCCTACAGTATGTGCTGGGTTGTGTGAAAAGGTGGGGTGTAAGGGAGGTGGTTTTATGCGTTTCTTATATGGCTGAGAAGATTACGGAGTATTTTAGGGATGGTAGGGATTTTGGTGTCGATATTAGGTATTCTGTTGAGGAGAAACCGTTGGGTACAGGTGGTGCGGTTAAGGAGGCTTTGAAACTATTTGATGATAAGAGGTTTTTGGTTTTGAACGGTGACACTTTGTTGGATACTGATATCTCTCCGCTTCTCTCTGGGTGTGGGCAAGCTGCTATCACTATGGCGCTGGTTAGGGTGGTTGGGGATCGGTATGGTAGTGTGGTCCTCTCGGAGGAGGGTTATGTGCTTGGGTTCGCAGAGAAGGGTAGGAGTTTTGGTGGGTATGTTAATGGAGGTTTATATGTTGTTGAGCGGTCTCTGGTGCCTTGGGATGAGTTTCCTGTTGTGTTCTCTTTGGAGGTTGACCTTTTGCCTTATCTTGTTGGGAAGAGGTTGGTTAGGGGTGTGCCGCTCGACTGTTACTTTATTGATATTGGTGTGCCGGAGGATCTTAGAAGGTTTGAGAGGGATGTAGAAGATGGGAAGATAAGAGTATGGTAGAGTGGGGTTGTGGGTTGGTGATGCAGAATGAATCCACAAACTATTCTGCATCACCGTGGGTTGTTGCCGGGTGTGGCAGAAAAGCTGGTTCACCGTCTTCTTTTTTGTTGTTAGGTTGGTTATTCCGATGTTGTAGCTGATGGCTCTTGGGTGGAGTTCGTTTCTTTGGCTTCTTTTTGATGTTGGGTTGTTGCCGAATACCCTCTTCAGCACAGAGATTACCGATTCTACTCTTGATCTTTTGTGGTAGTGTTTTTCGAACTCTTCTCTACTCTCTTTGTATTGTTTGATCATGGTTCTCCGTGTTTGTGATCCTTTTGCTTTGTGTTCTTCTTTGGTTTGATGTATGGTGTTCTACCCTTCTTCGCTATGAGGTTTCTTCTTGGTAGGTATGCTGAGTCTGCTACGAATTCTCCTGAGCCCTCTGGTATGTGCTTGATTAAATCCGCTAGTATGGGTGAGTCGTGTTTTGTTCCTTTGGTGACCTTGAGTATGGCTGATGTTTCTAGGTCTATTATTGTGTGGAGTTTGATGTATGTCCTCCTCCTACCCTTTCTTATTGTGAACCAGGTTTCGTACCTCCTTGTTGAGAAGCCTGTTGAGTCTGCTGCTAGACCCCCTTTTTGAACTGCTCAACGAGCAGATCATTCAACCTCTTCAGGTAGCTTTCAGGCAGCTTTAGTAGGGCTGCTCTTATCGTCTCCCTGCTCGGAGCCCTATCCAAGCCTACTATCTTCAACAGTTCTGGGTTTGCTTTGAGGTATGATGAGATGCTTCTATAATCCATCTTCACCTTCAACAGCGCGCATAGGACTAGGCTTCTAGCGTCGTAGCCAGGTCTACCACCACTCTTCGCTACCCAAGGTGGTTCGAGGCTCCAAACAGCAGCCCTAGCCTTCTTTAAGAAGAGCTCCACCTCATCCCTCCTGAACCTCTCATAGGCCCTCCAGTTCCTCTCATACTTCCTCCAACCCCTCCTCCCAGCCAATAACCCACCTCCCACCGCACCCCCATCAAAGCAGATCTTAGGCTATTGAGCCAACAGGACAAGAAGCTTAGACAATGAGACAAACTTTTTTGCCACCCATGCAAAACGTCTCTGGTGGATGGTTGTTAGCTTGCTGCGTGTCAGCCTTCTTGGGCTAGTCTATGCATTCTGATAAGCTTTCTGTTTGTGAGGTTCTTGTTCTCTCCTCTATATGGCTCCTTTCTCTTCAGCATGAACCATATGATGCAGAGCATCTCTTTTGCTACTGCTACTATGGCCTTCTGATGGCCCTTCTTTGACGCTACCCTCTCATAGTATCTTTTTAGGCGTTCGTCGTGAAGCCTCGCTGTTTGAGCGCATTGAACCATTATCCACCTCAGCCACTTTGAGCCCCTCTTCGTTATCCTACCTGTGTATAGTGTGTTACCTGATTGGTGGAGGGATGGTGCCAGCCCAGCATAGCTTACAAGCCTCCATTGGTCTCTGAACCTATCTATTGACCCTATCTCAGATATGATGAGCAATGCAGAGTAGAAGTCGATGCCAGGCATCGTCATCAATAGCTTCGCATCATCTTTATCATATGCTTCTGAAGCGATCCTCCTCGTCACCCTATCTACCTGCTCGTCTAAGCTCTTCAGGAGCATCATATCTCCTTCAAGGATGAATCTATCCGTATCAGACAGTTTGATTGTTGAAAGCCATTCTCTACCCGACTTGCTGAATAGGTCTGAGAATAGGGTTTCATCAACATCGTACTTCTCAAGCAGTGAGTGGATCCTATTCTTGACCTCTGTCCTCTCCTTGATTAGAGCAGCTCTATGCCTTACTAAGGCTCTCTGCTCCCTCCTCTCTTTCGATGGAACGTAGCTTTCAGCCACAAGATCACCCCTCAACAGGTCTGCAAGGATGGATGCATCAACCCTATCACTCTTTCGCTCATATATGGTTGGTAGTAGGTCATTTTCCTCTCATTTAACGTGCTGGTCTCCCGTTAACTACTCCTATCCAGATATGAGCGCACTCTTTATCCTAGCCTCAGCTATCGCCTTGGTCTTTGACGGATTTGCAAGCTTCACACGTATACCCCTACACTCTAAGGCATCGTAGACCTTCACCCAAGCGTTGCAGGTAGCCTCCACCACAGCTACAAGATCACCCTTGAGCCACACTCATCCTTCACCACAGCTACACACCTCCTCTTCCCCACATCTACCCCCATATACCTCATCTACTCACCTCCTCCGGTTGGCTTACACGCGGCAAACACCCATCCACCCTCACAGGGTAGTTGAGTAGCCGCTAACACAAGGCTCAGTCACAGCCACACCCTCCAAGGGGTAGTCAGAAAACGAGCCTGCCAACCAAACCACCAAAGCCACAGCTAATACAAGACGTTTTGCATACCGTCACAGCCGTTGTTGCCTTAACGTTTATTAAGGTTTGTATAAGGCGGAGGTATTAGGTTTGCTTTGACACAATGGGCTAAGAACGCCTGTTATAACTTAAAGAGGGCTTTTCTTCGGCTGCAAGCTTTCTTTCTTTCCTTTAAATTGCTTGCGATTGTTTTAGCTTTGATGACACCTCTTATAATTCTACGTATCGTCATGCTCTGGGAGAGGCATATTACCCTAGCTCATGACACGTTCCAGTATCTTCAGCTCCAATATCTCTTTTTTGACGAAGCAGCTCTTACTGGTACACCTCCACAATGGATACCTTATATGACACATGGTATACCAAGTAACTTTTGGTTTCTAATTTCTGAAGGGGTGCTATCATTAACCGTACTACCCTTCGCTTCCTTTCTGAAAGGTTTGAACTACCTGTATATATTTACAGCTAGTCTTTTATTTGACGAATTTATACTTGTGTTAGGAAGTGTTTTATTAGCTCGGAGATATTTCAAGTCTCCTTTGACTGTTGTATTTGTTTCAGCCTCGTTGGCTTACACAGCCATATCCTCTACTCAAATTTGGTGGAATTTTCATATTCTCTATTTGCTTCCATTACTCTTCTACTGCTTGGATAGGGCGATTAGAGAAGCGTCAACGACTTATTTGTTTCTTTTCAGCCTCGTATCTGTTGGCTTGTCGGTGGGTAACCTGCCATACGAACTCCCTGCCATAGTATACGTAGTAGTGCTTTTTGCGTTTTCTGCTTTAGTGGTTGCACCGAAGAGAGTATTAGACCTTTGCAAAGGTTTTCTTAGAAAATTCTCATATAAGTATGTGGTAGCTTTACTTCCTTCGATAATTTTGGGAGCAATTATAGTATTGTTTTTAAGAAATGGTGTATCTGATATAGCATCGTATAATGTGGGTAGACTTCAATCTCTCACTGTTCCATTGAATGAGTTCTTGATATATGGGGGATATACGGAGCCGTCGAAGTATTTAGAATTGATCAAAAGAGTTAACGACAATATTGATAATACAATCTACAGTGGTATCTTGGTGATACCTTTTGCTCTAATAGCTTTGCTCCGTAATCGATCTAAAGCTTCTTATGTGTTTGGTTTAACCGCGTTTTTGGTGGCTTTGTTCACTTGTGGTACATTCGTGTCAGTGGCGTTCTATTATCTAATTCCTTTTGGAAACTACTTCAGGCACATAGGGTTAGTGGCTCCACTTGTCAAATTGTTTCTAATCTTTTACGCAGGTTTTGGGTTCGAATCTTTTTTGGAAATTGTGGATAGGGTGAATAAACACGGGTTGCGACTTACATCTAGTAAAGATAGGGAGACGCTGTTGGTACCAATACTATCTCTTAGTGTAATAGTTGCAGGTGCAGCGGCAACACTGAGTGGGCGTAATGACCTATTTAACCCAGTTCCGTGGGTTGCGGAGACAGAAAGCCAGTTATATAGTAATGCTGCTAGTGTTGTATCTGCTCTAACCTACCTTATTGTCATAACTTTAATAACTTTGATACTCTTCGTAAGCATAATGGTAAAGCCTAGGTGGGTTTTGACCTTATTAGTTATGATCCTACTTGTTCAGGTGGGTGATGCTATGTTATATAAAGTGGAAAATGAGCGTGGAAGAACGGCAGCTGTAAGTGAAAATGTTATAGGATTATTTGAGGTTTATCATTATGAGTTTATCCCGGAACGAAGCCAAGATTACACGTCTAATTCAAGGTTTAGGGTGCTTGCACCTTATATTTTGAAGAGTGGTGAAGCGTTACCATCGGGGGGTTTGTCTCCCTATGGTACTATCGGGCGTTTTGGGGCTGTGTACTGGACTCTTGAGCCCTTCCTATTTTTTGACCCCTTGGTTTCTGTTTTTAGAACCGACTCTTGGCTTAAGGTTGTTGATGAGTTCCACAGTAGCTATGTTGAACCAGTCCGATATATCCCGAGATTTCTTGGCTTCCCCATTCCTGATTCCGTGGCTTATAAAAAATTGATGGGCTACGAGTACCCTAAACTTCAGGTCTTTTCAACACTAATTGTTCTTTCTTCGGATGTGGAAATACGGAATGCTCTAACTAATCCTGAGTTTAAAGGCGACGAGATTTTCGTATTAGATAGAGAGATTTCAGAAGATTTGAGGAAGAGTTATCCAACGGTCTTTAAAGAAGGAGATAAGGTCAAGTTAGTTGATAACAGTAGGCTCAATTCAACCATACTTATTAGACATTTTACCTTTGACACATTGGAGGTTGAAGTGTATACTGGATCAGCAGACTACTCGATCCTCTATTATGCGGATGCGTGGCATCCAAAATGGTATGCTTTTGTTAATGGAGAACAAGCTCCGATTCTAAGGGCAAACTTTGCTTATAAAGCTGTAGTTATACCGCCAGGTCGATCAATCGTTAAGTTTAGTTTTGGAGATTGGGGTACACAACTTCACCAGATTAGCATTATAATCTTAGGTGCTACACTCTTCGCAAGTATCATCTACCTAACTTTGAATGACTTGGAAATTAAAAGGAGCAAACAAGGGAGGAAGTAGCATTGCGAGTACTTCGTAGGGCAGTCATAGCGTTCGGCGTAATCTACTTTTTCTGGAGTATAGTAGCCTCAAAATACTTAACCACGCTTTTGATTCAGCATCTAACTCTTGATAGAATAATATTGCAAAGTCCTATCTTCGTAACACTTATTGCTGGCTCAATAGCATTGCTGATTGCGGTAGCGGGAACGCCTACTAACTATAAGTTTGTTAGAATTACGGTTATAGCCGGAATAATACTTGATTCGCTTGGTATTATAGTTGTAGGCTACGATTTATTTGCTTGGGCTTGGCTAGTTCCACACCTGGTAATACTAACGCTCATAACATTACATAAAAACGGACGTAGATTAGCGTATTTCATCGGAGTAATAGTTCTTCTATTTGCTTTAATCGGACCTTGTTCGGCCTATCTTTTAGGTAAGCGTGGTGAACACTCTATTGTGTTGTATATGGGTAAAATTTATCTGGTGGAAGGCATGAATGGTACTTTATGTTTTGAGAAAATGATTTTAGGGGAGTATACTATTCGGCAAACCGCTTCAGCTTGGGCATTTTTTAGAAATGAGTCTCCCTCCATAACAATGCTTGTTGTGGAGGGTTATAAGGGGTATAACGTAATCGCCTATGGTGGAAGATATTACGCGATACTTCAGAGTGAAGGAGAATTCAGCATTAAGCGAGTGGAAAGAGGAGAATATAGCAAAATATACATCGGTGACACCGTTGAAGAAGTAACCAAATTGATTGACAGGGGGTAAATTTATTACCTCATCCATAAACGATACACGCTTAGATATGGTGAGTAATCTCACAACCGAGCTAAGTTACAGCAAATAACTACAAACCCTTAACATTTAAGAGTGGCTCTTTTGAACCTTCTCATTATGTCCTATGAAGGAAAGGAGAAGATCAGAGCACAAATCTTCAAACTTGTAGAGAAATATTTCTCCCTCAAAGAAGATAAGTTCATCCCAGGCGAAACCCCCATACCCACCATGGGTGTACCATTCGACCACGAAGAAGTTAACGAGGTAATTGACACTCTCCTCTCAACAAAAGTAACCATGGGAAGCAAAGTCGAAGAATTCGAAAAGTCCTTCGCAAACTGGGTCGGCACCAAATACGGGGTCATGACCAACTCAGGCTCCTCAGCAAACTTACTCTGCCTATCAGCGCTCACCAACCCACTCTACAAAAACAAACTAACCAAAGGATGCGAAATAATAACACCAGCATTCACCTGGGCTACTACTCTATACCCAATAGCAGACCTCAACCTACTACCAGTACTCGTAGACGTAGACCTAGAAACCTTCAACGTAGACCCCGACGCCATCGAAGAAGCGATAACAAAAAAGACAAAAGCGCTCTTCATCCCTCATCTCGTAGGCATACCCTGCGAAATGGATAAAATAGTAAAAATAGCCGAGAAGCACAACCTCTTACTGATCGAAGACGCGTGCGAAGCACACGGAGCAGAATACGATGGAAAGAAAGTAGGCACCTTTGGACTAGCATCAACCTACAGCTTCTTCTACTCACACCACATAACAACCGTCGAAGGAGGCATGGTCCTAACCGACGACGGAGAATTAAGTGAACTGATGAAGGCTATGAGAGCATTCGGCTGGATAAGAAACCTAAAGAAAAAAGAGGAGATAGCAAAAGCCCACCCAGAGATAGACCCGAGAGTCCTCTTCATAACAAGAGGCTACAACATCAGACCGACAGAAATGCAAGCAGCATTCGGAATCCGACAACTCAAAAAACTCGACAAAGTCATAGAGATAAAAAGAAAGATCGCCGAAGACCTAAGCAGAAGACTTGAACCATATAAAGAATACCTAATCGTACCAAAGGAGAGACCAAGAACAAAATACACATGGTTCGTCTACCCCCTCATCGTCAGAGAGACCGCCCCATTCACCAGAAACGAACTAACAAACTACCTAGAACAAAAGAAGATAGAGACCAGACTCATAGCAGCAGGGAACATGGCGGAGCAACCTGTAATAAAGCAAATCGAGCACAAAATAGTTGGCGAGCTCAGAAACGCACGCCTCCTGCACAGAAACAGCTTCTTCATAGGCTGCCACGCCGGCATACAGAAGCCCCAAATAGAATACATAGCAAAAACATTCGAGGAGTTCATAAACTCAAGAGTAAAAAGATAAAAAACCGAACCCAAGCTAACTCTTACCACGCCTAACAACACCAAGCACCTTACCAAATGATAACCCAAGCCAAATAATACCAAGATAACCGACTACAGCAGTAACCAAAACAGAAACCACGTGCGAAAACAGACCGGTAGCCAGCAGAAGATCAGACTCCGTAAACCCCATGGCCATAAAGATCAGAGTCCAATAAACCTCATACGTCCCAACATAACCAGGAGGTGCAGGTAAAAGATAACTCAACCCAACCAAAACACCACCCAGAACAAATGCCCCAATCGGAATCACAAAGTTAAACGCTGTAAAAATGAAAAATATCCCTAGACAGAAAGTGAACCAATCAGCTACCGTCAAAGCCATATTGATAAAGAGAAGCTTAACATTAACATACAAGGACTTCAAACCACTGATAAAGTTTTCAATGAATTTTAGAACTCTCGCCTTAGCCAGCAAGGGTACACGGATTGATAACCTATCCAAAAAGGTCAACATAGATTCTTCCTTTACCACCGCCAGAGCAGTTACAAAAAGTAAAGCTGCCACAACAACACCTACAACCCTAAATCCATGCATAATCCAACCCTGCGAGCCACTTCCAAGAGGCATGAAAAATACAGCGACCAGACCCATCCCTAGTAACCCACTCATGTCCAAAACCTTCTCAACAACTATCGATGACAGGCTCGGAGCAAAGTCTAGACTCTCCTTCTCGCCGACAACATAAGCTCTCGCAACATCTCCAACTCTAACAGGAAGCAACGTGTTGACAAGGAAACCCACCCCAATGATCCAGAAGAGATTGCTTACCCTAGCGGAATTCTTAAAAGGCTTCAACAACAACCTCCAACGTAAAGCTTTAAAAAAGAATGATATCAAAAGCGACAAAGAGCTGAAAAGAAGCCACACAGGTGAGACATACTGCATCATCGCCTGAAGCCTCTCAACACGAATATTCAACAGCATAAACACTAACAACAGTGAGCCAACAGAAAACAAAGTTATCATCTTAATCAACCAATCGTGTCGCCTAATAAAGTCACGAAATGGCCATCGAACCATACCTGTTACAGCATCGGTTCACGATATGTTATTCTTAAAGATTTTTGAACAAAGAGCATCACACATTTCCCGAATCTTCTGACCTCATATATCGACTGTTAATCCATTATCAACAGCGTCTTTGGTTTAGGAAGAGTAGCTCAAATTGGTTGGTAGCGTCTTCTAGGTTTTCTAAGCACCAAATCCCTAATCTTTCTCCCTCAACCACTTCTCATACAGTATTCTGTCTGCTGGTCTTCTCACATTAGTGATCTTTTCTTCTGTTTTTGCTTCTTGTATTAGTGCTACTCCTTCTCCGGCTCTTTGTGCTTCTAGCTTCTCTACTCTCTCCTCTAGCTCGCTTATTCTATCTTCGTGGTCTATTAGAATTTCTTCTATTGTTTCCTCTGTTAGCTGTTCTGCTCCTCCTCTGTATTCGCCTATTTTGAGTGCTTTTGCGTGCTTCTCCAAATGCTCTCTCGCCTGATCTTTATACTTCTGAGGTATCTTTGATTGGGGTAGCCTCGCTAATGCGTTTCTTAGGTGTGGTAGGTCCACCGTCTCATTCTCGTCTCCGCTTTTAACATCTTTGTTGTGGTGTGGGAACTTTCTTAGTGATCTTGGTGTTGTTTTGCCTTGCTCATCTTTTTTGCCTCCTGGTAGTATGACTGCGAACGCCTCATCGGGTAGATCGTTTATGTACTCCCTAGACCAGACGGCTTCGGCTCTTCTGGCTGCTTCACCTTTTATTATTGATGCTAGGGGGTCTCCTGGTGGTGTGTTTTTTT
>Ga0080004_1143914_pt1 | contig 24705 bp, 22 predicted proteins | sample WasSprMetagenome_FD_69207 | JGI IMG/M metagenome (GOLD analysis project Ga0080004, IMG submission 69207) | Sulfidic aquatic microbial communities from Washburn Spring, Yellowstone National Park, USA - WS (SPADES assembly) (version 2) | ecosystem: Environmental > Aquatic > Thermal springs > Hot...
GCTGTTAGCGGCTCGTCGAGTAGCAGCACGCGCGCGCCTGAAGCTAAGGCTCTAGCCAGCGCGACGCGCTGGCGCTGGCCGCCCGAAAGCTGGTAAGGGGAGCTTTCAGCTCTGTGGAGGCGCCCGACGCTCTGTCCAGGTGGCTGCTCGGCTACCTCAGGGCGATCGGTGTCGAGGATGTTAAGCTGACTAGGGACTCTGGCGATTACTCGTCGATCGGTCAGGCATACAGTGAGAGTGATGTCGTGATCGTGGCAGGGGCTGCCGGCAACCCCGACGCGGTGAGAGTTATTGCCGGGCTGCTCGGCCTGGGTGTAGAGGTCAACGAGGAGGCGCTAAACTATGTAAGGAGCTACTACTCGGACACGCTGGACGTGCCAGAGGGCTTGGAGAACCTGGCGCTAACCCCCGAGTTCAGCTACGTGGTGCCCAACGAGAGGGGCCCTGTGCCGGCCTTCGTGGCGATGAGCCTCACGGAGGACAAGATCATCGCAGGCTTGCCTCCTAGGCCCAGCGAGGCTGTTGAGTGCTTCGAGAGAGGCGTGCAGGACTTCATCCGCGAGAAGACCGGGAAGAGGTTCTCCGCCACAATGACCTTCCACCTAGCGTGCGACAGGAGTACAGCGGACATGCTTGCCGACGAGCTCAGCAGGGAGCTCCGGGGCGTCTTCGCGAGGTTCGACTTGAGGTTCCTCGGGAGGGAGGGGGCTCCGCTCACGCTCACCGTCTACGCCGGGACCGCGGAGGAGCTCTACGACACCATGGTGGTCGCGGAGGAGCTGCTCCAGAAGCTGGCTGCGCAGAGGGGCGTCCAGGTGCTCGGGGGAGGGATCTCAAGCCAGGCGACAGAAGAGAGCATCTTCTGATCAGGACGAGTGCACGGCGATATTCTCTGAGCAAAGCTTTAGCGAGGCTGAGGTACAATCTCGTGATCGCCATGAAGGTCGTCACCCCTCGTACCGGCGAGCGGTGGCAGGTAGTCTTCAGAGACGGCGATAGGTGGCAGGCAGGCATCTACATCCCCGAGAACACCTCTCGGGAGGAGGTGGTAGTCCTGGAGAGGCACAACAGGCCGGAGCTCTTCGTCCTGCTGGAGGGCAAGATAACTCTAGTGCTATCAGAGGACGGTGTCGCCCTAAAGGAGGTTGAGATGGAGCCCGGCAAGCTCTACGTGGTGGAGGAGTGGCACAACGCATACAGACCCGGCGGTGCGAAGGGTGTGGCGCTGGTCGTGGAGGCTCCAGACGTGGAGACGGAGTACATGAGCCTAGAGGTAGCGTGCAGGGAGGTCTAGCCTCAGCATCTTACCCTTTGCTCACCGATCGCCCAGCCATCGTGTCATCATCAAGGCGCACTGCTGCGAGCGCGGCGAAAAGCTTTACGCACTCCGAGTGTCTAGTTTTTCCTAGCTATGATGACAGAACTCCCCGCCTGATGAGGAAGATGAAGAGGTTTCTGGTCGCTGAGTGAGGAATCAGAGGCCCTTTGCAGCGCGGCGCATGGAAGAGAAGGAAGAGGGGCGGATCCTGGCAGCCTCGCGGAGAAAGCTGCGAGGCGGCAGAGTGCTACGCGCTTATCAGCTCGTAGATCCTGTCCTCCAGCTTCTGAAACTCCGGCGACCTCCTGTCCCTGGGTCTCGGGAGGTTCACCTCGATTATCTCGTTAACCTTGGCGGGTCTCGGCGAGAGCACCACTATCCTGTCGCTCATTAGGATGGCTTCGTCGACGTTGTGGGTAACCATGATTATTGCTCTCACGGTGGTGACGCCGTACAGCCAGAGGTCCAGCACCTCGGAGCGAAGGGACTCCGCTGTGAGTGGGTCTAGCTGCGAGAAGGGCTCGTCCATCAAGAGCAGCGTTGGCTCCACAGCGAGCGCCCTGGCTATGTTGACCCTCTGCTTCATGCCCCCGCTGAGCTCACGCGGGTAGAAGTCCTCGAAGGCTCGTAGGCCCACTAGTGAGAGGTACTTCCTGGCCTTCTCGTATGCCTCGTCCCTCCTAACCCCGCTAGCTCTGAGGGGTAGTGCGACGTTCTCGAGTACTGTGAGCCAGGGGAGCAGGGTTGGCGACTGGAATACGAAGCCCACGCGCTTGTCGGGGGTGTGGAAGACCACCTCACCGGAGTCCGCTTTCTCCAGGCCGGCGATTATTCTTAGGAGCGTGGTTTTCCCGCAGCCCGAGGGGCCCAGGATAGAGATGAACTCCTCCCCCACTTCCAGGGATATCCCCGCTAGGACCTCGAGGACTCGCTTATCCTCGATGAACGTCTTCCTCAGGTTGCTTATCGTGAGCACCTTCGGCATCCGCTACTCGCCTCCGTAGCGCCTCTCTATAAACCTGAAAAGTCTAACCCACAGGGTCTTGTTTACTAGCACTATGAACAGCGAGAGCGCTAGGGAAGTCGCGAGGAGGGCGGCTACGTTGCCCTGAGCTGCAGCCTTGCTGATCAGCGAGCCCACGCCTTGCATGTCGAAGGTTCTCCCGCCTATGTCCACGTACTCTGCCACGATGCTCGCGTTCCAGGAACCGCCCCAGGCGCTCAGCAGGCCGGTGGCCAGCGAGGGCAGGAGGCTTGGGACGAACACGTACCTGAGGTAGGGGAGGCCTTTGACTCGGTAGACCATTGCAAGCTCGTCGAGGTCCTTCCTCATGCTGGCAAGCCCGTAGACGATCAGGTTGAAGTAGACGTACCAGAAGGCGCCCTGCAGGTAGACTATGAGCATAACCACGCTCGGCCCCAGGGGGTGGCTGAGTGCGAGGTTGCTCAGCAGAGGCCACCAGACCACGGCGGGAATAGAGGCAAGCACTTCTCCTGCTATGCTCACAGCCATCGAGACGCCCCTGCTCAGGTGCGCGAAGTAGGCAATCATAACCGAGAGGCCTAGTGAGAGGAGCAGCACCAGCCCCACTCTGGGGAGGCTTTTCGCCAGCTCGAGAGGGAAGCTGCTAAGCACCGGAGCTGCCTCCTTTAGCGGCTCGAGGCTGAGCCCTCTCGCCGAGTACGCTACTGCTGCGGCAGCGAGAAGGAGCAAGGCCGCTTTAATGGGCCTGGGAAGCCTGAACACGACTCCAAGCTTTACCTCCAGCGAGGTGAGGACCTGGGCTAGGCCCCCCCACGCGTAGCCTACAGCGCTTTTCACAACCTCGAAGACTGCAGGCACGCCGGGAAGGGGTAGCCTCAGCACAGTGACCGCGGCGGGGTTCCAGAGGAGAAGGTACGTGGCTAGTATTGCTGCAAGCAGTACAGCTACACCTGAGTAGAAGCCAGCCAGGTCCTCCCTAGAGAAGCTGTCGAGGATGAGGCTGCCGATGCCCCTCAGCCTGTACTCCTCCTCTCCCAGGGACAGGACTTCCGCTGAGGTTAGGAAGAACCAGCCCCCCGCCCAGGAGACTAGGCTGTTGGCTATGATCGACTCCCTGCAGGCGGGGACGTATATGAAGAAGAAGCGGGCGGCAGGGCCGAGCCTGTAGACCTCCGCCATATCGTATACTGAGGGGTCCAGCGCCTTCAGCGAGGTGTACACACCGAAGATCATGTTCCAGACCAGGCTTGTGACTATCAGGAACACGGCGGCTAGCTCTAGGCCGAGACCCCCGGGGAGCAGCCTGGCGAGGAGGAGCAGCGCGGCCGGGAAGAAGCCAAGAATGGGTATTGACTGAAGCACATCGAGCACCGGCAAGAGCAGGCTCTCCACGGCTCTACTCCTCGCCATCCAGCTCCCCACGCTGATCGCCAGGAGCAGCGATATGATGTAGGCGGAGAACATCCTCGCCAGGCTGAGCGCTGTTGCGATCAGCAGCCCCTGCAGGAGCAGCATGACGACCGCCTTGAAGGTCCCCCGGCCCCTTTCTCGTGTAAAGCTTATAAACGTGGTGGAGTAGCATCCTTTGTAGCAGGGTGAGAGAGGGAGGTGTCGCAAAGCAGCGACAAAAGTAGGAGGGTTTTGCTCCCCCCGGACATAACCCCTGACCACGTGCTGGGGCTCCTGGAGATGCTCTACAGCTTAGGCGACAATGTGGACTCGATGTACATTGGGGACTCGCTTGGCGAGAGCGTGGAGACTCTGCCGCACGCTATAGACGTGGCGGAGGCGCTAGGGCTTGTTAGGGCTAGCGGTGGCAACCTGCAGCTGACAGAGCTCGGAAAGAAGGTTGTCAGGGGGGATCCCAAGACCGTCAGAAGGGAGCTGAGAAGGCACGTTGAAAAGCTGGAGCCGCTTGGAGAGCTCATACGCAAACTAAGGGAGAGGAAATCAATGAGTGTCGAGGAGTTCATGGAGATAATCGAGAAGCACTACCCTGGGAACTCGGAGGAGGCAGCGAAGAACGTTCTAATCTGGGGCGCGTTCCTCAACCTCTTCAAGATGGACGAGGACGACGAGGAAGTGCACCTCATACATTAAGTCTAAATGCTTTAGCCCTCTTGCATACTGGATGATGATGTTTGCTAGGGCCGAGGCATGAGGCTTACGGCGGAGGCTGAGCGACCGCTCTAAAAGAGCGTGAGCTGCTTTCCATCATCTCTGCGCTTGAGACCCTCCGGGAAGGAGTCTCTGACCGGGAGATACACTTTCTCGAAGAACTCGCTCTGACTGAGCAGAACCCGCTTGTCGAAGCTGCCCACGTACTCTAGGGCCAGCCTCCACGCCTCTTCGAAGGGCATTACCTCCTCGATCCTCCTGACAACCTCGCGCTTGAAGTCCTCGGGTCTCTGCTCGACACCACCCATCGTGAACCAGCCGTTGGGGCTCACGTATGCCTGCTCATCGCCCACGTAGACTACCACCCTGTCGCCCTCCTTGGCCTCCTCGACGGGCTTAGCCCCGGAGAGGCGGGGCCTGGAGGCGGCTGCCGGCACCCCCCTTCTCTTAGCCCAAGCGTAGAAAATCGCCCTGTTAAGGCCGAAGGAGTAGGCTTTCTCCAGGTCCCCCGTGAGGAGGTAGTACCTCGCCGCCTGGAGTAGCGCCATCACCTGGAACCTCCCTATAGGCATCTCCCGTAAAGATTGTCTGCGGGGTAGAAATTGCTATCCCTGACGTGCCGGTGCAGCGGCACGCTAGGGCGTGGCGCCGCCGTGCTAGGCTGCTTGCCCCGGTCGTGCGGCCTCAGCGCGCGGCCTCGCGGAGAGTCTCTCTTCTATTTTCCTAAGGAGTAGGGGTATGCCGATGCTGGAGTCTACGCTCGCGTCGAACACGAGCAGCTTGCCCAGCCTCATGTAGAACTTCACAACCTCGCTTGAGGCCTCGTAGAATTGCTTGAACCGTGTAGCCACCACTGAGGGATCGTCATCCCTTCTCCTGACCAGCGGTGCCCCGCAGCTGTCGCAGATGCCCTCCACGGTGGGGGGTCTCCACCTGGCGTGGTACACCCGACCGCACGAGGGGCAGTAGAGCCTGCCGGATATCCTCTCAACTATAACCTCCAGCGGTGCTTCGAGGAGGACCGCCACGTCGACTGGGGCTATTGTCTCCAGGAATACTGCCTGCGCCAGGGTTCTGGGGTAGCCATCGAGCACGTAACCCGATCTGCACTCCTCGCTTGAAAGATGCTTGCAGAGAATCTCGTTCACGATATCATCTGGAACCAGGATTCCTCTCTCCACGAAGCTCCTGGCCTTTAAGCCCAGCTCTGTGGAGGCCGATATCTCCCTCCTGAGGAGCTCTCCCGTAGAGATGTGAGGCACGCGGAATCTCGCTGCAATGGCTTGGGCATAGGTACCCTTGCCGACTCCTGGAGGTCCCATGACGACGACTCTTATCGGGCTCACCAGGTGTGATGTAAACTGATTAGTAATATTTATCTTTATCTTTAGGGCCAGCTTCTCGGGACCAAACTCCTTAAAAGTTATCGTGCTCGCTCACAGAGTGATGGCCGAGAATGTTCTGAGCTTTATGAGGGAGCCCTTGCCTCCCGAGGTTCAGGAGCTTCTGCGTAGGGGGAGCTTTTCCGAGGCTAAGTCCAGGATACTGAAGCTTCTTGAAGGCGCGGAGGGGGTAGGCAGGGCCAGGCTTCTCTTCGAGCTTGAGAGGATGGAGAGGGTTCTCCACGAGTACCCCTACACCGTCGAGGAGGCTTTCGCGCTCCTCTCCCGCGAGGTCAGCGGCTTAACGAGGGAGGAGTTTGCCTCGCTGGTCAGAGCAGGCTGCGTGGACAGCCTCAGCGTGGACGGCGAGTTGAGGGTTTTCAGGAGGTTTGTCCCGAATGCCTTCTGGCTGTGTCCAGAGCTCAAGGCGAGGAGGGTGCGCGGGGAGGATGAGCGGGAGGCTATCGCGAGGGAGGCGCTGCGGTGGAGGGCTGAGCGCGTGGTTGCAGCGGCGCGTGAGAAAGGAGGAGGGTACGTGCTGCCGCTGAGGTATAGGGTCGAGGCCCGCCTCAAGGTTAGGGACAGGGGCGGCTGCAGGTCCGCCCTGAGGGTGTGGCTGCCGCTACCCCGCCAGGACGAGCTTCACCCAGAGGTGAGGATTGTCGAGGCGAGCCCCCAGCCCCGCTACGTAGCCCCTCCCGATCACCCACAGAGGACTTTGTACTTCGAGCTGGAGCCTGGCGTGGACGAGGTGCGCGTAGTCTACGAGTACGTCTCCAGGGGTTTCCACGTGGAAGTGGACCCATCTAGGGTTGAGGAGGGTTACCCCGAGGAGCTGTCGCAGTACGTTGACGAGAGGCCCCCGCACATAGTCTTCACCCCCCTGCTGAGAGAGATCGCTGCTAAGGTTGTTGGCAGCGAGAGGAATCCCTACCTTAAGGCTAGGAGGATCTGGGACTGGGTGACATCCAACGTGAGGTACACCTACGCCCAGGACTACGCGCTCTACGACAACATCAGCGAGTACGTGGCTACTCACAGGAGGGGGGATTGCGGCATGCAGGCCCTGCTATTCATTACCCTCTGCAGGATCGCCGGCGTGCCGGCCAGGTGGCAGTCGGGCTGGTACATGAACCCTGTGAGCCACGGCATGCACGACTGGGCGCAGTTCTACGTGGAGCCTTACGGCTGGCTCTACGCGGACCCCAGCTTCGGCAACAGGGTCAGGGGCGAGTCCTGGAGGTCGGAGTTCTACTTCGGGTCCACCGAGGGCTATAGGCTGGCTGCAAACGTAGAGGTTTCGGCCCAGTTCACGCCGCCCAAGCACTACTTCAGGTCAGACCCGGTGGACAGCCAGAGAGGCGAGGTGGAGTGCGAGGAGGGGAACCTGTACTACGACAAGTGGGACTTCGAGCTGAGGATACTCAGCGTGGAGAGAGTTAAGGAGCCTGAGTGACGGCGCTATCATTATAACCACCGCAATGTAGTCGTGATTATGTAATGGTGGTTATAGACAGGTGGGAGTGCTGGAGCCTGCAGAAAGGCCTGGCTAGTGGAGCCTGGCTTCTCGTCTACGGGCGCAGGAAAACCGGTAAAACATTCCTACTAAGGAGCTGCGTCAAACCAGCAGTCTACGTGACTGTGGGCAGGAGTGGTCTCTGCCTCGTTGAAGAGGATGGAGAGCCGCGCAGCGTGAGCCTGGAGGAGGGTGTGAGGGCAGCCCTGCGAGCTGTCGAGAGCGGCTACACAGCGGTTATCGACGAGTTCCAGCGGCTGCCAGAGGAGTACTGGGACCTCATAGCGGTTTCGCGGGCGCGGAGTGAGGGGAGGCTGGTTCTGTGCGGCTCCAGCTTGGGCGTGGTGTCGAGGGTCTTCGACAGGAGGAGCCCGCTGCTCGGCCTCTTCGCACCCATTAAGGTTGATCTCGCATCACCTTCCGACACCCTAGCGTCACTCTCTAGAGCCCTGAGCCCCATCGAGGCTGTGAAGTGGTCTGTCATTGCCCGTGACCCCTGGATCCTCGGCCTCCTCGAGCCGAGAGGCGATGTTGGGGATGCAGTGGCGGAGAGCGCACCCCTGCTCATAGCGTCCGCCTCCGGCCTAGTGGGCGAGGTGTTCCGGGAGGAAGAGAGAAAGCTAACTCAGCTGTACGACGCCATCCTGAGGCTGCTCGCGCTCGGCTACTGGTCATCTGCCGTGCTCGCCCAGAAGCTGCACGAGGCTAGGCTGCTCCCGAGGCCTGAAGCCTCCCTCGTCACCGGCATGCTCGCCCAGCTGGCTGCCATGGGTCTTGTCGAGCGCGTTAAGCTGTGGAAGACCCCGGGGGCGAGGGTCTACTACAGGCACAGGTCCAGCCTGCTCTCGCTCCTCATGCTCCTAGAGGAGAAGGGCTTTGAGGCTGGCTACAGGCTGGGCCGCGAGGTCGTCAGCAGCGCCCTAGGCTTCGAGGCGCAGTTCTTCGTCGGCGAGCTGCTGGCAGAGACCACTGGGCTGAGGCGCGCCTACTCCATCATAGACGCATGGGACGTAGACGTCGTGCTCCTCAAGGGCGAGAAGGCCGTCGCAGGGTACGAGGTGAAGCTAGGCCCCTTTTCAAGCTCGGAGGCCTCCAAAGCCGTGGAGCGCATCAGGGGCCTCGGCATCCCTAGAGCAGGCCTGGTCAGCCTGACCGAGGAGCCACCACAAGTGGCGGACGAGGGCTACGGTCCATCAGACCTTGTGGAGCTGGCCCGCGAGACTTCAAAGAGGTTAAGGCGTCATGCCCGCGGGCATGATTCCTAGGCCCCGGTCCCTAGATTCGTGTAGCATCTCCCTAGCACTGTTGCACGCTGGGTTAACGGGGATATAAGGGTTTCATGGAAACAGTTAAAAGCGTAATGGACCTTAATACCTTGTGCCCACGGCGAAAACCCTAAGCGTGCTGGCAGTGATCGTAGGGCTCGCCATCACGGCTTTCATTGTCTACGCCTTCTACGAGGCGCTTAGGACCAACCCCCAGAACCCATTCGAAGCCTTTGTAATCTCGAAGGCGTTCCTCGGAGCCTACCCCGTGGTTTACGCTGTGGGCGCGGCCATCTGGATTCTGGGAACAGTAGTCTTCCTCCTGGAGCTCGCAGGGTATACTCCCTCGCTGCGCGGCTTAAGGAAGAGCGGGATGGGCGTCGCCAGCTGGTCTGTCATAGACTTAGCGCTCGCCGCCCTGAGCGCAGCAGTCTACGGAGCGCTCCTCGTCGCCACCGCGCCACTGGTCATCTTCCCGGGCTTCACCTGGCTTAGGCCTGCGAACTCCCTAGCACCCCTGTTCGGCATGTTTTTCGGGATCCCCGGCTGCGTCGGCGTCGCCATCGGAAACCTGATTGCCGACATCGTTGGAGGCTACTTCGGCATTGGCTCGATAGGAGGCTTCATAGGGAACTTCCTCATCGCCTACCTGCCCTACAAGTTCGTGAGGGATCACTCCTTCTCGACGTCCGCATCCATTGGCGAGTTCTACCTGTGGGGCGTGCTCGCACAGGCTTTCGTAAGCGCGCTCTACATCTGCTGGTGGCTTGACTTCATGCAGTGGGCAGTAGGTCTGCCCATGTTCGTCACCTGGGGTATAATCGCGCCCACGATACTCAGCAACAACATAACCGTTAACGCTGTACTATCCCCCATCCTGGGCAGAATACTCTACCCGCTAGTGAAGGGGAGAGGTCTCTACTGGAAGGATAGAGTCCGGGTTGGCTCAGCCGCCTAGAGCTGCGGAAGCGAACGCGAATTTTTTAACCACCTTCCCTGGGTGCTAGCCCGTGCTCTCGGGCATATACGTGGAAGGCCGCTCGCTTTTCCACAACCTGGACCCTCGCGCGAAGCTGCTCTGGGCCCTGCTGGTGCTCGCAGCATCCATAGCAGCGCAGTTCAACGGGTTGAAGAGCCTCCCGGTTTTCATCTCAACGCTGATCGCCCTCTCGCTCTCGGGGATCGGCGCAGGACTTGCAGCACTGCTGGTGTTCAACGCCTCAGTCTTCCTACTAGTGACGACCCTGGTGTGGGCAGGCATGTATGCCTCTCAAGGTACACCGCTCGTGACAATCGGCTTCCTTAGGATCACCGATGTGGGGCTGCTTGTGGCTTCGGGGAAGTTCTTCCTCATAGTGAACCCCATTCTGGCCTTTGTTGTGTTCTTCACGACGACCAAGCCGTACCACATCTCGTGGACCCTTGAGAAGGTGGGTGTACCCTCCAAGCTCGCTTTCTCGTTTGTGATCGCGCTTAGCCTGCTGCCAGGGGTTGTCAGAGCAGTAAGAGATGTCACCGACGTTCAGAAGCTGCGGGGGCTGAGCCTCGACAAGGGCAGCCTCCTCGAGAGGCTGAGGAAGCATGTGCCGGTGATAGTCCCCGTGATCTCGAGACTGCTCAGCGACGTGTGGGACTTAAGCATGGTGCTTGCATCGCGGTGCTTCGGAGTCTCCAGGAAGCGCTCCTACGTGGAGGAGCCGCACTGGACGCGAAGAGACACTGTCTTCGTGCTGATATCTGCAGCATTCTACCTCGGGGTGGTTGCATGGGCAATGCGGCCGTAACTGTTCGAAACCTCTGGGCTAAGTACGTGGGCTCCGGGGACTGGGTGCTAAGAGGCGTGAACCTGGAGGTGCGCGAGGGGGAAATGCTGGTTCTCATGGGGCCCTCAGGCTGCGGGAAGAGCACGCTCCTCAAGGTGCTCGCAGGCCTCCTCCCCTGGGTTATACCCGGGACTGTTGAGGGCGAGGTGCTGGTAGCCGGGGTAGATGTACTGAGGTACGGGTACAAGGGGCTGGCAGGCAAGGTCGGCGTTGTCTACCAGAACCCCGAGGTTCAGGTAGTGACAAGGTCCGTTTTTGAGGAGCTCGCCATGGCTCCCGAGAACCTGGGGCTCCCCAAGGAGGAGGTGCGCGCCAGGGTCGAGTCAGTCGCTAAGGCACTGGGCCTGGAGGACTATCTTTTCAAGGACCCCCAGAGCCTCTCTGGCGGCGAGAAGCAGCTCGTAGCCATAGCGAGTGTCCTCACGATGAGGCCTAAGGTGCTCCTCCTCGACGAGCCCACATCGATGCTAGACCACTTGGGCACTAGGCTCGTCCTCGACTTGATCACCCAGCTCAAAAAGGAGTACGGTCTGACGATAGTCGCCGCTGAGCACAGAGTGGAGTGGGCAGTCGAGGTGGCAGACAGGGTCGCCGTTATGAGCGATGGTGCTGTAGTGCTCGAAGGCTCTCCCAGCGAGGTCTTCAGCAGGGTGGAGGAGGTTCAGAAGTACGGTGTGAGGCCTCCCGGAGTCAGCGAGGTTGCTTACAACCTCGTGAGGATGGGCTTCCCCATCAGGATTCCCGTGAGGCTCTCCGAGATGGAGGAAGTGCTGGGAGGTGGCTGACGGTGATAGTCTTCGAGAAGGTTAGCTACCAGTACCCGCGAGGTCCCCTGGCTATCAGGGATGTTACGCTGGAGATCAAGAAGGGGGAGTTCGTGGGGGTGATCGGGCACAGCGGTGCCGGTAAGACCACGATGGCGAAGCTCGCAGTGGGCCTCCTCAAGCCGACGAAGGGCCGCGTCCTCGTGGAAGGCATGGACACAGCGAAGACCCCTGTCTCGGAGCTCGCGAGAAAGGTGGGGTACGTCTACCAGAACCCCGACATGATGCTGTTCGCCTCCTCCATCCTCGAAGAGGTCTCCTTCGCTCTCAGGAACCTGGGCTACCCGGAGAGCGAGATCGAGGAGAGAGTGCTGAGGGCCCTGCGCGCAGTCGACCTCAACAAGCCCCTGTCAGCCTCCCCCCACGCGCTGAGCTTCGGCGAGAAGCACAGGCTGGCTATAGCGTGCGTTCTGGCGGTCGAGCCTGACTACATCATACTCGATGAGCCGACCACAGGGCTGGACTACTACAGGTGCCTCCTGCTCTTCGAGGTCCTGCAGAAGCTGCACCGGGCAGGGCGCACGGTGATCGTAATCACTCACGACCTCGACCTCCTCGCGCGCTTCTCGACCAGGGTGATAGTCCTGGAGCGCGGCACAGTGATCAGGGACGGAAAGCCGCGTGAGGTGCTCGGCGACGTCGAGTTTCTGAGCGAGCACGGCTTCGTGCCCACTCACCTGCTGCAGCTGGCGAGGAGGACGGGCTCTGAGGATCTGACCCCCGAGGGCGTAGCCCGCGCGATAGCAGCACGTCTCAGGCGGCAGGCATCTGCTTGAGCAGGATCTTTCTCAAGTAGACCCAGGCTGCCAGCGCTAGCAGCCAGAGGGAGACCGTTGCAAAGGCGGCCGAGGTCATGGCGTCGTAAAGAGTCATGGACGATGAAAATGCGAGCAGCAGGGAGGTGTAGAAGAGGGGGCCGAGGGTCCAGCCAAGGTTGTTGAGCACGTTGTAGACAGCGAACACCGTGCCCCTGTACTCCGGGGCTACAACCTCGCTCAGCACGGTGTTTATGTTGGGGTACGCGAAGGTTGTGAACATCATACCCGCCAGGGCTAGCAGCGCCGGAGGCAGCAGGGACTGGAGGCTTGCATCTCCGCGCGGGTAGGGGTAGAGGATCATGAGGGACATTGCCGCGTAGCCCACCACCACTCCCAGCACGGAGACCTTGGTTCTCCCGGCCAGCCCCTCCCTCCCGGCGATTCTATCGCTGAGCAGGCCGCCCACTATGTGCCCTACGGCTATTGAGAGCGTGGCGAGGGCTATCATCAGCGAAGCAGTAGCTGTCGGCAGCCCCCACTTCGTCGATATGTAGTCTATCGAGAACACACTCAGCATCCCCCAGGGGATGGTCCAAGGAGTGATCATCAGCAGCACGGTGGCAACGGCGGGGTTGGAGAGGCTGGGCAGTGCCTTGCGCAGGCTGTACTCGGCGGAGGCAGCTGGAGCCCTGGCTCCGCTCTCCTTCGAGAGGGTTACGAGGAGAAAGCCCAGGATCACTGCGGCGAGCCCCACGGCGGCGTAGGCGCTCCTCCAGTTGAGGAGGGCCCCAGCGGTCACAATGCCTAGGATCATCGCCAGGACGCTCGAGGAGTAGTAGACCGCGTAGCCAAGCCCCCTCCTCTCGCTCGGGAAGATGTCCGAGATGAAGGCGTACATGGCAGGCCCCATTCCCACGTAGCCAGCCCCGTAGAGCGCGAAGAACGAGAGCAGCTGCCAGTAATCGCCGGCCGTCGAGACGAGCAGCAGGCCTAACCCCATGATCACGCTGAGCACGAGGATCACCGGCCTACGGCCCCACTTGTCCGCCAGCACCCCTGTGAGCAGCGTCGTTGCGAGACCGACTCCCTGCAGAACGGTTGCTATGAGGCCCGCGTAGAACCTCCACTCCGCCTCCGTGACCCCTATGATGAGCCCCTCCGATCTCAGCGTCTTCAGTATCGGGTTGAGCATGTAGTAGCCCATCATGTAGGAGATCACGAATAGGGCAAGGGCGGCGGCGAGGGGCAGGAGTCTCCCGCTCATGCCAGCCACCTCTCGAAGAAGCCGACGACCCTTCTCTCGTACTCCTCGGGCACCTCGAGCACGGCTCTCACGTGGCCCACGGGCACTACCCAGAGCTCGGCCCTGGGGTTCGCTTTGGACAGAATGCTGTAGAACCTCTTGACCTCCTCGAGCGGCACAAGGGCGTCCTTCTCCGCCGCCACCACGAGGAAGGGCTGCTTGATTCTCTCAGCGTACTTGTACATGACGAGGTCTTCCAGCCTGACCCCGGCCCGCCGAGCCGCAAGCCGCACCACCAGGGGGTAGACTGCGAGCAGTAAGTGGCGCAGCGGGGCCCGCGCCTGCCTTACCCAGTTCCTCCCCGAGCTCACCACGTCGATGTAGGGGCTGTCGGCCACAGCCGCCTTAACCCTGCTGTCCAGCGCGGCCACCATTATCGTGATAGCCCCACCCATCGAGAAGCCTATGAGGCCCAGCTTAGCCCCAGCACCGCGCTTCTCCAGCCAGTCGAGAATCCTTCTCACATCCCCGGCCTCCAAGTAGCCCAGCGTGGTGAACTTCCCCTCGCTCTCCCCGTGAGCCCTCATGTCGAAGAGAGCCACGTTGAAGCCCCTGCGAGCAAGCATCTCCGCGGCCCTCCTGACGTAGTCACCCCACCTTGACGAGGTGTAACCATGGATGACGACCACCGTCCTGTCAGTTCCTCTTGGGATAAACCACCCCCTCAGCTTGTACCCATCGTGGGTCTCCACGACAACCTCCTCGTACTCGTACCCGAGATCTCTCGGAGTCCACTCGCCCCTGCGCCTCGGCGGCCTCAGCAGCTTCCCGGAGACTACGTAGGCGAGTGCAAGAAGAGCGGCGGCAGCAGCGAGGATTACGAGCAGGAGTACAAGTAGCGCGTTCATACGGGTACTCTGGCACAACACATCACATATAAACCTTGTGGATCAGGTCAATCAACAAAAACCGTTGTTAGTCTTCCCGAATGATAGGGGCGCTTGAGAAAGATTAATCTGGAGCCTAGAGGGTTTCTCCGCGCTATGGTTGACTACAAGCTTGGAGAGGCGCAGGTAGAGTTCCTGAAGGAGCTGACCGAGATCCCCGCCCCCTCGGGCTTCGAGGACCCTGTTCTCGCGCTGATCAAGGAGCGCTACAGCAAGTACGCCCACGAGGTGCGGCGCGACAACCTCGGCTCCCTCGTGCTGGTGAAGCGCGGCAAGTCGGAGAGGCCCAAGGTCCTGGTGGCAGGGCACGTGGACGAAGTGGGCTTCATCGTGACTGGCATCACCAACGAGGGCTTCATCAACTTCACACCGCTGGGCGGCTGGTTCGAGCAGGTGCTTCTCGCGCAGAGGGTAGTGATAAGGACGAAGAACGGCCCCGTCATAGGCGTCATCGCGAGCAAGCCACCGCACCTCCTGACACCCGAGGAGAGGCAGAAGGTCGTGCAGATCAGCCAGATGTACATAGACGTGGGCGCTACCAGCAAGGAGGAGGTGGAGAAGCTCGGCGTCAGGATAGGAGACCCCGTGGCCCCCTGGTCCCCCTTCACCCGGACGGCTTTCAGCGACAGGGTGATGGCGAAGGCGCTTGACGACAGGATCGGGGCGTTCATCGCCTTTGAGGTGCTCAGGTACCTTAGCGAGAGCGGGGCCGAGCACCCGAACACGTACTACGCAGCCGCCACGGTGCAGGAGGAGGTGGGGCTCAGGGGTGCCGAGACCGTGGGCTGGGTTGTCGACCACGATGTCGCCATAGTCGCTGAGGTGGACATAGCTGGAGATGTGCCAGGCATAAAGCCCCACGAGGCGCAGGCTAAGCTCGGTAAGGGGCCCACGGTGGTTGTCTATGACCGTTCCATGATACCCAACCAGAGGCTGAAGGAGTTCGTCATACAGGTGGCTGAGGAGGCCAAGATCCCCTACCAGCTCTCCGCAGTCAGCGGCGGGACAGACGCGGGAAGGCTGCACCTCTACAGGGGCGGCAGGCCTAGCATCGTGATCGGCGTCCCCACGAGGCACATCCACAGCCACGTAAGCGTGATCAGCCTCTCAGACCTAGAGAACGCAGTCAAGCTCGTAGCAGAGCTCGTGCTGCGCCTAGACGAGGAGACGGTTCGGAGGTTCACGGAGTGAGGAGTTCTTAAGGCAACTTAAAAATATTTATCTTTGCGTATAAATGTATGAGGGCGTCCAATGCTACCTGGCGATCTGAGAGCTACCTTGGAGAGAAAGGGCGTAAAGCCTGCGCATGCTTTCACAGCTTCGCTCATGGCGGCTTTCCGCGAAGTGGGAGTTCTGAACTTCGGGGTAGTCTACATAGCCACTGAGAAGGTGGGCAGGAGGCTCGCCAGCATATACGGGAGGGAGGATAGCCCGGGGAAGTCTCTGGCGAGGATCGCGGAGATGCTCGAGCTCGGGGAGTACAGGCTGGAGGAGGGAGGGGGTGAGATCGTTTTCGCGATGAAGTCCGAGTCGTGTAGGCTGTGCCCCAGGCGCGTGGGCGGCCTAGAGCTACCTGGGAAGCTGTGCCCCCTGCCGGGCCTGCTGAGCGGCTTCGCTGGAGTGCGGGCGGAGCAGGACGTGAAGAGGGAGGGCGAGTACTGCGTTATCCGCCTGAAGCCTGAGAGCCCGGCTTAGCTGCCCGATGGCAATATATCCGGGTCTCACGCTCGAGAGACCGATGAGGGAAGCAGCGGTAGCACTCCTGGTGGCAGTTCTCCTGCTGTCGCAAGCCGCTCTCTCGCAGCCGGCGCTTCCAGGCGTGCCTGCCCTCTCCCAGAGGGCGGTAACTCCGGATATAGGGCTGGGCAAGCCCGCGGTGGTGAAGCCTGGAGGTAGCTTTCAGTTCACGCTGCCGGGCCTCAGCGTGTCGCAGGGCTACATCTACACGGTCGTGCTGGAGGGCGGGAAGCTAAAGCTCCTCAACTACACGGTCCCCGTATCCGTGTCCGGCCAGCAGGTAACAGTAGCTGTGCCCAGTGAGGTTAGACCCGCGCTCTACGACCTGGTGCTCGTAGGCCAGGGCAGGGTGGAGGTGCCGAGGAGCGTCTGGGTGATCGACCCCAGCGCCTCCAAGCTGAGGATCGTCCACGTCTCGGACCAGCACTACGGCGCAGGGCAGCCCGATGTTATCACAGGTGACAGGAACAGGTTCTCAGGCTACATCGTGGCGTCGCTGCTGTCCCCCGACCTCATTATAGACACGGGCGACGTGGCTGACACCGCGAGCGAGCAGCAGTACAGGTGGGCCTACGCGTACGAGCGAGCGTTCCTGTATGGTTTCCCGATGTTCGCCATACCCGGGAACCACGACACGCCACCAGACGCCTACATTGGCTACTACGGCTCCCCATGGTGGTACAGGCTCATCGGCGACCGGGTTCTCATCATCGGCCTGTACTCGTACGAGCAGGGCTACGTGCCGCTCGAACAGCTGAAGTGGGCTGAGGAGGTGCTCAGGAAGCACGCCTCTGTCCCAGTTAAGATCATCCTAGTGCACCACCCGGTCTTCTACTACCAGGGCGAGCTGAAGACCACGTACGACGACGAGAAGGTAATCTACCCGTACGACCCGCAGAAGTCCCCCGGTTCACCCATCTACTCCACCTGGAGCGGCAACATGGAGGCTACGCGCTACTTCCTCAGGCTGGTGGAGGAGTATGGGGTGAACTTCGTCTTCTCGGGCCACGTCCACCGCGACCTCTACGTCAAGTACACGAGCACCAGGACAGGGCGCACCACGTACTTCGTGACTACTACGACCCTTGGGATGGGCTCCGCGATATACGACGGCCTCGGCTCCTTCACGATAGACCTGGGCACCGGGGCGATAGACTTCCCTGTGAAGCCCAAGTCCTTCATAGGCTTCGCCAACGAGAGCAGGAAGCTGGCCCAGAACTCAATCCCCGTGGGCACCTACCCGCCCACCAACAGCCTGGGTGTCGCTAACCAGGTCTTCGTGCCCGCTGCGCTGTACCAGTCGGAGCACGCCTACGTCATAACCCTGGAGAACAGGCTCGACTACCTTCAGCTCGAGAACTCCGTGGTCTGGTGCCTGCCATGGTCAGGCAACCTCACAGTCAAGGTGGAGCAGAGCGGCGGCGCGGAGTTCACAGTCCTGGACCAGCTGCGCGCGGGCGACAAGCTCTTCCTCGGCGTCCGCATAAGGCTGCCGCCGCAGGGTAAGCTCACAGTGGTCCTCGCCAACGCCCCCGACCTCGAAGCCCCCAGGGTGAAAGTCGGGATGGTGAGCCCCGAGAAGCCCGCGCCGGGCTCAACCTTCACCGCCCTCGTAGAGGTGGAGGACGGGGGGTGGGGTCTCGCGAGCTTCTCCGCGAGCATGCTTGCAGGAGGCGCCGAGATCCCCGTCGAGGCCCAGCTCTACCTGCCGGGCACGCTGGCAGACCCCGTCGGCAAGTACGTCTACAGGCTAACAGCAAAGGTCCCCAGCGGCACCCCTGAGGCTAAGCTTGTCTTCACGGCGGTGGACTTCGCCGGGCGCGTGACCCGGCAGGAGTACGCGCTCCCCCTAGCGCTCCCTGAGGTGAAGCCCCCGGCCGAGCAGAAGCCGAGCACCGCGCAGGAAACCCCCCAGCCGCAGCCCAGCCCGCCCCAGCCGCCCGCTCAGCCCTCGGAGACGAAGCCCGCTCCGGCTGCTCCACCTGTCGAGCAAGCACCACCCAGCGTGATCACGCTGATCATCTTTGCGCTCCTGGCAGTTGCCGTGGCGCTACTGCTCGTAGCAGCCTTGCGCCGGGGAGGCAGAGGCCCCAGTGCTGCCGATCGTGCACGCTAGCTATTTAATTCCAAAGGGGTTTTTTCTACCGATGAAGACAGCGAAACTCCTTATCGCACTCGCTGCGGCCGCCCTTCTTATCGCAGCGCTCAGCGCTCAGGCACAACCGGTCGTCGTGGCTGTAGACCTAGGGCACGGCGAGAGCAGCAAGTACCTCAACTACATCATGGGCAATATCACGTTCGTCACGTGGAGGATTATTAAGGGCCCGATAAACGCCTCCGTGCTGAAGGGCGTGGACATCCTGCTCCTCGGGCAGCCCACTGTCGCCTTCAGCCCCGACGAGATCAAGGCGATAAAGGACTGGCTGAACACGGGCAACAAGGTTCTCTACGTGGCCGGCGACAGCGACTACGGCCCGGGTGGGAAGACGATCACTCAGATCAACGACCTTCTAGCGGGTATCGGCACCAAGCTCAGGCTGGAGCACGGCGCTGTCTACAGCGACTACCCGGAGATGACCGCTAAGGCTTACTACAGGATGCTCACCTTCGTGGAGCCGGACAGCTACCCGGGACTTAACACCGAGATGCTGAAGCGGGATGTCACGCTGCCCGTGCTCATGCACGGGCCAGGCTGCGTGATCTGGGTTGACGAGAAAGGTGCCTTCCACGACCCCGTCAAGGAGAAGTTCCCCGGCCTCATAAGGCTCGTGTGGGCCCACAAGAGCTACATGGGCGACAACACTCCGCCGACGCCCTACCTTTACGACCTGATGTCCTACGGCAAGGGTACCGGGGACCACGACTTCGTCATGTACGCGGCTGAGTACTGGCCAGACAAGAACGTGCTGATAGTGGTGGCTGGTGAGAGCTTGTACGGCGACTACGAGCCTGCGTGGGCCTCAAGCTACTACGGCGTAGCGCTGGACGGGCCGACCTTCGTCACGAACCTGTTCCGGTGGTGGGTCTACGTAATCACGGAGGCACCGCTGCAAGCCAGGATAGCGCAGCTCTCCACCACGGTCTCCGAGGGCTTGAGCAAGGTGAATAGCGCGATCAGCAGCCAGTCGGGCGAGATCCAGAAGCTCAAAAGCGATGTTCAGAGCCTGCAGTCCAGCCTGAACAAGCTCTCCAGCGACTTAAGCTCCCTCTCCAGCTCCCTTAACTCGCTAGCAGGAACCGTCAACACGCTGATGATCATCTCAGCCGTCGAGGCCATCCTGATAGTCGCGGCGCTAGCTCTCATCCTACTCAGGAAGCCCAAGGCCTCCCAGTAGGCGCGGCACAACCCCCGGAAACAATAATTCTTTACCTTTCCCCGCTATCTTCTGGAGGGATTTCTAGCAATAGAAATTTGAGGCTTTGAAGCTCTCTCCTGAGTGATGGGTGCAGCTGGCAAGCGGAAGACAACCCTGATGTTAGCCGTAGCTGTGGTCCTCGTGGCTGTTCTCGCGCTAGCAGCTTTCTTCCTCATGCCCAAGCCCTCGCAGCCCGTGCAGCCTCCCCAGCAGCCCACCCAGCCCCAGCAGCCTTCTCAGCCTGCACAGCCCCAGCAGCCACCCCAGCCCCCGCAGCCCCCCTCTCAGCCTCAGCAGCCCAGCCAGCCCCAGGCCGGGGTAACCCTCTACGTGATCACAAGGCACGAGCAGACGATACAGGATGTCACAAGGAGGCTATTCCTCAGCAGCGAGGTTGCGAAGAAGTACAACATAGTCAATATAGTGTTCCTGTCGGTGAACGCTGAGCAGTGGCCCGAGTACATCAGAAATGCAGCCGCTAAGGGGCGCGGTATTGACGTGGCCTGGGGAGGCGGCCCCACACTCTTCAACCTCCTCGACGAGCAAGGGCTCCTGGAGCCCATAGACGAGAGCAAGCTGCCAGAGTTCAAGCTCGTCCTCGAAGAGCTCAAAAAGATCCCACCCACGATCGCGGGCGCACCCACGTACAAGGTTGGCAGCGATGGGAAGATACACTGGATAGGCGCGAGCGTGAGCAGCTTCGGCTTCACGGTGAACCGGGACCTCCTGGCCAGGTACAACCTCCCGACCCCGCAGAAGTGGGCGGACCTCGGCAACCCCGTCTACGCGCGGGCGCTGCCCGCGGTGCCCCTAGTCGGCATAGCGGATCCCACGATGAGCACAAGCAACACGCGGATGTTCGAGATCATCCTGCAGGCCTACGGGTGGGACCGCGGCTGGAGGGCGCTAACCCTGATCGCTGCTAACGCCAAGGTGTATGGCGGGAGCAGCGACGTTAGGGATGCGGTGATCAGAGGAGATATAGCCGTGGGAACAACCATCGACTTCTACGGGTACACGGCCCAGCAGCAGAACCCTGCGTGCCTTTACATAATCCCCAGCGGCGAGACTATAGTGAACGCCGATCCTATCGCTGTCCTGAAGGGGGCTAGCCACCCCCGCGAGGCCGCGGTGTTTGTTGCCTGGGTGCTCAACGAGACGGGAGGTCAGCAGGTGTGGCTCGACCCGAACGTTAACAGGCTGCCCATAAACCCGAAGGTGTTCGAAACCCCTGAGGGTGCCAAGAGGCTCGACCTAAGGAAAGCCCTCGAGGACGTGCAGCGTGTAGGTGGAATTGAGTTCAACGAGACGCTCTCAACGCTCTGGGTGACTGCCGTTGTAAACTACTTCAAGGCAACGCTTGTCGACGCTCACGATGACCTGCAGCCCGTGTGGGCGCAGATAGCGAAGGCGTACCTGGAGAAGAGGATCACCCAGGAGCAGTTCGACAAGCTCGTGGACTCGCTCACAGCGCCGATCACGTTCACAGACCCGTTAACGAACACCAAGACAACCTTCACTCTAGATTACGCCATTAGGATCAGCAGGTACCTAGCGCAGGACCCCTCGATATACCAGTACCTGATGAACCAGTGGAGGGAAGCCGCTAGAGCACGCTACCTAAGCACGCAGCAGTTACTCAAGCAGATGCTAGGCTCGTAGCTTCAATGCTTGACCGCTTTTTTTACCAGGCGACCCTGGACTTCTGCTAAGTGTTACCAAATATACCCCGTCTGCTACCTGTGAAATGGTGCTATAGCCCGTGCACATCAGCAGAGGCTCCGTCTGGTTGGCGGGCTTCGCGGTTGCCGCGCTCTATACTGCGCTCTGGTTCCTCGACCCCAAGCTGGCGGGCTCTGCCGATGCCGTGCTCTGGCTCGCGAGCCTGGTGTCAGCGGGCGTGCTCTACCTGCTCGGCTACGATTACCGCTGGGTCAAGTTCAGCTCTGGGATGAGCTTCCTCGCTGTGTTCACGCTGCTCTACGACTTCTTCACCCTTGCTATAGGTGCCCCAGGTCCTCCACGGGCGGTCGCCTTCTTTCTGACACCACTGCTCGCTGTGGCCGCGGGTGGGTACCTGCGTGAGAAGGTGCTGTACCTGAGGCAGGCGCGGGAGGCGCGGAGGGGGACTGTCTCGCTTGCTCGCAGAGTAAGGAGTGCGCTCTACGAGCTAGACCCCCTGATGTGGTTCTTCCTGCTCTTCGGCACGGCATTCCTGGTAACCTTCCTCGTAGCCCCCCTCGCCTTTGTGCTCGTAAACGCGTTTCGCGCCCCGGCGGGCGGCGCGTGGTACTCGAACTTCCAGCGCATATTCACCGCTAGGGAGTACGTCAGGCTGGAGACGCTGCCCGGGGAGCAGTTCGCGTTCGATATCCCTCTTGACAGCGAGAAGCTCCTCGTGGTCAAGGGTATCAACTACGGCGTGCTGGTTAACAGCTTGATCCTCTCCCTCGTGGTCACGGCGGCTGCCACGCTGCTCGGCGTGATAGTGGCGTTCGTGCTCGCCCGGTACACGTTCCCTGGGAGGGAGCTCCTCAGGATTCTCTCCCTGGTGCCCCTCTTCGTGACGCCCTTTGTCAACTCCTACGTGGTGAAGATTCTCTTCAGCGAGTACGGCCCCATATCGGCGCTCACCAGCGCACTCTTCGGGTGGAAGCTCAGGATCGACGGGCTCGTGGGAGTAGCCCTCGCGCAGATCATCTCCTTTTACCCAATCGTCTACCTCAACGCCTACAGCGCCTTCCTCAACGTTGACCCGAGCACGGAGGAGCAGGCCGAGAACCTCGGAGCCCGAGGCTTCACCCTCTTCAGGAGCGTGACCTTCCCCCTAGCGCTCCCCGGGATCGTGGCCGGTGCCATAATCGTCTACATCTTCAGCCTGGAGGACGTCGGCGCGCCGCTGATCTTCCAGGAGTGGAACCTGATGAGCGCTCAGATCTTCAGGGGCTTTGTGACGCAGACAGGTATCGTGACGCCCGAGTCCGCCGCGCTCGGCATAGTCATGCTCTTCGTGGCTGTGATGGGCTTCCTCGCGATCCGCAACTACGTGGGGATGAGGAGCTACGCGATGATCAGCCGCGGAGGGCGCCTGGTCTCCAGGCAGAGGCCTCTAGGCTTCGCCGGCAAGCTGGTGGTCTACTTGGTCATCTTCCCCGTAGTGCTCCTGACCTCCTTCCCGCAGGTCGGGGTGTTCCTCCTCGCCTTCAACGTGATGCCTCCCAGGGGCTTCGAGATAAACCTGGAGGCCTTCACGCTGGATTACTTCTCCCGCCTCTTCCTGGACCCAGGGGTGTTCACGTTCATCAGGAACACGCTGGTCTACGCGTCTCTCTCGGTCGCGCTGGCCCTCACAGTTGCCATCATGGTGGGGTACGGTGTCAGCAGGATCAGAGTGAGCTGGCTCTCCAACGCCCTCGACACGCTAGCCACGGTGCCGCTGGCGATCCCCGGGCTTGTCATAGCGCTCGGCTACTACTACTTCTTCACGACCCTCTTCTCGGGGACGCCCCTGGACCCTGCCTCGATCGGCGCGTTCCAGGCCTGGGTCATCCTGGTCATCGCGTACAGCGTGAGGAAGCTGCCCTACGTGGTCCGCTCCGTGTACGCGGGCTTCCAGCAAGTGCACGTGGGCCTCGAGGAGGCTGCGATGAACCTGGGGGCGACCAGGGCTAGGGTTGTCTTCGGGGTGACGCTCCCCTACGTGATCTCCTACGTGTTCAGCGGGGCTGTGCTGGGCTTCATCTACATGGCGACGGAGGTGAGCACGAGCATAACAATTGGGGGCTTCAACCCCTCGCAGGCGCCGATGACCTACTACATGATGAACGTGTACAAGGGCGGGTCCCCGGTCGGCGTGCAGATAGCGGCTGCGATGGGTGTGCTGCTTATATTAATCCAGCTCGCCGCGATACTCACCGTGGTGAGAGTGCTCAAGCAGAGGTATGCCTTCATCGGGGTGTAGTCGCATGGTGGGGATCAGGCTCGTGGGCGTGAGCAAGGTCTACGGCCGCGTCAGGGCCCTCGACAGGGTCTCCCTCGAGGTGAGGGACGGGGAGCTCTTCACGATCCTCGGGCCCAGCGGCTGCGGCAAGACGACCCTGCTCAGGGTTGTCGCCGGCTTCGAAGTCCCCGAGGAGGGGAGGGTCTACTTCGGCGACCAGGATGTGACGTTCCTGAAGCCCTACATGAGGAACACCGCCATGGTCTTCCAGAACTACGCGCTCTGGCCGCACATGACCGTGTTCGAGAACATCGCATACGGGCTGAGGATCAGGAAGAGGCAGCTGGGACTGAGCGACGAGGAGATAGAGCGCAGGGTCAGGGAGGCCCTGAAGCTGGTCAGGCTCGAGGGGCTGGAGGACAGGTACCCCCTGCAGCTCAGCGGGGGCCAGCAGCAGAGGGTCGCCCTCGCCCGCGCGCTGGTCGTCCAGCCCAAGGTGCTCCTGCTCGACGAGCCGCTGAGCAACCTGGACGCCAAGCTGAGGCTGGAGATGCGCGAGGAGATAAGGAGGATCCAGAGCTCGCTGAGGATCACCGCGATCTACGTGACGCACGACCAGGAGGAGGCGATGAGCCTGGCGGACCGCATAGCCGTCATGAACAGGGGCAGGGTGCTGCAGGTGGGGACGCCAAGGGAGATATACTCGAAGCCGAGCAACCTCTTTGTGGCAACCTTCATCGGCAGGAGCACGTACCTTGCGGGGGAGGTTGCCGAGGTGGTGGGGGATAGGGTCAAGCTCAGGGTGGACAGCCAGGTGCTGGAGGGCTTCCTGGCGCCCGGCTACAGCGTCAGGGAGGGCGAGAGGGCTGTGGCGATCATGAAGACGGAGGACTTCTCGGTGGAGGGGTCAGGAAACACCCTGGAGGGGGTTGTCGAGATGACGATGTTCATAGGGATGTTCAACCAGGTCAAGGTCAGGGTGGGGGACCAGAGGATCACAGCTCTCCTGGAGCCCTCCCTCGACATCCAGCCAGGGCAGAGGCTGAGGCTCAGCATACGGCCCAGCGATGTGAGCGTCTTCCCGCTGGCTGGATGGGAGGAGGAGGTCTTCGCCTGAGGGGAAGCGCGGCGAGCCATGCGCGAGGCCCTGCTCTACGAGAGGCTCCGGGGAGGGCTGGTAAGGTGCAACCTCTGCGAGCGACGCTGCCTGATCAGCGACGGCGGCAGGGGCTTCTGCGGAGTCAGGGTGAACAGGGGTGGCACCCTGTACACGCTCACCTACGGCAACCTCTCAGCAGTTGAGTCGAGGCCTATCGAGATAAAGCCGTTCTTTCACTTCTGGCCTGGCTCCACAGCCCTAACCTTCAGCTCGTGGAGCTGCAACTTCCGCTGCCCCTGGTGCCAGAACTGGCACCTCTCCAGGACTCTGCCCAACGAGGCGCGCGGCCTCGATATACCCCCTGGCGAGCTGGTGGAGCTCGCCGTGAGGCCGG
>Ga0080004_1237451_pt1 | contig 24692 bp, 23 predicted proteins | sample WasSprMetagenome_FD_69207 | JGI IMG/M metagenome (GOLD analysis project Ga0080004, IMG submission 69207) | Sulfidic aquatic microbial communities from Washburn Spring, Yellowstone National Park, USA - WS (SPADES assembly) (version 2) | ecosystem: Environmental > Aquatic > Thermal springs > Hot...
CCCCGAAATCTCTATGCCTTTTTCCTTCCCCCCCTCCTTTACGTTCTCCAGCCTCTCTATGGTCGCCTGTATCCTCTGAACCGCTGCCTCTATGCCTCTTGCCTTTAGGTTCTCTTTCTCATTTTCGGTCTCAATGTTTTCGAGGTCGCCAGACGCTGCTGAAATCGCGGACTTCAGCTTGTGCATGGCTTCCAAAATTATGCTTTTTGCTTCTGCATACTTCCCTTGGTCTATGAGTTTCATAGCCTCAGAAGATGCGGCGAGGGCATCGCTGTAGGCGGACCTCAATTCGTCAGGCACGCTTGCTCCGCGCGCCTCAATCGCTGCTATGGCGTTAGCGGCCCAGTTCTCAGCCCTCTGCAGCACCTTGAGCAGGGCTTCGGCTGAGACCTCCTCCCCTGGGGGGACCTGAGGTTTTTGGACGTTTTCCTGAGCTGACGCAATTTGAACTGAAGGTATCACTAGCATCAACGCAATCGCAACCGGGACAAGCCGCACGAGCGCGCTTCTCATTTTTTACCACCGATTTAAAAAGGCGCTGAGGGGCTATTTTAAGAACCCGCCGGAACGGAGTGAAACGGGCGTTTCACCCCTCAATTAGGCGAATGAGGTTCTGCCCTCCCACCTTTTCGACCTCGACAATCCCCTCCCTCTTCAGCCTTTTAACCATGCGCCAAGCAGTGGATTTTGGAAGCCTGAATTTTTCCCTGAGCTCAGCCTCAAAAACTTCCCCGCCAGCCGAGGCAATGAACTCCACCGCTTCCCTATCCTCTAGGCTCAAGTGCCCCTTGTTTTCAAGGATCTTCTTCGCATCGACCTGGCGGAACTTCTTTTCGTAAGCCGTCGTCCACCTGCCCTTCCTCAGTTTGAAGAAGACAAGCGATGCGGCGATCAGGACAGCAACTACTGCGCCAAGCACCCACCATGGAAAAGCTGTTGCTGCGGGCGGGAAAACAGGGGGGACGTTCTCCCCTGGAAGCGAGGCGAGAGCGCGTTCCACGAGCTGCTTTGCCTCAGAGGCCAAAAGCTCGGCCTCACCATACCTTCCCTCGTTAAAGGCTGCCCTGGCATTTTCAAGATTGGATTCCGCCTGGCTTACATCCGCCCCCTTGCTCTTCGCTTTTTCAATGAGCTGCTGCGCCTCAGAGATTAGAGCGGAAGCGCGGTCCTTGCTCCCTGCAGCCCCAAGGGTGTAGCTAATTTCCTGCTTGCCGGGAGGCATTTGAACGAAGTAGTAGCTCTCGGTGGACCATATTGAGACTGGCGCATCGCTCAACCCAACCACCGTTGCGTCTGCGGGAAGCTTCGCCGTGAACGAGATCGGCGACTCGACGCTCAGGGTCCAAATTCTCCCGTCCTTGCTCGTCAGATCAGGGGTCGTGTAATAGAAGGTTACTTTTTGTGCTCCAAGCGTGCTCACGACGACCTTGTCCACAGCAATCGAGTAGTCAAGGGGGAGGCCATTCTCATCCGCAACGAGCATGCCTTCGTAAAGTTTTCCCGGCAAATGAACTTCAACGCTCGCGAGCAGACGGTCGACGGAAATTGTGTATTCCACATCGACCCTTCCGTCCGCGTAAACGGTAAGCCATAAACTCTCGGGGGTATAACCGCTTGTGACCTGAGCGCTCGCCGTGCCCGCGATAAGAATCGCCATAATAAGTGCGCAGAGAATCGTGAACTTCTTGCTCATCCTACTCCCAAACATACATTTTCATCTTCACACCCTAATTATACGTTTTGCAAAGTCCTCATCATGTTCCTGAAGCCTACTTGGGGTGCAGGGACCTCCTCGACGTTGAAGAGGTGCCAGTTCACGGGGATCGAGACGAGGGTGGAGAGCTCGCTGAGGGTGAGCACAAGAGGCCTCGGTATTTTCTACTTGGGTGAATAAACAAAAGCAAAACGGCTGCGCCTGACAGAGAAATGATGTCAGGCGCTGTAAGTTGATACTTTTTCCACAGCTCAATGCCACCAAAGATTTGCCCTCGGATATCAATTGGGTTGGAGAATCCGAGCGCGTAGCTGGCGTAAAGGATGAAGAGGGGAGTGCCGAACAAGGTCAAGAAGCGCAGCTTCGCTGACCTCAAAAGCCACCTCTCCACCTCTCTTTTGCTGACGGTTCCAAAGGGATCGCGGAAATTTGGAGGGCTTTCAAGCCTTTTGCATCGCGACTCTATGATGCGTTGCTGCTTTTCGGGAACGATTTAACGACCTGTTTTTATTTGCTCCAAGGGGAGGTCGTCGAAAGTTTGTCTGCATCTCCATTTCATGGGAGCTTCACTACGGTAAAGATAAAAATCTCCAGAATCCTTTTTTAATAAAAATGAAAATCCTGAGGGTGAAATAACGAAGGCCACAACTCGAGCAGCATACATCGCCATACTTTTTATGGGCATCGTTAGCCTAATGGGCGATGTGGTGTATGAAGGATCAAGAGGCATCATCCCGGATTATCTTTATTTCCTTGGTGCTTCGGCTTTAATCGTGGGGCTTATCTCGGGCCTAGGGGAATTCATTGGTTATGCCATAAAACTTCTCAGCGGTGCCCTAGCAGACACCACCCGCGCTTATTGGCTGTTTATCTTTATAGGCTATGGTCTGATCATAACGGTCCCGCTCCTCGCCTTCTCTTGGGGGTGGGAGGTTGCTGCTTTACTCGTGCTAGCTGAAAGATTTGGCAAGGCTATAAGGTCCCCCTCCCGGGATACTGTGTTATCCATCGTCAGCAAGGGGGTGGGGAGAGGCAAGGCTTTCGGCATACATGAATTCCTAGATCAGGTTGGCGCTGTGCTTGGGCCATTAGCCGTTGGACTATTAATGCTCTATACCGGCAACAATTACTCAAGCGTTTTTAAGTTTATGTTTATCCCGTACTTCCTCATGCTTCTAGCGCTGGCCTACACCTATAAGAAAATAGGCGGGCGAACACGCTATAGATCTAAGCAAATGAAAGAGGGAGGAGGCTTAGGTAAATCTTTTTATATTTACACTGCCGCTGTCACCTTGAACACCGTTGGGCTGATCCACGTTTCGTTGATACTTTTTAGGGCTTCGGAAATTCTGCAGCCTTCTGAGATGCAATGGATGGTGCCTGTTCTTTACCTTTTAGTGCAGGGCATTGATGCTCCCGCGGCGCTTGCTTCGGGATATGCCTATGACAGATTCGGAAGCAAAGTGCTTTTTATACCGTTTTTCCTGTCAATATTTCCCTCCGTCCTCGCGCCTGTGAGCAAGGACTTAGCCATGCTGGTGGTCGCATCGTTGATATTTGGTCTGGTGCTCGGAATGCAGGAATCAATATACCGGGCAGCGGTCGCGGATCTAGCCCCGCTGGCTTCCAGGGGAAGGGCCTATGGAATATTTAACACCGCTTACGGGATTGGTTTCCTTATCAGTGGCGCTGTGTATGGGATTTTCATAGATCGCAAAGTACCCATCTTCCTCATTGCAGCATATGCCCTCCTATCACAAATCGTGGCCATAGTCCTGCTTTTGAGGTCGAAGGGAAAATTGTCCTCAAACTAAATGGATTACTTCAAGCCTTAAAACAAGAATTTATGGGGGTGCACCCTCGCCATCCTTTCAAGGATATTTAGATCCCAATTTTTACTAAAAATTACCTCGTGCTTCACTTTTTGCAACTTACATATATAACGCCGTGATATTTTTAAGCAAGCTATGTTAGAATCTAAGTGATCTAGATGCTCAAAATTTACAACACGCTAACGAGAGAAGTCGAGGAATTTAAGCCGTTGGGAAAAACCGTCAAAATGTTCGTATGCGGCCCAACCGTTTATGATTACTCTCACCTAGGGCACGCAAGGACCTATATCGTTTTTGATGTCATCGCGAAATGGCTGCGCCACATCGGATATGAGGTCTACTATTTGATGAACATAACTGACGTCGATGACAAAATAATAAAAAAGGCTGAAGAAATGGGGACTGGACCTATCGATCTAGCCAGAAGATTCGAAAGTTATTTCATTGAGGACATCAAAGCACTGGGGATCGACACGATTGACAAATTTGCAAGAGCATCCGACCACATCCCGGAAATATTGGATTTCATAAGAAGGCTGATCGAAAAGGGGTTCGCATACGAAACACGGACTGGCGTTTACTTCGACATCTCGAGATTTGGCGAATACGGCAAGCTCTCACACCAAGAGCCGGAGGAACTCAACAAACACAGGATTGAGCCGGATCCCACGAAAAGGAACCCGGTGGACTTTTCCCTTTGGAGAAAAACAGGGGGGGTAACTTGGGATTCCACATATGGCAGGGGGAGGCCGGGATGGCACATAGAGGACACCGCCATAGCTGAAAAGTACCTCGGTCAACAGTACGACATTCACGGCGGGGCGATTGACCTAATTTTCCCCCATCATGAAAGCGAAATCGCGCAGATGGAGGCCCTCTCAGGCAAACCCATGGTGAAGTGCTGGATCCACACCGGTTTTTTAACGGTCAATGGAAAAAAGATGTCAAAGTCGCTTGGCAACTTCATAACCATAAGAGACATTTTGAAAAAATATGATGCAAATTTGATAAGGCTTTTCATGCTTTCAGTTCACTACAGGAGCCCTATCGACTTTGACGAATCCCTCCTTGAAGGCGTCAGAAATAAAGTGAAAAAACTTCAAAACCTCGTGGACAACATCCAAACTGCGTTAAAAAATGAGAACTTAAGCGAGATGTTTGACAAAGAATTTGAATTTGAGGTCGAACGCCTGGAGAAAAAGTTCTCTGAATACATGAACGATGACTTTAACACGCCCATGGCGATAAACGTTGTCTTCGATCTTGCCAAAGAAATCAACAAGTATCTTGAAAACCCTAAAAGCAGGCGCTCGTTGGAAAAGGCTTACGAAACTTTTTCAAGGCTTACCGGAATTTTGGGGCTAAAATTTGAGCCAACCTCAGAAGATTTGCCGGAGGAAGTCGTACAGCTCATTAAAATAAGGGATGTCCTTAGGAAAGAGGGAAAATTTGAAATCGCGGATGAGATGAGAAAAAGACTCATGGAAAAAGGCTTTGTCATCGAGGACACCCCATCTGGCACGAAGTGTAAGAGGATCGCATAAAAAAAGAGAATAAATTATTTAGACAGGTTTGCCTGACCAAATTCAAAGTTGTTTATACGAACAAAAAGGAAAACACTTTTGCAATTTAAGATAGAAATTTTTAAGCAACCTTTATATTTAAATCTTCAAAATTTTTACCGGAGGCTGAATAATTGAAAAAATTATTGAAGGAGGAAGCAGGGGTTGAACCGTTAGTGATGAAGATCTTAGCGGGGATAATTCTTTTCACGATTGCCCTCGGAATCGGAATACCTCTATACCTAAAACTCGGTCCATTCGCGGAGAAAACCCTCCAAGAAGCCATAGGCCCGCGCTTTGACTTGAGCGCAAATCCGTCAAGCATTACGATCAAGAGGAATAATTCCGAAACGGCCACTTTAAACGTTGTGCGCGTCGAGGGATATTCGAACGTCGTGGCACTGAGCTCAAGCGGCGAACCTGACAACGTCTATGTAAGCTTCAGCCCAACAAGCGGGACGCCGACTTTCGGATCCACCGCCACAATAACGGTTGGGGCATCTGCTCCCCTGGGAAAGCATACCATCACCGTCAAGGGGAAGGGCACCGACGGCAAAGAAAGTGTCGCCCTCATAGAGATCACGATCGAAGCGTAGGCTGTCCGTCATGCCTGCACTGAAGACGCTGGGAATGCTGATATTAGCTTTGGTAGTAGTTTCACTTTTCCTAATCGGCTGGAAATTCTCCCAAGACCTGAAAGACCTGAAGGGGGCGAGAGAAGCCGTTCTGACCATCGACATCTATGTAAGGGAAGTCCTAGCCTCAGGCAACTTTAAAGTGGTAAACATCGAAATCCCTGGCGGCTATACAATAGAATTTGAAGACAACCAGATATGCTTGGGAAAAAGCAGATTACCTGAGGGCGGCTATCAATTCCAAATAGTCGGGCCAGCACTTGGGCCGGGCCACCACGAGCTGATGATCAAGATTGAAAATGACTTAATTTTGGTGACCGAATGGACTTCAAACAAGTACTAACAACGCTCATAACCGTGCTTTTGACCATTTCACTGATCCTGACTATCGCCTCCGCTTACAAGCAACAACGGACAATTTCCACGCTAGTAAATTTGAGCGATGTAAGCTCAAGCATAATCACGCGCTTGACAACCGAAGAGATGACTTTTGTGGATCCGTCTGGGGAAAAACAAGTTTACGTCATTGATGCTGACAAAGCAAAATCAATACCCTTTAAACGCACAATTGGCAGCTACGACTTTGAGTTTCAGATGTCGATTCTCTACAGAATTGAGAATTACGAGTTCTCGATTGGTACATTCGGTCCAGCTCCGCCGAACGATAGACCGACCTGCTCAATCGACGTCTCTTGCGCCCTATGGATGGAGGGAAGGTTATTGCCGGCAAAACTCAGGGTGATAGTGTGGATGGACTAAATAAACTTGGCGCGGCGGATGTGCTAGCGATTGCCTTCATGTTCATCCTGCTGATCGCCAGCACGATGATAATCCACGCATACTCATTTCTCCCGCTTAACTCGGCGATGGATAGACAGATTGAGCTGAAGACAGAACACATCTATAAAACCTTAGAACTGGCCCACGTCTACCCCTATGCGATAAGCTACTCGCGAGCCGCATGCGAAATCCTTTTGCTTTCCACGCCGACGATCGCTGAAAATATCCTGCGCTTGAGGTTTTTTGAAATCCTAGAGTTCGTTTGCCCCAGCGGTTACGGGATTTACGTAAATTTCTGCCATGAAAATAATTCTTGGGGGATAATTTATCCGGAGGGATCGAATTTCTCCGAAACTCAATTCACTAAGAAAGGAACGATAACCTTGGCTGCGGCAGGAGGGGCTTACGCCATCGTCAAAGTCGAGTTGCATCTATTCAAACTTTGATCGTCCACAGGGTTAACCGGAACCGCATAACACCTTCAATTCCATTTCCCCAATCGCATAGCTCCAAATTTTCCAGCCTTTTTCCTCATCTCAAAATGTCTATTCTGACATCGCTACCTGCTCGACCTTTGTCGGCTCATCAACATTTTTATTTCTAGAAAAGCGGTAGAGGTAACCGCTCACCGCAGCTTCGAGCCGTTCCTCATGAGTTATGAGCAACACCTGCCTCACAACCTCCGGTATTCGCTCCCTAAGCACGGTGGCGAGCTCCTGCACCCCTTCAGCGTCAAGGTTGTGCGTTGGTTCGTCAAGCACGAGCCAGTTCAAAGCTGGGGCCAGCACGGTAGCAAAGGCTATCCTTAAAGCGAGGCATGCATCGGTCCTTTCCCCTCCGCTTGCAATCCCGTCGACCGCCACCCAGTTCCCAGAACGATCTCTCAGCTGCAAAACATAATCGCCCGTCCTTTCCCCGCCTTCAACTTCAAGCCTCACTCCGACATAATCCTTGTATGGATAGATCTCCTCCCAAAGTTTGGACATTACCCCGTTTACCCCCTCAATGAAATATCTCCTAAGATCCGCCTGCGTCCTAGCGAGAGCGGTTTGAATCACCCTAAGCGCTTCAGAGAAAGTTTGCAGATATTTGCTTTCAGCCTCCTGCTGCTCTAACAATTTTTGCCTCTCGCGAATGCCCTCGACAACCTTTCTCTTCTCTGCAATTATCTGCTCCTTTGCGACGAACTCAGCTTTGAGTCGCTCTTGAAGACGAACAAGCTCCTCATAACGACTTTCCAGCTCTTTCTTCTTGCTCTCATCGTAAACCCTTTTAATCTGCCATATCTCTTGCTGCAACCTCAAGCTTCGCGATTGCTTTTCCCTCTGTTCTGCCTCAAGCCTATCTAAGTCCATCCTAAGCTGAAGCCTCTGTTTTGCGGACAGCAACTCCTCGTAGAACTTGTCTGCTTGACGACGTGAATTTTCAAGGTCTTTCTGAATCTTTTCCACCTCGGCCCTAGCAAGCACTAACTCCTCCCCTGCGACTGAGAGTTGTTGCAACAACCGCGCGTATTCCTCCTCAATCTTCGGCAGGTCTTCCACCTCCTTCTCTAAAAGCATGCCCCGCCTTTGTAGTTCAAGCCTCTGGCGAATGGTTTTCTCCAACCCGCTAAGGTGCGCTTCGAGTTTTTTGACCGTTGCTAACCGATCTTCGATCTCCTTTTTACGCTGGGCGAGCAACTGTCTTTTCTTATCATCAGTTAGCGGGCTCTCACAAACAGGACAAACAGCCTCCGCTTCAATCAATTTCTCATACGACTCTTTAAGATCCCCTATGCTCGCCTTCAAGGCGGCGAGCTCATCGCTTTTTCCCCTAAATTCCGCCTGCATGGTTTCGATGAGTTTATTGAGTTCTGACAATTTTAACTGATCAAGCTCATCCTTCGATTTTTTCCTCTTCGATATTTCGACTGAGAGTTTCTCGGCACTCTCACGGTACATCTTACTCCTAGTCTCCAGCTCCCTGACCTTTGAGCTACTTGAAGTCATCCTCTGATTTAGTTCCTGCACCTGGGCGCGAGCAATGTTGCAGGAGTTTTCAATTGAGGAAACAAGCTCCTTAAGCTGATCCACGTTTGCGCCCACAGCGGGTCCAAGCCTTTCCCTTATCTGACTGAGTTGCTGGGAAATAGCGGTTATACTTCCTTCGAGCTCCCGGAGATCCCTCTCAAACTGAACCAACTTTCGCTCGGCCTCAAGCAATTTTTGAATCTGAGATGTTACGGCCCTCAACTCTGGTTCGAGCTGCTGGACTCTAACTTGGATCTCCTTTTTCGACAGCTCAAGCTCCTCGATCTCCCTCTCGAGGGCTGGCAACGCTGACACGGAGATCTCGGCCCTGATCTGTTCCACCAATTTTTGCTTTTCCTTAAAGCGATCCTGAACGCGGTTGATTAGGCTTCCGATGTTCTTTCGCGCCAGTTCAAGTTTATCGATCCCTAAGAGCTCATCTATGCTTTCCATCCTTTTCCCCCGAGGCAAAGTCAGAAAATAATCGAGGCGATTCTGCTCCGAATAAATTGCTCTTTCAAAGAGCTCGTAGTCCAATTTTAATATCGAGCTCACGAGCTCACTCACCCGCGTGGAGCTAGGGCTTTCTATCAGCTCCCCGCTGGCCTTTCTCAGCTCTGAAATCGTCGTCCCTTTCCCCCTCTCAAGGACCCTCCTGATCTTGTATCCATCGCCGTTAGGGGCAATAAAGTCCACTTCAACCTCTGCGGAATCCATTGACTTTGGGCGGTTCATTATTAAATCGTCGAGCTTTATGCGGCGGGATTGAACTGAAGGCAGTGTGCCAAAGAGAGCATATGTAATGGCGTCCAAAATTGCGGTCTTGCCCGCGCCCATCATACCGATAAGAACGTTCGTCCCGTCCCCAAAGTGAAGTTCGGTCTCTTGGTGAGATTTCCAATTTTTCACCTTAACTCGAGTGATCAAGATTTCCTCACCCTTAGCTCGCCCTCCGCCATCTTCTGCGAGAGTTCAATCACCTTGGAAAATGCCTCATCAAGCCTGTCCTCAGCGACAAGGTCGTATATCATCCTAAAATCAAGCATCTGATTGTATCCCATCTCCCTTAGGTTCACCTCGAGCAGCCTCATCGCCATTTCATCCACAGGTTGGTGGTGCTCGCGCAAATCCCTCAGGAACTTGACCTTTTCCTCCACGCCTGGAGCTGTGAGCTCGTCTTTATCTATGTAAACTATCGCCCGGTCAGCGAACTCATTTGCAATCAAGGTTTGTTCGAAATCCCCCCTCGACACGCCTTTCGCAAGCGTGCCCTTCAACTTCAGTCTGACGAGGGGGAGCTGATCTGGATTTCGCCTAGGTTTTTGAAGCAGTTCGTTTAGCTTCGATCTTACGCCAGAGTTTAACTTGGCCACATCAGCGTTCTCGAATTTCATCTCTTCATAATAAAAATCCCGCACGTTCTGAAGCTCGACAAATTCATATCTTATACCCTCCCCGATTTCCATCAGGTAGAAACCCTTTGGGAGCTGGGCCTCCGCCTGCAGGAGCTGTGTGCGCACCAAACTTCCGGGGATCAGCAGAGGTCTGCCATGTGCCTGCGCCTCAGCACGACAGTGCACATGGCCGCACAGATAAATATCGAATCCCCTCGGCAGATCCTCTAACGATAAACTCGGGGACTCCTCGCTTGAATAGACGTATTGTCCTATGGCCTGATGCAGAATGAGAATATTATGGGCTCCATCAATGGGCCTTGGATTCCATACCGAAAGGACATTCTTCGCGTGTCTCTCTGGAACATTGCTCAACCCGTGAATCGCGAGCCTCCCAGCAGGAGTATCGAAGACCACGGCGTTGGCATGCAGGTGGATTAAGAAGCCTGCCGCCTCAAGGGCCTCAACTGGGTTTATTAGACCCTTAACTCTCCGCTCATGATTGCCGTGTAGGGCGACGACGGGCACTCCCATCATCGAAATTTTGGAAATTTCCTCAGGCTTCTTGCCCACTGCCTCTCTAAACTTCAAATCGCTTTTTCCCACAGACAATGGCAGAGCTAAAATCCTCATCGCCCTAGCCCAAACCTCTTGGCGGGGTATGCGGGTGTCAAAGATATCCCCGAGCACCAGGATAAGCTGCGCTTTTGCTTGCAGGATCTTTTCAATTGCTTCGTTCGCTTGCCTGAATGAGTCGTCTTCCAGCGGGGTCCCCCATTTACCGCCTAAGTGAAGATCAGAAATGACACCAATTTTTAAACGGTTCCCGCTGGCTCGAGCGGAGCGGTTTTCACTTGCCTCCATCGGTTGCCTCCTTCTCCTTACTATTTTTCTTCCCCCAACTCTCCTTGCTCTGACAGGTTGGATTAATACACATCCGATACGGGCGTAACCCGGCACGACTTACCTGAATCATTGGCAAGCCGCATTGATCGCAAAGCTTATCCAGCGGCACTATCAGACCAAACTGCGGCAGCGGGTAGGAGTTATTACAACCTTTTCCGTAATTCGAACATCCAACAAAACGCTTGTGTGTTCGCCTTGAAACAACGATCTTCAGCTGTCCCCCGCATTTTTCACATCTGCCTATAGTTTTTTGCTTTTGTCTGGTATTCTTGTAAGCCTCCCCCAAGACCTTACCTATCTCAACCTCGTGCTTTCTAAATTTATTCAAGATTTCTACGAGCTTAACTTTTGCCTCCTCGATGACCTCCTCCTTGCTTTTACCGTTTTGCTGAATCGCCTCCATCTCCCTTTCGAAATGAGCGGTGAGCCCCTCGTCAACTATCTCCGGACAATACTGTTTCAAAGCATCCACCACCGCCAAGCCAAGCTCGGTGACGGAGATCTGATTCCCGAGGATGTAGCCTCTATTGTAAACATTTTGCAATATCAGCGCACGGGTGCTTTTCGTTCCCAGGTTTCTAGCCTCAAGTTCTTTGATGATCGAAGCAGGGTTGTATCTCGGCGGGGGTTGGGTCTCCTTCTCCTCAAATAAAACCTGCTTGACAGCGATGATTTGGCCCTCGGAGAGCTCAGGTAAAGTCACTTCCTCCGTTGCGCCGTAAGGGCCATAATAGGCCAACCAGCCCTCCTCAATGATCCGGCGTCCCCTGAGGTGAAATGTCTGCCCCCCTGCATCTAAATCTACCCTTATGCTCTCCTTCACCGCAGGTTCGCCAAAGACAGAGAAAAATCGCCTAACGATCAAATCGTAGATTTTTTGATTTGGGCCTGTTAGCTTTTCCTCTGGCGCTTCACCGGTAGGATAGATGGCAGGATGGGCAGGATCAGTTTTATTGCCCTCATTGGGCTTTAGCTCAGGCAGCGAGAGGAGCTGATCAGATATCTTGCGATAACTTTTTGAAACCTGTCCGAGCCGCCTCAAGATTTCAGCATAATTAATTGAAGACGGCAGCTTCTGGGATGATGTGCGGGGGTAAGAAATAAGGGCGGCCTGATAAAGGGCTTGGGCGATCTGCTGCGTTCGCATCGGGGTATAACCAAAACACCGATACGCTTCCGACTGCAGGGTTCCGAGGTCGAAAGGCACCGGCGGCAATTGTTTGTACTGCCTGGTGTGAATTGCAGAAATTCTGGCTGACTTTTGCGTGCATGCGTCTCGTACCCTTTCTGCCTCTTTCTTGTCAAAAAATCTCGAGGTGGTGTGCTCAGCTCTCAGCTCTTGACCCTGAAGCTCGACTATTAAGCTCACAACCCAATAAGGCTCGGGCTTGAACGCCTGAATCTCACGCTCCCTTTCAACCAAGATTTTAAGCAGTGGAGATTGTACCCTCCCCGCAGAAATTTTGGCAAATCTTTTGTAGGCCGCCATAACGGAAGAGCTCAAAGCCCTAGAGACGTTCTCTCCCCAATACCAATCCAATATATGGCGCGCGATTCCGGCATCTATGAGTTCAAAATCAAGCCTGGGCATCAGTTCCTCGTAGGCCCTCTGAAGATCCTCGGCAGTTAAGGTTGAAAATTTCATTCGCTTTGCCTTCTTCAGGGAATCCTCCCCGCATAAAAAGCGGAGCACATTATACGAAATGGTGGATCCCTCTATATCATAGTCGCATGCGCTGATGAAATCATCGGCTCCCTTTGCAACCTCCTGAATCGTCTCGGCAAAAGCCCTGGCCCTCTCACTCCGCTTGTTCACCTCATATATTGGGGCCCAATCGATATCGAAAACGGGATAATCACGTATGGGGTTTTTATTTTTCAATGTAAAGAGGTGACCGAGCGCTGGCACGACCAGGAATTTCTTACCGTCCCTTTCAAATTCGTAATAAGCAACTCCGTTCAACTCCTTTTTTATCGGACGCCTTGATGCCAATGCAGACGCTATTTTTGTGGCGGCCGTTGGTTTCTCGCATATTATCAGAGTCTTTCCCATCTACCTTCAACCCCTTTCACTTGCCCGTATCCACGAAAAACTGATTATATATTAGTAGAGGTAATGCATAGCTATATTTAAACCTTAGTTCACGTCTTGAAGATATCTCATTACAAGTAAGCGGCTGAGAAAATGAACGCCTTTGATCTGTTAGATGAAAGGATAAGGGCGGCGTTAAAGGAGTTTGGGCTTGACCGGCCGACAAGGCCTCAGGAACTTGCAATCCCGGTAATCCTGAAAGGTAAAAACTTGTTACTTATCGCACCAACTGGAACGGGAAAAACCGAGGCTGCACTCCTGCCCGTATTCAGCATGTTTTTGGCAGAGGGTAGGCAACAAAGGATAAGGATTTTGTATATAGCTCCTCTCCGCGCGCTCAACAGAGATATACTCGCCAGATTGACCAGATTGGGGGACATTCTGGGAATTCGGATAGAGGTCAGACACGGGGACACCACCCAAACACAGAGGCAAAGGCAGGCGAAATCACCTCCTGACATGTTAATAACCACCCCTGAAACCCTGCAAGCTATTCTGCCCGGGAAAAAGATGAGAGAACACCTTAAAGGTGTGAGATGGGTTATCGTCGACGAAGTTCATGAACTCGCGGGTGATAAGAGGGGTGTTCAGCTTGCGGTTGGGCTTGAAAGACTGGTCGAGCTAGCAGGTGATTTTCAACGAATTGGTTTATCAGCAACCGTCGGAGAAAAGGAGAAAATTGGAAAATTTCTCGCAGGATCAAACAGGGAAATCGAGATCGTGGACACATCAATGGTGAAAAAGATCCAGCTCATTGTAGAAAGTCCAATGTCAACTGAAGAGGATGCGAGGACGGCCGAAAATCTTATGGTCGAACCGATGACCGTCGCTAGGCTTAAATGCGTTCGGGAACTTTTGAACAAAAACGCCTCAACCCTAATCTTCGTCAACACCAGAGAAATGGCCGAAATCCTTGGGTCTAGATTTAAGATTTTGGACCCCAATCTCGCCATAAGCGTGCATCATGGCTCGCTATCAAGAGATGTACGAATAGAGGCAGAGGAGGGGTTCAAGAGGGGGTCATTTAAAGGGCTCATATGTACGAGTTCAATGGAGCTTGGCATCGATGTAGGCACGGTAGATCTCGTAATCCAATACATGTCTCCCCGCCAGGTCACTCGCCTGACCCAGCGGGTGGGGCGCTCAGGTCACCAAGTTGAGGGAATTTCCAGAGGAGTTATACTTGCCGCGAGCCCAGATGATGTTGCCGAATCCGCAATCATAGCAAAACGCTCCCTCCTGAACGAGCTAGAGCCAGTCAAAATCCACATCGGTGCGCTCGATGTTTTGGCGCACCAGCTCGCAGGGCTTGCGCTTGACATGGAGAAGGTCGAATTGAAAAAAGCAATGGAAATACTCTCAAGGTCTCTCCCGTATGGAGAACTGAGCAAGGATGATCTCATAAAAGTGCTGTATCATCTCCATTATCATGGACTGATTTATTTCAAAGACGATTTTTTTGAGAGAAGAAAGAGGACCAGAGAATATTATTTCACAAATCTGTCCACAATTCCTGATGCCAAAAGGTATGCCATTCTAAACATAGTCTCAAGAAAATTTGTGGGTTCACTGGATGAGGAATTTGTAGCGACATATGGCGAGCCTGGCACGAATTTCATCTGCAAGGGGGAGACCTGGCAAATCGTCTCGTTGGACGAGGAGAGGGGGCACGTGCTTGTTAGGCCAGTGGAAGATTCCCTCGGAGCAATTCCGGCTTGGGAGGGTGAGCTGATACCCGTGCCATTTGAGATCGCCCAAGAGCTCGGGCGGTTAAGGGACCATGTCTCAAAGCGAATATTATGCGGCGAGACGATCGATAAAATCGCGAAAGATCTAAGCAGCCTCTATCCAATGTCTGAGAAATCGTCTACATGGTTTGTAGAACAAATAGATGCGCACCTTAAAGAAGGAGCAACAATCCCCACCGACTGCCGCGTTGTAATCGAGATCTTCGATAAGTTTGCCATCCTGCACGCTTGCTTCGGAACTTTGGTAAATGAAACTTTGGCGAGGGTTTTGGCAGCGCTCCTCACCTCAAGATTTGGCTCAAGCGTGTCGATTAAGGTGGATCCATACAGGATTGCTTTCAAGATACCCACATTCTCGGATCCAAAGATATTGGAACAGACCATCCGCGAGCTCAGCCCTGAGCATATAGAACCTGTGCTACTCATATCGCTCAAGGAGACCCCGCTTTTCACGTGGCGAATGTTGCAAGTCGCAAAGCGTTTTGGAGCTATCAGGAGAGACTCTGACTTAACTCATCTGAATCTAAAACGAATGCTCAGGGCCTTTGAGGGCACGCCCGTGTTCGATGAGACGATGCGCGAGATTATGCATGAGAAGCTGGACGTTAAAAAAGCGAAAGAGATCATTAGCAAAATTCAAAGCGGAAAGATCGAGATCACAACCATCACGAGAAAAATAAGCGAAGGCCCGACCGTCCTAGGTTTTCCGATTGTCGATGAATTGGCGGGCGGCGAATTAATCTTGCCAAAAAGGGCTGAGCAGGAAATATTGAAAGTGCTTAAAAATCGGCTGCTTGGGACTCAGGTGAGGCTTTACTGCATGAACTGCCATAACTGGTCAACTTTAACAAGAGTTGAAAGGTTACCTGAATTTCCGACATGTGGGAAGTGCGAAGCAAGATTTCTTGCACTTCTGCCAACGGAAAAACGAGAAATTTTGAAAATAATAAAAAGGAAGAACTCCGGCAAAAAACTGAGCAAAACTGAAAGCGAGATTTACGAAAGGGTGCTTAAAACTGCGAACCTCATTTTAACCTACGGAAAAAAAGCCATAGTAACGCTAGCGGGTAGGGGGATAGGTGTTAAGACAGCTACGAGGATACTAGCACAACATCACGAAAACGAAGACGACTATTTCAGGGCGATACTGCAGGCAGAGCACACCTACTTCAGGACCAGGCCATTTTGGAGCGAAAAGGGAAAATAACAAAAAAATAAAAATTTTAACTGCCGCGCCTGCCATGCGCCCGAGGAACTCGGACGCCTGTGATGATTCGGGTTCCATCAGGCGCGGAACAAAGCACTTCAAGAAATTGCCAGCCCCTCCAAGCATGTGCCATACTCGGCTATGCAGCTTGAATGTAGGGGGCGCGATTATTCTAAGGCCTCTTTGCCTCTGTCAGTGATTTTCATGTTTGTGTCGATGTAGCCTAAAACGCTTAGGTGCCTAATGTAACTTTTAATCGCGACCAATGGGAGCCCCAGTTCATCGGCTATGCTCTCAAGCGGAGTGGTGGGGCTTATCCTCCTGAGGATCTCTTTCCCTATGCCTCCGACCAGCACTTCATGCGCCAGTCTTTTTCTAGTTAGAACGTCGATCCCGGCCTTCTCTTCAAGGATACGGTCAACGAGTTCAGGACCAACCTGAACCCCAAAACGATTGTAGAACTCCTTATGAGCGGTGCCCCAGCCGATGACAGCGGACTTCACCCTCTCAAGATCTCTCACCAATTCATAAATGTCATTGCTAAGCTTAATTCTTTCATTCGCTCCAAGCTCAAAATTGCTCCTCAGGGCCTCGTTTGCGGCGCGAAGGCGCTCTACCTCTTCGCGCAGCTGGTTTGCTTCGGCCTTCAATTTTCTCGCCTTCAACATGCCGCTGCTTGAAAAAGACATCCAGGTTAAGAGGATCAAGATAACAATGACCAGAGCAATTCCTATGTCCATATTGGTCACGAGCTTATTTTACGCCAGCCTAACTTATAACTGTGCTTCCTTAAATCCGCAGGGCCCTAGCGGGACACACCGTTACGCAAAGGCCGCAGCCATAACATTTGATCGGATCGACCCTCGCCAATTTCCCTATGACATGAACTGCGTCGTAAGGGCAATATTTCTCACAAAGCCCGCATGCCGTGCATTTAGATTCGATAACCTCAGGTGCTTTTGCCGTCGTTCGAATGGGTCTCTCAGGCAGGTGTTTGAGGGCGATCCCCTTAAAATCATCTATGGTTTCATAGCCCTTTGACTTCATGAACTTGACGATCTCATCAGCGATTATCTCATAAACTTTATGTCCCCGAACGATCGTGGCTGTGCATATTTGAACCGCGCTCGCCCCTGCCATTATGAACTCCGCAGCGTCTCTGCCGCTGGATATTCCACCAACCCCTATCACAGGTATTTTGACTGCCCTGCAGATGTCTGCTACGCACCTAACCGCGAGAGGTTTAATCGCTGGGCCAGAGAGCCAGCCGTAGCCATTCGCGCTACCCAGATACGGGAGCCCTGTCTCCACATCTATCGCCAAGCATGGGCCCAATGTGTTTATGGCTACTATACCGTCAGCCCCCGCCTTTTCTGCTGCCTTGGCGAAGGCTGCGATGTCGAGCACATTAGGGCTGAGTTTAATGAAAATTGGGATACTCACTACCTCCTTTGCCGCCTCCGTCGCCTCCACCACCGGTGTGGGGTCGTGACCCAGGTAATGCGTCGAAAGCTCCAGCGCATTTGCCCCTGCCTTCTCAACTTTTGGGGCGATCTCCCTTATCTCATCGGCCCTGTAGCCAATGCTCGCAATTAGCGGGAGACCTGTCTTCTTTGCCTTAGGATATTCGACTTTTAACCACCGTTCTAGGGGAAGGTCGGTCCATAGCTCGGCGTTAAGCAAGTTATCCTTTATCTTCGCTATACATGGCCTAGGGACTTCAGCCGGGGAAACGCTAACAGTTTTTGCCACGAGACCACCAGCTCCACCTTCGGCGGCTAATGTTAGAGCATCACCGTCCCTAACCATCGGCCCGGCCGCTGGCAAAACGGGATTCCTGAACTTTAGCCCACAAACCTCAACATTCAGACTTACCATTCCTTTCACCTCTTTGCAGATTTTATTACACCAATTTTTTGCCAAATTTTTTCAGCCGATTTTCTGCAGCTGTCAACAACCTCCTTTTCATCAAGCGTTAATACCTTTTTATCCCTCATGACAATTTTGCCCCCAACCACTACGGTTTCTACATTATTGCCGTTAATGGTGCTTAATATATGCCTTACGACGCTTTCAGCCCTAACTGGAGTTGGCGAGGGGGCAGGATCGATGATGATGAGATCTGCAAGTTTTCCAGGCTCAATCGACCCCAATTCATTTTCCAATCCGTATAGCTCAGCACCCTTGATGGTGGCCATTTCCAGAGCCTCCCACGGAGAGATAACCCTAGGATCAAGGTTGGCGATCTTGTGAAGGAGGAAAGCCGCACGGATATTTTCAAACCCATCAAATATGTAGCCATCGTTCCCAAGTCCGACGGGAATCTCCATGGAAAGCATCTTTGCGACGGGGGCGATGCCGACCGCATTCAGCATGTTGCTCAATGGGTTATGCGCCACTTTCGCGCGGGCGTTTTTTATCAATGAAAGTTCGCTATCATTTACGCGCACGCAGTGGGCAAGCACCACATCCGGACCCAAAAAGCCGATGTCGGAGAGACGCTCAACCGTCCTCTTGTCAAATTTTTCATAATTGTGGTAAACATCACCAAATCCTTCAGATACATGAATGGTTATTGGTACTTTATGTCGATCGGCGAGATCCCTGACGTATTGCAAGAGTTCATCCGAAGCTGTGAATGAGGCATGAACGCTAAACATCCCCCTCACGAGCCTAGAGCGCCGCTTCTTGACCTTCATTATAAACCGCTCGTTTTCCCTTACACCCCGGGAGCCCTCAGCATGCGTTCTCCTCTCCGTGGCCTCGAACGACAGGATTCCCCTTATGCCGGATCGCTCAACCGCCTGGGCGATGTGATCAAGCACGCCGGTTATTGCATTGGGCGCAGAGAAAGCGTCGGCAAACGTTGTCGTGCCTGTCTTAATAAATTCTAGACATGAAAAAAGCGCGCTTGTGTAAGCATCTTCTTTGGTTAGGACTTCATCCACTTGCCACCAAATTTGTTTTAGGATCTGGGTCAGGTCGGATATGGACTCAGTTTTAATAGGCATGCCCCTTAAAAAAATGGCGTAAAGATGAGTATGCGAACATATCAATCCCGGCATCACGATTTTGCCAGAAGCATCCAGAACTTCTTCAGGTTTTTCATCGAGCTTCAGGCCTTTACCAACGCCTATTATCCTCCCATCCTCAATTGCGATCGACCCCTTGGCGATTATCTGCCTGCTTTTATCAACAGTGACAATTAAACCATCCTTGATGAGTAAATCTACCAACAAATCACCTGAATAATTAAATGGGGAAATTTGATTATTAAATTTTTATTCGTGACATTCAAAGAAGTGTATAGAAATTTTTCATGCTTACAAAAACTTTTACACAACGATTTTAAAACCAGCAGGTAAATAAAAGTATCAGCAATAAGTAAAAATGAGGTGAAAAATGTGCCTGAACTCCCCTTAGCCGCTATGGATAGAATAATCAGAAAAGCGGGCAGGGTTCGCGTTTCGAGGGGCGCAGCATTAGAGATGTCTGCAATTCTTGAGACTTACATAACAGAACTAACGAGGGAAGCAATAAAGCTAGCCGAGCACCGCGGAGCCAAGACGATATCTGGAAGCGACATCAAAACTGCTGCCACCAGGTACGAATTCAAGCTATAGCCCGGTGAACCCTTGGCCGAGCTTGTTATCCGGAATGCGCGAATTTTATTACCTGCCGGAATAACAACGGGCGGAATTTCGATTCAAGACGGAAAAATCGCTAAAATTTCCATCGCCAAATTGCCAAGGGGGGAAATGGAAATAGATGCCGGCAGAAAGCTTATCATGCCCGGAGTTATTGACGCGCATGCCCATCTGTATGACCCCAACTATACGCACCGTGACGACTTCTTAACCAGCACTACCGCGGCGGCGGCCGGAGGCGTTACCACAGCGATTCTCATGCCGCTTGACTCGCCAATACTAACGCCTGAAGACGTAAGGAAGACCATAGCGGTTGGAGAGAAAAATAGCCTCATCGATTTTTCCCTTCATGCCGGGAATATGACTTCGGAGGCGATCGAGAAAATCCAATCCATATCCGCGTTGGGTGTCAAATCGTTCAAAGCATTTACGTGCTCCCCTTACATGCTGAACGAGCAAATGATGGAAAGGTTCATGCTAGAAGTCAAGAAAATCGGCGGGATTGCATTTGTTCACGCCGAAGATGAGGAGACACTTAAAAAAAGCAAAAATGGGCTTCTCAAAAAAAATAGAAAAGATCCGCTCGCACACGCCGAGTCCAGGCCTAGCGAGGCGGAGAAAAAAGCTATAAAAAATGTTATTAAACTCGCCAAAAATACAGCCTGCAATTTGCACATTGCACACGTATCCTCTAGGCAAGGGGTAAATTTGGTAAAAAGGGCCAAGGAAACTAACATTCAAGTTACCGCCGAAACTTGCCCTCACTTTCTCATTTTCACCAAAGAGGACATGAAAAGACTTGGGCCATACCTTAAGATTAACCCCTCGCTCAAAAGTGAGGAAGACCTAGAGGCACTTTGGTCGGGGCTCTCGAGCGGCGCGATAGATATAGTTGCAACCGACCATGCACCCGGCACAAAAAAGGAGAAGGAAATAGGTTGGAATGATATATGGGCGGCGCAGACCGGAATCCCTGGCATAGAAACGCTTCTCCCCCTAATGCTCAACGAAGGTGTGGCAAAAAGGAGATTAACGCTCATGCGAATGGCTGAATTGCTCTGCTCCAAGCCAGCCAAAATTTTTGGCCTGTACCCTAAAAAAGGTATCATCGGCGAGGGCTCTGACGCGGATCTCGTGATGATAGACCTGCGCAAAAAAATGACCATTAAATCTGAAAAGCTTCACTACAAGGTCGGGTGGACGCCATACGAGGGCATGAAGGTTAAAGGAGCACCAGTTATGACAATTTCCAAAGGAGTTGTGATCGCAGAGGATGGCGAGGTCTTGGGAAAGCCTGGGCACGGGAAATTTTTGCGCATGTCACCGTCCCGCCCAGCATAGCCCCTGGAGTTTCAATCTTCAAAATCTCACAGCTGCAATTTCAAACTTAGGCGCCGGGGATCAAACAATTTATTGAGAACATATGGCTATACATAAAACACAGCTCAACCGAAAAATTCATTTTGGATACTTTCTATTGATTGGATGATTACATGCGCAGAAAAATCAAACCTTTTTGCATAGAGCTGAATGAAAACTGGATGCCTCGCAGATACAACAAGAAACTCCAAATTAAGCTAAGCGATCTTCGTAAACTTTTTTGTAGAAGAGATTTGGTTGAGGAGATTTTATCAAGCGGTGAAGATCCAGTAATTTATGAGGTATATCAAATATCGCAGTCCCCCTCAGAGGGGGTTTTCAGCGCCGCTACCACGGTTCTTTATCCGGGAAAAATAGGGGACGAATACTATTTCACTAAAGGACATTTCCACTTAAAGGAGCCTAGGGGTGAAGTGTACATAGGTCTCGCCGGCAGGGGCCTCCTCCTGCTTCAAGATAGGAATAGAAAAATTGATAAACTATCATTAAACAAAGGAGAGGTCGCCTTCATACCTCCGAACTACGCCCACCGCGCTGTAAACATAGGGGATGAAAAAATGGTTTTTCTTTCGATTTACCCTTCAGACGCTGGACACGACTATGAAATCATTGAGCGGGAGGGGTTTTCGAAAATTGTTGTGGGGAGAAAAGGTAAAGTGGCACTTGTGGACAATCCAAAATGAACTTGAAACGCCCGAACGACCAGACCTAAAATGATTTAACAAGCGAATCTCAAACTAATTTCGTGGTCGATTGAGAGAGGAAAGGCTCAAAAGATATCGGGACAAGCTCAGTTTGGTAGCGGAGAGAATTGGCGACGTCGAACCATGGGTTTCCTGTTCCATGGAGGAATTTGCCTCTCACAAAAAACAAAGCTGACCGTATACAAAGCTTTTCAGGAGATGATTGAAACCTCAATGGATGTCTTGGCAATGATATGCAAAGATCTAAAAATCGTGCCGAAGGATGACTATAGGAATATTAATGCGCTGCAAGATAGAGGGGTAATAAACCAAAAATTGGCGCAAGCATTCACCCATGCTAATGGGCTCAGAAATAGGTTGATTCACCGCTACAATGTGCTTGACGACTAAATCGCCTTTGAATCCATAAAAGGCCCTTTGCCCGACTTTAAAAATTTCTGAGCGTGACGGAAAAATGGTTAAAAGAGAGACTTTGAGAAAAGATTTTTCATTCTTAATTAAAAGAGAAGACGTTCTGGCGGTTTTGCTCTTCGGTTCACATGCGAGACTCGAGCAAGATGCAAGGAGCGATGTGGACATCTGCGTGGTAGCGCCATCTTGCAAGGACAGGCTTGAGCTTTTAAGGGAGATACACAAAAACCTTGATGTTTACGGAAAAAATTATGACGTGAGAATTTTTGAGGATTTGCCACTCTACATAAATAGATGTGATGGAGTCAAATGAAATAATATATGCCAAAGACGTATACGAGCTTTATGAGTATTTTTATCATTTCAGGAAGCTCTGGCGGGATCAAGCCCCAAGGCAGAAGCTCACCAAAGAGGAATTGGCTGGGATGTTTTGACCACTCTGCAGTTTATAAAATGTCTCAATTGTAGCATTTCAAGTGATCTTGGGTTCACACGTCCCCGATAGAGAAACACGTTGGAAATTTCTCACGCACGAAGCGCATAAGATTACGATCCCGAGGTTCAATGCAAAGTTTCTGAGATTTTCGACATGATTTTTTCAAATTCCTTGCCAACCACCAAGTATCTCCTCGGATATGCTATTTCGATCCCATTCGCGTCAAATTCCTTTTTAATCTGTAACAAAAGGTCACGGGCCATCATAAAAGCGGTAGATTGATCTTTTGCCCTGGAGAGCAACCTTAGATTTATCCCTGAATCAGCAAATCCCATGACCATGGCGCTGGGCAGGTCGTCCGTGGGCATACAATCCGGATGCCTCTTTGCAACATCCACCATGATCTTCATTGCTTTCTCTATGTCCGACTCATAACTAACCTGCACTTCCACAGGCACAAGCATTGTCGGGTCAACAGACGTATAATTCGTCACGACCTCGCTCTGAAACATCGAATTCGGGACAACCAAACGCCTGTTGTCCCATGTTCGAATAACCGTATGCATGAGCTTTATGTCCTCGATAAACCCAAACTCCCCCCTGAAAACAACCGTATCCCCAAGCCTGAAAGGCTGTGACACCGCCACTATTATCCCAGATATCAAATTGGACAGAGAGGACTGTGCCGCTATGCCTAAAACTATAGACACGAAACCAGCGGCCACGAATAAAGAAGCCGTTATCCCCCTAGCCTCTGGAAACACCGTAAATGTAACAGAAACAACGCCTATGATTATAACTACTGCTGCCACCAATCTTCTGACAAAGACATAAGTGGTTTTGAGCTTTGGCTCCCTTGCCACAAACTTTTCTAAATGCCTTGATACCAAGGAATCCAGTATTTTGTAAACTATGAAAACAATGATTAGACCTATGAGGAACAAAAAAACCTGCCATAAAGCTGGCCATCGCCCAAAAAACTCTGGGATCTCCATTTTACCCCCAACTATTCTTATCCTCTAACTTTAAATTTTTAGCATCGCCCGATCGCCGAGTAATACAAAGTATAGCTGGTATTTTAAAAACTCCCATAATTTTCGGATTGCCTCGTATATCTGGTAAAAATCCAAGCGGTCTTTAAAAGCTCTTTTTAAATAAATAAACAATAATAACGATTGGGGCAAAAGAAAGAAAATGGGCGGTGAGTTCACCTCTTCTTCACTCAAACTTTGCCGTCAAAAAGTAGCTGAGAAAAAGGACTACGGACAATTCTCACGGTGATCTCCCTGCCGACCTTGGGGGGGTGGTGGCACCATACAAGTATGAACCCTTAGTCTCTTTGCCACCGTGAAGGGCACCGGCCAAACTATGCTGACATTGTCGAGCTCCCCGTTCTCATCCCCAGCGTAAACAAAGGGGCGTTCTCCAGCAGAGAGTCGCCGCCCTTTGAATAGTCAGGTTTAGTAGAGGAGTTCTCTCTGTTTTCACCAGCCTCAACGATCAACATCACGGAGGGCCCAGCTATGGAAGAAGCAATCCTGCTGACGTACGCCGCAAGCGTTGCCCTAGAACTATAACTATTGCCACCAGCAAAATTGACCCAACGACAGGCGATATCCCACTCTCTTCCTTCCTTTTCCTCCGTGCCCTCATTTTTTCACCTCCTTCTAATTATAAACCCTCAATTGTCCTAACCCTCTCAGCCTCGATAAGATCAAGCCAATAATTGCTCTTCTCTCGCTCGTGATAGAGTTCGCTCTTCTCAATGAGTTCTTTAACCATGGGCGTAGGCTTAAAATCTGCTAGGATTTGAACGTGAGGGTGAATGATGCTGGCCGCAGCGGGGGGCAGGTGGTTCCAGTTTAAGAGACAATATTTCACATCTGGACGCTTTTCGTACACAATTTTAAAATACCGGATACAGGCCCGAAAGCAGTCCTTTAGGAGCTTGGGGGAAAACTGATTTAACTCCAAATAATGGTCGTTTGAAAAAATTCCGATGGCGTGAAACTCGCCGAACGGAAGAGGTTTGGAAAAATGCAGATAGGACCACCCTAATTCCGCGATTCGCGAAATCGGGGAATTTCGAGGTTACCCTCCTCTAAAATGACTTTACCCGACCTTCCCCTAAAGAAGAACAAACCCCCTTCGGGGAAATTACCGATAGATTGAACTGCTCGTGATGTAGCCCCAGTCCGTTATTCTCTCCCCAAATCTGGGCTCTTTCACCGG
>Ga0080004_1095489_pt1 | contig 24685 bp, 32 predicted proteins | sample WasSprMetagenome_FD_69207 | JGI IMG/M metagenome (GOLD analysis project Ga0080004, IMG submission 69207) | Sulfidic aquatic microbial communities from Washburn Spring, Yellowstone National Park, USA - WS (SPADES assembly) (version 2) | ecosystem: Environmental > Aquatic > Thermal springs > Hot...
TGCCGACTTGACCCGGGAAGTGGCCCATGATGTAGCTCCGCTTCTTCTTGTGCCCCCCGCTCCCCCCCTTCCCCCCCTTCTCCCCGCTCCCCCTCCCCCTCTTCGCACATCCCCTTCCGTGCGTCCTCCCGTCGTACTTCCTGGCCTTCTTCCTCCTCCTCACCACCATCCTCCCACCTCAGATCATCCTCAGGAGCAGCTCGTTTATCCCCTCCCCCCTGTACCCCAGGTCCCCACCCTGGCCCACCGGCTTCTTGGTGGCCCTGTAGCCCCCGCGGGGGGGATGCAGCCTGAAGACCTTCTTCAGGTCGGGGAGGTCCTTCATCCTCACCCTCCCCTCCAGCAGGGCCTCCGCCAGCTCCTCCAGGGAGGAGAACCCCCTCTCCCTCACCCTCTCCTCCGTCAGGGGGAGATCCCCCTTCAGCCTTCCCCTCTTCCTCAGGAGGGAGACCAGGACCTCCTTGTTCACCTCCCCCCAGGTCACCATGTCCTTGACCTTCCTCAGCATCCCCTCTTCCGAAGCCCCCTTGCTCAGAAGGACGCAGTGGTTCACCCTGGTGAGCCCCATCATCCTCAGGGTGTCCACCACCTCCTTCCTCGCCTTGATGCTGCCCCTGAGCCTCACCACCGCCAGGAGCTCAGCCACTCGACTCCCCTCCCGCCGGGCCCAGCTGAATGCCCCTCTTCCTCCCCACCAGCGCCACCCGGGTCAGGTTCTTGAGGGCCTCCAAGGTGGCCATGGCCAGGTTGAGGGTGGTCCTGGTCTCCCCCCTGGAGAAGGTCCAAGCATCCCTGACCCCCGCCAGCTCCAGCACCGTCTTGGGAATCTCCGAGGCCACCAGGCCCAGCCCCCTGGGGGCGGGCTTGAGGGTGATCTCCACGCTCCCGTACTTTCCCCTCCCCTCCACGGGGACGGAGTGGGGCCGGTCGCACCTGCACTCCCAGCTGCCGCAGCCGCGGGCGATCTCCACCAGGTTCATCTTGGCCGTGAGCGTGGCCTTCCTTATCGCCTCCCTTATCTCCCTGGCGCTGTTGTGCCCCACCCCCACCAGGCCGTCCCTGTTCCCCACCGCCACCAGGATCTTGTACTTGTTCCTCCTCCCCGACTTGTGCATGCGCTGCACGAGGCTTATGGAGAGGATCCTGTCCTCCAGGCCCGGGACGAGGAAGTCCACGATCTCGGGCTCCTTGATGGGGATGCCCCTCCTGAGAATCTCGGAGAGGCTCTTCACCTTTCCCTCCTTCACCTCCCTGCCTATCGCGGTCCTCGGCTCCCAGGCCTCCAGCGGGTTCTTCTCCATCACCTCACCCACCCAACCTCTCCATCAGCTCCTTTTTTACCTCCTCGAAGTGCCTGGGGAGCTCCTCCGGGGGCAGCCCCCTCTTGAGGTACTCCGAGAACCTCCTCTCGTAACCCCCCTCCTCCTTCAGCCTCTGAGCGTAGCTGGCGATGTGCTCCCCCCTGATCCTCTCCTCCCCCGGAAGCATCTCCTCCGAGTGGGGTATCCTGAGGCCCGCGTCCAGGGCCCCCTTGAGCACGGCGAAGACCCTGGAGGAAGGAACGGGATCGTGGAGGCCCACGTCCAGAACGCACTCCTCCACCCCCCCCTTCCTCGCCCTCAGGCCGCACATCAGGCCCACCAGGTAGGCCGCCGGGGTGTTGGAGGTCCCCCCCTTCCAGCCGAACTCCCTCAGCTCCCCCGAGAAGGCCGAGGCCCTGACCCTGTCCCCCCGGGGGTGGAACTCCACCACCTGCGCCCTCACGTGGTTCAGGGAAACCCTGGCCACCAGGCGGGGCTTCCCGGACTTCAGGAGCCTGAACCTGAGCCTGTAGTCCGTCCTCCCCTCCCTCCTCCTCCTGAAGCACCTCACTCCTTCCCCTCCCTCTCCTTGAGGTACGCCTCCAGGTGGGCCTTGGTCCTGAAGTACCCTCCGCTTACCCTGCGGTAGAGCCTGCGGTACTCCGACCTGCTGATCTTCCCGCTCTCCCTGAGCTCCCTCAGCCTCTTCCTGAGGGCCCTCACCCTCCTCATCCACCTCTCCTTCTCCGGAAGCCTGGCCCCCCAGGAGCCCTTCCTGCTGCCCGGCCCCCTCTTCCCCTCCCTCTTCCTCCCCCGGCTTATCCCCCTAACCGGCCTGGCCTTTATCGCCCCCTCCCTTATCAGGCGCTCCACGTCCCTCCTGGTGATGGCCGAGGAGATCTCCTCCGCCCTCGCCGGATCCATCCAGATCCTGTTCTCCCCCACCCCAAGGATGCTGGCCGCCAGCCTCCGCTGGGTGGTGAGCTTCATTCACTCCTCCCCGGGTTGAGCACCCTCAGGCCCAGCTCCCTGGCCCTGGAAAGGATCTGGGCCCTCTTCCTCCCCCCCACCCCCGATGAGATCCTCACCGCCTGCGCGGAGGGGTCCAGCCCCTCCAGCTCCTCCGGCCGGCTGACCAGCACCTCCCTCAGACCGCTGGGGTGCAGACCCCTGAGCTCCCGGGGGTTGCGGTAGCCCACCTTCACCGTCGCCGCCCTTCCCTTGAGCCCCAGCCTCCTCTTGCTGTCCTTCCCCTTGGGCCTCCTCCACTTCTCCCCCAGCCTCTTGTACCTGAACCACTCCTGCCTCAAAAACCTGGGAAGCTTTCTCTTCTCCATCTCATCCCCTCTCGAAGAGGTAGCACCCGTCCTGGAAGACCCTGGGATCCTTTCCCTTCGGCCTGCTGGCCTGCTCTATGTTCAGCGCCGTCTGGCCCACCTCCTCCTTGTCCACCCCCCTCACCAGGATCTCGTCCCCCACCACCTCCACCTCCGCCCCCCCCACTATCCTGGCCACCCTGGGCACCTTCTCCCCCAGCAGGTTGTGGATGGTAACCCTGTCCCCCTCCACCTTCACCGTGATGGGGAAGTGGGAGTAGACGATCTTGAGCTTGTAGACGAACCCCTGGGTGACCCCCTTGAAGGCGTTGCGCAGGTGGGCCTTCACGGTCCCCGCCATGGCCTTCACCTTCCTCTTGTCCGAGCGGGAGTAGATCCTCACCTTGTTCCCCTCCCTCCTGACCTCCAGGTCCCTCAGACTGAGGTTCCTCACCACCTTTCCCTTCGGTCCGCTCACCTCCACCCTTCCTCCCTCGATCTTCACCTCCACCCCCTCCGGGATCTCTATCTCCTCCACGACCATCCTCTCACCTAGTACACGTAGGCCAGCAGCCTTCCCCCTATTCCCCTCTCCTTGGCCTTGGCCAGGGACATGATCCCCTGGGAGGAGGTTATGACGATGGTTCCCAGCCCGCTGGCCGGGAGGAACCTCTTCTCCCACTTCTCGTACTCCCCCTTCTTCAGGGAGTGCCTGGGCTTCACGGCCCCGCACCTGTTGATCCTCCCCGCCAGCCTGACCCTCAGCCCCTCCCCCTCCCTCTCGAAGCCCTCTATGTAGCCCTCCTCCCTGAAGACCCCCAGGACCCCCTCGATGAGCTTGGAGGAGGGAAAGATGAAGACCTCCCTCTTTCCCGCCTTCTCGTAGTTGTTGATCTTGGAGAGGGCGTTGGCCAGGGGATCGAGGAGCATCCTGCCACCTTACTGGTACTTCTTGAAGCCCAGCCTAGGGGCCATCTCCCTGAAGCACCTCCTGCAGAGGTATAGCCCGTACCTGGTGTACACTGGACCCGACCTGCCGCACCTCCTGCACTTGTGCGCCCCCTTTCCGAAGACCCTCTTCACTCCACCACCGTTACTCCCCACTTCTCGGTCACGAATTTTATGGCTTCCTCCCTGGTGATGGCGTGGGAGGAGGGTATCCTCCTGCGCTGCCTCTTCCTCCTCTTCACCCTGTAACCCGGCCTCTCCAGGGTGACGCAGACGTCCATCCCGAACATCCCTATCTCGGGGTCATACCTGACCCCCGGCAGGTCTATGTACTCCTTTATCCCGAAGGAGAAGTTACCCTGGCCGTCGAAGCTCCTGGAGGACAGGCGGTTGTCCACCGCCTGCAGGAGCTTGGGCAGCATCTCCTCCGCCCTCCTTCCCCTCAGCGTGACCTTCACCCCCACGGGTTCCCCCTTCCTCATCCCGAACTCCCTCACGGTCTTCTTGGCCAGGGTGCGGGCGGGCTTCTGCCCGGTCAGGCGCTCCAGCAGGGTCTCAGCCTTGGACAGCTTCTCACCCCCTTCTCCCACCCCTATGTTGAGGGTGACCTTTTCCACCCTCACCTCCCGCATGGGGTTCAAGCCCTCACCTCCAGGGGCCTGTCTCCCGTGGGGATGACGTACTCCAGGGGGGCCTGGAACCTCTCCCCGTCCGTCTCCAGCTCCACCGTCCTCCCCTCCACCGAAACTATCCTGCCTACCCTGCCCACGTTCTTTCCACCCCTCACCAGCGCCCAGCTGCCCGGCTGGAGGGGGATCCTCTCCAGCACCCGGTAGTCGGGGAGGGAGATCCTGACGGCGTCCCCCACCCTGAATTCCCGGTAGTCCCCCACCACCGTCTTGCCGTCGTGAAGGGAGAGCTGGATCTTGCCCCCCTTCACCGTGTGTTTGCCCTCCACCCTGCAGAGCTTGGAGGAGGCATCCTTCACGGGGAGGGGGAGGAGCCTCCCGTTCCTGTCCACGGAGATCAGGAAGGAGGCCCCCAGGCAGGGCAGGGTCACCACATCCAGGAGGCCCACGGGGAAGCGGTGCTCCGTCCTCACCCTTCCGTCCACCAGCACCTTCCTCTCCGCCAGCACCTTCTTGGTCTCCGCCAGGGTGGAGGTGAGGCCCAGCTGGTCCCTGAGCAGGACGGCCAGGGGGAGGGAGAAGGAGGCGGGGTGGGGTCCAGGGCCTGGCTTCACCGCCCAGGGTAAGGACTTCCTCGGCAGCTTGACCGCGCGCGGTACCGCATACCGCCTGAGGTGCTTGCTCGGACCCTTCACCATTTTTCGACCTCTATACTTCTTCTCCCCTTTCTTAAAGGGTACTGAGAACCCGGCCGCCTCCCCCCCAGCCCTTTTTTACCTCCCCTCCCTCCTTTCTTGATGGTCAGGGTCAGGTTCTTCGCCAAGTTCAGGGAGCTGGCGGGGACGGGGGAGATGGAGGTGGAGGCCAGCGATGTCCGCTCCCTCCTCACCGCCCTCCACGCCCGGAACCGGGAGCTGGGGGAGGCCCTCCTGGAGGACCCCAAGGGGGTGAAGCTCAGGAAGACCGTGAAGGTGCTGGTGAACGGCAGGGAGGCCAGGTGGCTGCGGGGCCTGGACACCCCCCTCCGGGAGGGGGATGTGGTTTACCTCTTCCCCCCCGTGGGGGGAGGGTAGGATGAGGGTGAGGGTGAGGGTGCTGGAGGAGCTGGAGGAGAGGGAGGTGGAGCTGCCCGAGGGCTCCACCGTGCGGGAGCTCCTCTCGGCCCTGGGGCTGAGGGAGGGGATAGTGGTGGTGAGGGAGAGGAGGGTCCTGAGGGAGGAGGAGAGGCTGGCGGAGGGGGACAGGGTGAGGATCCTCCCGGTGGCCATAGGGGGATAGGGGGGTGCAGGAAACCTTATAAGGGGCATGGGGGGAAGGAAAAGCGAAGAACATGGAGCCCAAGGACTACCTGGAGATGGTGAGGGGCTTCTACAAGATGGGCTTCTCGGTGGCCCGGACCACCCTGGACATGATGAAGGTGGCCATGGACAGCTACGTGAACCTGTACGAGCTCTACATGCGCCCCCTGCTTCCCGCCGAGGTCTACGAGAGCATGAAGAAGACGTTGGAGGCCTACCTGGAGTCCCAGGGGAGGGTCTTCGAGAACTTCAAGAAGCTCCTGGACAGCTTCGAGAGGCAGCAGGACGAGGTCTTCAGCAAGTTCTTGGAGATGACCAAGACCCAGAAGACCCAGTAGCCCTCACCAGACCAGTACCTTGACGTAGCCCTCCGCCACCTTTTTTTCCCCCACCCAGCACTTCACCTCTATCCTGTAGCGGTTCTTCTCCTTCTCGGTGATGACCCCCTCCACCCTGACCGTGTCCCCTATCCTCACGGGGGCCGTGTACCTGAAGCCGTCCTCCAGCAGGACCACGGTGCCCGGGATCCTCGCCACGGCCGCCGACACCAGGCTCGTGGTCAGCATCCCGTGAGCCACCCTCCCGCCGAACCTCGTCCTGGAGGCCGCCTCCTCGTCGAAGTGCAGGGGGTTGAGGTCCCCGGAGACCAGGCCGAAGAGGGCCACGTCCGCCTCGGTCACCCTTTTCTCGTAGGTGATCCTGGCGCCCACCTCGAACTCCCCTCCGAACTTCTCGAACTCCTTGAGCTCCCCTCCCGCCTCGGAGTAGATCCTTGAGAGCTCCCTCAGTCTGACCTCTCCACCACCCACCTTATCGCCTCCGGCCATATTCTCTGGTGGGAGGACCGGCTCACGGTGAGGCCGATGTGGCCCTTGTCCGACAGCAGCATCTTCTTGTCCCTGGAGGGTATGGCCTCGAAGAAGGGGATGACGCAGTCGGGGGGGGTGATGTGGTCCTTGGAGGCCGCGAGGACGAGGACGGGCATCCTTATGTTGCCCAGATCCACCCTCCTTCCCTTCGCCGTGAACTCCCCCCGCACTATCTCGTTCCTGTGGTACCACCTGGTGATGTACTCCTCGAAGACCTTCCCCGGAACGGCGGGGGAGTCGAAGATCCAGTGGTCCATGTAGAAGAAGTCCTTGACGCTCTTCTCATCCCCCAGGCTGTCCAGCAGCGCCTGGTACTTCCCCACCACCAGCCTCACGGGATCGACCAGGAGGAAGGCCAGGTTCAGGAAGTCCCCGGTGGCGTTGAAGAGGGCCCTGGAGACCTTGGCGGGGTCTATGCTCCTCGCCCAGAGGGCCAGGGTGTTCTGGGTGTCGAAGTTCACGGGGGGCGTCTGGATGACCAGGTTCCTCACCTTCTCGGGGAAGAGGGAGGAATAGACGACGGCCAGGGTGGTCCCCAGGCAGTAGCCCCAGAGGGTCAGGGACTCCACCCCCCTCTCCCTCCTGACCGTCTCAACGCAGGTCTCCAGGAAGTCCACGTAGTCGTCCAGCCTGAGATGGCGGTCGGCGAGGGTGGGGTAGCCCCAGTCCACCATCCAGACGTCCAGGCGGGCCTCCAGGAGCAGCCTTATCACGCTCACGGCCTCGTGCAGGTCCAGAACGGTGGGGCGGTTTATGAAGGCGTAGCTTATCAGCACCGGCGTCCGGTGCCCGACCTCCCCCCTGAACCTGTGCAGCTTGAACAGCCAGTCCTCGTAAACCGTCTCGTACGGGCAGCTGCCCGGCCTAAGCCCTTTAATCTTTTCCACGATCACCCGATTCCGCCTCCAGCCGCGACACCCTCCTCTCCAGCTCGGCCACCCTCCTCTTGAGGTCCAGTATCCTCCTGAAGGCCTCGTCCTGCATGGAGATGGTGGCGAAGGGGCTGACCGGGTTCGACTCCAGCATCTCCTCCAAGAACCTGCGGTAGAAGTAGATGTAGTCCATCATGTTCTCCATCATCGCCTTCTGGACCTCCAGGTACCGGGGGGACTTCAGCAGCGTGTCGAAGGCCCTGGCCTCGAACTCGGAGAAGGATGAGAAGAACTCCTGGGGGCTCTCCACCCTGCGCTGGTTGACCTCCGCCATGAATCCCTCCGCCGCCTCCACGTAGGTCCCCTTTATCAGCCTCTTGTACTCCCCGAAGGCCTCCGAGAACCTCTCCCAGTGCTCGACGGCCCTGTCCAGGTTCACGAGGACGGTCTTGGGGAGGAGGAAGGGGTACTCGGTGGGATAGCCCAGCTCCACCCCCCGGCCCTCTATCTTCTTCCTGTAGCTCCTTATGAACTCCCTCAGGATGTCGGCGCCGGAGGAGGGAAGGACCCTCCCCAGCATCAGCTCGTAGGTCAGCCTGAGGTGGTCGAACCAGCTCCTCAGGAAGTCCCCGTAGGCCCTCAGGGTCTCGCTCTGGGCCTCCGCCAGCTCCAGGTCAAAGGCGAAGAAGAGGAACCTTAGCTGCTGGACCCCCCGGACGGCGACCTCCAGGGGACGGAAGAAGAAGCGGAAGAACTCCTGGAAGATCCCCTCGAAGTCCTCGTCGTAGGAGAGCTTCATCCCGGCCAGGTGCTTGGCGTGGAGGCGCTGGAGGCACTCCCTTATCCTGAGGTTCCTCAGCAGGAGCTCGAAGGACTCCTTCGGGGCCTCCCTGAAGAGCTCCAGCAGCTCGTCCCTAGACAGTGCCATCTTCTTCTTTTCACTTCCCTATAAAAAAACCCGACCCCCGCGCCCAACCAAATCCCATAAAATCCCAGGCTCCCAGAAATGGGGGTGCCCAAGGTGAGGGTTAAGCCGGGTCTGGTCCTCACGGAGAGGATAGGGGAGACGGAGGTGGAGGGGAGAACGGTGGGGGAGGTCCTCAGGGAGTTCGAGGGGAGGTTCAGGAGGGAGCTGGAGGAGCTGGGGGCCCTGGGGGGCGACGGGAGGCTCCTCCCCTCCTTCATCCTCCTCCTCAACGGCAGGAACGTGAAGCTCCTGAGGGGGGAGGAGACCGAGGTGAGGGAGGGGGACCTCCTGATGATCCTGCCCCCCGCCGCGGGTGGTTGAGTGGAGAACCGCGCGGCCTTCCTGGACGCGGGCAGGAGGGAGCTACGCCTCTCCGAGGTCAGGGAGCCGGACATCTTGGGGCCCGTGGACTGGGGCCTCCACTGCCACCTGAACCTCTACCGCAGCTACGCCCACCCCCCCTACGACGAGCACAACGTGCTCTGCCTGGGGATGGGGAAGCTGGCGGGGAGCTGCATACCCGGGACCCACCGCCTCACCCTTTGCTTCCGCTCCCCCCTCTGGGAGGGTTTCTTCTTCTCCACGATAGGGGGGGCGGCCTACGCCTTCCGCCACTTGGGGGTGGACTACCTGACGCTGGAGGGAAAATCGGAGGAGCCCCTGGCGGTGGCCCTGAAGGGCACCCCCTCCGGGCTGGAGGCGAGGTTCAGGGAGATCCCCCGGGAGGAGCTGATGGGGATATACAGGGGATACGGGGGGGAGGAGGGGGTCTACGCCCTGGAGAGGTTCCTGCTGGAGGAGTTCTCGGGATGGTACGAGGAGAGAGGGAGCCCGCTGGACCACCGCGTGCTCTGCGTGGGGCCCGCCTCCCTCCACACCAACCTGGGGGGGATCTTCTCCTCCTCCGTGAAGGGGGGGAAGGCCGAGCCCGGGGCGGAGGACTGGGCGGCCCGGGGGGGACCGGGATCGGTGATGGCCAGGGCCCACGGGGTGGTGGCCCTGGTGGTGGGGGGGAGGAACGAGTGGAGGAGGTTCCCGGGGGTGAACCTGGCGGACCAGGCCAAGGCGGACGAGCTCTTCAGGAGGCTGGTGGGCAAGGGCATGATGAAGGTGGCCTCCGAGGCCACCGTCAAGTACAGGTACGATGAGGCGGTGGGCTCCGGGGGAACCTTCGGGGTGAACTACTTCGTGCTCAGGGAGATGGCGATCATGTTCAACTGGAGCACGGTGAACCTGCCCCGGGAGAGGAGGCTGGAGCTGTACGAGAGGCTGATCAGGGGAAGGTACCTGAGCCAGTTCGATCAGGAGATCACCTCCAAGAAGCACCTGCGCCCGTCCCTGGAGCTTCCCTCCCCCACCTCCAGGCCCTGGGTGAGGGTGAAGGTCTGGAAGAACTGCGGGGAGCCCTGCCCCGGGGTGTGCAAGAAGGTCAGGGGGAGGTACAAGAAGGACTACGAGCCCTACGAGGCCAACGGCCCCAACTGCGGCATCTTCGACCAGAGGGCCGCCGAGAGGGCCGTGTACACGGTGGACTCCCTGGGCTTCGACGCCATAGAGTTCGGGAACACCTGCGCCTGGATCTTCGAGTGCCTGCACCTGGGCCTCCTGGAGCCAGGGGAGCTGGGGCTGGACGCTGTCCCCTCCTTCGATCCCCTCTCCTTCGATCCCTCGGATTCCGAGAGGAACGCGGATCTCCTGGCGAGGCTGGCCAGGGCGGTGGCCTACGGGGAGAGCGAGCTCTGCAGGCTGGTGGGGCAGGGGATCAGGAGGGCGGCCAGGGAGCTCACCAGGAGGTTCGGGGAGAGGGTGAGGAGGACCGGGAGGAGGTTCGAGGACCTCGGGGTCTACGTGGCCTTCGGTGAGGGGGGATCCATCACCCCCGCCATGTACTGGAGCCCCGGCAACTTCATGCCCGTGCCCATCCAGGGGAAGTACTTCACCTTCTACCACTCGGAGTTCAGGGAGCCCGAGGAGTTCGCGGAGCTCTGCTACGGCAGGGCCTTCAAGGAGATGTACTCGGAGAACAACGGCCTCTGCAGGTTCCACCGGGGGTGGAGCGAGCGCCTCCTCCCCCGCCTGCTGGAGGAGGCCTGGGGGATCAGGGTGGACTACGACGAGCACTGCAGGAGGATCCTGGCGGGGATAGCCGAGTACAACCGGAGGGCGGGGGTGCGCCCCGTCTTCTTCGAGGGGGAGAGGGTGGTGGAGATCGTGACCTCCATGGCCAGGGAGCTCTCGGAGAAGAACGAGAGCGCCAGGAGGTGGTGGGGGAGGTTCGGGGAGGGGAGGAGGGAGGCGGTGGAGGAGTACTGGAGGAGGTTCCTGGAGAGGTACGAGAGCCTGCTGGCCTCCGCCGCCCGGTGAGTCACCTCCGGGAGGACCGGAGGGCTTGGTGGAGCGCCGGATCCCCCCTCCTCCAGGCCCTCAGGGTCTGCCTCACGAGTTCCCTCCTGGAGTACAGCTTGCCCGAGAGGAGGAGGAGGGTGACCGCCAGGGCCCCCAGGTAGAGCCAGAGGGGGGGAACGAAAACCAGGAGGCCGAGGGAGCCCAGGGTCCAGAGGACCCCGCTCCCCACGGCGCAGGGGGCAATGAGGGGGAAGGCCCTCCTGCCCACCCCCAGGGCGTAGGCGGTCATCACCGCCACCATGGAGCCCAGGCAGAAGGCCAGAAGGCCGAGACCGGCCAGGGTCAGGCTTCCCCTCCCTTCCCCCCGCAGGAGGGAGAAGAGCACCACCCTTCGGCTCAGGAGCTCCGCCACCCCCAGCCAGAGGAGGGCGATGAGGGCGTTGCTCCCGGTCACCAGCAGCAGGACCTCCCCCGCCCCGAAGCCCTTCAGGGAGGCGCAGGCCGTCCCCCCCACCGGTCCCAGGATCCAGGTGGAGAGGAAGATCTCCACCAGCTCCCTCATCACCTCATCCCGGGAGGAGGAGGAAATAAGAGTAATCCCTCAGCCTCCCCAGCTCCCTGACCTCCTCCAGCCTGAGCTCCGAGATCCTCTGCTCGTAACGGTAGAACTCCTCCGCCGAGCCGGCCAGCTCCTCGTAGACCAGGGAGAGGGCCACCCGGTAGCTGTTCTCCGTCATCAGCCTGTACTGCCCTATGAGCTGCTCCTTCGCCTCCTCCAGCTCCCCCCTCCCCAGCCCCTCCATCTTCCTGACCTCGGAGAGCATGAGCTCCTTCACCTCCCTCACCTTCCCGGGCTCCGTTCCGGCGTAAAGGGCGGCGTACCCGTAGCTTCTGCCCAGGTTCAGGTGGGCGGAGACCTCGTAGGCCAGCCCCCTTCTGTCCCTGATCTCCTGGAAGAGCCTGGAAGAAGCCCCCTCCGCCAGCACCGCCAGGAAGGAATAGAGCGCGTACCTCCTCCTGTCCCCCAGAGTGGGGGTGTGGAAGCCCAGAGCCAGGTGGGCCTGCCTCAGCTCCCTCCTCCTCTCCGTCCTCCCCCCCTCCCTCCTCACCACCCTCGCCTCCGGCTCGGGCCTGGGGGGGAAGGGGAGGTACCTCCTGGCGAGCTCCACCACCTCCTCCGGATCCACCCTCCCCACCACCGACAGCACCGGGCGGGCGTACTTCTCCCGGAACCTCAGCAGGGACTCCCTGGAGAGCCTCCTCACGGTGGAGGGCGTCCCCAGCACTTCCATCCCGAAGGGCTTCTCGTAGAGGAGGGACTTGATCCTCCCCAGCACGTGGCTCCTGGGGTGGTCGTGGACCATCTTCACCTCCTCCAGCACCACCTTCTTCTCCTTCTCCAGCCTCTCCGGTTCCAGGGTGGAGTGGAAGAGCATGTCCCCCAGGAGCTCCAGCCCCAGCTCCAGGTGCTGGGAGGGGAGCCTGAGCCAGAAGGCCGTGAGCTCCTCCGCGGTGAACCCGTTGAGCGTCCCCCCCTTCTTCTCGACGGCGGCGGAGAGCTCCTCGGAGGAGCGGGTTTCCGTCCCCTGGAAGAGGCAGTGCTCCAGGTAGTGGGCCACCCCCTTCTCCGCCAGGGGCTCGTGGGCCGCCCCCGCCCTCACGGCCAGGACGCAGGAGAAGAGGGGCTGCTGCCTCCTCTCCACCAGAACCGTCATGCCGTTCTCCAGCTCCACCCGGTGAAAGTCCGCCTCCATCGAAGACCCATGGCGGGGGAGGGTTAAGCCTTTTTCCGGCCCCGCGAAGGGTGGGGAGGATGAGGAGCGCCCTGGTCTACGCGGAGGGGTACCTGAAGTACCACTTCGGCCCCCACCACCCCTTCCAGCCCGAGAGGGAGAGGAGGACCGTGCAGAAGCTCAGGGAGCTGGGGGTGATAGGGGAGCACGCCAGGCTGGTGGAGCCTGAGCCCGCCACGGAGGAGGACCTCCTGCTGGTCCACTCCAAGAGGTACGTGGACTTCGTGAGGAGGATGAGCGAGAGGGGGGCGGGCTTCCTGGACTACGGGGACACCCCCGCCACCAGGGAGCTGTACGAGGGGGCCCTCTGGGTGGTGGGGGGATCCCTGAAGGGGGCGGAGCTGGTTAGGAGCGGGGAGGTGGAGCACGCCTTCAACCCGGGAGGGGGCCTGCACCACGCGGGGAGCGAGCACGCGGCCGGGTTCTGCGTCTTCAACGACGTGGCCCTCTCCGTGAGGCACCTGCAGAGGAAGGGGGTGAGGAGGATAGCGGTGGTGGACACGGACGGGCACCACGGGGACGGAACGCAGAACATCCTGTACCGGGAGCCCGTCCTGAAGATCTCCTTCCACCGGGAGGGGATCTACCCCGGCACGGGCTACCCCTGGGAGGTGGGGGAGGGGGAGGGAAGGGGTTACTCCGTGAACGTCCCCCTCCCGGGAGGGACCTCGGACGACGCCTACCTCTCCGCCTTCAGGGAGCTGGTTCCCCCCCTGCTGAGGGCCTACCGGCCGGAGGTCATCATCCACCAGTTCGGGGTGGACGGCCACTTCAGGGACCCGCTGGTGGGGCTGGGCCTGACCACCCACGGCTACCTGGAGCTCTCCAGGACCATGCACGAGCTGGCCCACGAGCTCTGCGGGGGGAGGTACCTGGTGCTGGGGGGAGGGGGATACAGCCCCTCCGACGTCTGCAGGTGCTGGACGGTGATGTTCTCCTTCCTCTCCGGCTTCCCCCTGGAGAGGCTGCGGGGGCTCATGGACGAGAGGAGGACCTCCCCGCCGGAGGTCTGGAGGGAGGTGGGGGAGGTAGTGGCGGAGGTCAAGAGGAACGTCTTCCCCCTCCACGGCCTGGAGGTGAAGGAATGAGGTTCGGGGTGATCTATCCGGCCTACGGTGAGCACGCGGACCCCTCCCTGGCGGCGTGGATGGCCAGGGAGGCGGAGAGGAGGGGGGCCGAGGTCTTCCTGGTCTGGGACCACTTCCTCCTCCCCTTCGAAGGGGGGGAGCGCACGCTGGAGGCCTACACCCTCCTCTCCTACCTGGCGGGGAAGACGGAGAGGATAAGGCTGGGCACCTGCGTCACCCCCTGCCCCTCAGGGATCCCCTGCTGCTGGCCAAGGTGATCTCCTCCCTGGACGTCCTCTCGGGGGGAAGGGTGGTGGTGGGAGTGGGGGCAGGGTGGAACGCTCCCGAGTTCGAGGCCTACGGGAGGTGGGAGGGGGCCGGGGTGAGGGTGGAGAGGACGGGGGAGGCCCTGGAGCTCCTCAGGAGAATGGAGGAGCTGGGCTGATCACTCCCAGAGGGACTTTTCCAGGAACCTCTCCTCCACCCTCCGGTCCTTCCTTATCTCCTTGCTCCTCATCAGCCTCCTCTCCGCATGCTCCAGGGCGGAGGAGAGGGCCTGGGAGAAGCCCCATCCCTCCCCCACCCCCACCAGCTGGAACTTACCCCTGAGCACCAGCCTGCAGCTGACGAGCGGCCTGTTCTTCCCCTCCCCCCTCAGCCTCTTGAAGTGGGCGGTGAGGGTCCCGCCCTTCACGTAGGGGGAGTACTTGCGGGCGAAGGCCTTGAGGTCGGAGAGCATGCGCTCGTACTCCAGGTCCTCCACCTCCTCCCTGCTCAGGGAGAGCTGCAGGTAGACCCCCTCCTCCTCCCTCCCCTTCGCCAGGGCGGAGAGGAGGTCCGCCTTGGTGAGGATCCCCTCCAGCCTCCCGTCCTCCAGGAGCACCACGGAGGCCACGTCCCTGCTCTCCATGAGCTCCACCGCCTCCCTCAGGGTGGCGGTGGGAGGGAGGGAAACCAGGGGCTCGCTCATGATGGACCTCACGGGGTTGCTGAGGGGCCTGGGCTTCTCCCCAGCCAGATCCCCGAACCTGAGCTGGTCCTTCGGCCTCACCACGTGCACCACCAGGTCGTGCATGGTGATGATCCCCACCGGCCTCCCCCTCCTGGTGACCGGAAGCTTGGAGACCCCCTCCTCCCTCATGAGGGCCAGGGCGGAGGAGAGGGGCTCGTTCTCGTCTATGGTCCTCACCTCCCTGGTGGCCAGCTCCCCCACCCGCCTCTTCCCCTCCTCCCCCTCCACCATGCTGCGGAGGAGGTCCATGTCCCTCACCACCCCCACCAGCCTCCCGCTCTCGCAAACGGGGAGGTGCTTCAGGTCGTTCTCCACCATCAGCCTGGCCGCCTCCTCCACCGGGTCCTCGGGGGAGAGGAGGGGGGAGGAGCGGTAGACCGCCTTAACCTTGGTCCTGCTGGGATCCAGTCTGGAGCGGACGATCATGCGCTCCGTGAGCACCCCCCTGCACCTCCCCCTCCCGTCCACCACCAAGAGCGCCCCTCCCGGCTTCACCGCACCCTCCCTGAACATCCCCACCGCCCTAGAGAGGAGCTCCTCCTCCCCTATGGTCCGGAACTCCTTGGACATCACGTCCCTGACCCTCAAGCCGGAGCCCATCCTTCCCCTTTCCCCCAAGGCTTAAAAAAAGGGAGGGGGAGGAAGGAAGACCAGAGGTTCGTCGTGGTGGCTCTGCTGGTGGTGCTGGCGGCCTCCGCCCTGGCGGTCTTCTCCCTCTCCGGAAACCGCGAGCAGGGAGGGGGGCCCGGTCCCAGCTCGGGTCTTTCTCCGGAGTTCTTCCAGGTGGACAGGGTCTACTTCGATGACTGGGTGGACTACATGGGCCAGGTCTCACCCTACGACTTCGCGGTGGTGGTGGAGATCACGAGCGGGGGGAGGGGTGTGAAGGCCTGGTCGGTGGGTCTGGACTACGGGGACGGGATTGGCTTTGAGGACAACGTCATGGAGACCTCCCTCGGGCAACCCCGGCCCCGAGAACCACAAGCTGGTGCTGAAGGAGGACATGGCCAAGTGGACGCTGCCCGATGGAACCCACCCGAAGAGGGGGAGCCTGTACCACGTGAAGGTTCACCTGACCCTGACGGACAACTCCTACGTGGAATGGGAAGGGGACACGGGATACCTGAGCCCGACGTGAGCTACCCACCCCTAAAGGGTGTGGGGTTTCCCGCTCGCATGTGCTAAGCCTCGAGAAGCGGGACCGGGTGGAGTCTCACCCTCAGAGGCTCCGGAGCCTGGCCAGGGTCTCCTCGGCCTCCCTCATAATCCTCTCCACCAGCTCCTTCACGGTGGGCAGGTCGTTGATCCTCTGGGCGCACTCCCCTCCCGCGGTGAGCGCCCTCTCCCTCTCCCCCCGGTAGGTGGCGGAGAAGCCCTCCATCTCCTTCAGGAGGACCTCCACGGGAACGGTGGTGAGGTCGTCGGGCTTGCCCGTGTAGACGCCCGGGGAGTACTTGACCGTAACCTCCACCATCTCCTCGGAGAAGGGGCTCCGGATGTACCTGGCCGGCCCCACGATCCCCCTGGCCACCACGGTCCCCCTGTCCCCAGCCTTCAGGATGCTCTCCTTCCATAGATCCACGAAGTCGCTCTCCTGCGTGCACAGGAACCTGGTTCCCATCTGCACCCCCTGCGCCCCCAGGGCCAGGGCCGCCACCAGGGTCCTCCCGTCGCAGAAACCCCCCGCCCCCACCACCGGCACCCCTGGGCAGGCATCCACCACCGCGGGTAGGAGGGTCATGGTGTGGAGGGGCTCCCAGGCCACGTGGAAGCCGCCCTCGTGCCCCGAGGCTATGATCCCGTCCACCCCGGCCTCCACGCACTTCCTGGCCGCCCTCACCGAGGGCACCACGTGCATCCAGAAGAGGTCCGAGGACTTGACCATCTCCGCCCAGGGGACCGGGTTGCCCGCCGAGGTCACCAGCACCCTGAGCCTCCTCCTCATCTCCGGGTCGTCCTCCCTCACCTCCAGGGTGGCCCTGATCATCTCCTCCGCCGGCCCCCTCACCTCCTCCGACACCATCACGTTGACCCCGAAGATCCCCCCCGACTCCCTCGTCCTCTCCAGCGTGCGCCTGAAGATGTTCTTCAGGGTCTCCGCCGGGGTGGGCCCCTCTATCCCGGGCTCGAAGGTCCTCTTGAACATCTCGTAGGTGTCCTCCGACATGAACTTGAACTCCAGGGCGCTGGCGCTTATCAGGCCCAGGACCCCCGCGTTGGCGCAGGCTATGCAGAGGCGGTTGGTGCCGAAGGGCCCCATGCCCGCCTGTATCAGGGGATACTTGATCCCCAGCCTCTCGCATAGCTCCGTCCTTATCAAGCCATTCTGCTTCTCCCCCCGGCTAAAAAAGGCTTGGGGTGAACCGAACCGGCCTCCGAGGGCTTGAGGGCAACCCAGCTCCGGCCAAGCCACCGGCAGGGGTCTGCTGGCGGTTCAGGGAGCCCTCCTCCCCCCGGGGAGGGGACCCACCTCCTGGGCGGTAAGGTTAAGAAAGGGTGGGAAAGAGGGAGTAGAATGTTCGGGGGTTTCCGGACGGACGAGAGGGGAAGCCTGAGGGTGGGGGAGTTCAGGGCCTCGGAGCTGGCGGAGAGGTTCGGCACCCCCCTCTTCGTGATGGACGGGGAGAGGATCAGGGAAAACTACAGGCGCTTCAGGGAGGCCTTCTCCGGCTGGGGGGAGGTGGTGATCGCCTACGCCTGCAAGGCCAACTCCAACCTGGCGGTTTGCAGGCTGCTGCAGCTGGAGGGGGCCGGGGCGGAGGTGGTCTCGGAGGGTGAGCTCAGGCTGGCCCTCAAGGCGGGCTTTCCTCCCGAGAAGATCTTCTTCAACGGGAACGCCAAGAGCGAGAGGGAGATAGAGCTGGCGGTGGAGAGGGGGGTGAAGCTCAACCTGGACAGCCTGGAGGAGGTGGAGGTGGTGGGGGAGGTGTGCCGGAGGCTGGGAAAGAACACGGAGGTGGGGCTGAGGGTGAACCCCGGGGTGGAGGTACCCACCCACCCCTACATAGCCACCGGGGGGAGGGAGAGCAAGTTCGGGATGGAGCTGGAGACCGGGGAGGCCCTGGAGGGCTTCCGGCTGGCCCTGAAGGAGGGGCTGCCGGTTAGGGGCATCCACTGCCACCTGGGCTCCCAGCTGCTGGAGCTCTCCCCCTTCGAGGAGGGGGCGGAGAGGGTGATGGAGTTCGTGGCTTCCCTGAAGGAGGGCCTGGGGCTGGAGCTGGAGTTCGTGGACCTGGGGGGAGGGCTGGGGGTGCCGGAGAGGCCCGGGGAGAGGGGCCCCTCCCCGCAGGACCTGGCCTCCAGGATCCTTCCCGTGCTGAGGAGGTGGAGGGAGAAGGCGGGCCTGAAGCCCTTCACGCTGGTGCTGGAGCCGGGGAGGTACCTGGTGAGCGATGCCGGGCTACTGCTCCTGAGGGTGGAGTACGTGAAGCCCAGAAAGGGGAGGCCCACCTGGGTCTGCGCGGACGGGGGGATCAACCTGCTGATCAGGCCCGCCCTCCTGGGGACCTACTACCACATGGAGATGGCGGAGAGGATGGGGGAGGAGGAGAGGGAGACGGTCAACGTGGCGGGACCCCTCTGCCAGGCGGGGGACGTGATAGGGAGGGAGAGGAGGCTGCCCCGGCCCAGGAGGGGGGACCTGCTGGCGGTCTTCAACGCGGGGGCCTACACCTTCACCATGAGCAGCCAGTACAACCACAGGCCCAGGCCGGCCATGGTGATGGTGGAGGGGGGGAAGGTGGAGGTGATAAGGAGGAGGGAGAGCTGCGAGGACCTGTGGAGGCACGACTCCCTCCCGGGGTGGCTGGCATGAGGAGGATCGTGGTGAAGTTCGGGGGTACCTCCCTCCTCAACGGGGAGAGGATCAGGCTGGCGGCCAGGTCGGTGGAGAGGGAGTACCGGAAGGGGACCCAGATAGCGGTGACGGTATCCGCCATGGGGCACACCACGGACGAGCTGCTGGAGGCGGCCAGGCAGGCCTGCGGGGGGAAGCTCTCGGCCAAGGAGCTGGACGACATCCTGGCCATGGGGGAGAGGACCAGCGCCAGGATCTTCGCCGCCGCCCTGCGCAGCTTGGGCGTGGAGGCCAGGGCGGTGGACCCGGGGATGAAGGAGTGGCCCATCATCACGGACTCCCGCTTCTCGGCGGCCAGGCTGGACGAGAGGAGGACGGAGGAGAGGATAAGGAGGTACCTGGAGCCCATGCTCAGGAAGGGGGTGGTGCCCGTGGTCTGCGGCTTCCTGGGCAGGAACCCGAGGGGGGAGATCACCACGCTGGGGAGGGGGGGAAGCGACACCACCGCCTTCATCCTGGGCAAGTACCTGGGGGCCTCGGAGGTGATCATCGTGACGGACGTGGAGGGGGTGATGACGGCCGACGTGAACGAGTTCAGGGACGCCAGGCTCCTGGAGTCCCTCACGGCGGCGGAGCTTAGGGAGCTGGGGAGGTTCGGGGCCAGGGTGATGCATCCCGCCGCCATGAACTACAAGCCGGAGGAGATGGACGCCAAGGTCATCCACTTCAGGCATGGGGATTTATCTGCCAGGGGAACCAGAATAACGGGAGGGATCTCGGAGGCCGGGAAGATGGAGGTCACCCTTCACGAGAAGCCCATAGGGATGGTGACGGTGGTGGGGGAGGAGATGCAGCGCACCCCCGGGGTGCTCTCCCAGGCCCTCTCCCCCCTGAGCAGGGAGGGGCTGAACGTGCTGGCGGTCTCCATAGGCCCCCGGTCCTTCTCCCTCTACGTCTGGCAGAGCGACCTGAGGAGGGCCACGGAGCTGGTCCACCGGGTGGTGAAGAGGAGCAGGGTGATGAAGTCGGTCACGGGGGAGGGCGACCTGGCGATGGTGACGGTGGAGAGCGAGAAGTTCCTGGACACCCCCGGGATGATCGCCAAGCTCACCGCCCCCCTGGCCAGGGAGGGGATAAACATCGTGGAGATCCTCTCCAGCAGGGCCTCCATAAGCTTCTTCTTCCGGTGGGAGGACAGGGAGAGGGCGGTGGAGATCCTGAGGAGGGTGGGCTCCAGTGTTTGAGGGCGTGCTCACGGCCATGGTCACCCCCTTCCTGCCCAACGGGGAGCTGGACGAGGAGGGGCTGAGGAAGAACGTGGAGTTCCAGATAAGGAGCGGGGTGGACGGTCTGGTGCCGGTGGGCACCACCGGGGAGTGCTCCACCCTGAGCTACGAGGAGCACCTCAGGGTGGTGGAGGTGGTGGTGGAGGCGGCGGGGGGAAGGGTGCCGGTGCTGGCGGGGACGGGGAGCAACAGCACCAGGGAGGCCCTCATGCTCACCAGGGAGGCCAAGGAGAGGGGGGCGGACGGGGCCCTGCTCGTGGTGCCCTACTACAACAGGCCCACCCAGGAGGGCCTCTACCAGCACTTCAAGAGGCTGGCGGAGGAGGTGGACCTCCCCCAGGTCCTCTACAACATCCCCTCCAGGACGGGGGTGAACCTGGCCCCCGAGACCATCGCCAGGCTGGCCAGGCTGAAGAACGTGGTGGGGGTGAAGGAGGCCAGCGGTAACTTCGACCAGATCTCCAAGATCCTGGAGCTCACCAGGGGTGAGGACTTCATGGTCACCTCGGGGAACGACTCCCACACCCTCCCCATGATGGCCCTCGGGGCCGTGGGGGTGATCTCGGTGGCCTCCAACCTGGTCCCCTCCCAGATGGTCAGGATGGTGAGGGCCTTCAGGGAGGGCAGGGTGGAGGAGGCCAGGAGGATCCACTACGAGCTCTCCCCCCTCTTCGAGGCCCTCTTCCTGGAGACCAACCCCGCCCCCATCAAGGAGGCCATGGAGATGGCGGGCCTCCCCGCCGGTCCCCCACGCCTTCCCCTGGTGAGGGTGGGGGAGGGAACCAGGCAGAGGCTGAGGGAGGTCCTCTCGCGGCTGGGCCTCCTCTCCGGGTCCTGAGCCCGGATCCCGGGGAGGACGGGGCGGGTCTATACCTGTCAATGTTTTTACGGTCTTCTCCCCATCTCTTTTAGGTCGGCTTGGGAAGGATAGCCAGGATCAGCGGGCCGGTGGTGGTGGCGGAGGACATGGGCGGCTCGGGGATGTACGAGCTGGTCAGGGTGGGGGAGGAGGGGCTGATGGGGGAGATCATAGGGCTGCAGGGGGAGAGGGCCACCATCCAGGTCTACGAGGAGACCTCGGGGCTGAAGCCGGGGGAGAGGGTGGAGAGGACGGGAAGGCCCCTCTCCGTCGAGCTGGGCCCCGGCCTGGTGGGGACCATCTATGACGGGGTGCAGAGGCCCCTCACGGAGATAAGCAGGAGGGTGGGGGAGATGGTGAAGAGGGGGATCTACGTCCCCGCCCTGGACAGGGGGAAGGAATGGGAGTTCGAGCCCAGGGTGAAGAAGGGGGAGGAGGTGGAGGAGGGGGACGTGGTGGGGGTGGTGAGGGAGACGGAGCTGGTGGAGCACCGCATCCTGGTTCCCCCCGGCCTGAGGGGGAAGGTGGTGGAGGTGGAGGAGGGGAAGCACACCGTGGAGGAGGCGGTGGTGAGGCTGGAGGGGCCGGAGGGGAAAACGGAGGTGAAGCTCATGCAGACCTGGCCCGTGAGGAGGCCCAGGCCCTACAGGCAGAAGCTGGACCCCTCCGAGCTCCTCTTCCTGGGCCAGCGCATCGCCGACACCTTCTTCCCGGTGGCCAAGGGGGGAACGGCCGCCATCCCCGGGGGCTTCGGGACGGGGAAGACCGTCTTCCTCCACCAGGTGGCCAAGTGGGCGGACGCCAGGATAGTGGTGTACGTGGGGTGCGGGGAGAGGGGGAACGAGATGTGCGACGTGCTGGTGCACTTCCCGGAGCTGAAGGACCCCAGGACCGGGAGGCCGCTGATGGAGAGGACCGTCCTGATCGCCAACACCTCCAACATGCCCGTGGCCGCCAGGGAGGCCAGCGTCTACACCGGCATCACCCTGGGGGAGTACTTCAGGGACATGGGTTACGACGTGGCCCTGATGGCCGACTCCACCTCCAGGTGGGCGGAGGCCATGAGGGAGATCTCCGGGAGGCTGGAGGAGATGCCCGGGGAGGAGGGCTTCCCCGCCTACCTGGCCTCCAGGCTGGCCGAGTTCTACGAGAGGGCGGGGAGGGTCAGGACGCTGGGGAGGGAGGAGAGGTACGGCTCCCTGACCGTCCTGGGGGCGGTTTCTCCCCCCGGGGGAGACCTCTCCGAGCCCGTCTCCGTCAACACCCTCAGGATCGTCAAGGTCTTCTGGGCCCTGGACACCTCCCTGGCCTACCGCCGCCACTTCCCCGCCATCCACTGGCTCACCAGCTACTCCCTCTACGTGGAAAGCGTGGGGGACTGGTGGGCTAAGAGGGGAGGGGGGGACTGGAAGGAGCTGAGGGCGGAGGCCATGGCCCTGCTCCAACGGGAGGCGGAGCTGGAGGAGATCGTGAAGCTGATAGGGGCGGACGCCCTGCCCGAGCCCGAGAGGGCAGTGCTGGAGGCGGCCAGGATGGTGAGGGAGAACTTCCTTCAGCAGTTCGCCTTCGATGAGGTCGACACCTACTGCCCGCCCGAGAAGCAGGTGGGCATGCTGAGGCTCCTCCTCAAGTTCTACAGGAAGGCGGTGGAGGCGGCCAGGGGCGGGATCTCGGTGACGGAGATCAGGAAGCTCCCGGTGAGGGAGGAGCTGGCCAGGATGAAGAAGCTTCCCCCGGAGGAGTTCGGGAAGGCGGTGAAGGAGCTGGAGAGGAAGATCGAGGAGCAGTTCGGGGGGCTGGGGAGGGCCAAGGGATGAGGAGGGGGCTGGAGTACCTTTCGGTCAGGGAGGTTTCGGGTCCCCTGCTGTTCGTGGAGGGAGTGAAGGGGGTGGCCTACGGGGAGGTGGTGGAGATCCTGACCCCCGCGGGGGAGAGGAGGAGGGGGCAGGTGCTGGACGCCAGGGAGGGAATGGCGGTGGTGCAGGTCTACGAGGGGACGGGGGGAATAGACACCTCCAGGACGAGGGTGAGGTTCACGGGGGAGACGCTGAAGTTCGGGGTGGGGATGGACCTGGTGGGGAGGATCTTCAACGGGAGGGGGGAGCCCATAGACGGGGGGCCCAAGCCCATCCCGGAGGAGGAGAGGGACGTGCACGGCGCCCCCCTGAATCCGGCCTCCAGGGAGTACCCCTCGGAGTTCATCGAAACGGGCATCTCGGCCATAGACGGGATGAACACCCTGGTCAGGGGGCAGAAGCTCCCCATCTTCTCGGGATCCGGCCTCCCCCACAACGAGCTGGCCGCCCAGGTGGCCAGGCAGGCGAAGGTGAGGGGGGAGGGGGAGAGGTTCGCGGTGGTCTTCTGCGGCATGGGGATCACCCACGAGGACGCCTCCTTCTTCATCAAGGAGTTCGAGAGGACGGGTGCCCTGGAGAGGGCGGTGGTCTTCCTCAACCTGGCCAGCGACCCGGCCATCGAGCGCATCCTCACCCCCAGGCTGGGCCTCACCACGGCCGAGTACCTGGCCTTCTCCCAGGGGATGCACGTGCTGGTGATCCTCCTGGACATGACCAACTACGCGGAGGCCCTGAGGGAGCTCTCCGCCGCCAGGAACGAGGTCCCGGGGAGGAGGGGGTATCCCGGATACATGTACACCGACCTGGCCACCATCTACGAGAGGGCCGGGAGGGTGAGGGGGAAGAGGGGGTCGGTCACCCAGATGCCCATCCTCACCATGCCAGGCGACGACCTCACCCACCCCGTGCCCGACCTCTCCGGGTACATCACGGAGGGGCAGCTGGTGATGGAGAGGGAGCTGCACCGGAAGGGCATCTACCCCCCGATAAACGTCCTGCCCTCCCTCTCCAGGCTCATGAAGGACGGGATAGGGAAGGGAAAGACCAGGGAGGACCACTCGGACGTCTCCAACCAGCTCTACGCCGCCTACGCGGAGGGAAGGGACCTGAGGGCCCTAGTGGCGGTGGTGGGGGAGGAGGCCCTCACGGAGAGGGACAGGAAGTACCTGGAGTTCGCGGACGCCTTCGAGCGCAGGTTCGTGAACCAGGGGAGGGACGAGGACCGCCCCATAGAGAGGACCCTGGACCTGGGGTGGGAGCTCCTCAGCATGCTCCCGGAGGACGAGCTCACCAGGGTGGATCCCAGGTTCCTTTCCAAATATTATCGGGAAATCCTTAAGAAAGCGGGGAAGGAAGGGCTGACTTCCCCGAGCAGAGCATCATCCTGAGCAGGTGTTCGGGGGGTCGGGGGTCTCCGGATTTGGGGATTCCCCCCTCAGCCACAGGTTGAGCCACCATCCATCCCCCTCCCTCCCGATTTCCACCCTTTTCACCCTGCGGGTTGTGAAGAAGTTGCCCCTCTCCCTCCTCAGGTCCAGCCCGAGTCCCATCGGGTCCTCCGCAAGGGGTATGCTGAGCCCCGGCAGGAGCAGGTGGAACCTTCCCCTCGTCTTCAGGATTTTGAGGTATCCGGTCCCAAGGGAGAAGGAGAAGGAGCGGTATTCCTCCACGGGCTTAACTCCTCCGTTTCTGGCCTCCCGGACGACCCGGCTGAGGACGGACTGGAAAAACAAGGGATTGACCTCCCTCAGTTCCGGCCTCTCCTCCCTGAGTTCCCTCAACTGGGCGTATAGTTTGCGGTAGTTCGCCTTCCCGTCCAAGTTCTCGGCAAAGTGGTTGTGGAGCCAGCGACAGGCCTCCAGGACTCCGAGGAGCCTCCTCCCCTTTTCCTCATCGGGGAGGAGTCTGAGTCGGAGGATGTTCATCACCTCAGAAGTCGGGGGCGGGGAGGCTGTCGGGGAGACGCGTCAGGTAGATGCCGGTGGAGTTCAGGGTTTTGTGCCCCAGCCTCCGCTGTAGGATGGCGAGTTCCTCGGGCCTCTTCATCTGCCGAGCGAGGTTGATGGCGTAGGAGTGCCGGAAGAGGTGGGGATGGGGGGTCCTCCCGTGCTTCCTCTCCTCGGGGGGAGAGATGGTGACCCCCGCCTTCTCCGCATACCTCTTCACGAGTTCGAGGACCCAGCGGCGGGAGTAGGGGAAAATCCTCTCCCCGCTCCCGATTCTGTTCCTTTTGACGTAATCGAGCAGTTCCGCGATGAGGGAGGGGGAAACTTTCACATACCTCCACTCCCCTCCATACTTCTTCCTCTTCAGGCAGACCAGGCGAATCATATTGTCCTTTGGGTTTATCTTCGCAGGGGTCAGGGCTAACTCGAAGTGGTCCCCCTTGTCCCTGGAGTCGTATCGGCTCAACCCCACGATTTCCGAGAACCGGGCCCCGGTCGATGCGAGGACTTTGAGAGAGTTCCGT
>Ga0080004_1094845_pt1 | contig 24679 bp, 23 predicted proteins | sample WasSprMetagenome_FD_69207 | JGI IMG/M metagenome (GOLD analysis project Ga0080004, IMG submission 69207) | Sulfidic aquatic microbial communities from Washburn Spring, Yellowstone National Park, USA - WS (SPADES assembly) (version 2) | ecosystem: Environmental > Aquatic > Thermal springs > Hot...
CTGAATAAGCTATCATCGCGCTTTGCTCCAGCGAACAACCCACGACTGCGTGCAGCTTCAAGGAAACCCTCCTCCCGACGGTTTTCATAGCAACTCTCCGCTCGGTGAAGCGAGGGGTTGAAATCCCAGTTGAGTCTATAACAAAAAACTCGGGTTTGACCCCCAACTTATTTCTCCCCCACCAACGCCTATTCCTCCACCGTCTGGCTCTGCTCCCCGACCTATGCTCTTCATTGAAGTCGATTTCAATTCGGCAGAGTGGTTCAATTATACCGAAATGGAGATGCAGGGGGAGATTTCTAGGATTTCGATCCTGTCCCTAGGTGGCTCGGGCACAATTCCCCTTGCTTTGATCTCAAAGAGCGACAATGACTATGAAATAACCCTCTACATCGAGCCTGAAGGGTTGTGGGATGCGAGGCTTTTCAGGGGCATCCGGTTCACCTTCTCGCCAACTTACATGTTCCTCAAGTCCCGGCGCTGACCTAATATCCGCGACTTCGAAGGGCATTTCCAGCATAAAAGCATTTTCGGCGCACATCAGGTAGATTTTTCTCAACTGACAAATTTGTCGAGGATCTATTTTCCTAAGATTTTTATTTTCGCTTGGCGCTCTCAGTAGTGTGAGCAAACTTTCTATTATAATCCCGACCTACAATGAAAGGGAAAATTTGGGGGCGCTGTTAGAGAGGATCTTCAGCTCGCTCGGAGGTCTGAATTTTGAGGTTATAGTGGTTGATGACAACAGTCCGGACGGAACAGGGAAACTGGCCGATGAAATAGCATCAAAGCGCAGAGACATGAAGGTCGTCCACAGGGAGAGAAAACTCGGCCTAGGGACCGCTATTCTTGACGGGATAAGGGTCGCGGAGGGAGAATTTATAGGCGTGATGGATGCTGACATGCAGCACCCTCCCGAATTGCTCAAGACAATGCTGGAAAAGGCTGGGGAAGGGGCGGATATCGTAATAGCTTCGCGCTACGTCGAGGGAGGAAAAGTTGATGGCTGGTCGTTCGTTAGGAGGGCTACTTCTAAGGGCGCGCTTTGGCTATCGCACTTACTTTTACCTCGGGTCAGAAAAATTAAGGATACCTTGTCAGGCTACTTCATATTTAAAAAAAGCGTAATAGAGGGCATAAGCCTCAATGTCAAAGGTTTCAAGCTTTTGATTGAAATCCTTGCGAGGGGCAAATACGAAAAGGTGGTCGAGGTACCCTACACATTTCGAGCGAGAGCAGCTGGGAGAAGCAAACTCAGCTTAAGCGAGAAAATTGATTACTTAAAGCAGATCTTAAGGCTCTCGGATTACAGGATATTTAAGTTCACAGCAGTCGGCGTTTCTGGCTTGGTGGTCAACAATGGCGTCCTCTGGCTTTTGGTCTCCGCTTTGGGTGCAATCCCTTTTTTAGCCGGGATATTTTCAATAGAGGCTTCGATCCTTAGCAATTTCGCGTTAAATAACTTTTGGACTTTTAAAGACAGGAAAGGTGGAAGCTTTCTATCCAGAATGCTCAAATATCATGGATCAGTGGCTTTGGGGGCCGTCGTTAACTATGCGACGTTGGTCACGCTTACAATAATCGGCCTTCATTTAATAGTGGCAAACACCATAGGAATATTTTTAGGTTTTATTTCAAACTACCTGCTCAGCGAAACTTTCGTTTGGAAATGGAGATGAAAAATGAAGGCCCGTAAAGCGATTGGAAAAAAATCCTCAGATAAAATGCGTAAAATTTGCACAGTTTTCGCGTTAATCTTAACTTTCGTTTTCGCATTCGCTAGCTTCAAATTGGCGACGGAGATACAAGGTGCAGCCGGGTATGCTGTGGACGAAATTTATTATGTAAGTTCGGCGAGGAACATTTTAAGAGAATTTTTCAATTTTCAGCCATCTTACGTTGACTCAAGTGGCGGCAATCACTACACCATATTTTTCCGGTCTTATTCTGACCTCAGCTTGGTGAGGGAAAATTTCAGGGACTTCATAAAAATCAATTTCGATGGCTGCGTGACGCATGAGTACAGCAAAACCGCCGCGGTTGCGATCGTGACTTACGGGGAACTTGATCGAGGTGCGGTCCTCAGCGCTTTCCCCGGGGTAAAGATAATTCAGAGCGGTTTCCATTACCCCGATGTTTACAATACGGAGAATTACCTCAACATGGAACACCCGCCGATGGTGAAGTACATCATTGGGTTTTTCATGTTTGTGATGGGCGATCAGCCCATTAGCTGGAGAATGCCAAGCGTAATAATTGGCTCCATTGCATTGCTTTTGCTTTACTTTTTGGTTGCAGGGCTAATAAACTATGAAATTGCATTGCTTGTCTTCCTCTTCGCGTTCGCGGATCCCGTTTTCAGGGCAATGTCATCCGTGGCAATGCTTGACATATATGTCGCATTTTTTATAGCATTGTCAGCATTGTTTGCGGCGAAGAGGCGCTACTTATTCTCAGCGCTGTCGATAGGGTTAGGGCTGTCTTGTAAGCTCACCGGATTGTTTTCGGCAGGCGCGCTCTTTCTGGTTATGGTATCCCGTAAGTCGAGGCCGGCGAAGTGTTTAACTTATCCCTTCGCCGTTCCATTTTTGATATGGTTCTCATTCAATTTTCCATTCATCGCTAAATTGGGTTTAGGGGGCTGGGCCGGTGAACTTTTTGGCGGCCTTAAATGGTTCATATCCTCCAGGCCACCCGGACCACCGGTTTCTGCGCCCTGGGGATGGTTCGTGAACGAAAATCCGTTCGTATTGAATTTCAGCCCAGATGTTTCAGCCTCAGTAAATCCGGCCGTATACCTTCTAGCCTTGATTGCAATGTTTTTCATCCCCTATTTGGTCTACAGGAGAGGTCGAGAGCATCTCATCCCAGCTTTATGGTTTGCGTCCACTTTCTCGGGATACATTTTTGTGTACATCATGGGCAATCGAACCATGTACAGTTTTTACGTCGTTACCCTTTCCCCGATGGCGTATGCGTTGGCGTGTGCTCTCGTGTACTGCGTTTCTGAGCCACAGATCTATAAGGAAGCCCTGAAGCTCTATCGCTCATTTTTGGCGAAATGCAGACGTTCCTTTCAGCAAAAAGTGCGGCGCGGCATTAAGCAGGAGACGTAGCACTTTGTCAAAAAATTCGTTGTCTTTGCGGTTAAAACCTGCTCACTTTGATCGCGGTTTTACGTAAATCGCGTACCATTTGCACTTAGTGTCCATCTCCGGGCATGTACCATCCATTTGGCATGGCGCCCCAGCGTTCGCGAAGACTGTTGGCATCTTTTCCTTTACAAGCTCAAGCATTCGGTACGCGAGTTCCCTTATCTCCCATTGAGCCCTCAAACAGCACCTGAGCCTAAAAAAGTTTAAAAGAGATCTAGCGTTCATAGTGACGACGATGTTGGTGTGCATTGCGTTGGGCAAAACAAACCTCGCGTCCTCAAGGGGAATCCCCAGCTCGATTAATTTCTCGTAAGCTTCGGTGGATTTTCTGAGCACCTCCTCATAGACCTTCTTTGCTTCTGGAGAGGCCTCTATTAGGGGAGGGGTCACATAACCTATCGGTCTGGCCACCCTCTGGCTCTGCTGAGAGTATGAGGCTATCCGGTGCCTGACCAGCTCGTGGGAGGCGACCCTTGAGATGCCTTCTATTGCAAAGGTGAATGTGCAATGTTCGATAACAGATAAATGCCCCTTTCTGACTATGGCGAGCAGATCTGGGTACTTGTCCTCCTCCTTCATCTCTACGGGAGAGACCTCCGAGTAGCACGTTTTGGAAGCTATCTTCGCCAGCAGCTCCGGTTTGCTGGTCCAAGCAAGCAGCTTGACCCTCAAATTGCTCCCTGTTTATTAATCTAGAATCTTGCTCTCCTTTGGGTACTTAGTATATACATAGTTTAAAAGTTCGGTGAGTTCCATTTTGTTGAACTTTTCAAGTTCTGAGAGCACTTTTTTCACGTTTTCAGGCATGTTATTGTAGGACTCCTCCGCGAGCTTAGAGCCCTTGGAGGTCAAGCTGAAGGTCCGGCTCACCAAATAATCTCCCGCCGAGGTGGGCTCAAATATCTCCTTTTTAACCTCTATTAAGCCCGCGTTCTCCAGGTCTGCGGCATCCTCTAAAATGTCCCTAGAAAATGGTCCGAACTGATAGGGTGAAAAATCGTAGGGGAGTTCCTCAATGCCCAGCTCCCGCTTCATTAGGAAGAAAAGCTTTTGCAGGCGTATGCTTCCCCTCACAATCCCACCCACAGCGTGCAGGAGCGCTAGAATCCATTTTGCCCTCTCCGGCATTTTCGCGCGACTCGTTTTCCCGGCGGCGCCTATAAAGCTTTCCTCGAGCTTCAAAAGCTTGGCAACCTCCTCTCCGCTCTCAGTTAACTTTAGGACTTTTCGGTAGGGCCACTTCTCCATTTTTTCTTCCTTTATTAGACCCTCTTCCAATAGCTCTTGGATGCGATCCTCCAGGGTCAGCGCGCTGCCCTTCACTTCAGCTAGCAGCTCCCTTACGTGCTTGGGCCCCTTAGAGAGAGCTAACAATATCTCGGGCGCCTTGCTTTTACGTATGGCCTGCATCATGTGTTCTCATACGTGTTTTAAAAACAGTAACACATATATACTTATTGTTACACAAACCGTAACGCATATATATTCGTTACATAGAGTGTAACACGGAGGAGGTTCTTATTAGCGCGGTTACTGTTTCAACGGCGGAGCCTATCGCCCCCATATCTATGGAGGCGAGGGAGAAAGCATTTCCGGTACAGTTTAAAGGATTCCAGAGCGTGTCGCTGTTAGACTATCCGGGCAAAATCGCCGCTATCGTCTTTACTGGAGGGTGCAATTTTAGGTGCCCGTTTTGCCATAACCGTGACTTGGTCTTAAATCGGGAACTAAAATCAATCGAGGAAGATGAGATACTTAACTATTTAATGGAGAAAAAAGCGTGGCTAGATGGCCTCGTCGTAAGCGGGGGGGAGCCGACCGTTCAGGCTGGGTTGCCAAGATTCCTTGAAAAAGTAAAGAACTTGGGATATTTCGTTAAAATAGACACCAACGGCTCGAACCCGGGCATGCTTGAAGAGATGATTGAAAGAAAGCTCGCGGATTACATCGCCATGGACGTCAAGGCGCCGCTCAGAAGCGATGCTTACTTAAAGGCCATCGGGATCGAAGATGAGCGGGTCTTGAAAAACGTTGAGAGGAGCATAGATCTCCTGCTTAACTCAAATGGAATAGACTATGAATTCAGGACCACATTCGTGCCCAAAATTTTGCGCGAGGAGGACATCCTCCCGATAGCGGAGCGGATAAAGGGCGCAAAAAAATACTTCATCCAGCAATTCAGGCCTGCCGACTCTTTGATAGACCCCAGTTTTGCTGAAGTGAAGCCTCTGCCCTTGGACAGGCTTGAGAAATTGAGGGATGAAGTAGCGGGCTACTTTAAAATCTGCAAGGTTAGGGGGGCAAGAAAATGAGCGAGGTCATAAGAAAGGTTCAGAAACGAGATGGGACGATTGTAGATTTTGATAAGGACAGGATAACAAACGCCATATTCAAGGCTGCGCTCGCTGTCGGGGGAAAGGATAGAAAGACCGCCGAAAGGCTTTCTGATGAAGTCGTTAAGGTTTTAGAGCAAAAATATGCTGGCAAAATACCTACGGTTGAGGAAATCCAAGATGTCGTAGAAAAAGTTTTAATTGAGAGGGGCCACGCCAAAACCGCCAAGGCATATATCCTTTACCGTAAGCAGCACGAGGCAATAAGGGAGGCAAAATCTACCTTTTTGGAGGTGGAGAAGGTCGTTGACGGTTACCTCAATCAGTCGGACTGGAGGGTTAAAGAGAACAGCAACAGTGGTTATTCTCTCTCTGGACTCCTCCTCCACATAGGCGGGGCGGTTATAGCAAATTACACCTTGAACTCCATTTACCCGAAGGAAGTCGCGAGCGCCCACAAGGAGGGCGACCTGCACATACATGACCTTGGATTGGGGATCACCGGCTACTGCGCCGGATGGTCCCTGCCCCAGCTTTTGACGGAGGGATTCAACGGAGTCCCCGGCAAGGTCGCCTCCAAACCCCCCGCCCATCTGGATACCGCCCTCTTGCAGATGGTTAACTTCCTAGGAACGCTCCAAAATGAGTGGGCGGGAGCACAGGCCTTTAACAGCGTCGATACTTACTTGGCCCCATTTGTGAGAAAGGACAAACTCAGTTACAAACAGGTAAAGCAGGCCATTCAGACATTCGTCTTCAACTTAAACATAGCTTCGAGGTGGGGAGGACAGACCCCGTTTACGAATATAACCTTGGACTGGACAGTCCCTGAGGACTTAAGGGATAAGCATGCAATCATCGCAGGTCAAATGCAGGGTAGAACATACGAGGAATACCAGGATGAGATAGACCTGATAAACCGAGCTTTTCTGGAAGTCATGATGGAGGGAGACATGAACGGTAGGCCTTTTACTTTTCCAATTCCCACCTACAGCTTGAGCAGGGATTTCGATTGGGAGAACGGCAACTCTGAGGCCCTTTTTGAGATGACCGCGAAATACGGACTGCCATACTTCCAAAACTTCATAAACAGCGATTTAAAGCCAAGCGATGTGCGGTCGATGTGTTGCAGGCTTAGGCTTGACTTAAGGGAGCTCAGAAGGAACGTAACCGGAGGACTTTTCGGATCAAGCGACTCAACAGGTTCGGTCGGCGTGGTTACGATCAACATGCCACGTTTGGGATATCTCTCCCGAGATGAGGACAGGTTCTTCGAGATGCTGAGGTACATGATGGAGCTTGCGAAAATCTCGCTTGAGGTGAAAAGGGAGGTAGTCACCAAGAACATGGAAAATGGCCTGCTCCCGTATTCAAAGAGGTACCTCGGCACGCTTAGGAATCATTTCTCCACAATAGGGTTAGTCGGGATGAATGAGGCATGTCTGAACTTGCTCGGTTGCAGCATAGTGGAGAAGGAGGGAAGGGACTTCGCTATAAAGACTTTAAAATTCATGAGGGGCGTGATTCAGGAATTCCAGGAGGAGACGGGCAACCTCTATAACTTGGAGGCTACCCCGGCGGAGGGGACAAGCTACAGGCTTGCGAAGATAGACAAGCAGAAATATCCAGACATAATTACGGCTGGAGAAAATGCCCCCTACTACACGAACTCAACTTCTCTGCCCGTTAATAGCGGCCTAGACTTAATAGAGGCGGTGAGGCATCAGGAGGATCTTCAGGTGCTTTACACGGGCGGGACGGTCCTGCATGTCTTCCTGGGCGAAAGCCTTGAGGACGGGGGGAGCTGCAGGAATTTGCTCAAAAAACTATCACACAACTCGCGCTTGCCATATTTCACGGTGACTCCAACTTACAGCATATGCCCAGACCACGGATACATCACGGGCGAGTATCCAGTCTGCCCAAGCTGTGGCAAGACCACCGAGGTCTACTCCCGCGTGGTTGGCTATTTCAGGCCTGTAAGCAACTGGAATATCGGAAAGAAGGAAGAGTTTCGTCAGAGAATAGAGTTTAACTGATAGTTTCTCGCTTAAAGGAATTGCGGCGTTTGGCATGCCGGTTAAGTCGGACAAGTGGATAAAAAGGATGTGCCTCGAGCGAGGGATGATAGAGCCTTTCGTCGACCACCAGGTTAAAGACGGGGTTATTTCCTACGGTCTTTCGAGCTACGGATACGATATGAGGCTCGCGGATGAGTTCAAAATATTCTCCCCAGGCGGAGAGGGCGAGGTCGATCCGAAGAGGCTCGATGAGAGCTTCTTTGAAGATTTTAAGGGTGAAACATGCGTAATTCCTGCAAATTCCTTCGTGCTTGCGAGGTCCTTGGAATATTTCAGGATTCCGAGGAATGTGTTGGCGATTTGTTTGGGCAAATCCACTTATGCGAGGTGCGGGATCGTTACCAACATAACCCCGCTTGAGCCGTGCTGGCAGGGGCACGTGACGATAGCTATCTCAAACACCTCCCAGAGGCCGGCGAGGGTTTATGCGAACGAGGGCATAGCGCAAGTGATTTTCATAGAGAGCGATGAGGAATGTCTGCTTTCGTATGAGGACAAAAAGGGCGCGTATCAAGCTCAAAGGAAGATAACCCTCCCCAAGTTGGCGCCAAAGTAGTTTCGAGGCAAATTGTCGGGCAGGAGCTTATTGTAAAAGACATTTTTTGGGCTAAGGCGAGCGCAAGGCCAAGCTAGGGGGATAGCTTTTCTTTTTATCGAAGCAAATCATTTCTGATGAAAGTAGTTCCGATTTACGGCCGGCCAGCGCTAGTCATTGAAATAAGCGGCGAGCGCATCCTGATTTTGGCTGACCTGCATTTGGGCATAGAGGGCGAGCTCTCCAAGCTGGGAATCAATTTGCCCAGTCAGACCGAGAAAGTTAAGAAAAAGATCGTCACGCTGATCGAGCAAGAAAAGCCCGATCGTCTTGTTTTATTGGGGGATGTTAAGCACAACGTTCCCATCACAACTTGGCAGGAGTGGAGGGAACTCCCGGATTTTTTCGCAGATCTTGTGAAACTAACAAAAGTTGAAATTTTACCCGGCAATCACGACGGGGGTATAGACGGCCTAGCGCCGAGGGAGGTTGTCCTGCATGATTCAGGAGGCATAGTATTGGGGAAGCGTAAAAAAATCGGGCTAATGCACGGCCATACATGGCCAAACGCCAGTCTTTTGGATGCAGAAACTATTGTGACGGGCCATAATCATCCCGCCGTTGAGTTTAGAGACGAACTCGGGGGTCGCCTTGTTGAGCCGGTCTGGTTAAAGTGCGAACTCAGCGCTTCAAATTTTCCAAAAGAGCTGAGGGAGAAAGTGAGAAAGCCCCCGAATCTCCTTGTCATGCCTGCGTTTGGTGAACTCGTAGGGGGCGCTGCAGTTAACAGGCGCATGCCCGATGAGCTACTTGGGCCTATGTTTAGGGCAGGCGTCGTATCTTTAGACGAGGCGGAAGTTTACATGCTCGATGGCACCTATTTAGGAAGGGTCAAAGAACTTAGAAAATTAACGGGAGAAGGTCAGGACAATGAGGGATATGAAGATAGACGAGTCGGCCGCAATAGAGCGGGCGAGGAGACCTTTTAGCGACAGGGTTAGCCTAGCGTGTCTTGAAAGTTATGTTAGGGACTGGTTTCTGAAAAATTTTAAGGAGCTGACCCCTCCCCAAAAATATTCATTTAAGCTGATTTCTCAGGGGAAAAACGTTATAATTACGGCCCCAACCGGAAGCGGAAAGACCTTGGCCTCATTTCTGACTATCCTCAGCGACCTCTTCAAGCTTGGTGAGCGGGGTGAGCTTAAGGACAGCGTGTACTGCATTTACGTATCTCCGCTCAAGGCGCTGGACAATGACATCAAAAGGAACCTGCTCGTGCCCCTCACCGAGATACGTGGGATAGCAAGAGAGCGCGGAATCGTGCTGCCTGAGGTCAGAATAGCGGTTCGCACCGGAGATGTGTCCCCTCATGAAAAACAGAAACAGCTTAAACTGCCCCCGCACATTCTCATAACAACTCCAGAGAGCGTTGCGGTCTTGCTTAACGCGCCAAAGTTTATCCAGCATCTCAAAACTGTGCGTTGGGTTATTGTTGACGAGATTCATGAGCTGGCCAACAACAAGCGCGGGGTTCACCTTGCACTCTCTCTGGAGCGCCTTAGGGAAGAGATCGGCAGGGACTTCCAAAGGATCGGGCTTGGGGCGACCCTTTATCCGCTTGAGAAGGCGGCGAGCTATCTCGTTGGCAATGACGATCGAGGGAGGCCGAGGAAGTGCACGATAGTGGACGTCAGTTGGTACAAGCCTTTCGACCTGCTGGTTATCAGCCCCGTAAGAAACGTCGTTCGGGCAAGCGCTTCTCAGATAAACTCAGCCCTTTACCGGACGCTCAATGAGCTAATAAGCTCTCACAGGACAACGCTCATCTTCACAAACACCCGCTCAGGTGCGGAGAGGGTGAGTTACCATCTGAAGAATATGTGGCCACAATTTTACAACGATCAGACAATAGGCGCCCATCACGGTTCGCTTTCACGTGACATTCGTCTGGATGTGGAGGAGCGGCTTAAGAACGGCATGCTTAAAGCCGTGATCAGCTCGACCTCGCTCGAGCTTGGCATAGACATAGGCTATATTGACCTAGTTGCGCAGATCGGTTCACCAAAGAGCGTGACGCGCGCGGTTCAGCGAATAGGTCGGAGTGGTCACAGATTTCGGGACGTTGCAAAAGGGAGAATTATTGCGCTAGACCGCGATGACCTTGTGGAGTGCGCAGTCATGCTGCGATGTGCCAAAGAAAGGGAGCTCGATGAGATCGACATGCCGAACAACTGCCTTGACATTTTAGCCCAGCACATCGTTGGCATGGCGCTTTCAAAAAAATGGCGCATCGGGGAAGCGCTCAGGGTGATAAGGCGGGCCTATCCCTATAGGAATTTAAGCGAGGGCGATTTTCGGGCCTTGCTGCGTTACCTTGCAGGGCATTTTGCCTCGCTTGAGGACAGAAGGGTATACGCAAAAATTTGGTATGATGAAAATGATGGCATGTTTGGCAGGAGGGGAAGGTACACTCGCATTATTTACTATCTCAACCTAGGTGCGATCCCCGATGAGGTGAAAATAGACGTTTATCGCTACCGCGACAGACGCTACATAGGAGGGATTGAGGAGGCATTTCTTGAGCGCTTGCGGCCCGGAGATATCTTTGTGCTCGGGGGAAAACTTTATCGCTTCAGGTTTGCGCGGGGCATGAGGTGCTTCGTGGACGATGCCCCCGAAGGAGCGGTGCCAACGATCCCATCATGGTTTTCAGAGATGCTGCCTTTGAGCTTTGACCTCGCGATAAAGATCCAGAGATTTCGAGACGTAATGAGGAGGAAGTTAAACAGGGGTGAAGATAGGGCAAAGATAATAAAATGGCTTTTGCGCGAGTATCCTGTGGACGAGAGGGCGGCTAATTCAATTTATGAATATTTCAGGGAGCAGTATCTTTTCACAGGTGGCAAAATACCTGCGTCGAATGAACTGCTTGTGGAGACGACTTATGACCTTGATGGCAGAAGGTATTATGTATTTCACTCCCTTTTTGGAAGAAGGGTGAATGAGGCCCTTTCTAGAGCTGCCGCCATTGTCGCTTCCGATATGCTTGACGTGAACGTTGCCGTAATCTTGAGCGACAATGGTTTTGCGATGCTTTTGCCCAGCAGCGTAGAACTTGACGAAAAAGCGTTGATTGAAAGGCTTGTGAAAAGCGACCTTGAGAGGCTTTTAAAGGAGAACATAAGGAGGACGGAGCTCATGAGGCGGAGGTTCAGGCATTGCGCTGCGAGGAGCTTTCTGGTGCTCAGAAATTACAAGGGCTACAAGATAAGCGTAAGCAAACAGCAGCTGAGCTCGCAAACACTACTTAACGTGACGGAGGGAATAGACCCAGAATTCCCGGTGATAAAAGAAACCTACAGGGAGATACTGGAGGACACCATGGATGTTAGGAGGACAAAGCTCGTGCTTGAATGGATCAGAAATGGAAATCTAAAGCTGAAAAAAGTTTCGACTCAAGTGCCAAGCCCGTTTGCCCATAATCTAATAGTGCTGGGCGAGGCGGACATAATCCTGATGGAGGATCGCAAGAAGCGCCTTTTGCAGCTTTACGAGGCAGTGATGAGGCGAATAAGAGAGGCTAGCCCCCGCCTTAGTTCCTTTTCATAATCTCCTGAATTAACTCCTGGTCTATTTTGATCCAAAATTGAAAAAATCTTAGAAATTAAATTTTTTGAAACGAACAATTTTAACGAAGGCGGGTCAATGAGGCTCTGGGATAAAATCGAAATAATCGATCCATACCCCGCGGTTTATTTGCCAGAGGTCGACGTTTTGGCGATTGCAGATCTTCACCTAGGTTATGAGGGGATTATGGCCGAGCAGGGCGTTTTCATCCCCAAAGTGCAGTTCGAGAAGGAGATGCATGTCCTCAAAGAGATACTTGGGAAAAGGGAGGCCAAGCGCATAGTGATATGCGGCGATGTCAAGCACGAGTTCTCCGAGACGAGCTACCATGAATTTGTCGAGGTAAACGAGCTATTCAAATTTCTCAAGGAGAACTTTGAGGAAACTTTTGTGGTGAAAGGCAATCATGATAACTACCTTACTCGGGTTACGAGTCGATACGGAATCGCGCTCAACGACTTCTTGAAGATAGGCCAGTTTTTCTTCATGCACGGCCACATTTTGCCAAAAGATTTTAGAAAGACTAGGTTAGGCTACATAATAATGGGTCATGAGCACCCAGCGATCGTGCTTTACGATGAGGTTGGTTCAAAAGAGAAGCTTAACTGCTTTTTGTACGGGCAAATAAATGGAGGGGGGATACTTGTGTTGCCAGCCTTTTCGACGCTTGCGGAGGGAAGTCAAGTGAATGCAATCCCTAGGGAGGACTTACTTTCACCGATTTTAAGGGGGCATGTTGATGTCGACAGCTTGAAGGTCATCGCCATCTCTCCGGAAGTCGGTCTGTTGGAGTTTCCTGAGTTAAGAAAAATTAGGGTTTAGCTAGGCACATATTGAAAAAGAGCGCCGAAAGCCTTTTATTTTGCTGTCGAAAGTAAAGATGGTGATTTTTCTGGCGGACGTGTTAATCGTCGGTGCTGGGCCCGCGGGCTTGTTCGCGGCCCATGAACTAGCCTTTAAATCAAATCTTTCCGTACTTGTTGTTGACAGGGGAAGTGAGATAGAAAAACGGATTTGTCCGGCAGTTGAGACCGGGAGATGTATACACTGCGACCCCTGTCATATTTTATGTGGCGTAGGCGGGGCAGGAGGACTGTCAAGCGGGACGTTAAACCTCCGCCATGACATCGGTGGGGATCTGAGCGATTTCGTCGGAAGCGTGAGGGAAGCGGAGCGTCTAGTGGAGGAGGTTGATGGGGTATTCCTCGAGCATGGGGCTCCGAGGGATGTCTACTGTGGGGATAGCGAGGAGGTAGAGCAACTTAAGCGAAAGGCAGCTGCGGCAGGCGTGAAATTTATCCCGGTTACTCAGAGGCATATAGGCTCAGAGTTCCTGCCACAGGTCATAGGGTCTTTCGTTCGGAGGTTGCAGGAGAAGGGGGTAAAGTTCATGCTTAACTCCAACGTTGAGCGCGTAGGTGAGGGGGAAGTCGTGGTGGACGGTCAAAAAATAAAGGCCAAATATTTGCTTTTAGCTCCGGGGAGGGTGGGGGCAATCTGGCTTGAGAGGCAGGCTAAATCGCTGGGCATAAAAATAGACTATGGCCCTATAGATGTGGGCGTAAGGGTTGAGGTGCCGGTCGTTGTGATGGAACCCATAATAAGGATAAATCGTGATCCAAAATTTCACATAATCACAAAGACCTTTGATGACTTCGTGCGCACATTCTGCGTTAATTTTGAGGGGTACGTGATGGAGGAGCGCTACGATGATTACGTCGGGGTAAACGGCCACTCATTGAGAACGCGTAAGTCAGACAACGCAAATTTTGCTTTTTTGGCTAGGGTTGAGCTGACCCAGCCAGTCACAGACACCACCTCATATGGCAGGTCGATCGCTCAGCTCGCCACCACCATAGGCGGAGGGCTTCCTTTGCTACAGAGGCTGGGGGACCTCCGGAGGGGAAGGCGTTCAACTTGGGAGAGGATAGAGCGGGGACATGTAAAGCCCACGCTTCTGAGCGTGACCCCAGGTGACATATCGATGGCTCTTCCCGGCAGGGTAGTAACAGATCTGCTGGAGGGTCTGGAGCGCCTCGATGAGGTCATGCCCGGCGTAGCGTCAGACTCAACCCTGCTTTATGCCCCCGAGGTCAAACTGTATGCACTTAAGGTTAAAGTGAACGAGAGCATGGAGACGAGCATCCCGAATATTTTTGTGGCAGGCGACGGGGCTGGCCTTTCTAGAGGCATAGTGACAGCTGCAGCCACAGGCTTGCTTGCGGCCAGGGGTATTTTAAAGAAGGCGGGAAAATAACTATTCTATTATCTCAAGTTTAGAGAGAATCTTCCTCTGCTCGGGTGTGAGCTCTATTGGGTGCTCCCTCTCGGGGATCTCAATTTTCTTTTCCTCTCCGAAGAGGGGTGTAGAGAAGTACCTGAATCCAGTGTCGTTGAGCATTGTCACAATTCGTTTAAGCTCGGGATGCTTGTCGTGGAGTTTGAGGCAGGCGACAACGTTGGCGCCGCTTGAAATTCCCACGAATAGCCCCTCCTCGAGCGCAAGCCTCCGCGTCATTTTAATCGCTTCCTCAGAAGAAACCAAAATGACGCCATCGAACAGTGAGATATCCATGATTGATGGGATGAACCCATCACCTATACCCTCGATCCTGTGGGATCCCCACTTTTGTTTAGAGAGAATTGGACACTCAGCAGGTTCGACGGGGTAGACCTTAATTTTCGGATTCTTCTCCTTTAGGTATTTTCCGACTCCAGTTATCGTTCCGCCAGTGCCTTGGGTTGCGACGAATGCATCGATGTTGCCGTCCGTCTGCTCCCATATCTCGGGGGCGGTGGTTTCATAATGGGCCGCTACATTCAAGGGGTTGTTGAATTGGTTTACCCAAAAATAGAGCTTTGGGTCTGAGGCCACAAGCCCGGCAGCATACTTCATGACTAGATCGACATCAGATTCTGCTCCAGGTAAGGTGAGTATTCTGGCGCCAAAAGCTTTGATCGCTTTTTTTCTCTCCTCGCTCATCCCCTCTGGCATAATGATGAGAACGGGGTAACCGAGGAGAGCTCCAAACATTGCGGTGGAGATCCCGGTGTTTCCCGTGGTGCTTTCTATTATGGTCATTCCAGGCTTTAGTTCACCCTTTCTAATCGCTTCAGTTAATATCCTATGCAAAATTCTGTCCTTAAGGCTGCCCGAGGGGTTCATGAATTCAGCTTTCCCCAATATCTCAACATCCCTCCCGTTAGTGATTTTGTTCAGTTTTATGAGGGGAGTGTAACCTACGCAGTCTGATAGGTTTTCCGAGATCTTCCTGCAGCGATCCCAATGGCTTATCATAATCTTCCCCTTTCTCGAATTTTTCTAACACATAATGCTCGTCCCTATTTAAACTTTACGAAAGTTAAAATTTTTTTTACATATGACAAATTCTTCAATTTCCTCATCCCATTGGATTCCGGGGTTTAAACGAGGCTGGACGACAAATTAAAAAAATAACGGCGCTTCTGTTCGTGAATCCGGGCACGTGATTACAGAGTCATCGCTAATGCGAGCAAAAGGACCATGTGATTTATGTTCTTATTGAAATATCCGAAATTTCATTTTCATATTTAGTGGTGGGGTCGCCGGGATTTGAACCCAGGTCTCTGGCTTTTTCGCATGCCTAGCCCCGTTTGGCAGGTTATTAAATAACCTTAAGCCAGAAGGATAGGCCAAGCTACCCCACGACCCCAATAAGAAATATTTACCGAGATTAAAAATTATTCCTCGTCCGCTTTTCCAACAACTTTTCTAACTCTTCCTCGAGAGCCTTGACGGAGGCATCCGGGATGCTTATTCCCTTCGTCCGGCCCCTGCGCCCCTTGACCGGTTCGATAATGTCCACCAAGCCTAAGCCTTGGATGCGTGAGAGATTCTCAAGAAATTGGGTATGCTTAAGAGGTCTTTCTCCGTACTCCTCGCAGACCACGCAGTAGCTCTTCTCGACTTCCCCCGTAGAGGCGTACGCTAACTTTGAGATTTTCAGCCTTCTCGCGATCGCCAGCAGCAATAGCTTTTCATGGAGCTCAAGCTCCCTTAGAACCTCCTTTTTGATCTCCGGATGGATCTCCTCCTTGGCTTTTCTAGCATGTTCAGGCAGAACGACATCGCTGTCCTCTCCATCTGCTATTGTTCCGGCCCTCCACAAAAGTTCAAGGGCAAATCTTGCATCCCCCCATCTGGATGCGATGTTTGCGATTAGAGAGATAGTTTCCGGGTTCACCGCCCCCATCTTGAACGCCTCTCGAGCGCGCTGATTTAAAATGCCCTCAAGTTGCTCGGCGGTGTATTTGCCTAGTGCTAAAACGTTATGCATGAAAGTGCTTTGGGTAGCGGGGTCAAGCTGATATAAGAAACTTTTATCGCGCGAGATTGCAATCAAGCTTATTCTGTTGGGTGCTCCAAATTCCGCCACCCGGCTTAGGGAATACAAAAGGTCGGGCCCGTTAAGCTGCGTGAAATAATCTATTTCATCGAGCGCGACGATCCAATAGCAATCATGCTTACTCAACCATTCAACTGTCATGTCCAAGAGCGTTTCGGCGCCAACTCCGCGGATTGGCCAAGTAGGATTGTAGTGGTGAACGAGATCCATCAGCACAGCATAAACCGTTCGCTCTTTTCTGCAATTTATGTGGATGTAGTTCAGCTCTAACTTTTTCTTTCTAGCTACTTTTACGATTTCCTCCCCAAATTTTTTGGCCAATACTGTTTTACCGACGCCGACGCTGCCAGTAATCAAAGCGCGCTGGCTAATCTTGCTTTCGATGACCGGCTTGAAAATTCTGGCCAAGGCGCGAAATTCCTCGTCCCTATACAAAAGTTTTTTTGGTACATAGTCAGGGGAAAGTTTACTGACGTCTTTGAATACGGATTTACGCAAAAGTTCTTCCTCTACGATTTCCATCCCTGCACCTTTGATTAATAATATTTGCCGCCCCTTTAAATTCGTTCATCCATCAAGCGTTTTAAAAAGTTGCTGATTTTGTGCGGAGGGCGTTGGTTTGGTTCTTAGCCATTTATTCTAGCTAAGATGCGCGGGGATATCCCTTAAATGCGATCTTGATAAGCAATGGGGTGATCAAGGAAGTTACGATCACGATCAGCACAGTTATTGAAAGTAATGCCACATCGACGATCCCCATCTTTGTGCCAATTGCGGCGATAACCAATGCAACTTCTGCCCGGGGCATCATTCCCACGCCAACGCGCAAAGAATCCCTATAACTGAGGCCGGCAACCTTTGCGCCCAGCCCGCACCCAACTATTTTGTCGAAAATTGCCACAGCCACCAGACCCGGACCCAAGATTCCTACATTGACGAGAGATTGTAAATCCGTTCTTACACCCATTTCCACAAAGAAAAGGGGTATAAAAAGGCCGTAGCCTATTGCAGAAATCTTCGTCTTAAGTGCCGGGTCTGCCACTTGAGTTTTTGACATGATCAAACCTGCGAGAAACGCCCCTGTGATCGGTGCTAGTTTAACTTCGCCGGCGAGTGCACTGATGATAAAAATGAGGGCCAATACAATTGACAGGGTAATCTCCTCGACAGGTAATCTGGAGAAGAATGATAGAACCTTTGGGATGAGCCTAGAGCCAGCATAAAAAACAATGATGAAAAAGATTACCACCAAAAGCGAGGTTTCCGCAAATCCAAATAGAGAGAATTGTTCTGAGGCCACGCCCACAAGCGCGCTCAATATAAATATCCCCCACACATCGTCTATGACCGCAGCCCCAAGTATTACCATCCCGACTTTGGTATGGAGAACATTTAGGTCCAAAAGTGCTCTCACCGTAATCCCAACGCTCGTTGCCGCCAGCACTGCGCCTGCGAATCCAGCTTGAAGGGGTGACCAGCCTACGATCGAAGCTATCGAGAATCCTAAAGCAAAGGCGACCATCGCCCCAAAAGTTGCCACGATCGTAGCCGGTCGCCCTGCAGCTTTAAACTCATTCATATCCAAGGACAGGCCAGCTAGGAATAACAGCAGGATAATGCCAATTTCGCCAAAAACTCCGACAAATTCTCCGACCTCTGAATTTAAATCGACAAAGATTGGGAGCCCCAGATAGTGCGAGACCAAACCAAGCACTGAAGGACCTATTATTATGCCCAGCAGTAGCTCCCCAAACACGGGTGGTTGTTTAATCTTCGCCGCGAGTATACCTCCTATCTTGGCGGTCATTAAAAGAGCGGCGAGGTACACTAAGGCTAAGGAAATTTCTACTGGCATTTTGGCCCCCTTTACGTCGATTTAATTTTTTCGCTTATTGAAAGTCGATAAAGGCCCACTATTTCTCTTAAGCATATCAAACCGACTAGCTTGTTCTTTTTGTCCACAACTGGCAGATGTCTAAGCTTGTGCTCCCTCATGGCGTTGAGCGTTTCTAGTATCGACATTTCAGGAGTAACGGATATGGGATTAGGAGTCATCATTTCGTTAACCGTTTTTGCAGTTCTCTTCCTCAGTTCCCTCACGCTGCCAACTATTGCTCTTCCAGGGACCCCGAAGTCTATGACCTGTAGCACATCGCTTTCTGTCACGATTCCTATTAACTTGCGATCTTTATCCAACACCGGCAAGCAATCGTCGATCTGCTGATGAAGGCGGTCAATTGCCTCTTCAACAGAAGCTTCGGGTGAAATGGTCCTCGGCCTTGTATTCATGATGTCCTTTACCTTGGTTATCGTGAGGAGTTTTTTGAGCATTGTGACTCTATCTTCCACACTTTTCATTTTTTCCACCTAAAATGATGATTTAGAAATATTGAGATTCAGCCTATTTAAATTTAGGCTTGGCGCGGTTAATTTGGCGTTGAGGACGTGCTCTTAGCTTTTTTTGGTCGTTCGTCAGAAATCGTGATTAAATAAAAGAGGATGTCGGCAACATTTTATACTTGGTGGCGGCATTGTCGCAAGTACTGCGGATTGGCATCGATGACACGGACTCGAGAAAAGGCATGTGCACGACTTATATTGGAGCAGTAATCGTGGATAGATTAAAGGATCACGGCATCAAGTTGGTAGGATTTCCCCACCTGATAAGGCTAAACCCGAACGTGTTATGGAAAACCAGAGGCAATTGCTCAGTGTGCATAACTGTTAAGGCTACAGAGGAGCAGATTCCGGTGGCCAAAGAAATTACGCTGAGTACCGTGGAGAATTTAGCCGAACTTGATGTTGAGACGACGAATCCCGGCGTAGTTTTTTATCAGTCTCAGGAAATTCCTGAAGAACTCAAGTCTTTTTCTAAAAGAGTCGTTCAGGACGTGGTCGAGATTCAAGAGGCGGAAGCGCTTGCCGAAAAGATCGGTGCAGAGGTCCATAAGTTTAAGTTGGGGCGGGGCATAATAGGGGCGCTAGCCGCTATAGGCAACACATTGGAACAAGACTGGACATTTGAGCTCATCGCTTATAGAACTCCGGAAAACCGGGGGACACCAAGGAGGATCGATCTTTCTTCGGTCCTCGAAATGGACGCAAAAACCTTCCCCGCCACATTTGACAATTTAGACCCCGCGACTGGAGAAATACGCATCACCCCGCACACGCCCTGCCCAATCCTTTATGGCATTCGCGGTGAAAATGCGGAGGCGACCTTGAAAGCCCACGGTTTAGTTAGGGCATTGGAGCCAATTGAGCGCGTGATTATCTACAGGACGAACCAGGGGACTGATGAGCATTTAAGGCGCGCGAAAATTCAGGAGATAAAGCCTTATTGGTCAGTGATCGTTGATGGGGAGATTTGCAGCCCTCCCGTAACTATTCCAGGTGGGCACGTTATATTTGGCATTAAAGATGAGACCGGCACCATTGATTGCGCCGCATATGAGCCAACCCGTCATTTCAGGGACGTTGTTAAAAAACTCGTGGTCGGCGATAGGGTCAGGGTGTTTGGGGGGGTGAAGGAGAAGCCCCACCTGCCTTTGACGATCAACCTCGAAAAGATAGCTTTGCTTGAGTTGACGCCAGTCACAAAAAAAATAAATCCGAGATGTCAAAAGTGTGGCAAGCGCATGAAATCTGAGGGAAAGGGCAAGGGGTACTCTTGCAAGAGGTGCAAGGTTAAGCTACCGCCCTCTGCAGCTGAAATCGTGGAATTGCGCAGGGAAGTAGACCTTGGGCAGTACGCGGTTCCGCCTAGGGCGAGAAGGCATTTGTCACGTCCGCCGGTGAGGGTTAGCTACAGGAGAATTTACTGATCGTATCTTATTTTTACATTATTCAGTTGCGCACATTTTTTTCGAAATTTGATACACGTGTAACAATTTTTAGCTGGTTTTTACGTATGCGCGAATATTTTAGATGGGCAATGATACCAGTTGAGCGCGATGAAAATTATGGGGATAGACCTAGCGGGAAATGAGGACAATCCCACGGGGCTCGCTTGGATTCGCGTCAGAAATCTTACATCCGAGATAAAATATAGCGATCGCGAGATCATTAGAAGATGTCTGGAGATAAAGCCAAAGGCAGTGGCGATCGACGCCCCACTCAGTCTGCCGAAGATGGGGGCTCTGAGAAAAGCGGATAGATATTTGATAAGCTCCGGATTTCGCGTTTTCCCGCCAACCTTCGCGGGAATGAAAAAACTTACCTTGCGCGGCATCAGAATTTCTTCAAAACTTCGCATGCTTGGGTTTAAAGTAATTGAGGTTCACCCAAGAACTTCCGGAAAAATTATTTTCGGCACCCCAGAGAGAAAAGTTTGGGTGTCAGGGTTAAAAATGCGCGGAATGAGGCTTAGGGGACTATCAAGCGTGCATGAGATAGACGCCGCCCTGGCCGCCCTGACAGCACTTTTCTGGCTAAGGGGAAAATTTGAGAAAATCGGCGAGGCTGAGGAAGGCGTAATCGTCATTCCTAAGCGCCATCTCTAAATTTACGAATTCGAGTCACGGTCTGGGATAAACTGGATATCGAAACCCCGGTCACTTCTGATACCTTCCGCAAGGTAACGCCCAAGTTTATCCCCTCCGCGGAGATGTACAGCGCTGATGCGGCTAGAAGCGTAGAGGGCTTGGATCTTAACCCTTTAGGGAGGGTTGAGCATATCTCGTGCGCCTTCTCAATCGCGGATCTCGGCAATTTAAGCCCATCAGCAAATCTGTTCAAGTAGTCCTGGGGCGAGGTCCTGGGGGTTTCGAGTTTTAATTTTTTAGAGAAAAATTTTTGTGATCTTCTTATTTGCTTGAGAGTGATGCTTTCTGGGAGGTCAGAAAGCTCCTTCGAAGCTTTTGTGATTTCTCGCTCCGTTCGTGGCAACCCTGCGCGCCTGCAAGTTATGAAAATCAGTGCGGCAAGCACGGACCAAGTTGCTCTCCCAGCCGTCAGTTTTTCGGCTTTTGCTTTCCTGTAGAGAGCGCTTGCCTCCATCCTAATGCTTTTTGGCAGCATCAGCCTCTCACACAACTTGTCTATTTCAATTAGCCCATCTCGAAGGCTTCTTTCCGCGTAACTCCTTGCGCGCGAGCGCTGCTGAACTTTGCGCAAGCGCAGAAGTTCAGCCCTACGTTTAGGGGAGAATTCACCGTAGACATCGAATTTACTCCCCAGGCCAAAATCGTGTTGGGCGATGTCCAGGCCGGAGGTCATCTCGGCCCTCGCGATTTTCTCTTCCCCGGGTTTGGACCTCCACTCCGGCTTTAATATCGGCATCCTTTCAACAACAATTAGGCCGCATCGAGTGCAAATGTACTCCCCTCTCAGCTGATCGTAAATGACGGCTGAGCTAATGCAGGAGGGGCAGCGCATAAAAAAGCACCGGGTTATTCACACATGGCGATAATCTTTTCGTAAATCTCCCGCCCGAAAATTTTCCGAACGCCAGCGTGTTCAAAAAGTTTAGATATGGATGGTTTAAGCTCCGCCCCAGTAAAAATTTTGACTATCGCGTCTTGAAGCTTTAATTCGTCAGCTAGATCAAAAAGTAAGTTGATTTTTTTGTCCGGGGAGATCTTCAATCCTTCGCATAGAAGTTGCCCAATTTTAAGTTCGACCCCAAATTTTGAGCGCCATCTTCTTTCATATTCCTCCAACCCTTTTTTGGTGACATCCCCCTCAGTAATTGCGTCCACAGCCACCCTGCCTGCTATTTCGCCACATTCCATTGCATATTTTAGCCCATGACCCGACAGAGGGTATACTTGCCCAGCGGAGCTGCCAACCGCAATTATCCCATTTCCGTAAGTGACGAGGTCCGAGCGGAAAGGGAGTTGAGCCCGGTATGCTGCGATCGGTGAGGCTTTTTCCAACCTGGGAATTTTCATCCTTCCCATGAACTCATCTAGGGCGATGTCGGGGTGTATGCGGACACCCCTTATTCCCGCTAGGGCCAAACTTCTGCCAAGCGGGTATATCCAAGCATTTCCTTGGGGGGAAAAATAAGAGTTAAAAAATATATCCACGGCTTGGTCATCCTCAGCGTTTGCCATCAAATATTCATTGCTTACGATCAGCTTCTCCGCGTTCCAGTCCATACCCATAGCCTTTTTTAACATCAGCCCCGACCACTCCCCGCGCGCCCCAGTTGCATCAATAACGACCTCGCACTCTATGTCTTCCCTCCATCCACCCGCTTCGATTCGAACCCCTCGAACTGCCTCCCCACCGATGAGCAACTCCTTGACGGGGCACCCCACGATGATCTCAGCCCCGCCTGCAATTGCTTCGTTCGCCAGTAGTTTATCAAACACTCCCCTGTCGATAATAGATCCGAAATTACCCCTCGCGATAAGACGGTGACGTGAAGAATGAAATCTCACTTCTTTTACATCGGAAACCACAGCATCCTTTAAATTAGGCGTGAGAAGCTCAGATGGCGCCCAGTTTGCTGACTGGATCTGTCCTCCTATTTGTGCCTGAAGTTCGAGCAGCAGAACTTTTCCACCTTGAGCCGCAGCGGTTTTAGCAGCTATCAGTCCTGCGGGGCCCCCCCCTGCGACCACGACGTCATATCTGTCTACCATTCTCATCCTCCAATTGAATTGGTGAATTTTAATTTATATAGGAGAAAGCCTCTCTAAGATTTGGCCATCTCGTCGCGAGATCCGATTTGGGCTAATGTGGCTTGCACAGAGCATCCTCCTGAATTTGTGAATTTAGAAGGCGAGAATTTTTATGTGTTTTTAATTTATGGATATATGGGATAGTCTTGCGTCGTTTTAAAAGGCGCCTGAAGGAAAGAAAGGGTAAAGAAAAGGAAAAGGAGATAATGAAAAGGATAACCAAAAAAATGCTTGAGACGGGCGGTGAAGAAATATAAAATCGGGCGCTTGTGCGTGTTTAAATCGACGTTTATAGGGGGCACTATTTATAAATCCTGAGAACGTGTCAAATCTTTTCCTTCTCGGGTGGAGCAGTGAAGCAGATAACGCCTGGTTTTGGTTCATAGATTTTGCCCGCCTCTTTTTCCGCTTTGAGCACCTCCTCTACGGCTTCTCTGGACAGGCCAACCTTTTCTGCGATGTCGGTTATGTCCTCGACCTCTATCATTCCGCTTGCTTCTTTGGTCGCTAGAGCTCGCATCGCCCTAAGTATAAAATCCACTTTGGCTTCATGAGTTCTAAGAATTGCCGCGATGTCGCGTCTTTCTTTGATCGGGGTTGCTATCTCTGCGGTCACGTAGGTGCTCACATCAAGCTGAACCATGAAGGTTTTACCGCAGAACGGGCAAGTTAGCTGCGCGCGTTGACGCAATTGAGCCACCACTTGACCTTTGGTAGGTAATTAAATAAGAGTTTCTAATATTCTTATACGGCATGAGATTTATCGCGGATGGAATGCTGGGCAAGCTTGTGCGGTGGCTAAGACTTTCGGGGCATGATGTTGTATACATTAATGATATAGGCGCGGCATCGGAGGAACAAGATGAGGTTTTGCTTTCCCATGCCCTTCAAGAAAAGAGAATCATTTTGACGCGCGACTCTGGGCTTTATAGGAAGGCGCTAAGGAGGGGGCTGAGGGGGGTATTCATTCGTGAAGATGACGTGATAGGACAACTCGTGGAGATTTCAAAAAGGTTGGGGCAAAGAGTTGATATCCAGCCGGAGAATTCTAGATGCCCGCTTTGTAATGGTTTATTGAAGCAGGTCAACAGGTCGGAGGTTGGGATGGAAGTGCCAGAAAATGTGAAAGTGGCGCAGGAAGAATTCTGGAAATGCATTAGATGCGGTAAAACTTACTGGCAGGGAAGTCACTGGGAGACCATCGAGGAAATGATTTCCAGGTACAATAGTCTTCTAGGGTGAGTGAATGTTAAATATAGATGAGGGCAAGTTTCTTGTCAAACTGGCTAGGCGAGCCATAGAAAACTATTTGAGCACAGGCAAAAAGCTGCCCCCGCCAAAGGTCGTGGAAAAACTGCGCGAGCGCAGAGGCGTTTTTGTCACGCTCAAAAAGCGAGGCGAGCTTCGGGGCTGCATAGGCTACCCGTTGCCGGTTTTACCTTTAGTTGAGGCAGTCATCGATGCCGCGATAAGCTCCGCCGTGAAGGACCCAAGATTTTCACCCTTGGAATTTGAGGAACTACCAGGTGTTCAGATAGAGGTGAGCGTGCTTACACCCCCGGAGGAAATTAAAGTAAGCGATCCGCGCGATTATCCAAAGAATGTTCAGATCGGGAAACACGGCCTGATTGTTGAGTGGCGGGGATATGCGGGTTTGCTTTTACCACAGGTCCCAGTTGAATGGGGCTGGGACCCAGAGGAGTTTTTATCACAAACTTGCATGAAGGCCGGCCTTATGCCTGATTGCTGGTTGAATAGAGATGTGAAGGTAAGCAGATTTTCAGCACAAATTTTCGCAGAGAAGCGTCCCGGGGGCGAGGTTGAGGAGATATCTTTAAATGACGCATACCGAGCTTAAAAATAAGGTGAAAATTTGAGCCCAGAGTTAAAAGATAGCAAAATTTTGAATCTTGAGAAACAGTTGATCGCGCTTG
>Ga0080004_1145226_pt1 | contig 24668 bp, 24 predicted proteins | sample WasSprMetagenome_FD_69207 | JGI IMG/M metagenome (GOLD analysis project Ga0080004, IMG submission 69207) | Sulfidic aquatic microbial communities from Washburn Spring, Yellowstone National Park, USA - WS (SPADES assembly) (version 2) | ecosystem: Environmental > Aquatic > Thermal springs > Hot...
CTTTGGAGTCCTTAGATTGGCTGCCTATCTCGGAGAGGCAAAAGGTTTCCGTCATCCCTGTCGGTCCGAACATCCCAGAAGGGACGCAGGAAGCGCGATGGGGCAGGAAAGAGAAGGTTGTCGCCGTTTTCGGGGTCACGGGAGGGCATAACATTCCCAAAGAGGTTGCCGACATTGCTTTTGCGACCCAACGGGCAGCGAAGCGATTGCGGGGCGAGGGCAAAAAACTGCGATTGGTCGTTCTGGGGCGGGCTCTGAGGAAGCAGAGGCATTGCTATGCCAGTCCATAAACGGCAACGAGGTTTCCCTTTCAGTGTTGGGCTTGCTCCCTGCTGAGGAAATCACGCGAACCCTCTCTCAAGCGGATGCCCTCTTGTTTGTGCGAGGGCATGTGTCGGGACGGCGAACGACCGCCATCGCGGGGATCGCTTGTGGGCTTCCAGTTGTGGGATACTCGGGAAAGGAGACAGGATTTCCGATTACGGAGGCAGGGGTCCTCTTAGTCCCGCAGGGGGATCGGGAAGCGTTGGCAGAAGCATTAACGCAAGTGTTAACAGATGAAAATCTTTGGTGGGAGTTACACCAACGGAGCAAAGAAGCACAGCGCCGTTACTTTTCTTGGGACGCTATTGCAGGGCGATTTGGGGAGGTTTTGAAGGGGTGAAGGAGAACAAGTATCGGGTCCTAATCATCTCTTCGCATGTCATTCAATATGCGGCGCCGTTGTATCGGCTGATGGCGCAACATCCCAAACTGGACATCCTCGTCGCTTATTGCAGTTTGCAGGGGGCAGAGAAAGGGGTTGACCCCGAGTTTGGTGTGGAAGTTGCTTGGGATGTCCCACTGTTAGAAGGCTATCCATGGGTGCATGTGCCCAATCGGTCGCCACGACCAGGCTTAGGGCGCTTTTGGGGATTATTTAATCCAGGTTTGTGGAGTTTGATACGAGACAAATTGTGGGACGCGGTGTATGTACCAGGTTATTACCTATTAAGTTATTGGATTGCCATTTTAGCAGCTAAAAAGTTAAGAATCGCACTTATCTTTAGCACAGATGCTCATAGTCTGATCTCTCGGAAAGTGAGATCACAAATTAACCAACAAATTAAAAAAATTATTTTAAAATTTCTTTGGAAAAACTTACCAGATGCCGTTCTGGCAGGCTCTACAGGCACAATACGCTATTTGGAAAATTTAGGGGTGCCAAACGATCGAATCTTTCTTGCTGGCATGGTTGTAGACAATGATTGGTGGATAACACAGGCTCAACGGGCGGACCCGGTTACCACTAGGGCACAACTGAAGATTCCTTTGGAGGTACCTGTTGTCCTTTTTTGCGCCAAACTGCAACCTTGGAAGCGACCTCAAGATGTCTTAAGAGCCTTCGCCCAAGCAGATGTTCCCAATTCTTACCTGATCTTTGCTGGAGAAGGACCGTTACGGAAGTCTTTAGAGAAGGAAGCGCAAGTTTTGGGCGTTGCTCATCGTGTTCGCTTTCTCGGCTTTGTTAACCAGTCCCGCTTACCAGGTGTCTATCGGGCAGCCGATATACTGGTGCTCCCAAGCGAACATGAACCTTTCGGGCTAGTCGTTAATGAAGCAATGCTCTGCGGTCGTCCCGTCATTGTCAGTGATCGGGTAGGGGCAAAATATGATTTGGTTCGGGAAGGAGAGACAGGATTCGTGTATCCTTGCGGAGATATAGAGGCATTAGCGCAGATTTTGCGAGAAGTTTTGCCCGATCGGGAACGACTAAGGAAGATGGGAGAGGCAGCCCGAAAAAGGATGGAGACTTGGTCACCGCGGGAGAATGTAGAAGCCTTTGTGCAGGCTGTGGAAAAAGCGGTGCAACGAAAGCGAGGTAAGAAAGAATGAAAGTGCTCCTCTATTCCCACGCCTTCGCACCTAAAATTGGTGGTGTTGAAACTTGTGTGATGCTACTGGCAAGGGGTTTAGCCGAACGAGGGGTAGAAGTAACGGTGGTGACACCTACACCTTCCAACGGCTTTGACGATTCATCCTTACCTTTCCGAGTAGTGCGCCGTCCTCGGCTACGCACTCTTTGGCGACTGCTTGGAAAGGCTGACATTGTCCATTTGGCAGGTCCTGCTTTCATTCCTTTAGCTTTAGGGCTCTTAAGAGGCAAACCGGTGGTTGTGGAACATCACGGTTATCAAGCAGTTTGTCCTAACGGCTTACTCTTTTACGAACCAACGAAGTCCGTCTGCCCGGGTCATTTTATGAGACGCCGGTATTGGCATTGTCTTCGGTGCAATGCCGCTATTGAAAGGTTGTGGAAAAGTGTGTTGAGGTTATTGTCAACCTTTCCGCGTCGTTGGCTCTGTTTCTGTGTGGCTGCCAACCTTCCTATCAGCCATCATGTCCTGCGTCGGCTACAATTACCACGAGCCCAGGTCATCTACCATGGAGTTCCCGAGGCACCGACTATAACGACCTCTCAATCCTTTCCTCCGACCTTCGCCTATCTGGGACGACTGGTAAGCGAGAAAGGACTCCCTTTGCTTTTGGAGGCAACAAAGCGGTTAAAGGAAGAAGGGTTCCGTTTTCGCCTTCTATTCGTGGGAGACGGGCCAGAAAGGAAACGATTGGAAGTCATGGTTAGAGAGTGGTCACTCCAAGAATATGTAACCTTTACTGGATTTCTGCAAGGGAAACGTCTTGAAGAAGTTATGGCGTCGGTGAGTGCCGTTATAATGCCGTCAATTTGGGAAGAAACAGCAGGACTGGCAGCAATGGAACACATGATGCGAGGGCGACCGGTTATCGCCGCAGACATCGGTGGCTTGGGGGAGATCGTGGACGAAGCAGGATTGAAGTTTCCCCCAGGGGACGCTGAAGCCCTCACCGATTGCCTTCGCCGAATTTTGCAGCACCCTCAAATCCTCGTTGAACTCGGGCAAAAGGCTCGCCAGCGCGCCCTTCAACTCTTTCGTTGGGAACGCATGGTGGACGAACACCTTTGTTTGTACCGGCGCCTTCTCAACGCCTCAAGGGTTAACCGACTTTCAGGCGCCGCCGAAGGATAAGCAATCGCGTTAAATGGAGGCGTGCATTCAGTGACAGACAGGAAGGTATGCTTGCCCGAAAAGACTATTGGGGGGCTCCATGATTTCTTGGTTGAAAGGGTGCTCCCAAGATACATTTCTTTTGGTAAGCAAGCAGTGGACCTTGGAGCTGGCAGTGGGGCGTTAGGGATGCGGTTAAAGGCTCTCGGGCTGGAAGTGATCTGTGTGGACATTAATGAACAAAACTTCTTAGCCCCTCTCCCGTTTATCCGCTTGGACCTGAACGATCCCCATTTTGCTGATTGGTTGGGCGTGGAGCGGTTTGATTTGGTCATAGCGGTGGAGGTCATTGAGCACTTGGAAAATCCCATCGGTTTCCTCCGCAACACTCGGGCGTTGTTGAAGCCAACGGGGGTCGCCGTCATCACGACTCCCAATGTGGACAACCTACCAGCCAGAGTGAAGTTTTTGCTTACAGGGAAAATGCGGATGCTAGATGAGCGGAGCGATCCCACTCATATTTCCCCAATTTTCTTCGACCTTTTTGTTCGTCAATTTCTCCCTCGCGCAGGTTTACGCTTAAAAGAGCACCTGCATTACCCACCCGGCGGATATAAGGTGACGCGCAGACACTACGCATGGCGCTTCTGGATAGCCTCACATCTCCTGCGGAACCCTTGCCTTTTGGGGGATAACCACATATTCGTCCTGGAGAGAGGCAATGAGCAATGAAGGATAACGCACCAACCCTTTGGAAAGGTTGGTCATGGACGTGGCTGGGTTGCGTCCTTGTCGTGTTCGCGGCAGGGGTGGCTGTGGGAAGGAGTCAATCGCCTTGGACGCTCCCTTTTGTCCTTACCTGCTTGGGGGCGTTGTGTTTTATGGCCCTCCTTCACTGGCAGGCAGGTTTGCTCCTTTTCATCGCCTGGCTTGTGGTGGAGGACCTCATCCGCAAATATCTGGGCAACAACATGCTCATTTACTTTGGCAAGGATGTCCTTTTCCTTTCTCTCTTGGGAGGATTCCTAATGACGCAAGGCGGTGAACCGCGAAAGACACCCTTTTACCCTTCTTTCCTTTTCCCTTTGGGACTCTTCTTAGTGATGGCACTTTTGCAAACTTTCAATCCAGCATCGCCAAGCCCTCTTTACGGTCTTTTGGGTTTCAGGATGAATTTCTTCTATTTACCACTTTTGTGGGTGGGTTTTTATTGGTGGCAGACACCTCAGGACCTGGGGCGATTTTGGACTTTTTGCTTAGGGGTTGGAGCCATAGTAGCCTTTCTTGGTATTGTTCAGGGTATCGTTGGCTTGCACTTTTTGAATCCTCCAACTCTTGCTGAAGAAATTCGCCCTTTGGCTTCTTTAGTTAGGGAAGCACCCCTAAGTGGATACAAGGTTCCTCGTCCATGTTCAGTTTTTGTCAGTGATGGAAGATTTGCTCATTTTATGTTCCTCTGCCTTATCCTCAACTTGGGTTTAGCCTTTGCCCTTTGGTATCATCCTGAGTGGAACGAATGGCTTAACAAACCTCAGAAAACTGTTTCTCTGATTTCACTAAGCCTTTGCACGGTTGGACTTATGATGACGGGCTCGCGTGGGGGCTTCCTTATGGGGCTCATCACCCTCCTTTTATTCCTAACCTTCAGCCCATTAGTTATCCAATGGGAGCGTTGGGCTCGCATTATTTTTGCCCTTCTTGGAATCCTTACAGGAGTTTTCTGCGTAGTCGTTCTTTTTGCTCCCGAGGCAATCAAAGCCCGATGGGCTTTTTATTGGGAAACCCTTTCTCCTACAAGCCCAAGGTCGGAACTTTTTGAACGGGTCTTTCGATATTACCCTCAAAATTTCCTTGCTGCCTTTAATTCCCCTTATGCCCTTCTTGGGCAAGGGTTTGGAACAAACTCGTTAGGCATTCAATATCTGCGGAAAATTGTTTCTGTTCCCTTACCAGCGGTTATGGTAGAAAGTGGTCTCGGTAACATCGTAGCAGAGACGGGTATTGTTGGGTTAGCCTTTTGGTTGCTCTGGAGTTTCGCTGTGGTTAAGTGGGCATGGGACAAGGCGATGCATCTAAGGGGGCATCCCTTCTTCTTCCCTGGCTTCAGTCTCGCTTGGTTCGTGACCCTTAAGGTGGTCGTGCCATTGTGGGGAAGCATGGCAGTCTTCCAAGAATTCATCGGTAATGCCTTCCTCTGGCTGTCTTTGGGGTTGCTGGGTCGAATGGTTTCCTTCAAGGAAAAAGCGTAATTTCTTTACTCTCAAATTACAATTTGCATTTTCAAAAAGAGGTGAAGAAGTATGATACGAATCGCTGTCGTTTCTCCTTTCATAAATAAGCGACATGGAACGGAACGTTGTGTTGCCGAATTGATAGAACATTTAATCAAAGACTTCAGTTACGAAGTACATCTTTACAGCCAACGAGTAGAAGACATTGAGGTTAATGATGGAAAAGAACGCTTTATTTGGCACAAAATACCCGACATACCTGGTCCATACCTTTTGAAGTACCTTTGGTGGTTCGTCGCTAACCAAGTCATCCGAAGTTGGAACAGAAAGGCTAAAAGGTGCCAATATGATTTGATCTACTCCCCAGGCATTAACTGCTGGGATGCTGATGTGATTTCTGTTCACATCGTTTTTGCTGAATTTTACACACAAGTCAAGGATATGTTGCGGCTTACCCGCAACCCTCTCCGCACTTGGCCTAGATTAATTCACCGCTGGCTTCATTACCATCTCATCATGGCTTTGGAACGGCAAATCTATGGAAAGCATCATAAAACACTTGTTGCTATTTCAAAGAAAGTTGTTAGGGACTTACATCATCATTATGGTGTCTCTACTAACCTTCCTATTGCCTATCCTGGCATAGATACACAGCAATTTAACCCACAGGTTCGAATATTGTTGCACCAGCAAGCACGTCAAGCGTTGAATTTGACTGAAGAGGATTTCGTTATCTTATTGATTGGTAACGATTGGAGGAAAAAAGGGCTTGACTGCCTAATAGAAGCTATTAAAAAATTCAAAGACTTACCAATTCGCTTACTGATAGTAGGACGAGATGATCCTACCTCTTATCTTGTTCGTATTAATGAATATAAATTGAATGGAAAAGTGCTTTTCCTTTCACCGCGCTCTGATGTAGAGTTTTATTATGCTGCTGCTGACGCTTATGTTGCTCCATCGTTAGAGGATGCCTTCGCTCTCCCACCTGCCGAAGCGATGGCTTGTGGGTTGCCTGTTATTGTAAGTAGCCATGCTGGAGTGAGTGAGATTATCAAAGATGGCTTTGATGGATTAATTTTAAAAGATCCCAGAAATCCTGAAGAGTTAGCTCATCTTATTCAACTCCTTTATTCAGATAAAGCATTACGAGAGCGTTTAGGACAAAATGCTTCTCAAACAGTCCAACAGTTTACTTGGAAGCAAAATGCTCAAGTAATGCATGAAGTCTTTTTACAAGTGGTAAATGAAAAGCAAAAACAAACTTAAAATTATGCGAATTCTAATTCTAACAACTGATATTTGGGGTATTGGTGGAATTGAGCGCTATAGTCGTTCTTTTTGTCGAGCATTAGCGTTAGCAGCGCCTGAAAGCGAGCGCTGGCTTGTCTCTGCACGTCCACGCCCTGACGGGATAGCAGACCTTAAATTAGATTGTCCTATCATGCTAACAAAAGGACCAAAGATATGGACAGCTCGAAAATTTTGGTTGACAGTTACTCTTCCTCTCCTCGCTTTACATCTTCGCCCGACCCACCTTTTTGCTTTGCATATTAACTTGGCTCCTCTTGCTCAATGGGTGGCAAGGATGATGAATACAGGTTACTCTGTTGTAGTTCACGGTATCGAAGTATGGGGCATTTTACCCCACTTAAAAAAGCAGTCCTTAATAAATGCTAAAAAAGTAATCGCTGTTAGTCGTTTCACAGCTGAAGTAGTTCATCAGCGGCACGGAATACCTGAACATCAATTTGCTCTTTTACCTAATGTCATTGATCTACCGTTGACTAATGAGAAAGTTTTTCCTTCCCATCCTCCTACTCTCCTAACTGTCGGTCGGATAGCAAAAAAAGAACGCTATAAAGGACACGAAGTGGTCTTAAAGGCGATGCCTCAGGTGCTTTGCCAAGTTCCTGATGCTCGTTATGTTGTTGTTGGCGATGGAGATGATCGCCCCAGACTGGAGCGGTTAGCTCACCAATTGGGAATTGCATCCTCAGTGGCGTTTGTTGGTCAAGTTTCTGATAGTGAACTAATAAGGCATTATGCTACTTGTGATGTTTTCGTGATGCCCAGTAAGACTGTGCTTGACCCTAAACGCCCGAAGGGAGAAGGTTTCGGGATCGTTTATCTGGAAGCAATGGCTCATGGGAAACCTGTTGTCGGTCCCAACTATGGAGCGCCGACAGAGTTCTTGCGGCATGGAGAAAACGCTCTTTTGGTCGACCCTAATAGCCCTCATGAAGTTGCCGAGGCTGTTGTCTATCTGCTGACTCACCCTGAGGAAGCTCGTCGAATGGGTGAACGCGGTCGACAATTAGTGGCTAAAGAATTCACGATGGAAGCAATGGTGCGGCGACTAAAAGCTTTGTTAGCCGAGCTGATGTAATGATGACCTTACGCATCCTTAAAGTTACTCAAGCTTATGAACCCTTTCTGGACAAGGGTGGACCTGCCGTTAAAGTGCCTGCTATTGCTCGGCGCTTAGCCCAACGAGGGCATGCCGTCACAGTGCTCACTGCCGACTTTGGACTTAAATCTTTTCAGAGGAACAACTCATCACCCAATGCTCCTACTGTGGAAGTCATTTATTTGCCTACTTGGTTTCGCTACCGTGCTATCACCTTTAACCCTGATGTATTCCTTTTCTGCTTGAGACGATTAAAAGACTTTGATATTGTGCACATTTATGGGCTTTATGACCTACTTGGACCTATCGTCGCTTCTTTTTGTCGTCGTTTTGTTATCCCTTATCTTACGGAACCAATGGGAATGTTTCGCCCTATCGTCCGTAATATCTACTTAAAGCGCCTTTACCTTCGCCTCTTGGGAAGACGCATGGTTTTGAATGCTAATGCTGTCATCGCTACCTCCGAACAGGAAAGACAGGAGTTGATAGAAGACGGAGTTCCCGAAGAAAAGGTTGTCTTGCGGCGTAACGGAATAGAGGTGCCTAACCAATTGCCCGAACGAGGCTCTTTTCGGAGGCGTTGGAAAATTCCATCTGAGGCAAAGGTTATTCTCTTCTTAGGCAGGTTAGTGCCCAAAAAGAGCCCTGACATGCTCATGGACGCCTTTGCAGAATGCTTAAAGATGCTGGGCGATAGCAAGAAATCTTGGTTCCTTGTCCTCGCTGGTCCTGACGAAAGAGACGGCTATCTGGAATACCTTCAGGCTCATGGAGAAGAATTGGGCATCAGTGAACGATTATTGTTTACAGGTCCGCTTTACGGAGACGATAAATGGGCTGCCCTGCAAGATGCCGATGTGTTTGTCCTTCCATCGCAGCATGAGAACTTTGGCAACGCAGTGGCGGAAGCTATTGCTGTCGGAACGCCTGTCATCGTCACCGACCGTTGCGGCATTGCACCTATGGTTCAAGATCAAGCAGGTTTGGTTGTGCCCTATGAGCGGAGGGCTTTAATAGAAGCGCTACGAAATCTGTTAACGGATGAAGCGTTGCAGGAACGCTTCCGGCAGGGTTGCCGCAAAGTCGCCGAATCCCTTTCATGGGATGAACCTGTGACGCAAATGGAGCAACTTTATAGCCAGTTGCGGAGGGAATGAGGGAGATGTGGAATCGCAACAATTGGTTCATCGCTGGTTTTGCCCTGGCTTTAATTTTATGTGTTGGGTTTATCCTTTTTCCTCGCCAAACATCGGATGCCAACGCGTATATAGCATTGGCTATGGGAAAGCGAGATGTTCCAAAGCCGTGGGGAGCCAGAATTCTTCACCCCTTCTTGGCCGGTTGGATTGCTCGAGCAACTGGTATCTCTTTGGAGTCTGCTTTCTTCTTTCTCGCCCTTGTCGCCACCTTTGTCGTTGGGCTTTTGCTTGCTCAGTTTGCCTACAAAGCCACGGGCAACCCTTGGTGGTCCTTGTTAGCCGTTCATCCCGGATTGCTTCAGGCTGTCGGGTCCATTTACTTGAATGACCTTTTTCTGCTGGCGGTTGTCCTGATTTTCTTGTCCACTTTGAGCATTCCACCCTTAGCGCTGCTCTTTGCCGTTCTTGCCGTGCTGACGCGTGAAGTCGGGCTTATCGCAGTGGTAATCGCGGGCGCTATTCTCTCAGCCCAAGGTAAGCGCCTTTACGGTGCAGGTTTAACCTTATCAGGGCTACTTGCGTGGTTCGTCATCATCCCTCATATAGCGTCTATTGAAACTAACCTTCATGGCGCCCCAGAGACAGTTTACATGGTCGCCCGATCTTTTGCAGCCTTTGTCAAGAATTTCTTTGGATTCCAAATTTGGACTGACAGCCTTGCTCAATTATGGGCGAAATGGGAGATGGGAGACTGTAAGACACCCCTCTTCTCTCTTACACTACCAGTGCCGATAGGGAATGTTCATAAGGTGGGAATTTGTCCTTGGCAGCCAGGGCATATTCTCGCGTTTGCGACGGTTTATTTGACAGGTTGGGGAGTGTTTCCTGGACTGATCTGGACAAATCGCCATCAATTAAGGCGATTATTGGCGAAATTCCCTATTGATATTCGGGCAGGCTCACTTTTCGGCTTAACAATGTTCATCCTTGCTCCATTCGTCGTTTCCGGTTTTGCACTTTGTCGATTGGCTATTTATACAGCTATACCCCTTGTTAGTTTTATGCCTTATGTGATCCTCACACTGCACAGAAACTTTAACTCATCGAAATGGCAAATTGTTTTAGTGATTCTAACCCATATCGCCCTAAATTTAGTTTTTCTATTAGCCTTAATGGGTGTAATTGGGATTCATTGGACAGGGATTTTGGCAATCTTAGGTGCAACTGCTCAAGTGACTCTGGTACGCTTCGCCAAAGCAGAAAGGTTGTAAAAGGAGCGTGAATTGCGATGAAACTTTCTGTTATCATCCCTTGTTACAACGAGCGCCCCTACATTGAAGAAGTTCTTCGACGGGTCGTGAGGGCGCTCCCTCAGGTGGAGAAGGAAATCATTGTCGTGGACGACGGTTCCACTGACGGAACCCGCGAGTGGCTCATGGAAACCTTTGGCGTCACTAATCCCCACCCTGTCCTTGTTGCATGGACGGAAGAAACAGGCTGGCTGGTGCAATCCCAACTTTCAGAAGGGATTCAGGGACAACAAGGGGGAGATGAGGCGGGAACCCTGCGACCTTGCACCCTTCGGGTAATTTTCCACGAGCGCAACAGGGGAAAGGGGGCAGCATTGCGGACAGGTTTTGCAGCAGCAACGGGAGATGTATTGGTCATTCAAGACGCGGACTTGGAGGTTGATCCAGAGGACTGGGAGGAGATGTGGCAATTGATTGCTGACAACTATGCTGATATAGTCTACGGTTCCCGCTTTTATGGTAAACCTCACCGTGTCCTTCGCTTCCATCACTATCTCGGTAACAAACTTATCTCCACGCTGGTCAACTTGCTCTGTGATGTGACCTTGAGCGACATTGAGGTCTGCTACAAGATGTTTCGGAGGGAAGTGTTAGAGGGGCTAACCCTTACTTGCGACGATTTCGGCTTTGAAGTGGAGTTCACGATGAAAGTCGCCAAGCAAAAGCGATGGCGGATTTACGAGGTAGGCATCCGCTACTATGGGCGCACTTATGCTGAAGGTAAAAAAATCAAATGGTTAGATGGGTTAAAGGCACTTTTGTACATAATCAAATTTTGGTTGCAAAAATAAATATAAGAGTAAAGGGGCTGATACATCATGAATCTCGGACAAAGATGTTTATTCATTCTTTTCGTTCTAACCCTTTCCCTTGTTACTCCTTACCTTCGGGGAGATGGCATCGCATACTACGCCTATATTGCCTCGCTGGTCATTGATCACGACCTTTACTTTGAGGATGAGTATCGTCATGCTGACCCATTGCATTACCATAACTACTTTGACGCGCAAGATCGCTTAAAGCCCCATCTCTATACTCAGACAGGTTATGTAAGAAATATGGCATCTATCGGTCCATCCCTTTTGTGGGCACCCTTCTTCCTGACTGCCCACATCTTCACTGCCCTCTACAATGTCTTGCCTTTCCCTCACGCCTCCATCCCGCAAGACGGTTTCTCCTTGCCTTACCGTTACCTTTGCGCCTTGGGCACCGCCCTTTACGGTTTTCTGGGCTTGCTCTTGGCGTTCTCGGTGGCAAGGCAACTTTTTGACGATCGGGTCGCCTTTTGGGCGACTTTGGGACTCTGGTTCGCTTCGGGGTTGCCCGTTTACATGTATTTCCTGCCGTTCATGTCTCATGCCCACTCCGTCTTCACCTGTAGCCTTTTGGTCTGGTTCTGGTGGCGTACTTATGACCAGCGGGTGGCTGCCGATGACTTGACCAACTCCCGCCTTCGGTCTTGGTTTCTTCTCGGACTTCTCAGTGCCTTGGCGTTCATCACCTACTACCCAAACTTGCTCTTAAGCCTTTTTGTCCTTGCCGATTTCGCGGAGTTGACATATCGTGCCCGACGGCATTCTTGGCGTTTTGCTGGTCCCTTTGTCGCCGTCCCAACGGCGCTTTGGGCTTTTGGGTTTTTCCTCGGTTGGCTTCCGTTAGGTTTAATCAAGTGGGTAATCTACGGGTCACCTTTTCAATTAGGTTATGATGAACCTTGGTGGTTCTTTGACCCGCGCCTTTGGCAAGTGCTCTTTTCGTCGGAGCATGGGCTTTTTAGTTGGACGCCCATTGTCTTCTTCGCTTGCCTCGGCTTCGTCTCGCTCCTTCGTCGCCATCCGTCTGTGGGTTGGCGTTGTCTGGTCACTTTCCTTGCCTTCTGGTATCTCATCGCCAGTTACGACGACTGGCATGGTCAATCGTCTTTCAGCAATCGCTTTTTCCTTTCTCTAACGCCCTTGTTCGTTTTGGGATTGGCAGCGCTGTTAGCAGCGGTGAGGGAACGGTTTAAGGAAGCAACATTTCGCTTCGCTTTGGTTTTCATTGCTCTCCTTATTCTTTGGAACTTTGGTTTCATCTTCCAGTGGGGCACAGGATTGATTAACAAACGAGGACCTATTTCATGGACAAAGATGATCCGCCAACAATTAACGGTCGTCCCAAAGGAATTGCCTCGGACCGCTTATCTCCTTTTTACTGACCGTCACGGGTTACTGAAGGAAATAGAGCGGCGTGACATGGAAGAGGCACGCCATTACCGCATCCGACGGTGAGCAAATATGTGTGGAATTGCTGGGATTGTAAGTGTTGAACCTGTTTCGGCAACGCCTCTTTGGCGAATGCTGAGACAAATGTTGCATCGCGGTCCTGACGAAGGAGGCTTATGGGGTGAAGGTGTTGGGTTCATGCCTTGCTTTGAGATTTCTTCCTACCTTGAGTTACCTAAAGGTCGGGTTTGGTTGGGAAATCGTCGCTTGCGCATCCTTGACCTATCACCGTCAGGGCGCCAACCGATGAGCAACGAGGATGGTACAATTTGGGTTACCTTTAACGGTGAAATCGTTAACTTCTCTTCTTTGCGCCAGACCCTGCAAGCGAAGGGACACCGTTTCCGCTCCCGCACCGACACAGAAGTGCTCGTGCACGCTTACGAAGAATGGGGCGATAAGTTTGTAGAACGGTTAAGGGGTATGTTTGCCTTAGCGATTTGGGATGGACGAAATGGAGGACAGTTATTGTTAGCGCGAGACCCTTTAGGCATTAAGCCCCTTTACATTTGGGTTGACCAGCGAGCCTCGACTGAGAAAAACAAACTACCTGAATTGGCAAACCAATTGCTTTTTGCTTCCGAGGTTCGGGCATTGTTGGCAAGCGGCTTAGTCGCTCCGTACCTCAGCAAAGCAGGTTTGTGGACATATCTTTGTTTCGGTTCCGTCCAAGAACCTTTCACCCTTATCGATGGCATTGTTGCACTACCACCGGGTATCCTGCTCGCTGTTACCCTAACCCCCGATGGGTTGCAAATCACTCACCATCGTTACTTCCATTTGGGACCTATAGACGAAGATCAACGAGTAAATGACAGGTCAACTGCCCTTAAAGCATTGCGAGAGTTGTTAGTAGAAACAATGAGAGAATGGTTGGTTAGTGATGTGCCTTTAGGGATTTTCTTAAGTGGTGGTATCGATTCGGCATCTGTGCTGTCCCTTGCTCGAAAAGCATTAGGGGAAAAGACGCCCTTACACACCTTTACTATCGCTTTTCGTGAAGAAAGCTTCAACGAAGCACCTTTAGCGCGCCAGACGGCTCAACGGTTCGGTGCCGAACACACAGAAGTTTTGGTGACACCGAATGAAGTATTGGCTCGACTTCCTGACGCCCTTAAGGCGATGGATCAACCGACGATGAACGGCATTAACACCTATTTCGTGTCAGAAGCAGCGAAGAGAGCGGGCTTGACCGTCGCCCTTTCGGGCTTAGGTGGGGACGAGATATTTGCCGGTTACAGCACTTTTCAGACTGTCCCGTTCCTTTGGCGATGGCAAGGATGGTGGTCAGTGCCTGTATTAGGGTGGGGCATTGGGGTATTTACAACGCTTTTACCTGTCCCACCAGACACTAAGGTCAAACTACGATCATTGTTGAAAGGTGAAAGTTACTTACCCAATGGTTTAACCCTTCCTTGCTTACCCTACTTGTTCGCTCGAGCCCTCTTCCCTCCAGAAACGATCAGAAAATTGCTGGTGACAAGTGACAGTTTAGATTTGACAACGTGGAATGAACGGGTGAAGGAAATTTGGGCAGAAGCGGAAGGCTATGAAGTGCTGGGTAAGGTATCGGTATTAGAGTTGCGCCATTACTTATTGAACACCCTATTGCGAGATACTGACTTTATGAGCATGGCGCATTCACTAGAGGTTCGCCCGCCTTTGCTGGATATCGCTATCGTTCGCACCGTCTTACCTTTTCCTGACAGTTGGAAGCGGGATAGGAAGACTCCCAAAGCACTTTTAGTGGAAGCAGTTGGAGATTTACCTTCGTTCGTCGTTTATCGGCGCAAGACAACTTTTACCTTTCCTTGGGCGATTTGGTTACGAGGGGAATTACGCCCTGTGACCGAACAAGCCTTAATGTCGTTGCCTGACTTAATTGGTGATTTTCGCCCTGAAGAAGTATGGGCAATTTGGCAAAACTTTTTGGACGGAAAGACTTCTTGGTCCCGAGTCTGGGCACTCGCGGTATTATCGAAATGGCTGCAGCAGAACGAAGTGAAGGAAAAGTGAGTGGGCGTGCAGTAACTACTACTGCAAAGTCTTCTTTGCGCACTATTTTAGTATTTTGGTTTATCATTTCGCTGGTAATGTTTCTCTTTACCCATTACCAATATCTTGCTCAAAGATTTTATTTAAAAGGATTTGTTGAAGCTATTATTCCGTTAGATGGATCTTCTTCCGATAGAATAGAAGCTATCCTCCATTACTTCCGAAACCATCCATCTCGTCTTAAAGGTATCTCGGAATGGGACAGAACACCTATTTCCTCACTGTGTTTTGAAAAGTTAATGCGAGATTGCGGAAGTGCTACAAGCGCTTTTATCTATCTGGCGCTCTCAGCAGGGATCCCAGCCAGAGGTTTATTGCTACTGAACGAACGAGGTACACTCAACATGTTGTTGCTGAAGTGTGGTTGAATGGGCGTTGGGTTGTTGTAGACCCTGTTTTGGATTGGCGATGAAGGACAAGGATGGTCGCTGGCTTACAAAAGAAGATTTGCGAGACCCTAAAATACTTCGTCGTGCTACTCGCCATATTGATTACCCACCTAACTACACCTACGACCGAACATCCTACATTAATTGGCGGAAAGTGCCGTTGATTGGTCAAAGGTTAGGAGATTGGCTTCGGAAGTTGGGTTGGGAGGAACGGTTAGGACGACCATTGGTGTTAGATAATGCTGTCCTCGCCCGCCTTTATCTTTGGTTCTTTAGCGCTGCCTTAAGTGGCAGTTTGCTCCTTTTCTGTAGTATAAGGAAACGCCGCGAGGGCAAAGGAGCGTGATAGCGATGGTCATTTTAGGCATTAACGCTTACCATGGGGACGCATCAGCAGCCATCGTCGTGGATGGAGAATTAGTGGCAGCAGCTGAGGAAGAACGCTTTACCCGCATTAAACACACTGCAGGCTTCCCTGCCCACGCTGTCCGATACTGCCTTAAAGCAGCGGGTGTAACTATCCGAGAAGTAGATCACATCGCTATCCCTCGTAACCCAAGAGCTCGGCTGATCAGGAAATTGCTCTATGCTGTCAAGTTACCGAAATTCGCTTTAGAACGGGTGCGGGCTTTAGGTCGTTTCGGTCGCATTAAGGAAGCTTTGGCACAGGCGCTGGATGTAGACCCGAAAGAAATTCGAGCCACTTTCCATCGGGTGGAGCATCACGTAGCACACCTTGCCAGCTCCTTCTTCGTTTCACCTTTTGAGCGGGCAGCCCTTCTTTCACTGGACGGTTTGGGCGATTTCGCTAGCGGGATGTGGGGGCTGGGCGAAGGTAACCGCATCCGAGTCTGGGGTAGCGTTCCTTTTCCTCACTCCGTTGGCATGTATTACACTGCTGTCACTCAGTTCCTCGGCTTTTGGAAATACGGCGACGAGTATAAGGTTATGGGCTTAGCTGCCTATGGCGAACCAGAGTTTATGGATGAATTTCGACAGATGCTGCGAGTAAAAGACGGGATGGGTTATGAGATGGACTTGCGTTACTTCCGTCACCATATAGAGGGACCGACAATGACTTGGGAGGAAGGCGAGCCGCAATTAGGGCAACTTTTCTCTGACGAGTTTGTGCGCCGCTTCGGCGATCCCCACCCACCTCGAACGCCTGTCGGGCGACGAGAAGAAAACTTGGCAGCAACCCTTCAAGCGCGCTTAGAGGAAGTCGTCCTGCACCAGATTAATACCCTTTACCGCCTTGTGGCAGAAAAGACGAAACAACCGACAAAAGCATTGGCATATGCAGGTGGAGTTGCCTTCAACTGCGTCGCTAACGGGAAAATTTTCGACGCCACACCCTTTGAGCAACTCTACATCCAACCGGCTGCAGGCGACGCGGGATTAGCGATTGGCGCTGCCTTTTATGTCTGGCATCAAGTGCTCGGACAACCTCGTCGGTTCGTTATGGAACATGCTTATTGGGGTCCATCATTTTCTGACGCAGAGATCCGACAAGCACTGGAACGGCACAGGTTAACCTATCGGCAACTGGATCGGGAAGCATTGACGCAGGAGACCGCAAAACGCATTGCTGAAGGGAAGGTCGTTGGATGGTTTCAAGGGCGAATGGAATGGGGACCGAGGGCTTTAGGTAACCGCAGCATCGTTGTTGATCCACGCAGACCCGAGATGAAAGACATCCTCAATAAGCGGGTTAAACACCGTGAGCCTTTCCGCCCATTTGCTCCCTCAGTGCTGGAAGAGTATTTGAGCGAATATTACGAAGGCAGCCACCCATCTCCTTTCATGCTGTTAGCCTACAAAGTCCGACCCGAAAAGCGCTCTGAAATTCCCGCCCCAACCCATGTGGACGGGACAGGTCGAGTCCAAACCGTCAGTAAGGAGACTAACCCCCTTTACTGGCGCCTTATCAATGAATTCCGCCGACTGACAGGTGTCCCTGTTGTCTTAAATACCAGTTTCAATGAAAATGAACCCATCGTTTGCACGCCCGATGAAGCCATTAACTGCTTCCTTCGCACCCACATGGATGTCTTGGCTATTGGAAGTTTCCTTGTAGAACGAGCGCATATAAGGAAAGGTGATTCGGAATGAATTGGTTAGTGCGGTTAGGGCAGCGTTTGCCGCGCTCGTGGCGGTTCGCCCTTGCTCGTTCCCCCATCGCTCCCTTGCTTCGGTGCTGCTTTAACCGCTTTTATCGGCGGGAGGGGCGAATAGTGGTTGTTGAGTTGGCGGCACCGTTGGAAGGGCACCAGATGAAGTTAGATTGGCAGACAGATAAAGCCTTTGTTTTTGGGACTTACGAACCGGATGTCGTCACTGCCATCCAACGACATTTGCGGCCCGGCATGATCGCCGTTGATTGCGGAGCCCATATTGGTTACCACACCCTCCTTATGGCGAAGTGCGTCGGCAAGACGGGAAAGGTTTATGCCTTTGAGCCTCTTCCCGAAAATTTTTCTGTGCTTTGCGAGAATATTTCCTTGAACGGCTATGAAGGGGATTGTCATAGCAGAAAAGAAAGCAGTTGGAGCCCAAACAGGGCGGCAGCGTTTCCGCCGAGGTCGATGGCACCCTGAAGACCCTGATCCCTTAACCTCTGTCTCTCGCCTCGACCCGGAGGGCGAATTGGAAGTGGAAGTTGTGGCGTTAGACGATTATTTCGTTGACGAACGGGTAGATTTCATCAAAGTGGATGTGGAAGGGGCAGAAGAGATGGTGCTGAAAGGGGCACAGAAATTGCTTCGGCGTTGGGCGCCTACTTTGGTGGTTAGCATTCACAGCTTCTCACTAACTCATCCTGCCTTAATGTTGCTGGAGGGCTTGGGTTACGAGTGGACAATATTGGACGGATGGGGAAGCGAGCGGCATGTCTTGGCTCGGATAAGGGGGCGAGAGTATGGAGCAGAGGCGGGTGTTGATAATCAATCAATACTTCCCACCTGACACAGCAGCGACAGCAAAAGTTATCTCTCAACTGGTAACATACCTCAGCCGCTACTTCAAGGTCACTGTCCTTGCAGGTCGCCCTTCCTACAGTCCGACAGAGTATCATTCCTTTTACCTTTTCCGACGAGATTGGTCTGGGGGGGTCAGGGTGGAGCGGGTTGGTTCCACCGTCTTGCCTCGTCATCGGATGCGATGGCGTCTAAGCAATTACCTGAGTTACCTCACCCTCGCTTTACCGAAAGCCCTTCCCCTCCCTGCCGATATCATCATCACCATGACTGACCCACCTTTAGTGTGCCTTATTGGCGCAGTTGCTTCCCGATTGCGGCGACTTCCTTTTATCTACAACATTCGGGACCTACACCCAGACATGGCAATTGCGGCAAGGCTCATCCCGCCTTGTCGGTGGACAGAAAGTTGGGATCGGTTACACTGTTGGGCGATGCAACGAGCCGATTGGGTTGTCGTGTTGGGGGAGGATATGAAAGAACGGGTGGTGGCGAAAGGGATATCGCCTCAAAAGGTTGTGGTCATTCGAGATGGAGTGCCTATCCCTACCGACCTTCCACCCCCTGACCATCCTATCGCCCAACAATTGCGGCAGGGGTTCCCTTTCGTGTCAATGCATGCAGGTAACATCGGTTTCTACGGAGCGTGGGAAACCCTCATCGCAGCAGCCCGACAGGTTCAGGGAGAAGGAATTGGGCTAATTTTTGTTGGCGATGGAGCGTGCAAAGAATCCTTGCTCCTTTTAGCGAACGGCGTCTCCAATGTCCAATTTTTGCCTTTCCGCCCGCAAAAAGAAGTCCCGTTCGTTCTCGCAGCACCTGACATACACATAGTTACCCTTAAGCACGGCATGGAAGGATTAGTCGTGCCCAGCAAACTCTACCCAATACTAGCGGCAGGAAAGCCAGTGTTAGTCGTAGCACCCGAAAGCAGTGATCCTGCTCGGATCGTGCAGCGCGCTGGCTGTGGATTGGTTGCCGATCCCGATGACCCAACAGGGGTAGCGGAAGCGTTGCGTTGGGCTTGCCGGAATCCAGAGGCTTTAAAGGTAATGGGACAACGAGCAAGAGAGATTGCTCCAGAATTTTCAGCTGATCGGCACTTTCAAAAATTTGCCGAATTAGTCGCTCAAACTATCGCCTAAAGGAAGGAGGGGGATGTAAGATGCGCAAAGTGGTAGTGACTGGTGCAGGCGGGTTCATTGGTCATCACCTCGTCAAGTATCTGAAGCAAAAGGGGTATTGGGTGAGAGGGGTCGACATTAAGTATCCGGAGTTTGAGCCAACAGTGGCAGATGAGTTCATCCTCGCTGACTTGAGGTTCTTCGAAAACTGCATGAGGGCTGTTCAGGGAGTTCAAGATGTCTACCACCTTGCTGCCGATATGGGCGGTATCGGCTACATAACCAGCAACCACGCTAACTTGACCCGAAACAATATCCTCATTGACGCTCACATGGTTGAAGCGGCTCGTCTTGCAGGGGTTGAACGCTTCCTTTACACCAGTTCTGCCTGCGTCTACCCCTCTTATTTGCAGAACACTCCAGATGTTAAGGGCTTGAAGGAAGAAGACGCAATCCCTGCTGACCCAGAGAAAGGCTACGGCTGGGAGAAGCTGTTTGCCGAGCAGCTTTTTACCTACTATCACGAAGAGTTTGGCTTGGATATCCGCATTGTCCGCTTCCACAATATTTACGGTCCTTTGGGCACTTACGAGGGTGGAAAGGAAAAGGCGCCTGCAGCTATCATGCGCAAGGTAGCTGAGGCAGAAGATGGGGGCGAGATCGAGGTCTGGGGCGATGGTAAGCAGACTCGCAGTTTCTGCTATATTGACGATTGTATAGAAGGATTAGTGCGCATCATGGACTCAGGCTACACTAAGCCCATTAACTTGGGGACGGAAGAACTGGTGACGATCGATGAATTGGTGGACATCGTTTGCGAGGTAGCAGGCAAGCGGTTACGCAAGCGTTACAATTTGTCAGCACCGCAAGGGGTTCGAGGACGTAACAGCGACAATAGCAAACTGCGGGAAATTTTGGGGTGGGAACCTCGAGTTTCTCTGCGGGAAGGTATAGAGCGGACATACCCTTGGATTTGGGCACAATTGGCGAAACAGGGAAGAGCAAAGCCACCTATCCCTAAAGGTGCCGAAAAGTTCCTCAGTTGAGTTCCTTAGTGCGACTGAACCTGTTCAAGTATTTACTTGCGCGGCTTGCCGAAAACTTACTGGACAACGTCAAGGCATCATTGCACGGTTTAGTTGTACCTTCAGGAGTATTTATTGGATAGTTAGAACGCGGCTTGTCGCCTGTAGATCGCTTTCTCGACGACTTCAACCACTTTTTTTCCTGTCGCCGACAACCTTTTGATGCTTAATTAGGGAACGGTCCCTTCAGCAATTAGCTTGACATTACTTGGCTTGGATTAGGTAGGGCTGAGAGACCGACGAGTTTAGGCAACAGAAAAATATGCTTTAAGGAATGTGCCTTTAAACCTCTCGTCTCCCTTACAGGGTTTGGCGCTTCAGGTTAAACTCAGAGCGAAGCTGCCAATAGAACTGACCATTTTCGCAAACTGGTTTCGTTACTAAGAAAGAACGATTGAATTGAGCATTAAAAAGCTAGCATTAAAAAAAAAAAGCTCTCGCCCAACGCTGCAACGCTATTGGTCAGGTGGTTTTTGCATCGAAGGAGTGTTTAGTGCTCTTCGGAGCAGAGGCGCAAGGGCAAGGAAGCCGCTAAACAGCTGTGCGACAAGGAGCGCTGCTGGGCACGAACCTACCCGCATATTGCTTGATTGCTGCTTTTAACATTCCCGCGTTATGCCGAAGAAACTATGTTGTCTGAGCCAAAAATCTTGGGCAGCGGGTTTGCCGTTAACCAGCCCTTGAAGCCCAGACAGTTCCTGCCACTAACTACTAACTACAGGAGGAGTAGACCCCACAGACGTGAAAGGTTGACGATAATTTGAGGTATTTCGGTGAGCGAGTATTGTTCGTCTAAGATTAAAATACCTAAGGTTAAGTCTTTGATTCTGAGTTTGGCGGTAATTGTGTATGGACAAGGACACTGCGGGTCGGCGCGAAATTCCAACGAGATACGAAAACAGTCAGAGTTGGGGAACCTTAATCTCCATTTTATTTGTATTTCCCTTTGGTGACTGACCTTCGGTGCCGGCGGGGCGTCGATTTCTATCCTATAATCCTGGAGTATGGGAACGAGGCAACGAAACAACGCCGTCAGCATGTCATGGAAGTTACCCAGAGAGTAAATGCTGCTATAGCGGCTTATATTTCCTTGCCGAACGCAAAGAAGACAGTGCGGTTTCTCTTTGACCCGTTTCAAAGTGTAGCCGTATTTCTTCAGGCATTCTTTGATCCGTTCTACTAGCGGTTTTGCCCACTGCCATGCAGATTCTTCGCGGATTTCTTCATCGGATAACATTCTTGTTCACCCCCTTTTGTGCCACCCAAGCAGGCTTGGGCGGCACTAGGTTGCCGTCAGCCAACCTTGAAGCTCGGACGGTCGAAAGTCGTTATGGCAAGCCGTCGGTTTCAACCGACGGTGGTTATAGCGGAGTTTGGCACAAGCGCTATCTGAAAGGTCCCTTGGACATCTTTTTACTTTCGTGTGGAAAGTCCTTTACATTTTGCTCTACTGTCTTAATATTTTGACTGAGACTGAAGCGGAGGGTGACAAAGTATGGAGACAAGGTTCATCGTTGCTGTTGGGAAGGTGGAGAAAGACGGTTACACGGTTAAGAGTCAGGAACATTTGCCGCCAGGCCAACAGGTCTTCATCGTCACAGAATTGGACGCTGAAGCCGTCTATCATCTCGCCAAAATATTAGCTGGGATGGGAGAAGCTGAAAAGGCGTTTCAGCTCTTAGAGGATAATGAAGCGACCGTTCTATCAAAATACCTTTGTCCTTATTCAGAAGCTATTGTTTTACCTTTGTTAGTTCAAGGGAAAATAGATAAAGCCTTTGAAATAGCAAAAAAGATTAAAGAGGATCTCGACCATGATTTAGCGCTATTCTATGTTGCATCTTATGCCATCAATCAGGGTGATTTGCAGAAAGTGACAGAAATTGCGAATTATGCCAGAGATAAACAATCTTGGACTAAATTACTAACTTGGGATATTTGGCTTAAACGATTAAAAGAAGTTTATGATCTCGAAAAATTATATCATTCCCTTAATCAGTTACTTGAGGTAGAAGGAAAAGATTGAATGTAAGTTGGTCAAAAGGGAGGGGATAGGGATGCGATGGGCTTACTTAATTTTGGGCTTCTTGGTTGGTTTGGTTGCTGCTCAGGCTGTTAAGTTTCCGTCCCCAGAGGGTCAAACGGTCAAGGGTGTAGTTACCGCTGTGATTGACGGAGACACCATCAAAGTCAGAATCAACGGGAAGGAGGAAACGGTCAGGATTATCGGCTATGATGCCCCTGAAAAGGAACACTCCTTTGGAGACAAGGCAACCCTTTTCCTCAAAGCACTGCTCGAAGGAAGGGAAGTAATTTTGGAAAGTGATGTTCAGACTGTCGACAAGTATGGTCGTCGCCTCTATCATGTCTGGGTCCCTAATGTTCTTGTCAGCGAACTAATGTTGCTCTCTGGGTTGGGACTTACAATGACCGTTCCACCAAATGTCAAGCATACCGATTTCCTTGAGAGGACGCAGAATTATGCCCAAAAAATAGGACTTGGTATGTGGTCGGTGATGTTTCAGTCGCGGTCGCAAACTTTCTTCCCGAGTTTAGGCGCATGGACTACGTCGCAGGGTCTGCGGCAGAGCACAACTCAAACAAGTTCTGACATCGTTTACATCACCCGCACAGGAACGAAGTTCCATCGGGCTGGTTGCCGGTATTTACAATACAGCGCAATTCCAATTACCCGCTCAGAGGCAATCGCAAGAGGTTACACTCCATGTAAGGTTTGCCGTCCGTGAACTTGGATTAACTCCTTAAGCTGCTCTTTCAACTCCTCACCTACACGCCTAGGGAATTCAAACCTTAAGGGCGGTGAAGGCACCATCTGCCCGGTAGCCTCATAAAACTCGAACTGAATTACCTCCCCTATTTCCCTAATGCGAACCATAAGTATGTGATCAAGGTTGATGAAAACTTCTCGGTCATCATATTGGAACTCCAACCATGCCATTGTAGGTCCTCCTTTGACGAAAAACTTGGCTGGCATTCCCTGTCATCCAATAAGAAGTATAACGCTCTAAGCATCGGTTGTGTCAAACTAAGTTTATACTTAATTAACTCATAAAATCTTCTAGCTTCTTTGCTGCTTCTTCAGATAAGAGTACATCCCAATCCCCTTCCCGGGTCATCCCTAGTCCTATTTGCGGTTCTTCCTGCTCGTCGTAAAGCAGTATGTAGCCATTGCCGTCATTATCTACTGATACCTCAACAGCTTTCACCCCTTTGCGTGAACAGACTGCAATCCACCCACAATCTCCATCGACAGCAATCCAAACCGATGGCACTCCCCCATTTGAGTAGACGACGATTCTACCACCATCTTCATCTGAACCAATTTCCATTACAGGTCTTCCATCCCGTTCAATGACAATTTTTTCCACCCGCAATTCGCGAACAGCCATACTTTCTGTCCTCTCCATCTCTCACTCCCTCCTTTACGCTTAACCTGATGTCCTCGAATCTGTCATCAATTATACCTTACCTTATCCTCATAATTCTCTGTGACACTAAGATAAGCTCTCTGTAGCCTTTGAAGCCTTTCTGTACTTCTCTCCTTGCCTTAGAATTAACCTGAATGAGTCATTTATGAATCCTTTTATTACTTTTTGTCATTAATTAAATATGATAACCCAGGATGTTTGAATTCGGCTTTGCGCAATAGCAACCGTTATTTAGGGTGAGAAGACAAGCAGAGTGTTTTGGGCTAAGATTTGTTGAGCCGAGTCGGAGAGTCTCTTGGACTTCCGAAAAGTCATCATACCTTCAGAGGTGAATGAGATGCACCTGAGTGAGATCCTTTCCCTTATCCTTGAGAAAATTTCGCTCGAATTTCTCATCCCTTGTGAACAAGACATTGACCTTGTCCATCCTAATGCTCTTTCTGACCCTGAAATCTGTGAAACGATCAGTCACATAGTCACCAATGCTTGCCAAAAAGCGGGACTTTCTAAGCGCGGAGCTTTAGGTTTTGGTGAGTTCATCGCTATGCTGATGACGGGAGGAACAACTCATCGTGGTAATGAGGTAGACATTCTTGTGCTTAGCGCTGCCTTTGGTCAAGCTGCCTATGGTGATCCAACCAAAGTTGTTCACATCTACTCGTTACCCGATTGGGATGCTTTATACAAGCACCTATCCGACATTCAGCACGGTGTTGTTGCAGCATTCAGTGACGCTAAGTTACTCTAACATCGCTCGTCTTTGCGAGGGCAAGCTCGGTCTCCAAAAGAGCAACTCTACACCCTGAATAAAAGCTTTAGAATAGAACCTCAACCTTCAACCTATAATTGTTCAGGGCAAGGTTGCATTGATTGCATTGAATGTGTTGGCGACCTTTTGTCCAAGGATCATCAGGGCGGCAATAACTACCAAAGCAATTAGCGCCACTAAGAGCCCATACTCCACGAGAGTCTGCCCTTCCTCCTCCTTAAACAACCGCCGAAGCATCATTTGAATCTCCCCTAGCTTGGTGAATTTTAAATGGCAGCGAGCGCCTGTGCGAAGAGGCCTGCTTTTCTTCAGTGTTCCAGCAGCACCTCTTGCCCGCGCTCGCCACCTTTTAAAGTATGCCGCATTTAATCGCTGTTGTAAAGTTACTGAGAGTATGTTCGAAAATGGTGTTATAATGGGGGGATGAGGTGAGGAAGGATGG
>Ga0080004_1091164_pt1 | contig 24641 bp, 26 predicted proteins | sample WasSprMetagenome_FD_69207 | JGI IMG/M metagenome (GOLD analysis project Ga0080004, IMG submission 69207) | Sulfidic aquatic microbial communities from Washburn Spring, Yellowstone National Park, USA - WS (SPADES assembly) (version 2) | ecosystem: Environmental > Aquatic > Thermal springs > Hot...
CGCGGCAGCCAAGGGGCGATCTGGCTGCGGGGATAGATATTGGAGTCAATAACCTACTTGCGGTCTACGTGGAGAATGGTCTAACGAGGCTCGTCAGCGGCAGGCCATTGAAAGCTATCTCACACTATTGGAGGGGAGGGTCGCCGAATATCAATCAATGTTGAACAAATATGGCCTAGAGACGTCCAAGAGGCTTAGGCGGATGTATGCAAAGTGGCGGAGGCAAATAAAACACTATGTAGACGCTAAGGTGAGGGAGACCGTAGAGTGGTTCTACAATGTCGGCGTATCCAAGGTTAAAATTGGCTATCCAAAGGGCATTGCGCAGGAGAACGGCAACTTTAATAACGTCCATGTCTGGACATACAGATACTTGTTGAGACGTATAGCTGAAGTCGCCGAAGAGTATGGTATCAGTGTCATCTACGTGGACGAGAGAGGCACCTCGACGAAGTGTCCGATACACGGTGATGGATGCGGTGTCAGAGTTTATAGGGGGTTGCTCAGGTGCACGCGGCTAAACAAAATATACAATGCCGACGTCGCCGCAACATATAACATACTATTGACGTCAGTAACCCCCGCTGAGGATGCAAATAACCCCCGAGCCCCGAAGAGGGGAGGGGGGTAATGGCCGGAGACCCGGCCAGAGGCTGAACCCCCAGAAGGGGGGATGTAACCCAAACCTCCCCACCCTGAGTGGGGAGGAGGTCGTCCTCCTTGAAGCTTGCTGTAAGCTTTATTTCCTCAACCGGCATCATCGCTCACCCCCCGAAGTCCTCGCCCTCCTCGAGAACCTCATAGAGTAGGCTTCAAAGCTCCCTGCAGACATAATCCATCACCTTACCAACATAGCCGCGATATTCTCTGGCGAAGCCGTCGAGCATGCTGAGGCCATCATGGACAAGTGTCCTAACAATGATCGACGGCGGCCCATACCTCCCAGTGGTAACCAGCGTCGAGTTTATGTTATCTAGTAGGATGTTGGTGAATCCCCGTGAGATGCCCGTCTCCTCGAAGGCATTCGCCCAGCCATCCACACCTGCCACAATACCATCTCAATACATGTCTGCCCCTTATTTGTTGGGGGGTAGCCTGAAAGTGGAAAGATTATTGTGATGATGTCGAGATGCCGAATAGCTGGCTGAATAGAGGGTTCTTCAACCCCCATTATGGCGATGAGAGGGTCTCAGAGCAGACATTCATAATATTGTTCAGGGAGGGAATGACATTAGGTATTTCGTGGCCAGGGTGTATGCAGGGGGCAATTGGCGCGTAACAAGATGCGACTAATGGACTGGGATCAGTTGATCGAGTATCTCGGGGATGTCTGGGAGGAGCTATGGGACGCGACGCTATTCAGGCTGAAGGCCGCCGAGATGAGCATGCCGTAAAGTCGAGGCTCATATCACAACACCCCACTTTTATTTCCCATTTTTCGGAGGTCTCTCTAGTCTAGCTCACGGAGCGCGGGATAATGCCTCGGCGCGCAGGCCCCTCCTTCTGAGATGTTTGGCGAGCTCATCCGCGAACCCGTGAACTAAGTATATCTGCTTTGCCCCGCTCTCTTCCGCGTATCTCACCAGCCCCGAGAAGTCAGCATGGCCGCTGAGGGGAAATGCGGCGTCGAAGCCGCTCGGCCGGTATCTTAGCGCCCAGCCCGTGGCGACCGCCCACCTGATCCGGCGCTGGGATGGTGGGCTATACCTCTTGCTGGAGACATATACGCATTCCCCCTGCTTAAATGCCTCAAGACCCTCCGGACTGTTTATGGGAAGATGCTCGAGCTTGAAGCCATATTGTGAGAGGGTCTCTGTTATCCTGCTTATAGTGAAGCTCGCTAAGGCAGGGATCCTGAGATATGCGTTGACGAGGCCTATTATTTCTTGAGCCTTCCCAAGCGCATAAACTTTGAATGCCGGTATCTCCCCAGCCTTTATCGTCTCGATTATCCAGCGGATAATCCTTGCATAGACCTCCTCCCTGGCCGGGAATATATAACGCGGGGAGCCATATGTTGCCTCGAGCACCAGCATCTCGGATTCTAAGGGCCTCGCACCCCTCAATATCACGCTATCATAAGTGTTCAGATCCCCGGTATAGACTAGGCTCCCACTACTATCCTCCAGGAGGAATTGACTTGAGCCTATTACGTGGCCTGAGGAGTGGGCGGAGATCCTGACATCATCGAGCACCATGCTCTCGCCATATTTTATCAGTCTCTCAAATTTGTAGGAGCCAAAGAGGCTTAACACGCTCGCAGTCTCGGGCGTGGCTATAATCTTGCTAAGCCTCCTTGGGGCGTGATCTAGATGGGCGTGTGAGACTAGGCTCAAGCCATCCCTCTCAACTGCCGAGTCTAGCCATATCCTCGCATTCCCAGCTTTTAGGAGGAGCCCACGCCCTCCGAGGACCTCCATGCTTCATCCTCTTCACCAACCATCCACCGGGCTTAAGAGCTTTTTCATGGAGATCTCACGGTTTATAAGTCTGCCTGATTCCCGCTAGGGAGAATTGAGGAGCGCTACCTCCCAGCTATCCTCATTATACAGGTTTCTCTGGGGCATTCCGCTACGCGGGAGATTGCTTGTTCCGGCGACAGCTGCTTATGTCCTCATTTCGCTCGCGATATCCTTTCTGGGAGGGGCTGGCGTCTATACGCCTATAATCTTGGCAGGCTTCATGGTTAGTATCCTAGCCGGCTGGATCCTTGAGCGCTTAAAGATTGATCTGGGGATGATAAACTCGAGAAGGCTGAATCAACTCGCGATCATGACTTCATTCTTCATAGCTCTTGGACTGGCGGCCTCAATAACCCCGCTTGGATTAGCCGCCCTCGCCGCGATAATAAGCGCAGGTCTCTTCATAAGAGGGGTAGTCTTTCTCACATTAGCGGGGAAAAGACTTCCCAGAGCACTGCCCGTATTCGCGTTAATGATTGTCATGGAGGCCATGCCGATGCTACTTCTCCAAAACACCGCCTACGGACTCTCGATAATGAGGGGATATCTTATCGGGGCCGCTTCCTCACTCCTGATGGTGCTCATATTCAAGCGCGTCCTGATGATTAGGGGCGCCCCGGCCCTCGACTATATATCTAGCGTGCTCGCCTATCTCCTAGATGATAGGAGAGATTGGCTGAGGGAAATCTCCGAGAAGCTTGATGATGAGGCCTTCGCAAGCCTAGATCTCCTACTCTTCAGGAATATGGATAAGAAGGTTGAGGCGGCGATACTAATCCCCCTCTTCCACCCCGGGCCGTTTAAGGATTATGGCAGCAGTGGCTTGATGTATAGGATACATGAAGAGCTATGGCGGGAAGGTGTTAAGGCGATTTTCCTCAAAGGCTTCTCGAATCACCATGATAACCTGATCTCTGAGGAAGATTGTGAGCTAATCTTAGAAAGGATCAGGAAGGTCATATGCGATAGCCATAACGACCTTACATATTCTTCACACGCATATCCGCCGCAGATCCTGCATGAAGGGCATGTTAGAGGGATGCTTCTGGGCGTCGGCGATGCCAAAATCCTCCTCGTCACCACTCATCCTATGGGTATGGAGGATATCCCGAACATAATCTGCAACGGCTCCCGAGACCAGTTCCTAATACCTGTTGATTGTCATAATAGCTTCTCAGACTCTGTTAAGGACTTGGATGATGATAGCATTCGGCTGATCGCGAAGCTCCTGAAAAGGGCTGAGGGGTTGGAGCTCGGCGAGAGGAAGAGCCTCGTATTCGGCTATGCGCAGGTCGGGTTTGACGGTTATTCTAGGGAGGATGGCGCGGGCGATCTAGGCGTCTCTGCCATAGTCCTCCTCTTCGACGGCAGGCCATCCGCGATAATAAGCTTGGATGGGAATAACTGCCTGCCCCACGTCAGGGACACGATTGTGGAGAGGCTTAGATCCATGGGATTCGAACACGTTGAAGTCGTAACGACGGATACCCACATCGTTAACGGCCTCAGGTTCGGCGGGCGTGGATATCATCCCCTCGGCGAAATCGTCCCCGCTAATGCTATCGCGGAGAGGGCCGTGGAGGCGGCCACGAGAGCCCTTCAAGCCGCCAAGCCCATGGAGGCCGCATGGCTCAGGCTCAAGTTCCCTAGAGTAAAGATAATGTCCCAGAGCTTTCTCCAAGAGGCTGCGGCGAGAACCTGGCAGGGAATCACGATCTTCACCCTATTCCTGGTAGGATCCATAATTACGGGGGCGGTCCTCTAGAAAATAAATAACTACCCCCATTACCTAGATTCCCTGAATACGGATGTCGAGATCCCAAGTAATAGTTGGTAGGAAGAATGTGATGAGATATGTCACGGCGTGTATAACATTATTTAATAGGGGTGAGAGGGAAATAGTCCTCCGAGCTAGGGGGAGGAATATAGATAACTGTATCAAGACGATTATGCTTCTTAAGAGTGGCTTTTACTCGAATCTGAAGATCAAGGAGATAAACTTGTCAACAGATGAGCTGCGGAGGGATGATGGAAGAGTTGTGTATGTCGGGGTTCTCGAGGCCGTGATATCCTTATGACCTCCCCTTACCTAGGGCATGAGGAGACCGTGGAGGATATCCTTGTAGGGCTAGCGGTGTGGGGTCGTATCACGAATGACAGGTGATCTGCCGAGGATCTTAAAACCCCCGACATCCGGGGAGGCGGAGAAGATAATCTCGAGGGACATAGAGCTTATGTCCCGATCCTGTAAGAGAATGTTCCCGATAGTCGTGAAGAAAGTTGAGGGCTCGATAATACTTGACATAAACGATAATGCATACATAGATTTCACCGGTGGCTTTGGAATGCTGCCTCTTGGGGGGCAGCACCCGGAAGTAGTTAAGGCCGTGAAAAGCCGCTTGGATAGCTCGATGATCATGCCGTCTAGCCTTTACTCCGAGGATACTGTTGAGCTCGCCGAGGAGCTCACGAGAATAGCTCCTATCAGGGGTGATGTGAGGATACTCCTCCATGATAGTTTCTCAGAAACCGTCGACGTGGCGGCTAGGGCCGTGAGATGGCACTCCGGCAAGCATATCATCCTAGCCTTCACCGGGGGCTATCACGGGTCCACAGAGGAGGCCTTAATGCTCTCGGCTAGCCCGAGGATCAGGAAAAGCCCGGCAAGGATCCTTGATGTGATTTATGCTGTCGGCCGCGATTGCGTCGATTGCCTAGTCGGCCTAGACCCGGAGAGATGCCGGGGAGAATGCCTCAGGTTCTCCCGCGAACTTGTTGAAGCTGCAGCCCCCGATGACTTAGCGGCGATAATCCTTGAACCAATAAGTCTGGAGGCGCCAGCCCCCCCACCAACCTCCTACATGGAGGCTCTCAGGACTCTTGCCAAGGATCTAGGCGGCCTCCTCGTGATTAATGAAAGGTTCACCGCGCCCGCTAGGACCGGCAGGTGGTTCGCCTTAGATCACTGGAACTTTAAGGCCGATGTCGTTTGCTTAGGTGAGCAGCTCGCATCGGGCCTCCCCCTCGGAGTCTTGATGGCCAGGGAGGAGATTCTAGACATGGAGCCCTTAAATCACAAGTATTATGGAGGATGCGCATTATCAGTCTCGGCGGCCCTTGCGACGCTCAGGGTTATTAGGGATGAGGGCCTCGTGGAGAGGAGCGGGAGGGTTGGCAGGAATATCCTGAAGAGAGTTGGGGAGCTGGCCAATAAGCTGAGTTGGAGAGCTCATGGAATGGGGATGCTCATCGGGATAAGGCCCGTGGGCGCGAATAAGAGGTCTAACGAGATCATAGCGAGAACGATTGTTGACGAATGCTTTAGGGTTGGACTTCTCCTCTGGAGGATCGGGGCAACGATACTTATCACGCCCGCCCTCAACATCGGAGAGGAGATCTTAGAAAGAGGCCTAGAAATACTAGAGGAGAAGGTTATCGAAATTAGCCGACGATCTCGAGCTTCCGCAACCTAATGCCCTCCCTGTGTATCGTGTAACCACACTCCTTGCAGATCAGCTTAAGCGTCTGCTTCTGCGTCGTCTTAGCCTTCCTTCTCTGAATCGGGTACTTCTGGCCACCATACCCATGCAACTCCCGCTCATGATGCCTAGCGCCCCTAGCCAGAGACCTATCCCTACCCTTTTTATAGAGTGTAACCTTATGCTCTGTATACTTACGACATCTGGGGCAGTAGGTGTTAATGGATGCCGGAACCTTCAATTCAGGAGCGGAAGATGATGCTGAATAATTTAAGGATGTCGCGGTCTTCCAATCATGTCACCCGAGATAGATCAAGCTGACTTCCTCCCCACCTTAAAGTGGCGCGGGTTCCCGCTGGTGCGGAAGGTTTGGACTATATCCCCCCTTTCTGGGAGTTTAGCCCTTGGCCGGGTCTCCGGCCCAATGTTCATCACCAAATAAAGAAAGTTTATAAGCTTTTCCATCCATCCTTGCGGACATGGAGGTTGAATGGGAAAAGCTGATACCAAAGCCTAGGTCGAGATTCCTCCTCGTCCAATGTAACGAGTGTGGTCACCGGCAGATAGTCTTTGATAATGCGAAGATCGAGGTTAAGTGCCAAGTATGCAACGCAACCCTCGCTCTTCCAAAGGGAGGCAAAGCCAAGATCCTAGGAAGGGTGCTTGAGACCTTAACTTAGATTAAGCGTTGCTGGATGTGGACTTTAACAGTCCTTCATGGATTCCTACTAGGCTTTGTATTCTCTTTCGAAGCATTGTTATCTGACCTTAGGTTACTTCATCAGTGAATATGCTATTAGGTGTGATATTCATGGTCCCTAGGGGATATGATATCAGAAGGTGGGGGTATGTTATGACCGATCCATCCCTCAAAACTCATGATCTAATGCAGGTCGCTGAGAATCATTTCTGCTACTTTTTTGCCTGATAGTAGCATTGAGCTAAATATGGGGCCCATTCTTGGCAGGCCATATAACGCCGCTGTAGACATTCCCGCAACATATAATCCTGGCAGGACCCGCCCTGTCCTTTCTACGACAAGTTTTTCTGAGAGCTTGGAATAAGCCGATCTCTCCCCATGGATGCTTAGTTGGGCTTCAGGTAGCTTCTTAGCGACTATTCGTAGGACTTCTGCATCATGGCCCGTCGCATCGACAACAGCCCTCGATCTAATGAATAACGGATCGGCATGCAGGCCTGATATCGTTACAGCACTCCACTGTACGACGACCCCTTCTATTCTAAGCGGGCTCTCCCTGTATATCACATCCTCCACGTTAACCCCGAGAATAATTTTTGCCCCCGCATCAATAGCGCCTGCAGCAAGTTTTGCCATGAGCTCCGAAGCATCTAGGACATAGAGACCCTCCTCAACATCTCTCTCAAACCTCACGCCGAAGTCTCTCAGTATCATGATTGCAGACTCGTCAACGACTATCTTATGAAATAACATGCCGCCACCGCCGATGCCGCCGCCGAAGCTTAGCTTCCTTTCAAAAACCACGACGCTGAGCCCCTTCTCAGCCATGTACTTGGCTGCAGCCATTCCCGAGGGCCCCGCGCCAGCAATGACGACGTCAACGCTAGAGAGCTTAAACCAGTCACCCATAGCGCTCCTTATGATAGCTCTAGATATTCTCTCTTCCAACGGTTTACCGAACGACATGCGCCCCCATCACCTCATGTCTTCAGCCCGAGTAACCTCTTAAAAGTATAAACATTCCTCAATTCTAAAACATTGACATTTCTTAAGCCACCTATCTACCCCCCTTAAACCGTTTCAATTATAGCCTCTAACAGGGGAAGAGCGTTAAACTTACTTCTAGACAATGGTTTAACTTAAATTAACGAGCATTATTGAATGTTCTTAGATGTCGGAACTTGTGGAGAGGGATGTCCCGGCTGTTGATGAGCTTGTTGTCGGCCTAGTTAAGCGTGTTGAGAAATATGGGGTGTATTTGGATCTCCTTGATTATCCTGGATGGGAAGGCTTTGTTCATGTCTCGGAGATCTCGCTTAAGTGGATAAGGAATATCAGAGATTATTTGAAAGAGGGACAGAGGGATGTTTTCAGGGTTCTCAGGATTGATCCGGCCACGAGGCAGGCGGATGTCTCCTATAGGAGGGTTTCACAGAAGGAGCGGGAAGATAAGATGCGCCTCTGGAAGCGGAAGCAGAGGCTGCTAAGAGTGTTGAAACTATTATCCGAGAGGTCTGGTAGGAGCGAGGAGGAGTTGAAGAAGCTCATAGTCGAGCCGACCTTGGAGCGCGGCTTAAGCCTCTACAACGTCCTGCTGGACGCGCTTGAGGAGGAGCGGCTCCCAGAATGGATGAAGCTGGACGAGGATCTCGCCAAACTATTGATGGAGGTTATAAGTCAGGAGATAAAGATAAGAGAGGTAACAGTCCAAGGAGTCTTGATAATGATGGTTCCGGGGGGAAATGGTGTTGAGGTAATAAGGCGCGCGGTTAGACATGGCCTCGAGGCTGCGAAGAAAGAGGATGTCACGATAACGACGATGGGGGCTCCGAGATACCTTATAAGCGTCAGGACCGAGGACGTGGAGAGTGGTAGAAAGATAATCGAGAGGGTTGCAGAGGCTTGCCTCGCGGTGATTAGGGAGGCTGGGGGGAAGGGGGAGCTCCAGCTGAAGTGAGTGGAGATGCCCGGCCTCCTCAAGAAATGCATTAAATGTGGTAGGTATACTATCAAGGAGGGCTCATGCCCCGTATGTGGAGGACCTTTAAAATCCGCCCACCCGCCCAATATATCCCTTAAACATAGGTACATAGACCTGATAGCCAAGATGCGACGCGGAGAATCATGATATATTGTTCCGTGATTTGGGGAGAACGATTTAAATCCCGGCGGCTCAAAGACATGGTGGCAACATGCCTTCTCATAGGGCGCGAGAAGATAACGTGGTTCTAGTCGAGCTGGATAAGGCTGTTGACCTAACCGGAGCTCACGTGATCGATGCCACCCCATCAGCGGGCATAGCGCCATCCATAGCGCTCAGCTACATGATAGATGGCCTGAAGCCTGTGAAGATCGCAGAGGTTAAGTCACGCTACTTCCCGCATGTGAGCCTAGTTAGCAATGGTATCGCATCCCAGCCGAAGATCGAGCTATACAAGTATGAGAGCGGTGGGGTGAGACTCGTCCTCATCTCTAGGAACTTCGCCATGGAGGATGGGGAGTCTAGCTACCTGATAGCCGAGAAGATATACAGGTTCCTCGTTGAGAGGAATGCCAAGAACTATTACCTGCTGACCGGGGTAAGGCTGACAGGGTCTAGGGGTGTCTACGTGGCCTCGGCGGACCCTGATGGTGTTAGGGAGTTCGTTAAGGCGGGCGCGAAGATCCTAAGAAGCCTCGATGAAGTGCCTGCCGACAAGTTATCATCCCATCTTATGCATCTCTATCTTAAGGGGACGGGTAGGGTTTGGCTGCTAGCAGCAGAGGTCATGCCATACTTCCCCGACCCGGCGGCGGCGAAAGATCTCCTAGAACTGTTATCTAAGGTTCTCAGGTTCGAGATAGATCTGACTAGGCTTGAGGAGGAGATTAGAAGGCAGAGAGAGATTATAGAAGAGTTTAGACGTGATTATGAGAAAATGCTGCAGGACAGGGTTAAGGGTGATAAGGAGCCCCACTATATAGGCTAGTCAACAAGCTCGTAGATGTAGACATAGGCATAGCTCGTGTAAGGTTCATCTGATGCATAGACAAGTTTGAAGTGCTTGAGACTTGACGGGCTATAGACGTGGTATGTCTGGCCGCTGATCTGGTAGGGCTTGAATGGGATTAGCTGGCCGAGAGTTGTCTCGGTCCAGAACTTGCTCGTCGGACTACCCTCGGGGCTCATGTACTCGCTCTCGTTTAACTGGTGCCCCTCCTGCACCGCTATCCTCAGCATCCAGATCCACTTGCCCTCATCGCCGTATCCAAGGAGGACTCCAGCCTGCTGCCCATATGGGATATGCGTCACGAATATTAGGACATGTGTGGCTCCGAGCTTTCTGAAGACTCTGTAGGCCGTCTCCTCATTGGACATGAATGCATAGCCCACCTCACCTATCTGGGTTGAGTTAAGGGTGGCGTTATCCACTATGCTGGTCCTATTACCAAGAACCGTTATCCAATAACCGTAATCCCACCAAGAGGCAACCACGGCATCTTCTGGAAGGTTCTCCCTCATCCACTCCAGCGCCTTGAGCCATGCCGGGACCTCCGCCCTGACCGGGATTGAGGATGAGACTATCGTGGGAGGCGCATATGCCGCGTCTATCCCGGATAGCGGGTACCTTATCCCATACGCGCCGGGCGTGAATGAGAAGAGGAGGATGGCGCCAATAAGCAATGGGGTTAGGAGATAGTATTCTATGCCGACAGCACGGGTCCTAGGCTTCAGGGCCACGACTCTAAGGCTCCTCGCAAAACCTATGAGCAGCTCTGCTAGCCCTAAGCCCGCTAGGATCGCAACGGATGGCGCCGCCAGAGTCGAGAGCCTAACCATCGTCGAGGAGAAGTATACGCTGAGGATCGTGAATACTGAGAGTATTATATCCTCGTCTCTCCTCCGTCTAAGCGCGTAATATATGCCAATGATCATTAGCATGGACTGGAATCCCAGATCCCTGAAGAGTATGCTCCATGTTGAGAGCTGGTTCTCGGCGACGGATACGAATATTGGGAGATTCTGTCTAAGTGATGGGATGAGAACACTGAGGAATTTGAATCCGGGGAGCCCGGCGGCGCCCAATGCCACGAGGACCGCGAAACCGGCTATCCCGGCCAATATCACGTAGTATGGCAGCCTCTTAGCGTGTATGTTAGCCGGGAGGAACTTCGAGGCCTCGAAAGATAGGAGTATTATGAATGCTGCGAACCCAGCGAGTATCGTTATCTCCCTGAGATATCCCGGGCCCAGCTTCGGGACCATCAAGGCTATTAGCGTATATGTTGAGAATGTTATCGTGAAGGCTGTTAGCAGCTCCCTTCGATATCTCCCGAGGAGTGCTAGTAGAACGGATATTAGAGGGATGAAGGCTAGCGGGAATCTCGCAGCCCCCCAGCTCGCCGTCATGTATCCGAGGGATAATCCAGCTATGACGGCATAGGCCACGACTCCCTTCTGGCTCCTACCCTCCTTCAGCGCTTGAATATAGGCCCAGAGGCCTATCAGCATGAGGGGGATGCCTATGCTCTCGTCGTCAAACCAGCCGAAGAGGCTTCTCTCAATATGCCCGCTGCTAATCGCTAGAAAGAATGCTGAGAGGAGCCCCGCGGGCCTCCCACCGAGCTCCCTTCCCAAGAGATATGCGAAGAGAATCGCGATCACGGCCATTATTGGTGGGAACATCGCCGCGAGCTCGAGCGCGTTCACCTCAATTCCTATTCCGTGGAGGATATGGTAGATGAAAGCGGCCATGAATGGTAGACCTGGGAAGGCTGTCCTGCCAACATCCCTCCCATATGGATACCATGAAGTATAATCATGCCAGTTGAAGAAATCTATGAAGCCCCTCCAACCCCTCTCGATGACATAGCTCATTTCCTTGAACTGCATCCATGGGTCGAATTCCATGAGGTAAATACCCCATCTCATGGGGAGAATCCTGATCATAAAGCCAAGGAAGAGTATGGATATCAGAAGAAAGATCTCGACGAGGATTAGCCTGCCCCGGAAAACCCTCTTTACCGCGCTGGCCAACCTGCCGCCAAATTCCCTCATCGATCTCAAGCGCATCTACCTTAATCCAAATTTATGTTTTCCCCCGATTCAAGGCTCTCAAGACCTTATCTCGAAGCGCTCGCCAGAACAGTGGACGAAACCCTTAATCCTCCTAATGAAGGATGCGCAGACGAAACACCTTAGGAATGCCACATCCTCGCCCTTCACCGGACACTTAACATACTCCCGCCTATCTAGAAGCCTTCTCCCTGCAAGCGCCTTCAAGGCCTCAGATACCTCCTTCTCAACCTTTAGGGGCTTCTCAGCCCTCTCAACCCTCACCACGAACCTAGCCTCCTTAGCCATACAGAGCTGAACTACTCAGCCTCCTTTTTATCATGTTGCTTCTCAGCCGCGCAATTCTCCTTTATTAAATGGCTGAAATATGAGAATATCCGATGAGCGGGGGCGAAGATCTATCCAAGCTCTTCCCGATTATCACAGATGAGAAGTCCGGCGCGATGCTTTGGAGGGATCTTAGAGCCATAACGCTCCAATACATGATCCCCGTTGGCAGGCTGAAGAGGTTTTATGAGGGAATCGCTAAGGGAGTTCTCTATGGGACTCAATGCCCCAAGTGTGGGGCGAGATACTTCCCCCCGAGGCCCGAGTGTTCACATTGTGGGTCGAGTGATGTGGAGTGGGTCGAGATCTCTAGAGAGGGGAGGTTGCTTGCCCATGCTGTCGTCAATATTAAGCCAGAAAGTTATCAGCAGTATGAGGACTATATCGTCGGGGTTGCTGAGATGGATGATGGATTTAAAGTTCTAGCATGGATTAAGTGCGATGATCCGGAGAGGCTGAAGCGGGGAATGCGGGTAAGGCTCGAGATAGATAAGATGAGGGGAAGCGGCATCCCATTCTATCAGCTAACCCCAACCGAAGGATAAAGGCAAAGATTATGAAGTGAGATTACGCCTTCTTTCGCCCAGATACTATTGAGAGCACATCTCTATCCTTGAGCTTATAGCTTGCTGGGAGCCTAAGGCCGGTCCGGGCGTCAACCGCGTAAAGAATTCCCTTTGCCAAGTCGCTGTGTATCTCTCTTGCGAGATCCTCGACAGTCGCGCCCTCAGGCATCAAGTATACATCTGGGAGGATATTGCCCTTATGATCCGACAGCTTCTTGATGTCGTAGACCGGGTAGACAGCGCTCATCTTAAGGAGCTTAAAGACCGCGACGTTTAGCGCGAACTGGACTCCCGTCCTCATGTACTCGTCAAGAACCTTGCGCCTAATTATCTCGAGAGCCCACCTCTGCTTATCTGTTAAGGCCGCTTCATTGAGGATCTCGAACTTCTCCTCCCCCGGCACGTATTTTATCAGACCCCTCTGCTCAGCCCTCCTAAGTATCAACTCGGCCTCCGCACTGCATGGAACCACTATTTTATCAACCAAGTTATCCCTAAGCCTCCTAAAGTTCTCGGGAGCAGTATCGAGATCCATTTTGTTGGCGACCACGATCGTCGGCTTCGAGATCTCGCGGAGCGCCGTTGCGAACTTCCGGTCATCCGAGGGTGTCCAGTTCTCGAAATCCTTCTTATCCAGCCCCGTGACCTCAAGAGCCCTTTTGATATCTCGAATGGTCACCTTCACCCCCCTGAAAACCTCCTCCATAGCAGCCGGTAGCTCGAGACCCTTCCTTAATCCCTTGATTATCCTCTCCTCGGAGCGCTCAAGCAGCTTGATGAACCACATTATCAGCTCCTCCTCGATATCATAATAGTCGGCGAGCGGATCTCCTGTCCCGGGCTCAGCAAGCCTCCCCTCCTCATCAACACTCCCACTAGCATCAACAACATGAAGAAGCGCGTCTGACTGGGATGCAACCGAGAGGAACTGGTTTCCCAAGCCCTTTCCAGCCCAGGCGCCCTTAATCAGGCCAGGAAGATCTATGAGCTCTATCGGGATATGCCTCCAGCCATCAATGCACTTAGAGTTCCTAGGATTATCTTGGATATTGAACTCCCTGCAGACGCATAATGTCACAACATGAGCAGTTCCATAGTTGGGCTCCTTGGTTGTGAAGGGATAAGTTGAGACCTCTGCCGTTCCAAGGGTCGCGGCGTTGAAGAACGTGGTCTTACCGGTATTCGTCTTGCCTATGAGACCTATTTTTACCAAAGCCAAGCTTAATGGCTCACCTCAAATGATAAGAGTGGAGGCTAGTAGAAAACCTTATTCTCGCCCACATCTCCCCCCCATTTTTAAAGAAAGGCTGTGAAAAGGAGTATCGCCAGCAACAACGTGTCTAGGGCTATTAAGGCCGTGATCTTTACCCATGAGAATAAGGCCCCCCGCTCCATCCCCAAGATCAACATGCTCTATGGCTTGGTTTAATCCCTTGCTATTCTAGAGCGATAGTAGCCATATTCTGAACTATATTCTAGTAATTCGGAGAAATCATTCTAGCGATTATAAAAAGCTGAGGCATTTTCTCAGTTTTTAGATGAGCAATAAACTTAAGTTTACATACCACGCTCCGCGAAACCGGGCCTGTGTTATAAGCAGATACCCTTAAATCCGTTTCTCCAAGATATTTTAACGCTTATATAGTTTGGGGAAGAATTATGTCAACATGAATATTGTGAGATTTGGTGTTGTTGGACTAGGTTGGTTTGGAGAGAAATATGTTCAAGTCCTTTCAAAGCTTCCACATGTAGAGCTTGTGGCAGTATGCTCTAGAAGGCTTGAGCGAGCCAAAGAGGTAGCACATCGTTATGGTGTAAGAAAATATTACACGGACTGGAATGATATCGCTAAAGATCCGGAGATAGATGCTTTAGGTGTAGTTACTCATGTTCCTGAGCATAAGGAGCCGGTAATAGCCGCTGCAGAGGCCGGGAAGCATGTTATAGTAGAGAAGCCTATAGCTGGATCGCTTGAGGACGCTGATGAAATGATCTCAGCAACTAGGCGAAATAACGTCCACTTCATGGTTGGCCATATACTCCGCTTTGAGACGCGATATGCTCAAGCAAAGCAACTCATCCAAGAGGGGCGTATAGGTAAGATTCTCTCAATTTATGCCAGAAGGAATATACCGGGCAGTTTCGCTAGACCACATCTCAGATACGGATCCCCAATATTACTCGATGCTATACATGACACAGACATAATGTTATGGTATCTAAAAGATGATGTCGAATCAGTCTACGCAACTTGGGTTCAGGTAACGGATGCGCCCAACCCAGAGATAACATGGGCATTATATAATTTCTCTGGCGGCGCGAGAGGTGTCTGTGAAACCGTTTGGTTCCTTAGGACTAATACTCCATTTTCCATTGATGCAAGGATGGAAGTGATAGGAACAGAGGGAGCGATATATATAGACTGCGCGAATTCTGGATTAATGATTAATGATGAAAACGGAACTAAAAACTTGGACACAATGCACTGGCCCCTTATGCATGGAGAGATCGTTGGCGCGTTAAAAGAGGAGCTCAGCTATTTCGCAAGATGCGTGATGGTGGACGAGGAACCTAAGGTAGTTACCCCAATGGAGGCCAAGAAGGCTTTGGAGATTGTGCTAGCCGCAGAGGAAGCTGCTAGGAAAAAGCAAACTATATCCCTGAAGTAGGTGCATATGATGAAGATCGGCCTTGAAGCAGGATCGTTTGCAAGGGTTGGAAAAGGCTTTAATGAGTGGATTAACGTCGCAATAGAACTTGGAATAGAGTATATTGAAATATGGATTGATAAAAACCACTTTTGGCCGGATCTCACCAAACCGGAAGACATTTCTAGAGCTGTTGAAGAACTCAAATCAGCTAACATCAAAGTAGCATCAGTATGTCCGATACCATTCTCAACCAAAGGTTGGGAAGAATTTGTATTCGAATTTAATCTAGCCCACCCCGATGAAAATCTCAGGAATAAGGCTACGAGATTTTATAAGTCCATCTTAGATGAGGCAGCTAAACTAGAGGCAGCTAACGTACTCGTCTTACCTGGGAAAATAGAGGAGCCAAATAGGATGAGATCTAAGCTATCTTATCGTCAATACTTTGAGGCGGCCGTCAAAAGTTTGAAAGAGTTATCAAAAACAGCGCGAGATCTCGGGATCAACCTCTGTATTGAAAACGCTGTGATAGGGAACTTCGGGGATTTACCGGAGGAACTTGGCATGTTGGTTGAGTTAACGGATCCCGACCATGTTAAGGTTTATCTAGACATAGCTAATGCAAATGTATTCTTTGATCCAAAGGTTTACATAAAAAAGTTGAAAGATTATCTTTGTGACACTATCCATGCCACGGATAATGATGGAACATACCCATATCATTTACCTATTGGGAAAGGAACAATTAATTACGAAGAGATACTGCGATTATTAAAACAAGTAGGATGGGATGGGTGTCTGTTTCCAGAAGTTTTCACAGATGATCCCAAAGAAGCTCTTAGGATCAGTAAGGAAAAGTTAGAAGGAATCATCAGAAAATTGTAATTCTCTCAAAATTTTTATATATTTCTAAACGGTCATATTCTAACCTGATTAAGAAAGTTGAACGGGGGCTTTTATCATTCTTATCCAGTTCATCATAATTAATCATAAATTTTATGATGTTAGATCGTTAATTATTGCCCTACAATTCATGTTTCCGGGATAACTTCGTGGAGCTTCAAAATGACTCGGGATCAAGCATGAAAAAATTGCTCCAAGTCTAATTGGTCCATTTGGCTATTATTTTTGCAAAGATTTTCGTGAGATTTATTACATCATCTAAGTAGACGCACTCATCTGATGCATGGAGATTTTCGCTTCTCGGTCCTAAGCATATAGCTGGTCCAGCATTAAAATGCTGAAATAAGAATAGGTCGCATGAAAATGGCGCCACACCAATTTTGAAAGGAATCTTGAGGGTATCTTGGCAAATTTTTTCGACGAACTTAACAGTCGGATTATCGAAATCTGTATAGGCAGGATACATATATCGATGAGTTTTACTTATAAGAGGTCTATGCTTCAGTAGCTCCGGGTCTTCTTTTATCCTCTTATAAAAGAAATCATAAAAGACTTCATCGAACTTCTCTTCGGATATTTTAGGAGGAGTCTGTATTATCACTGAAAGCCAAGCTTCCCTTGGAATCCCCATTTGCTCGTGGGGAGGTAGTTCGCCCGCTTTGACTTGCCATATTATAACATTTAATGGAAAGTTTGGTTTAGGGATCCTTGGATCCTTCTCGATTTTTTGGTTCCAAAAATGCTCAAACTCATATAGCACGTCTATCACCTTCCCGAGCGCAGATGCCGGATTATATAGTAGCTGTCCTGTATAGGGCATGCCCGCAGTCCCATGAATTATTATGCGAATTAATTTTGCACCTAGAGTCGCTGGACAGATGATCATGTTAGTTGGCTCTGGATTTATGCATAAATCGGCCTTGTATCCTCTTAATCGACACGCTAATGTTCCATTGGCTCCGGCAAATTCCTCATCTACAACGCTTTCAAAGATGATGTCTCCGCGCGGCGAAAACCCGAGCTCACGTAGTATTTTTATTGCCATGAATGCCGCGGCCATCCCACCTTTCATATCTCCCGCTCCACGTCCGTAGATCTTACCGTCCTCAATGTAGGGTTCAAAGGGCTCAGTCTTATTCCAAGGAAGTGGCACCGGAGGACAAACATCCATATGGCTTGAAAAAAGTATTGAGCGCCCTCCGCCGATTCCACGCCAAATCGAGACTAGGTTAGGCCTATTTTTCAGATTACGGCCTGGCCAGAAGAGGGGATGATTTTCAATCCCCTTGACATCCACGCAATCGAACATGTCTATTTCAAAACCTAACTCTTCGAAGAATTTGGCAAGGAAATATTGGCCTAGAACCTCATTTCCATTAGGCGGCTGGTTCACCGTCGGTATCTTAATGAGCTCCATCAAAAAATCAATTATCTCTTCACGTCGTTCTTCAACAGTCTTTTCTATGTCAAGTGGTGAAGGTCCCACTTTAGCCACCTCTTAACGAATTTTGTGGAGTACTATTTCCTAATCAGCTCCCTTCGCCAACTTGTTAATTCCTTAACTCCCCGATCAGTTATAACAATGCCATCTTCATATCTGATGCCCGACTTTCCATCGGATAACCAAATATCAATATTGAAAACCATGTTGGGTTGGAGAGGCCAATCACTTTTCGCGTCCAACCATGGTCCCTCACATTCTTGTAATCCCGTCCCATGAGCTGGGCCGTAGAGTGCGCCCTCTTCAAGGCCATATTTAGCTAAGATTTTTGAAAACATCTTATACACCTCTATTCCCTTAACACCCGGCGCCACCATCTCGATAACTTTCTCCTCCGACTCTATCGCGATATCCACCAATCTTCTAACGCTTTCAGGCAATTCTCCAAAGACCATCCCTCTGCACATGTTTCCGCAGTACCCCTGATACTTTGCTCCAAATGTCAATTGTACAAGCTCGTTTTCATTTATCGCCCTATTAGTTGGACGATAAAGGCTTAGGGCGGTATTTGGTCCAGATGCAACCCATATTGAATATGATGTCCCTTCAGCCCCGAGCTTGTACATTGTGGCTAGGGCTTCGGCCGTTATCTGTTGCTCGGTTTTTCCAACCTCGGCGTAGTCTACTGCGGCCTTCATTGCCTCCTCCGTTATACTATAGGCTTCTTCCAATAACTTGATTTCCATATAAGACTTTATCTTTCTCACATCAAACATCACGTGATCGGCATTTACTATCTTAGCCTCTCCAATAGCCTGTTGAAGATCTACGTAAAGAACGTGAGGAAATATGTTCGCCCCTGCTATACCTACTTTTCTTATTTTAAGTCCTCCACACACCTCAGGAATTATTGTTGAGAAGTTTCTGGTCTCATGCTTAGTGAGCCAGTCCGGAGCCGAGGTTTCAACAAATCCTGGGTGAGTCATTATCCACTTAATTCTAGAAAATTTTCTAGCGAATTCTAAGGACTCTGGACCCCCTGTTAGAAGGGCGGCTTCGCCCTCTCTTGGGACGAGCACTCCTGCGAAGTCAAAAGTTGGCCAGAAATCAGCTAGATACCTAACATTAGCTGACTCGCATTCGCTTGAATATACAACCAATAAATCTATGTCATCTTTTACCATCCTTTCCTGAACCTTCTTAATTCTTTCTTTATACTCAGAATCCGGAATGCTTATCAATAGACATCGCCTCATCTAGTGATTTTTGAGGGCCGTATATAAATAATTTTAGGAGAAATGATAACGTGAAAAGCTGACCAAGTGATACACACTCTCTATGCTGTGATGCCTTAAGGTATCAATTCCACGGCCTCTAACCCCTAAGCCTCCAAATAATATCTCCTGCTAGCTTCTTAATACCCACGAAAAGTCTTTGCCTATTTTTCCGACCGTTCTTTCTCTTCACTCTGCGCCGGCTCCTCGAGGTGGAGCTCGAGGATCGATTTTAGGAGCTCCTGCTGATCCACCTCAATCCTCGTCCGCCAGCCCATCATTAAAACATCGTCGTCTGTTTTCTCCAAGTAGCCCCGGCGAATCGCCCTCTCGATATACGTCTCAGCCTTCCATCTCGGCAACTTCGCCTCTAGAACTTCTAGAACATCTCTTAGGGGCGCCTTACCACCCCTACTAGCTAGGATGGAAAGGGCTATGGCTAGGGCCGCGACCTCGTCTATGCTCCACCCGGCGGCCACTAGATCCGAGAGGGTTAACTGGTGCGAGAGGACGATGTAGAACCTAGCCTTATCAAGGTCCTCACCCTCCTCAAGAACAGTCTTAACCTCGAGCCCTATTCTTCTGAGATAGGAGTTTAAGGCGTCTATTATCTTCACGTAGTTTTTGCCGAGCTTCTGCTTCAGCTCCCATCCCTTGACTCCGGGTTTCCGGTGGCTTCTGAAGAGGAGCATTGCCGCGGCGGTTGCCAACTTTCTCGAGAAGGCTTCATCGCTGCTCATGGCCACCTCAACTCCTCAGGGTTATTACAAGGGATGATGGGCGCTTTCTCTCCGACTTCTCCCTCTTAGGCACGAGCTTCAGTTCACCCTTCAATGGGTTCCTCCTGACGTCGACATAACCATTTGTTATCAGGAAGCTTAGGAGGTATGCTCGCTCAAAGGTCTCCTCAAAGTTCTTTCCCCGTACGAACTCCCAGTAATCTATCTCGCCCTCGAGCTCATATCTCTGGATTAGCTCGCGATGCAGCTGCTCAAGTTTCTCTGATAGTCCCTCTTCAAGCTCTAGGCTTCCCTTAGCATGTTCAACCTCCTTCTGGGAGATCTTCCATCCTATGCTTCTACCGCCCGCCCTTGGAGGTAGGCTGAGGAAGTGCTCGATGCCCTGACTAAGCCTATAGATCGTTATCTGCTCTAGTGATATTATGGGCCTCCACGCCTTAAGGAATGCCCTGACTATCGACTTGTTGTCAAGTGCCATGAGCCTCGTCTGAACCATCTGCGCGTCTATAAAGAGGGATTGAGCTCTCTCCCTAAGCCACTTATGCTGGAGGGCTATCAGGGTTGCTATCCTATACATTGTCTCGGCGTCGAGTATATAGTGCTCGAGATCGCCGCCCTCCTCAAGGAGCTTTCTAAGCTTCTCCAGAAGCGCCCTCACGTTAACTGTAAAGGGGTCGAGACCCCTCTTCTCGATATTCTCGCAAATCTGTATTATTCTCTCAAGCTCCTCCCTCGAGACTTTAAATAATTTCGAGGACATCACTCCGGCCTCCCTATCATGGATTTCCCACCCACATTCTGTACTAAGATCACGTTCACGCCCTCCTTCACCGGGATCTTCCCCGGCGTGATTATTATGTACTGGGACCTCGGCTCCTGCTCAGCCACATTCATCAGGAGCTTTATCATTCTCTCGCGATTGAGGGGGTCTAAATGGACGTCGAACTCGTCCACGGCTCTGAAGGGCGACTTGATATATCTCTGGAGTGCTAGGAGGAATGCGAGTGTGCCAACGATCCTCTCGCCTCCGCTATGAGTCTGGGCGTCAAGTATGACGGGCTCGGCCCCCCGGAACCCGACATGGAGCTCTATGCTAGCCTTTTCCGGGTCCTCCAAGTTCCTCAGCACTATGCTGCCCCTACCATCAACTATCGAGAGTATGGAGTTGAACTTGGGCTCCACGTCCTTCACAAGCTCCCTTAGGAATCTTCTCCAAAGCTCCTTCCTGTACTCAAGCTCCTCCATCGCCTTCTTCAAGTTCTCCTCGAGCTCCATGGATCTCTGCTCGGTCTCCCTATACCTCGCGTCGGCGACGAGATACATATCCTCGGCCTCCTCGAATACTTCTCCGAGGGATGCTATCTGGAGCCCTATAGCCCGGATGTCCTCGAGTATTTCCGAGGGCTTTCTCGAAGACTTAACTCTCTCGCCAAGGGTGGAGGCATTCCTAAGCTTCTCCGCGAGATCCTTCTCAATCCTGTTAAGCTCATAACCGAGCCTTCTCTGCTCCGATCTGTTCTCCTGAAGCTTGTACTTTGCAACCTCCGCAAGCCCTTTTTCCTCCAACAATATATCTAAGTCCTTTCCAAAGCCCTCAAGATTAACGAGCTCACCGCGCTTAATCGCATCAACAAGATCTAGGAGCTTTCGCCTAATCCTCTCAACCTCGCCCTCATGATACTCTATCTCACCTAGGAGCTTCTTCTCCTCGAGCATGAGGGCCTCGATCCTCTCCCTGAGCTTGTTCGCCGACGCCTCGGCCTCCGAGACGAGCGCCCAGGCATACTCTAGCTCTAGCCTCCTCTTCTCCTCCTCGAGCCTCCTCTTCATCATGAGCTTCTCGTACTGCTCCTTCCAGTACTCGACCGCAGCCCTTGCCTCCTCCAGCGCCCTCTTCAAGCTCTTCTCCTGCGCCTCTATGTCCCTGAGCCTCGCTTCCGCCTCCACTATCCTCTGCCTGAACTGTGATGCTCCGACGGCATCCTCAACCATCCTAAGCTTCTCGATGTTGTTCTTAGAGGCGAACTCTTCGATCATGTTCTGATGCATTATTATCAACATGTTGTTGGGATTGATTCCCAGCCTTCTCAGGAGATGATCCACCTCAGCCTTCGTCTTCAGCCTATTGTTAACGTAATGCCAATATTCACCGGTCCTCTTCAAGTATCTCGTTATCACGAGCTGATCGGATTGGAGCCATGGGATAGGCCTCTTCCCATCAACCTCCGTGTTGTCAAAGACTACCGTGAGCCTCGCCGCTTTCTCCCCCCTCCTTATCAGGTCACTCAACTTCCCGGCCCTATCCGTGTATGTCTGACCGAGGGCCACCGCTATGCCTAAGAGGATTGAGGACTTTCCCGCGCCATTAGGCCCCGTGATCACGTTCAAACCCGGGGAGAGCGTGACCCTGGAATACTCGTGACTCATGAAGTTCTCAAGAATAACCTCGCGGATATAGGTGCCAGTAGGCTTGGATGCTTCCTCCAATGCACCAGCGGACTTTTCATCCGAAGCCATTCTCCCCATGGCGATGAAGAGTCCTCATATTAAGGGATATGCTCGCGAGATGCTGAAAACATTCCTAAGGAAATTTCTCTGGAATACTCCAATAGCCCTAGAGCCCCGTGGTAAAAGCTATTTTAAGACGCGCGCCGCCTCCTTTATTGGAGAAGGAAACTCACGAGAGCGGATGGTGGATGTCTGTGGAGATCGATGTCAAGACGACGCTCGAGAAATTTAGGAGGTTCATGATCCTAAATACGTGTTATTCCTTCATCCCCAAGGGCTACTTGAAGGACCCCTCCATCTTCCCAGAGAGAGATCCTCCTGGGAGGATTCACGTGGAGGCCCTCTCTAAGCTCAACCTAGAAACGGTTAGGGAAATAAGGTTTGTCAGGGCTTACGAGGTTCTCGGGATAATATACAATTCCAAGAGCGGGAACACGAACTTAATCTGGAGGCAGGTTAAAGGGACTATTGGAAGGGTCTCTGGCAAGGCGTCGCCCAACTCCATAGTAAACCTCGTCGAAGCTGAGGTCCTCTCGAAATCTTATGTGAAGAGATTTCTCAAGGAGCTTGAGGCGAGGGGCAGCTCAGGGGACATGTAGTTTCGCGAGGCATCTCTTACATGGCCTGCTATCCTTATAGTCAGTGTCAGCTATCGAGTTGCTGAAAGCCATTACGCATCTTCGGTCGCTGCAGTGCATTAGACCGTGGAGATGGCCAACCTCGTGTACGGCCTCTTTTATTATCCTCTCCTTGAATAGGGCGCGGTCCGGCGGCTGGCCATAGAACTCGGGGAAGAGCCTGTGTACGGATATTATCGCAACCCCCCTCCACGCGAGGCCGAAGACAAAGTTCAGCCCCGCTGCATAAAGATCCTTATCGGTCACTAGGAGGATGTATTCATCCTCACCGAGTATTCCGCGATAATGCTGGACAATCCTCCACGCATCATACTGGCCTCTCTCATAGTCGAGGAACTTATCATCGACAAGGTTCTCCGCAATCTGTATCTCGACCTCACCACCATAAACATCTCTAAGCGCCTCAGCCACCTCCTCAAGCGCCTCCCCATCCACGTACTCCGAGATCACCCTTATCCTCATCCAACCCATCTCGCATAACACTCGCTACATGCCTCCCCTTATTTCTTGGGGAGCATCATGCACTATAGAGCTGGTGGTTGACGAGGGGGCGGAGAAGAGGCTGAGACAGCTCTGTGAACTCTCGTCAAAACTCTGGAATGAAATCAACCACAGCAGGCTGAGGATGTGGCCGAGAAGAAAAGCGTCGACTTCAAGGGGACATATAGGGAGTTTTATGAAAAGTATAAGCCGCTGATTGGCTCGGCCACGGCCCAAACAATTATACGAAAGAACAACGAGGCATGGAAGAGCTTCTTTGGGCTTCTAAAGCTAAAGAAGGGGGCTGCTGCCGTTTATGACTTGTATTAGGCCGCCGGGATATAAGAAAAAGAACAAGTCTAGGGCGCTGTGGCTGTCTTGAGGAAGGATCAGTACGAGATAGATAGCGACAGGATCGTCCTAAAGTACCTCGGAACAATCGGCAGGATAGAGATGAGGTATAGGGGCATTATACATTTGAGAGGCGAGCGCGGATGGGTTGAGATATGCTATGACGATGATAAAAAGAGGTGGTATGTCCACATTGCTTTCTCCAAGGTCTCTGAGAAGATGGTGAGGGGCGAATGGAGACCGGTACCGAAGCAACCGAAAGGCAACTTAACGGCGGGGATAGATATTGGGATCAACAATTTAATGGCCGTCTATGTCGAGGATGGCTCAACGAGGCTCATCAACGGCAAACCATTGAAGGCGATCTCATTTTATTGGAGGAAGAAGATTGCCAAGTACCAATCGATGTTAAACAAGTATGGCCTGAAGACGTCAAAGAGGCTTAGAAGAATGTATACAAAGTGGCGGAGGCAGGTGAGACACTAAGGTAAGGGAAGCCATTGAGTGGCTTTACAACGCTGGCGTTTCAAAGATCAAAGTTGGTTATCCAAGGTATATCGCGCAGGAGAACGGCAACTTCAATAACATCCACGTCTTGGCATACAGATACTTGTTGAGACATATAGCGGAGGTTGCCGAGGAATATGGAATCAATGTGATCTACGTTGACGAGAGAGGCACCTCATCGAAATGCCCGCTACATGGAGATAACTGTGGCGTTAGATTCTACAGGGGATTATTCAAATGCACGCGGCTGGGCAAGGTGTTTAATGCCGACATCGTTGCGGCACGAAACATTTTAATGACGGCGACGCCGAATAATACCTCGATGACACCAGTAACCCCCGAGTCCCGGAGAGGGGTAGGGGGTAATGGCCGGAGACCCGGCCAAGGGCTAAACCCTCAAGAAAGAGGGGATGTAGCCCAAACCTCCCCACATCAAATGGGGAGGAGGTCGTCCTCATCCACTCTCCCTCCGAGGTCTTCTCTTCAGCGCGTGGCCGCATTTTGGGCATGGGTTGCCAGGCTTACCATCCCCAGACCAGCCGCATGCCCCGCAATAAA